>WNGG01017026.1_pt1 | contig 14521 bp, 9 predicted proteins | sample 5400661 | NCBI WGS metagenome assembly WNGG01 (sample SAMN13153372, study PRJNA577476) | soil metagenome | isolation source: 100 cm soil or saprolite under Garry oak tree replicate 1 | place: USA:California | collected 2016-06-15
TCACCAGGGCCTGGGCTTCGGCATAAGTGATGATGCCATCAAAGACCCACTTGCCGCCCTCTTGATGCCAGATGTTGCCGTAGAGCGGTAGCTCCCAGATAATATGGGGAAGCATGTTGGGCATGGTTTGCAGCGCATAGGCTAAGAGCTGAGTAAGCCAGGGAATACCGACCGATGGGCCCGGAGTCCAGTACGATTGATCAACGGCCATTATCACAATAAAATCGGCGGCATGGGCGAGGAGACGCCAGTTCTCAAAACCGTTAATATAATAATACTCATCTCCATCGCTGAGTTTGTGGAGGAGGGCGATGCCGTACCATTTGTGCAGACGCTGCATGGCCGCCCATACTTGCTGGTTATATCTGGCAAATAGCTGCTGAATGGAAGGATAGGTATTATCGACACCTTCTAAGTCCATGATGACCCCGTCGTAATTGCCTCGCATGACCTCGTGCACAATCGGGGTAATATAGTTTGGATTGGTTGTGGCTTTGTCGATATAGGCGGCAGCCTGCTGAGGAGTCCAGGCATCTGCCGTTCCATCAGTTTGCATGGTGATAGTGAGATAGGCCACACCGCCTTTGATATGGATGAGTTGTACGACATTGTCCATGCTGTAGCTTCCAGGAGTGCATTTATTGCTCTGACCGCTGGATAGCTGCCCGCTTGTTGGATCAACCCAGCCTGTTCCTACGAGAGCTGCGTCGGGGTCAGCAGCAGCAGTTGCGAGGTAGGCCCGGATGCCTGCCTGGCAATCGCTTCCAGTGATCCAGCTGAGTGAGGCGGTTTTCCCGTTGAGCAGGCGAGTGCTATGGGCAACCGGGGCAACGGAAACCGAGTTTTGTAGAGCCAGGATGGTGGGTGCACTGACCAGGACATGACCGGTTAAGAATACTGCCAGGACGATCAGCAAAAGCAACAGGATAACTCTTGATCTACTGAACACTTTGCTGTACATATGTACGCTTCTTTCCAATGTACTCTGGCATGACTATTCAGGTTCCTACTGAACCATAGAAATAATAGCATATTTATCGATAAAGATGAAACAAAATGGCACAAATGGTTCTGCCAAAAACCGGAGGAACCGGCCCAGATGAGGGGAACATGAACAGAATGTTATTGAAAACTCAATTTTTTCACGTTATATGTGGTATCGAAATGAAGATTTCTTCATAGTTTGGGGTTAAAAATTCATAAAATATTCATCCTTTGATGGTATGCTGATGGCAGCGTGGCTCTATATTCTTTATTGTCTTGTGGAAGGGCTGAAGGACTTATGGTTCAGTTACCAAGCGACCAGCACATCACTTACCAAAACCAATATCGTAAGTGCGGAAAAGCATCTTGCCGCACCTGCCGCGATGGTCAAGGGCATGGCCCGTACTGGTATGCCTATTGGCGCGAGGGATCACGTTTGCGCTCAGGCTATATCGGGAAAAAACCACCCTGGGTACAGGGTACAGCAACACCTCGTAACGAGATGAGGACAGCGTTCCCTACGGATGAGGAACGAGCAATGTCTGTTCTGGTCTGACTTCTCTCATTTTCATGTGAGTATCCGCACTTCCGCACTCTCTCGGTTGAAGTTAGTGGTAGAATAATTGCTATGAAATAGTAGTGATATCAAAGCCGTTTAAAGAGGGATTCTTTGGGGACACCCCAAACCCCGGCAGAGGGCTGGCCGCCCTCTGCACTCCTGCTGATTTTCATCACTCTTCAGCCGGATTTGAAAAGAGGGATGATTGGGGGACGCCCCAAACCCCGGCAGAGGGCTGGCTGCCCTCTGCACTCCCGCTACGATGATCGCTGTTCAAGCAGATTTCATATGAAACAATGGTAAAAACCTTGGGGGCGCTTGCATGAAATGTCCATTTTGTGGGGGTAATGAGTCTCGCGTTAAAGACTCGCGAGACATTGGGGATGCGATCCATCGCAGACGTGAATGTGAACAGTGTAAGGGACGCTTCAGTACTTATGAACGGGTTGAGAAGTTCGACCTCATGGTGATTAAGCGTGACCAGAGACGAGAAGCTTTTGACCGGGAGAAACTTTACGTTGGCATTCGCAAGGCATGTGAGAAGCGTCCATTGCCCGTGGGCGAAATCGAAAACGCTGTTGAGGAGATCGAACAGGAACTCTACCGCCTGGGCCGGCAAGAAGTGCAGAGCAGCGAGATAGGCGAACTTGTAATGGAACATTTACGAAGTATGGACAAGATCGCCTATATTCGCTTTGCCAGCGTTTATCGCTCTTTTGCAGATGTCGAGACGATGTTCGAGGAAATGCAAAAGCTGCTCAGTCGGGAGAAACCTGAGACAGCTGAGGGGAATGGACTGGAAGTATAACCAAAGCAGTTGTTCAGCAGATTAAGGCGTTCGGCGCGTCACTTAATCTGCTGAACAACTGGTTTAAAATTCAGGGTGGCTCAGGCTACTAATGGTTGTGGACACGACCTTCGGCTTTGCGTAAGCGACGGCTGAGCACACCGAGCAACTTTATGGCAATGTCAGGGTTATTGCGCAGCACGGCATGGAAATCCCAGGTGGGGAGCAGGAGAGCAGTCACATCAGTTACCGCGGTGACAGTTGCCGAACGTGGCATGTCATCTAAGAGCGCCATTTCACCCAATACCTCTCCGGTGCCAGCGGTACCGATTTCTTGTTCTGGCTGGCCCGGCTGGGTTGCCTGGGTGATGCGAACTGTACCACTGGTCAGGATATAAAGCCCGGAACCTGTATCGCCCTGGTGAAGTAATTCTGTGCCCGCGCTATATTTGCGTTCACGGCAGCTTTTCGCGAGTATCTGTAATTCCTTCTTGTCTAAGCCAGAGAAGAGATCTACTCGTGCTAGAGCGTCTTCGTACATGATCGAGAACTCCTTCCTATTGGTCGGTACCCGGGTCGGTACCGCTAAAATTATCCAAACTGCCATCCTATGTTAGCCTACCGGGATGTATTTTACCACAACAGGGCATTCGAGCCTACTACTAAGCTTTTTGGGGGAGGATGAAATAGTTTCTTCAAGCGTGAGAGACGCCGAAATAGGCTGTCAGGCAGCGCAGGTTGTGCGCTGCCTGACTTTGCTAGATTGGATCAGGAAGCTACTCCGTTTGCTCGCCGGTTCCCTGCGGGGGCACCAGCAGGTAACTCAGCACCAGGCCAACGATACCCGCCATTACGGTTGAACCGAGCCATAGGTGGATCGACCAGGAGATACCACCGTTGCTAATCATGATGGGCACGAAGTAGTCGAGGTAGAAAACCACGGGCACGGTGAATGCGAAGAGGCGTAATGCCCCAGGCCGCGTGACCGCTGGCTTTAATCGCCACAACAGTACATCGGCAATGATGCCTGATAACATTGCAACAGGTATCAACTTATACTGATCCTCGTGGCCGAAGACGCTCATCAAAGCGATATTGAGCGTAAAGACCAGCGTCATTGTACCGACCGGCAGCTGCCAGCGTCGGATGGCTAATAAGATGACTCCCATGAGTATTCCGGCTTGTAGCAGGATGGCAGTCGCTCCTCGTGACTTTTCGCCATCGCCTATGAATGTGTCTGTCACAAGCCCGGTCTGGACAAAGGGATGAGCAAAGGATGTGAAGAATGTGAGCGTCGATAGGATGGCGGTCAATGAGATGATCGCCGGGAAGAGGGTTGCCCAACGATTTGTTGATATAGAATCTGCGCGCCTCCAGGTGGCGCGGAAAGGCCCACTCATGATCAGCAGGCCACTAAAGGCCAGCACCAGGTGCGTGGGGCTGAGCAATGGCTCGATGCCAACCTCGAATCCGAAAAGCGTGTGCCAGATCAGGTCACCCACGCCAGCAACGAGGAATAAGGGTACGCCCAGCAGCGATAACTCGTAACCACCGGGTATCGCCTCTTGCCAGCGATAGCCGCGCCAATGGTTGATGAATACGGTTGCGACCAGAACGACCGCGCATGCGAAGTACCCCGAATAGAGAACAACATGCCATGGCGTGAAGAATGTATTATCCACCTGGCCGTGATTATGTGCCCACCCATCAAGGAACAGACCGCCCAGGAACCAGCAGGTGAAGATGGTCATTACGCGGTCAAAACGGATACCTGCGATAAAATGCTTCTTTTGGACTTCGATATGTGTTGGCTGTTCATTGATCCTTGATGTGCTTGCCATTGATTTGTCTCCTTTCACCTGCCCTATGATATTGTTCATTTCAATGCTCATCCACATTATAGCAGAAGGCGCGACGAACCACGAAATAACTGAAGCCCTCGTATTCCTACACCCGCTTTTTGACTTTCTTTGAGCCACGAACTACAATGGAAAGCGATAAGAGTATGGCATGAAAAATAGAGAACGGGTATCACGTACAAAGAGATATAGATGCTATGACAACACAAGACAGAACAACAGCGGAGAAGCGTTTACAAGCGGGCATCGAGGCCTTTAACGACGGGAAGTTGGATACAGCCGCAGAGGCTTTCTCTGATGCGGAGATACGCTTCCGGTTGCTTGGTGATTATAAGCGTGCTGGAGATAGCCGCTCGATGCTGGCCGATGTGCAGCGGCAGAACAATATGTTTGAGCAGGCTATAGGAAGTTACCACCGCGCTATAAGGCTCTATCGAGAGGCTAACCATCCCTTGAATGAGGCAAACACTACCCTCGCACTGGGGCATGTTGAGCGACAACAGGCACACCTGGACCTTGCACAGAAAGCCTATGAAGCTGCTCAAGAACTTTATGTGGACCTGAACAATGAGCAGGGACAGGGGAACGTAGCTCTCGCTCTTGGGCATATTGAGCTACAGCGTGGAAGAACGGAGCTGGCCAGTACCTACTATCAGCAAGCCGCCCAGCATTTCAAAAGTGCAAATGATAGCATTAATGAGGCAGATGCACTGCGCAGTCTGGCAGATATACATCGTTTAGCCCGGCAGTTTGATGAAGCAATAGCCGATTACCAACGTGCCCTCGAAGTGTATCGCTCAACCAGGGACAATTTCGGTGTGATCGATGCATTGCTCGGCCTGGGGCGCATCTACCTCGACCAGCGGAAACTGGATCAGGCATCAGATGCTTTTGTAGAAGCAATGAAGCTGGCACGCCCGATGGAATACGAATTGGGAGAAGCTGATAGCGATCTCGGGCTGGCCGAAGTTGCTCTGCTCAGCAACCAGGTTGACGTGGCACTGATAGGTGCAGAATCGGCGAATCAAAGGTATACTCAGTTGCATAACGCACTGGGGACGGCCAATGCGAACCGCGTACTTGCAGAGATCAATATGCGCCGGGGGCAGCTTTCCTATGCCAGCTCGATCATGGAACGAGCGATACGGACATACAAAGCTGTCGCATACCGTGTTGCACTGGCAGAAGCAACAGCAGGGCTGGGCGAGATTCAGCGGCGGCTCGGTTCGCTGGAACGTGCAGTGCAGAGCTTTGACGAGGCCCGGAAGCTGGCACAAATGACGCGGAATGAGTTGATCGAAAGCAGGGCATTGCTGGGTGTTGGCGATATCTACCGCCAGCAGGGACGGACTGCCCTGGCAGGGGACTATTACCGTGATGCCCAGGTGCGTATGGAGCAGATTAATGAGCCAGCAGGGGTGGCCGAAGCAGCAGTACGCCTGGCACGCCTGGCAGTATTCGGTGGACGTTTGAATGAGGCAAGTTCATATCTTGCGACAGCCCAGGCTGTAGTTTCGGCCAATACATCCGCTCGGCAAGTACTTCCTCTGATGTCGCTTGTACAGGGACAATTGTTGCTGACGCAGGGAGACTTTGCACAGGCTGAAGCACGTCTTAGTGATGCGCATAATCAGGCTGAAGGACAGCAGGAGCCTCTGCTCGCTGCCGAGGCTCTTCTGGAGCTGGCTCGTACACGCCTGGCACGTAGCGAATTAGATGCTGCTTCAAGCACTTACATGGAGGCAAGACGGCAATTTGAATTGTTGGAAAGTACTGATGGGAGTGGTGCAGCAACGCTAGGAATAGCTCAGACACTGATCGGGCGAGAACTCTGGGAGGAGGCGATCCAACGCTGCGAGGAGGCGTTAACGCGTTTCAATCAGAGTGATGACTTGATTGGACAGGCGGATACAGTGCTCTCTTTAGGATTGGCACACCGCGGCAATGGTGAACTGGATGAGGCAGCCACAGACTTTGAGCAGGCATTGACACTCTATCAACAGCAACAACAGCCACTGGGAGAAGCTGATGCACGCTATGAACGAGCGGGAGTGTTTCTGGCACGGGGAGAACTGGATGCGGCTCTACGGGAATTTGTTCGCTCGATTGCATTGGTTGAACAGGTCATGAACACTCTCAGCGTCCCTGAGCAACGCAGTATGTTCTTGCGTCAATATGCAGAGTTGTACGCACAAACAGCGATTACCGAAGTAAGAAGAAATCAGGATGTACAGGCTCGCGCTCGTCTCGCTTCCTTCACGCGCCTTGGGGGCAACAAAGAAATTGCACAACACATCAAAGCTTACGAGGAGACTGTTCCGACCAGTGGCGAAGAATTGAGTGAAGATGAGATACGTACCAACAAAGACCTGGTAAAGCGATTGAGACAATTGCGAAAAGAAGTAGGATAGGGTTGTCATAAGAGGCGAAACAGCTTATTATACAGGGTATGGGGCGCGATAAATCTATGATTACCTGTCCCCCAGATAGGGCTGCTCTCCCCCAGGGAGGGTGCCCTCATTGGCACCAACTTAAGCGGGATTGTGAAGGGCGACCGCCCTTCACCTGGGGCTTGGGGCTGTGCCCCAACTTTCTCACCTCCTCCGCGCCGCCTGCGGCGGCGCGGAAAAAAGGAAAAAGAGCTTTTCGGGGACACCCCGAAGCCCCGGCAGGGAGGCTAGCCGCCTCCCTGCACTCTCCGCAGCAAGCAACAAGCCTTACGAAAACGAACAACAAATAAGGGAGGATTCTTGAAAAATGGATATACGTTTTTTGCGTGGTGATCCACAAAGGCCAAAGGGACACGCCATCATTTTCGCTCGGAGGACTGACGATCCACGGCTGGTGTTATCCACCTAGGAGTTGCGTGAAGCAACCAACGTTCCAGGCACGCCTATTCCACCTATGCTGGAGGAAGGCGGGAGCCTGGAATATCTGCAGCTGCTGGCAGAGCGCCGCGATGATGACCTGTGCGAGATCGGTACTGTGAACCTAAATGACCAGGCGGCACGTATGCAAATGGCTGCGCAAAGCTGCCATGACTATGGACAACTCTACCAGAATTATGCCTCAACGTTTGCTCAAACGCCTATTGGTGGGGTAGTTGAAACTGAAGAAGCACTGGCGCTGGATGAGTTAGATACTGAAGAGCTCTTGATGCAGACGATGACCGACCGGGAGCGGCTGACAGAATTAGGCAAGCTGGTAGGGGTTGTCCGTTACGCACTCGAAGGACGGGATGTAAAGCTCCTGCAAGAGACAAAGCAGCGTATGCAGCGGATTGCTGGTCGGCTCCCAGAGAAGTATCGCGGCTCTGAACTTCTGGCTGCTGCGAACGAACCAGGAGAACGTGGAGCGAAGCTGGCACAGCTCTACCTGGAGCGAGGTTTCAAACTGCTCGATGAGGAATATGCAGAGATTCCTGGCATCGAGCGAGCTATCCGTGAACTACGGGAAGCACAACACTAATTGCATCCAGCCTTTGCTTTGAGTTGGATGGAGGATTGAAAATTATGCCGTTGCTTGGAAAGATTGTTGATATTTCAGAGCTTGTTGATGCTACTGTTGCTGGCGACAGCGACCAGCTTATTACCGTTGCCCGTGCACTTTTGGAACAGAAGGGAGTACCGGCCTCTATACTGATAGGGCGCGTGGGTATGATCGCCGCACATGGTGATAAGGATGGACATGCTATCCTGACACTCAACGCGGCCAGTACTCTTGCTCACTGGTGCAATGCTCTTCCGCATGCTTCAGACATAGAGCCACAGGCAAGGACCCACGAACAGGAACTGCCTTTCCTGGTACAGGTACTCGTGGCCACTGCTCCAGAAGTGCGTGCAGGCCAGGCCGCAAAAGTTACATATCCCGAGCCCTTCTTTCCCAGCGAATATCCAGAGGGAAAGTCTCGGGCCGACATGATGCATGACGCTATCTACGGCAATGATGCAACATTAATCGAGCGCCTGCTCTTTGGTCTCTATGGTTCAGGTGCAGACTATCGTACAATGCAGTTAGCTGCCTATGAGGGGATCGCCACAACATTCCAGAATGCCGGGCATCCACTGATCTTTGCGGTACGTGGCACTCAGTTACTCGATTGGGTAGATTGGGGCGATCGCGTTCCCACTATTTTGCACTGGCTTACTCCGCATCTTCCACTGCATACTGAAGAACCTGAGTGGATAAAGACTGTCCGCAGCTTTGTAGCCGACGAGGCTCATAGCGTTGTGAGTCTGCGTACCCGCCTGTCTGCACCAAAAGAGGAGAATGCGCTTCCTCTCCGCCGCCTGCTCCTGAGCGATGCTGATACAACCCAAGTTTGCCAGGCAGTATATGATGGACTTATGAAGGGGGGAGCATCAGCTCGTGGCATTGGCTCTGTTGTTGCCCTGACTGCGGCTGATATCATGCAGCGAGTCGGCGATGGGGATCGCGATGCTTTTGTACGAGCCGCACATGGATTACTCTTCGCTGCGGCAGTGCGCCTGGCATTCCGGGAGATCGAGGATGTGGCGCTCCTCCCACTGCTGTTCACCTCCGCTGCTTTCGTTAATGCCCTTTCAAAAGAAGTAGGACAGCAGACAGCTCCTTCTCAACCGGCAACCAAACCGAGTACGATTCCTGGTGGCGGTCTGATAGCTACTGCCCTGTTGGAAGCACTCAGTAATCAACTCGGTGCACAAGACTTCAGCGGAGCACTTTCCACTACTCGCCGTTACCTCCAGCTTGGGAACGATCCTCGTGCTCTGTTTGCCGCCATTGGCCTTGTTGCTGCACAGGCAGATGCCGCCGCTGATCAGGGCCATACATTGCAGATTGTGCAGGCTGCTGGTGAGGAGTTTCTTGCATGGCCTACAGGCCTGGCTGGTACAAACATCGAAGGACTTGTACAGGTTGCATTGCGGGCGGCTGCATTTGCCAGGCGCAATAATCTGGTTTCTAATTTATAAGCTCGAGGGGGCGCAATCTAAGCGCCCAAGAAGCATCAACCGAACGAAACAGGGTTGGATCCTCCGTAGGGGCGAGGGCGGTTGGGATGGGTGGGGAGGGCCTTTATGGTCGCCCGCGTAGCTGGTCGGGTTGATGACAAGGGGGGTGAACATGGCAGAACGGGACGGCGGGCGACCATAAAGGCCCTCCCCACCGCTCCACACCGCCCTCGCCCCTACGGACATTGATGGGCTTTTCCCTGGGTTGATGCCTATTGGGGCGCAATCTAAGTGCCCCACAATTTCTCTATTCCTTACTTAAGTGATTTGCTAATTTTAAAAATATTTGGATATAGGGGAGAAACTACTCATGGTTACTGCCAGGAAATTTCCAAACAGATTTTTACCGCTCTTTTTCTGCCTGTTAGCTATTCTTCTTACAGGCTGTGAGCTATTTGGAGGCAATAATACCACCACTCAGCCGAAAAAAGCTGTGAAACTTCCAGCTGATAAGCAGGTCTATATTACTCCTCAAATAGGCATCCCTGATATCACAACACTGGATCCGGCACTCGCGTCAGATCAGGCATCTATCACGGCTATCCAGATGATTTTCACCGGGTTGGTGCAGGTGGATGACAAGCTTCAGATCCATCCTCAGCTCGCGCAATCCTGGGATGTTTCCTCTGATGGCCTTACATGGACTTTTCATTTACGTCCCAACCTGAAGTTTAGCGATGGCAGCCCGCTTACTTCCCAGGACGTAGCTTACAGTATTGATCGCGCCCTCCAACCCACTACGCAGTCTACTGTTGCCCCGAACTACCTGGCACTCGTGCGTGATTCCGATGAATTGTTGGCAGGACGGGTTACCACACTGATCGGCGATAGCCTCTTGCCAACTAATAAATCTACGCTTGTGATTATGACAAAAAAGAAGGCGGCATATTTCTTGCAAATGCTGACCTACCCCTGCTCTTACGTTGTTGAGAAGAGTTTGATTGATAAGTATGGAGCAAAATTCACCGACCATTTGACGGAGGGTGGCGGTACAGGGCCGTTTAAGGTGGCTCAGTATATTCACAGGCAGGAAATCGACTTTGTACCCAATTCCAATTACTATGGTTCCCAACCTCAACTCACGAAAGTGACGTTTCCCTTCTACCAGAGTGCCAGCGCTGCTTACCAGGCGTATCTGAATGGCCATGTCGATACGACAATGGTCCCTCTTGCCACTTTTGGAACTACGAAGAAGCGCTCGGATTTCCACCAGGTGCCCCAGTTGTGGATTAATTACTACACGATGAACTACCTGGTGAAGCCATTTGACAATATTCACATTCGCCAGGCCTTCGCCCTGGCTATTGACAAGATGGCGATTGCCAATACTGTCTGGAAGGGCACAGTCCTACCTACAAATCATATTGTGCCCCAGGGTATGGCGGGCTATAATCCAAACCTCACCGGGCCTGATGGAACGCAGGGACTCAAAGGGAATCCAACGAAAGCCAAACAGTTATTCCAACAGGGCTTACGGGAAGAGGGCTGGTCAAGTGTGACGCAGATGCCAGCGATCACATTGACCTATGCGACGAACGCAAATACTCCCGGCTTTGATCAAGAAGTGACCGAGCTGATCTCAATGTGGCAGAAGGTGCTGGGTGTGACTGTCAAGGCCGATTCACTTGACTCCAATACGCTCCTGGACAAGGTTACGGCTGCCACGAACAATCCCGCCGGTTTGCAGTTCTGGGGGCTTTCCTGGGTGGCTGAATATCCCGATCCACAGGATTTTTTGACCTTGCAGTTCGACATAGGTGTGCCCAACAACAATATGAACTATGGGCAGAACACAACTGCTGATGCTGCCCGGCAACAAGTAGTTCAACAACAGTTGGAAGCTGCTGATGCTAATTCAAATCAGGCTGCTCGACTGCAGGCATATCAACAGGCGGAGCAGCAACTGGTCAATGATGTGGCCTGGTTGCCAATGGAGCAGGTGACGTCGGTCTTCCTGCGTACACCAAATATCGTTGGTATCGTTGATAATGGACAGGGTCTGATTCCGCCCGACGATTGGGCGAAGATCTACAGGGTGGCTTTTCAATGAGGGGTTAGTCAGCACAAGGTTTTTGGGGAGGCTCCTTTCCAAGGAGCCTCCCCAAAAACCTTGTGCTGACGGAGTGGATGTACACCATTTCTCCTATTGCATGTGAAATATACAAGCATCCAAACGTCTTCGTATATGGCCATATATTTATATCAAATCCGTTTAAAGAGGGGTTCTTTGGGGACACCCCCTTTGGCGTCAACATAAGCGGGATTGTGAAGGACGGCAGCCCTTCACCTGGGGCTTGGGGCTGTGCCCCAACTTTCTCCTCTCCTCCGCGCCGCCTGCGGCGGCGCGGAAAAAAAGGAGAAAGAGTTTTTCGGGGACACCCCAAAACCCCGGCAGAGGGCTGGCCGCCCTCTGCACTTCCGCTGACTTTCATCACTCTTAAAGCCGGATTTGATATTATTGGGTAGTTATTCGCCCTCTAGACATAGATTGAGGAGAAGTCACGAATGCAATCCGGCAAGAAATTCAGTGTCGGGCTTCTGCCAGCGATTATGTGCGTTATGACGCTACTGATGGTAGCCTGTAGCGGCACCCCTAATTCTGGTGGCAATAGCGCCGGCTCTACACATACGAAGGTATCTAAAGACAAGCAAGTGTATATTGCGCCCGAAATAGGCGTCGCAGACATTCAAACCTTCGACCCTGGCCTCTCAACCGACCTTCACTCCATCTCGGCAATTGACATGATATTTACAGGTCTGGTAACATTTGACGACAACTTGAACGTGCGGGCTCAGCTTGCCCAATCCTGGGATGAATCTGCCGATAGTCTGACCTGGACATTCCATCTGCGTCCCAATCTGGAGTTCAGTGATGGCAGTCCCCTGACCTCACATGATGTCGCTTACAGCATTGACCGCGCGTTGCAGCCTTACGAGAAATCCACCGTCGGCCCGATTTATTTAGCTCTGATCCAGGATTCCGATAAACTAAACGCTGGCAAGATTAAAACCATCATTGGCGACAGCCTCCTGACCCCGGATGACAACACGGTCGTTATCAAGGCGAATAAGAAGGCCACATATTTCCTGGAGGCACTGACTTATTCGTGCTCTTATGTGGTGGAGAAGAGCCTGATCGATAAGTACGGCAACACCAAATTCACCACCCACCTGACCGAGGGTGGCGGGGCCGGTCCCTTCATGGTATCGGAATATACCCCTGGCAAGCAAATCGTTTTTGTGCCAAATCCCCACTACTACGGTCAAAAGCCCCAACTGCAAAAGGTCATCTTCCCCTTCTACAAGCAAGAGGAGACAGCCTACCAGGCATACCAGGTTGGGCAGGTGAGTACTGCAAATGTTCCTTCTCCCAATCTTGCTGAGTCCAGGAAGGTTGGGAGAGAGTACCACCAGGTGCCCCAGTTGTGGATTAACTATTACACGATGAACTACCTGGTGAAGCCGTTCGATAACATCCATATCCGCCAGGCCTTCGCACTGGCAATCAATAAAGACGTCCTGGCACACAATGTCCTGAAAGATTCAGTAATTGCCACGAACCATATTGTGCCTCAAGGCATGCCGGGCTACAACCCCAACCTGCTTGGGCCAGCAGGGGTAAAGGGTACGGCAGGTGACGCAAAGAAAGCCCAGGATTTGCTCAGGATGGGCTTACAGGAAGAGGGATGGAGCAGCATCGCCCAGATGCCGCCTATCACCTTCACCTATCCATCCGGCAAACGAGACAGGGATAACGAAACAGCGGCGATGGTTCAGATGTGGCAGAATGTCCTGGGCGTGTCTGTTAAGGCAAATGCCATTGACTTCAACAAATTGCTCGATGAGATTACTGCCGCAACCAATAATCCCAAGGGTTTGCAGATGTGGCGCATTGGCTGGATCGCCGATTACCCTGATCCCCAGGACTGGTTGACCTTGCAGTTTGACCAGGGGGTGCCCAATAACAATATGAATTATGGTCAGAACGACTCTGCTGATGCTGCTCAGCAGCAAGTTATTCAGCAGGAATTAGAGGCTGCTGATGTCAACCCTGATCAAAATGCTCGTCTGCAAGCCTATGAGAATGCGGAGCAGCAGCTGGTCAATGATGCTGCCTGGGTACCGATTGAGCAGGTAACAGCAAGTTTCCTGCTCAAGCCATGCGTACAAGGTCTGGTGTTCAATCCACAGGGCCTGACCCCACCAAATGATTGGTCTCATGTTTACATTTCAACCGACACACCATGTTCTCAGACTTGATGTCGGAACCCGTAGGGGCGGGGGCGGAGTGGTGTACTGTGGCGGCCCCACCGCCCTCCCACGACGCCCACAAGGGGCGTCGCTACATGTCTTTGTGCTCCGCCTCCACCCCATCCATCCTCGTAGGTCCTGGAAGACGAGTTGGGGCGTAAGGGAGAGGTTGTGAGGGACACGCAACATGTAGCGACGCCCCTTGTGGGCGTCGTGGGGTGGGGTAGAGAGGGCCTTCAGCATTCTTCCACCCTCTGCAATGAGAGTTTCAATCCTCACTGGTCGTAAATTACATATGCGCCGATCGCAGCAGTCTACAGACGGGCTAACCGCTTTAGCTTCAGACTACTGTTTTCATCTAGTGAAGGAGAAGTCACGAATGCGATCCCGCAAGAAATTCACTCCAGGGCTTCTACCCAGCCTTTTGTGCTTGGTAGCGATGCTCTTAGCAGCCTGCGGCGGTGGTGGCCCCGGTGGTGGCGGTGGTGCTACCCATCCCAAAGCCGCCGGTAGCAAACAGGTCTTTGTCGATCCCATTAGTGTCCCAGATACCTGGACGTTCGATCCGGCCCTCGCAAGGGATGTTGCGTCCATTACGGCTATTGATCTGGTCTTCACCGGCCTGGTGCAGTTGGATGATAATCTCAAAGTATACGGAGAGCTTGCCCAGTCCTGGGACCAGTCTCCCGATGGCTTGACCTGGACGTTCCATCTGCGTCCCAACCTGAAGTTCAGCGACGGCGCGCCGCTGACCTCACATGACGTGGCCTACAGCATTGACCGTGCCTTGCAGCCTGCGGTCCAGTCCGCGACTGCCCCCATCTACCTGGCGCTCGTGCTGGACTCCGACAAGCTGTACTCCGGCAAGATCAAGACGATCATCAACGATAGCTTGCTGACTCCCGATGACAACACAATCATCATCAAGGCGAACAAGAATGCCTCCTACTTCCTGGACACTCTAACCTACTCGTGCTCCTATGTGGTGGAGAGGAGCCTGATCGACAAGTACGGCAACGCCAGATTCACCGACCACCTGACCGAGGGTGGTGGCGAAGGCCCCTGGAAGGTGTCGAAGTATGACCATAGC
>WNGG01006771.1_pt1 | contig 14515 bp, 10 predicted proteins | sample 5400661 | NCBI WGS metagenome assembly WNGG01 (sample SAMN13153372, study PRJNA577476) | soil metagenome | isolation source: 100 cm soil or saprolite under Garry oak tree replicate 1 | place: USA:California | collected 2016-06-15
GCTGCCACAGCAGACCAGACTGTTGTTCCTTCAAGGTGGAACATACCTTCAAACAATACTTTGAGTATACCTGATTCCCCGGGGTGCTTGTCAAGGTGAGAGCAGTTCCCGCCTTGGTTCATGGCAATTTATCTAATAACATGCTGGTACATGGAAGTCTATTGTTGTTCGCGAAAAATTGGGAAAATTCGTCAAAATTGGTAGTCGAGATATTGCGATCTGATGGATAGCAAAGAGCATAGCGGTCGCTTTCTTGAGCAAGCCTTCATGCACAAATGGGTTCATTCGGCTTTGGACTATCTGCCTCCACTGAGTTTGAAGCACATTGGTACCCGCAGGTGGCTGGCAAACAGGAAGTGCATCTGATATGATAAGGTTAATCTATCTCACCTCGCCCTTAGAAGTTGAAATGAGAGGCCCTAAAAGTGCCCAGTTCTCAGGGGTCACTACAGAGTAGCGCGAACATACTCTGAAACAGAGAATATACCTCGGTGAAAGGGGTAGTGCATATGTCACAGCAGCCGCAAGATAGACGGATTCTCTCTCCCGGCATTGTTTCCGACCCTCAAATCAATGGGGGAAAGGCCATTGTGGAGGGAACGCGCGTTCCCGTCAAGATTATCCTTGTCGACCTGTCTCAAGGAATGTCTATAGAGGAGATCTGTGAGGAATATGACCTGACAGAGGAGCAGGTCAAGAATGCACTCAACTATGCAGCAGCGTTAGTGCTATAGGGGGAGGAAGAATATTGATGCCGTCTCCTCCCTTGGCATTTCTCCTTGATGAGAATATGCCTAAACGTGCGGCGACAGCATTGCCAAGGGCTGGTTATTCAGTTGCATGTGTTGTAGAGGTGGGGTTGCGAGCACAGAAGGATCCCGTCATCTTCGCCTATGCCTGCAGGCATGGGCTCATCATCGTCACACGGGACGCTGATTTCCTTGCATTCCAATATCAGCCGCCCACGCAGGTATCATCCTCCTCGCTCTCCCTGGAGTACCGGGACGTGCTGTGGTTGATCCCCTCCTGGGAACCCTCACTTCGCTCCAAGGACAAGACCTCACAAACACGGTCTATCTCGTTGACCCCGGTGGGCTCCAACGTATGGTCTGACAGAGAGAAGAGCATAAGGCCCTGGGTGAAATACTTAGTTGAGAGTTCTCCAGACCCCTATTAACTAGCAACATACTTTTTCAATCCAACATGCAAGCTTAACGTATTTTGCTGAGGTCGCCTTGTCAATGTTGAGAAGGTTCTATCCACTCCTGACAGATATTTCTCTCAAGCCGCTTGACGAACTTCTCTTACTGCTCTACAATTGGTCTACCCGCTCACTGGATTGAGAGATGACCAATACATATAATTACCTGTGCCTGTGAGCGTTGAATAGTAGTGGAGATGTGCCAGATGCAGATAGACCAACTGAAACAAAACGCGATTGTCCGAGGCCCCTCTCCTCCGAACCGGTCCAAGTGATTGTTGCTATGCCCATGGGCGAATCTGTTAGGCTCTACGCTCGATGTCGTCTAAATGCTTCCAAGATAATTATGCGGCCTGAGCGAGTGAGAGAGGAACCTCTTGATCCTTGTCTGGGGCAAACGGACTCCCGATATGACGAAGGAGCTCTGCGGGAGTCCGAGCCAGTGTCTGAAAATGCTTCTCCACATCCGCGAGCAGAAGTGCGAAATCGCTGCGATGATGATGATGGGTCACGACGCGTCGCGAGATGCGCCAGAGCCATTCAATGCGGTTAGCATCAGGGTCATAGGCAGGCGTATACACCAGGTACACCTCCTCCTTCAACTCGGCTCCGCCAGCTCCGCACGAGCCTCCTCCTTCAACTCACTGAGCAAACTGCGCACGAGCAGGGAACCAGCCGGAGTGTGGGTCTTGAGATGGTCGGCAATCACGATGGCCACCCGTCCACGCTGCTTCGAACGAGCCACGGCGCCACGCACTTGCTCGCAGAAGACATCAGCCGTCCGTCCAGGTGCCAGCCGACCATCGAACCAGCCATCGCGCCAGTCGAGCAGACCAAAGCCGTAGACCTTGCGGTGATCACCGGGTGCCTCGACCAGACGTTGCCCTCGCCGGCCGAGGCTCAGACCAGAGGCGCGTGAGGGTCGGATGAAAGGCAAACTGCACTTCGTCCTGTAAGTAGAGATCAGCGCGTGGCACAAGGGCGAGCAGGGCTGGCAGGTCGGCGGGAAGCTGATCCCACAGATCAGCCTCGACCAGGGAGTGAGCGGGTAGAGGTTCGGGTGCTGTGGCACCGGCTAACAGCACCTCTACCCGCAGGCGTTTCCCACGTAGTCAACTTTCTCTTCGGCCTTACGCCTGAGCGTCCAGGTCGGACGCTTGCAGACGTAATCATGGGCATGTAAGTAGACGCGCACCGTCTCCTCGGTGACCTGAACACCTGTTTGCTGGCCTAAGTACTTGGCGAGTCTCTCCGTGGTCCAGGTGGCCGTCTCCTCTCCGACCTCATGGGGATCCAACTCGATGATTCGCAACAACTCAGCTTCCCAGGCGGCGGTGACTGTTCGCTCTCGGCCAGGAGCGGTTCGTCGGGGAACTGCATCCAATCCGCCCGTGAAGAACCGTTTGAGGACACGGACCACCGTGTCCTGGCTTCGTAGCACGAGTCTGGCGATCTGGGTCGAGGTCTGACCCTTGGCAGAGAGCAAGAGCATCTGATAGCGGGTGCGCGTTTCGGCATCGGGGGCCTCATCGTAGCGATGGCGCAAGTCGCTCAGGTTTTGTTCGTCCAATGGGGGGAGCGTTATGGGAGCAGTCATCTCTTTCTTCCTTTCTTCAATCTTCCACTTTTCTCCCTCTCATTGTATCACATCTCCGCATATTTTACCTGGAAGCATTTAGCTAAAGGATACCGTGAGGAGAAGAATAATGACAGAGACTCCCCAGACGAGTAACGCTCTTTTTGTAGGGAAGGATGCAGTTGTGCAGGCTATCTATACTCGCTTCCTGGAAGTGCTGCGCTCACTTGGACCATTTCAGGAAGAGCCGAAGAAGACCTCTATCCATTTGGTTCGTAATCCCCACGAAATGCCATCAGAGGAAGTGCTTTCTCGTTCGGCACCATACCATCTAGCGCCAGGGATGACCATCATGAATAGCAGTCTTACTCAGTATCGGTCGATTCAAACAGACCCAGCGAACAGATAATCTGCGGCTCCTGCGCCTCCAGTTGTTCGTGGACCTGGCAGAGGCGATTGTCGGCACGCAGGTCGATGACCAGTGCTGCCAATTGATCATCGCTGATGCCGCTGCGCAACTGGCGGTTGAGCGTGTCCCTGGCGGTCTCCTGGAGCGGGTATTTGTAGATGTCCTCGAGCGCGCTGTGCAACTCGGGCGGCGCGGGAAAGAGTGTGGGCTGTGTTTTGTCGATATACTCCTTGAGCCGTGCATACGTTTTGCGCCGTGCGCCTGAAGCGGCCCCCAACTGGCCGCCGACGCTGCGCGTCTCTTCTTCAACAATGTGTTCGACTGCGCGCCTGACCAGATCATGCTGCTCCGGCGGGCGCTCAATTGGCTTGGTATCATACGAGCAGGCCGCCGCACGCAGGATCGCCAGTTGCGATTGGGTGACGTTCTCGCCTTTGCGATTGACCCAGGCCAGCGCGTCGTTGCCTTCGGACGTGCGCATATAGACTAGCACGCCTTCGGGCGCGGCGACGCTGCCGCGATGGGCGCGCGTTGAGAAGATGACATCGGGCAGCTTTTCGATAATGCTTCGCAGTTTCGGATTGGCGTCGATGGCATTTTTCCAGATTTGATAGGCCTGCGATGCCAGGTCCACCTCGCTATCGGCCTCGCCATCTAGCACACCCGCTTTCTCGTTGTACAGGTCTTCAAAAGCCACCTTTGCCGTTTCCGTCAACTCGTCCTCAAAAAAAGCTTCGTCCGTGCCGACCACCTCGGCGTTCTGTTGGAGACGCTGGCGCTCGCGCTCGCGCAGGCGGATGAGGCGTTCCACGCCATCGGCGGGCAGGAACGAGTAGCAATAGATGGTATCTGACTGCTGGCCGATGCGGTCCACACGGCCCGCACGCTGGATCAGGCGGATGATGGCCCAGGGCAGATCGTAGTTGACCACGATGGCAGCGTCTTGCAGGTTCTGCCCTTCGCTCAACACATCGGTCGCCACCAGCACACGGAGTTCACTCTCCGGGCTGGCCCGGTTGCGCCTCTCATTGCTGAGCGGGCTAAACCTCCAGGCCAGTTCGGTCGGATCGTCCGAGTCGCCCGTGACGCCCTCCATGGACAGGATCCCGCGCGCTTTGAGCTGGGCGGTGAGGTAGCGCACGGTATCGGCGAACTGGGTGAAGATCAGCACTTTTTCGTCGGGATGCTGCCGCGTGAGCAGATCGTAGAGCGCGGCGAGTTTGGCATCGTGGCTGGCGTCCCAGGTGCCACATGTGTCCAGCACAGTGAGCAGGTTACGCGCATCGGCGAGCAGGTCCCTTTTCAACTGTGCGTTGAAGAGCGTGGGGCGCAGCCATTTGAAGCGGCGGCGAAGCAGCCCGCTATATTGTGCGTAGACTTCGGCGGCGCGCCTGCGAAAGGTGGTCTCACTGTCCAGCGGTGCGGCCATCTCGATCTCGTCGAGGGTAGAGGTCGCGCCCTCGTTCTCCTCCGCCGTCTCGGGCAAGAGCGCCTCTTCGTCCTCGTCGTTGGCGCGGGCGTCGAGCAGCGCGGCATCCTGCGTACCAAGCGGCAGGTCCAGTCCTGCTTCGATGGCATGCAGATAGACAAAGTTGCGCAGGATGTGCCGCTCGACGGATTGGATGAAAGCCGGCCCACCGCTCTCTAGGCGTTTGAACAGGTTGGTGCGACAGAAGCCCATCAGGCGTTTCCCGGCGTGCGAGAGATTATCCAGTTGCTTTGCTTCCGCGGGGGTTGGCCGCTCTTTCGGTGATTTCGCGATGTAGTTGGCAAGGCCGTAGCGCGGCAAGTTCAATCCATTCACGATCTGTACTACGTCATCTGAATAGAGCGTGGCGTAAGGGTCGCTGGCCAGCGCCTCGTTCACCAGGAATTTGACGGTGCGCGGGACACGTGCGGGGAAATAGGAACGTCGCCCGTCGCTGAAGACCAGGTATGTGCGCCCGGAGGCCTGGTCGGTCTGGGCATAGTTGTCCTGGATGAAGCTGCGCGTGCGCCGCACCAGATAGAGGCGCATCAGGTCGCGCCAGTCGTCGGCATAATCGCTTTGCTCGAATGCCGCCAGCGAGCGCACCGGGGCTTGATAGCGACTGTTGAATGTCGGTTCACCTATCTCACGCAGAAGCCGTTCCGGGCGAACGCCGAGGTCGCGGCTCTCTTCGTCCGAGAGAAAGAGCCGCAGCTGCGCCGAGAGATCGAGGTAGGATTTGTTATAGGGGGTGGCCGAGAGGAGGATGCACTTGCTCTCATTCTTCTCCATATAGTCCTTGATGGCCTTGTAGCGTTTGCCCTCGCGGTTGCGCAGGTTGTGGCTTTCGTCAATCACCAGCAGGCGGAAACGCCGCAGGTCGGGCAGTTCGTTCTGTACATTGGTCACGGAGATGACTTTGGAGACCAGCCCGTACTCGTCCATGTACTGCTGCCACATACGGGTCAGGTTCTTGGGGCAGATGACCAGCGTCTCCAGGCCGAAGTCGTCCTGCATGATGCGGGCCAGGGCGGTGGCCATGAGCGTTTTGCCCAGGCCAACCACGTCGCCAATGAGCACACCGCCGCGTTTATTGAGGTGACGGGCAGCGATCTTGACGGCGGCGACCTGGTACTCAAACAACTGGTTCTTAAAGATGGTGGGGATGCTGAAATCTTGCAGCCCGGCGCGCGCTTCCTGCGAGAGGTGATAGGCCATCTTGAGGTAGATGTAGTAGGGCGGGGGCATCTCGTCGCGCGCCCAGCTTTCATCGATGATCTCGGCCAGTTCGTCGGAGATATCCCAACACCAGCGATCGTCCCAGCGATCATTGAACCAACTCTCCAGTTTCGTGCAGGCATCGCTATCCAGCACATCGACGTTCAGTTCACCCTGGTGCTGCAGTCCTGCCAGGGTGAGGTTGCTGCTGCCGAGATAGCCCACGATGGGGGTGATGCGGCTGTGTTGGTAGAGCAGGTAGAGCTTGGCGTGCAGCTTGTGGCGCAAGAACAGCTTGACGACGACACGCTTCGCTTTCAAGAGCTCACTCAGGCGGCGCAGCCCTTGCTGGTCCTCGTTCGTGGGTGCGCCCAGGAGCAACTGCTTTCGAAACTCCTCTGCCATGCGCTGCTTGAGGCGCACCACCGTGGACTGGTCGATCTCCTGCCCTCCGCGCAGGCTGAACAGCTTGCGCAGTTCGTCCTCTGGCCGCTCGGTCATGCCGATCAGGAGCCGACAGCTGCCCGTTGTGCCGCCCTGCCAGTGCTCCATCAGGCGGTCGAGATGCTGCCAGCCGCGCAGGTTGAAGTAGCCGACACAGAAATCGGCGCGCTCGGAGACCCTCAACGTCTCTTGTAGGGCCTCAAGCAAGCGGTTCTCTATATTGTCAAAGATGCGCGGCATCAGCGGTTACTCCTCTTCCTCGTCTCCACCGGCCTGCCCCATGCGGTACTTGATGTCATAGTTAATGATGAAATCCAGTTCTTCGTCGGTGAAGCCGTAGTGCCTAGCAAGCGCCCGGTCTATTTCGTCGATGATGGGTTTGGATAATTTTGGGTAAATGCACTGGATCGTCATTTTTCCAAGCCCTTCATAGCTCATCTCAAGCAGTTTAGCATGATAACGAAAATCCCTCATCAACTTGTGGGAGAGGTCTGATAGCTGCCTCCCTGTCTCCAGTGTAGCTTGCTCAACACCAAAGGGTACAGCATACACCTCACGCTTATTCAAATTGCGGCAATCAGAGTAAATGGTCAGCAGCCAGTAAAACAAGTTGGAATTCAAGAGCGCTAAAAATATATCCCTGAACTGCGACGACTCAAAAGCGATTTGTTTCAACTCAGAGGGTTCACGTTTCCCGCCTCCATCGTAGATAACGGGTACGAAGTCTAAAATCTGAACAAACCCGCTGAGCTTACGAGTATAGTAGATGTGTTCAGCACCAGCTTTTTTGCTATAGAATGCGAGCACTTTCCCCTGCAAGACAACTTTCCGCAAAATGCTTATCTCTAGTGTAGACCCTAATTTAACAAAGGCACCTTCTCTGAAGGATCCTGTAATATCCTCATAAACGAGTTTCTGAAAGAGATTTGGGCGCTCAACGGTTTGCCATTTATTGTATTTCGTTGTGTATATCGGATGCGTCTCCGCATCCGTTTTTTGAAAAAGGATGATCGAGAGTCGAATGTGTTCCAAGCCATCAAACAGTCTACCTGGACGATCATTGAAGCTACTAATTGCAAGATTTCCCAGCTTATAGAGCAATTGCTGCAGGGGCAAATACCCATCGGTACATATAGAAGCAACTGGAATGATGACGCCGACTTGTCCCCCAGCCTGCAAAAGCCTGATTACCCGTTCTACAACAAAGGCATATAAGTTTCCACAACTTTCTGTTTGATAGTTCCGTACCGAGTACTGTTGCTTAACTTTGCTATACTCCACATATGGTGGATTCCCGATAATCACATCGAACCCACCTCGTTTCATAATCCCGTAGAACTCCACCCACCAGTGGAACGGCTGATGGTTCTGCTGCCACTGCGCAAACGCCGCATCATACTCTTCCTTTTTGGGGATGCTGTTACGATCTTTGCCGTACTCTGAGGCCAGATAGCCATCCAGTTCCGCACGCAATATCCCCAGCATCTGCTGAAGTTGCCGCTTGTTCGCTGCCAGAGCAGCAGGGTCAAGATCCTGCTTCGTTTGCAGTTCGCGGAACTGCTCAAAAGCCTGCTCAATGTCCTGCGCCTTCTGTTCGATGCGGTCCAGCCGGTCATCGAAGATCATCTGATTCTGGAAAGCCTTGCCCACCGTCTTGCCCTCAATGGCCTGCTTCGTCTCCTCGTGGGAAGCGAAGCCAACGAGTGTGTTCCCTGCACGGATGTTGAAATCGATATCGGGCAGCGGCTCGATATCGTCGAATCGCTCAATCTGGGAGATGAGCTTGAGGAAGAGGCGCAGCTTACAGATTTCCGTGGCTTCTTCCATGATATCGACGCCATAGAGGTTGCGAATGATGATCGACTTGTAGATGAAGTAGGCGCGGCTCGGATGTTGCTCGACCCGCTCCAAGATAGCCCGGAAGTGGGCGATATCAGGGGAGCTATGCCGCCTCTCCGGGGGGATGGTCGCATCGAGGACCTCGCGCTCTTCGACCAGGTCCTGCATGCGTTCCAGGAAGGCCTCGTAGAGTCCTTCAAGAATGCCCAGTGCTGAGAACAAGAACGCGCCAGAGCCGCAGGTCGGATCAAGGACGGTGACTTGTTCGATGCTGTCGTACAGCGCCCGCAGGAGATCGGTGCCAGTGCAGTAGGTGATCACGTCCTCAGTAAAGCTGCGACTGTCCAGATTGAAGGTGATGAGGTCATTGGCCGAGGTGATCTCGCCAGCTCCCAGTTTGGCTCGCAGGTCCTGGTAGCGCAAGCGTCGCGCCACGACCTCGCGCCAGGTCTCCGTTGGGAGGGCATATGCTGTCGGCGCGGGCCTGTTCCACTCGCCGCGCAGCGCCACGTCGTGTATACCTGCCTCAATTTCGGGCGGCAATGGCACGTCGCACCCTTTCTTGACTGCGTCATAGATATAGGTGTCAGGGTTTTCGCGTAACAGCGACCAGACTGGCCCATCGGGGCGAAAGGCGATCTGACACTTCTGTTCGGCAGCATCGAGGAGGAAAGGAAGGATAGTGCTTTTGCTGATGTACTCGGTGATGTCCTCTTTGGTATAGTAGGCCCCCATCTGCTTCTGGTTGATATACTTCTCAAAGATGTAGCCGAGCACATCGGGGTTGATCTCACGATCATTGCGCAACGGGCGATCATCCAGGTACCAATCGAACTCATCGAAGAACGCGAACAGTTGCTCAAAGGCCTCGTCCGGGATGTTGATCTCCGGGTTCACGCGCTCCAGCACATGCACATCAAACAGCCCACCATTGAGATAGGGTACCTTTCCGAGTAGTATCTCGAGTTCTGGTGCATGAGCGCGCTGGCTCAGCCCATCATGGAAGAGTTTCAGCAGAAAATAGCGATAGAAGGTGTGGAACTGTCCCTCACCCTGTTCCTGCTGCACCCGCCTCAGCCGGTTGGAGAGATAGTTGGGGTCGCCGTCCAGCCTGCCTGATACCTGTGTATCCAGGAAGCCCTTGCGCTGGATGAAATAGATGAACATCAGGCGGTTGAGCATGAGCGAGGCATACCACTCGCGGTCAGCTTGCGCCTCAATCCCGACGATGAGTTTCAAGAATGTGGCAAGTTGGACTTTGAAGCGGTCGTAGAACTTCTTCGTCACGCGCTCGACATCGAAGGCTTTTGCCACCCGCCCAGCCACCTCGGTCATCTGCAAGCGCTCTTCCTCTTCCAGCCCGATGGCCAGCCGCTCCATTTTTTGCGCCAGCAGTTCCCCAGACTGCCCCTTGTGATAGCGATGCATGCGCGGAGCAAGACGCTTCCCTTCCTCGCGTTTGACCCACTGCCACACTTGATTTTCTCTGGCCGCATCCACGTAGATAATGAAGTGCTCGTAAGCATAGCGGGTCACCTCGCGCTCAATCTTGCGCAACACTCCATCAGCGGGAATGCGGCCCTCGGCATCCGGCTCACAAACGAGTACCCTCACGCCGCGCTTTTCTACCAATGGTCGCAGCACGTAGGTGGTATCACCGACAGGAATCATAAAAGGATGTTCATTGAGGATGTCCCAGCCCAGTTCTTCTACGAAGAGCGCCTTGAAGTCGAAGGCACGCAGATGCTGCTGTATCTTCTGCCGGTTCATCGTGATACCCGTTGTCATATTTGCTGCCATCTTCGATATTGCTTCTCCTCTAACAGTGTATGTGGTGTGCTTATCATACTGGTAATCCGAGCCGTTGTAAAGCAGGATGCTTGCATGAGTACAGAAGTTTTCCTTCTCAAAAGAGTGTGAGGCCGTAGAGGAGGGTAGGCATCTTGCTCACTACCTCCCTCACTTTGATCTGGTGAAGCCACTACTGCCTTGTCCCTACTATCGAAAACAAGGCGTCTTCCTTGGACGCTGGTTCTTGGCTGAATTCCTTAGTGATTCGATCAACGATCATAGTTGATACCACCCCTTGAACGTCGTTTATCACCTCTTGAAGTAAGGAGGGGATATGTATGCTTATCGCATACACTTTCCCTAGTGTAGAACTACTCATATTGCGAATTTCTACGACCTGCTCTGATGATACGTTCTTTGTAGCAGGGTACACGAGGATTGCATGGGGAAGTCTTCTGGATTGTGACTGCCCATAGGCAAAAGCATAGAGAAAGCATTGGTAAATATCTTCATTCCCCAGCTTCAGTTCATCGTAGAGTTTATACTTTGCATCTATTGGCAAACAACTCTTCATTGCACGAGATTCTGATGGATCATCTACGAGAAAATCGGGAATAATGCTGCTATACGGCTCATTTTTCAGGCCATTCCAAAGAATAGATCGGTTCTTGAGTTGATACCGAACACGAAGATTTTTCCTGCTGCAAAGCGTGTTCAGGGCTCGCCATAGAAACTGCTCAAAGAGCAGGTTCATATCAATCAGAAAGGCAAAACTTTCTGTTGAGCCAGAACGTAAAAGATCGCGGATACCAAGCCCATCAACTACTAACCATGCAAGGGCATGAGCTTTTCGATAGTGCTCGTTAAGTCGAGTGTAAGAAAGAGTCTCTCTGAGCAGATTCAAATCGAGATTGGAGGGATCACATACTTGTTTGAATGCCTCTAAGAGATGCCTCACTTGTCGGCGTACAAAGTCGTTTTTTACTCGTTGGGAGCATATTTCTAGTACAGCAGCAAGCAATTGGTTCTCTGGTATATCTGTCTCATATTCGTCGTAGCGGCATTCCAGGAGGTCCGCTCTGTCAAATTGCTTCATCACCTGCCGATCTGCTAGCAGCCGACCGCGAAGCACTGGAAGAACTTCTTCACGAACAACATAATCCGATTGTAGTCCTCCCTTTACTAACGCTGAGCATGCCTCTGTCAACAGCAGCACAATAAGATCAAAAAGGTTAGCATCTTCAGTTGGGAGAGAGCGTTCCCTCCAAAACCGTTTCAATGCATCCAGTCCTGTTGCATACTCTACCATCTCCATGAGTTCGATATTGTTCCCTGCTAGTTTTGGTTCCACATAAATATCAAAATCTGTGAACCGGACAACTCCCACCCACGAACGAGCCTCAATCTGTAACCCTTCACGAAGTTCTTCAACGAGCAAGCATCGCTCTCCTCCATCCCCCGCAAGCTGGTTAGCAAGCTTCCTGTCTGCCTCTGTCAATCCCAGAGAAGGTTCCTTCACCGTTTGCCACTCATTTAGTCGAACAGTCTTATTGGGAACTGCTAACCTTTTCATGGTGCAGTACTCTCAACTTTAAACTCATCAGCCAGCGTCTCGAGGAGCTTATTACCATCCTTCAAAATATCCTGATTTAAGGTCTGTCCTTCCTTGTTCACCAACTTCTCACCGATGTATTGCGCTAATTCTGTATAGTCGTCATAACAGTACTCCTGTAAGAGTGGCAGAATTTCCTGCTGAAACCGCCGGGAGAATTCTTCAACACTCTCAATTGGCTTATCAGCTTCGAGTAGGTAGGCATGACCAATCTGCTTTTCACGGCCTTCAGTGCGCGCAATACGACGGTTTAACTCTTCGAGGAAGACATCCAAGAACAGACCATTGATCGTGGCCCCCCGTAAAAGTTCACTATCTGGCATTAGTTCCTTAAAAGCGAAGCGGCGGCGCAATGCGGCATCCAAGAGCTTAATGCTTTTATCAGCGGTATTCATTGTAGCTAGGAGATAGACATTGTCTGGAATGGTGAACGCTTCTTTACTCTGCGGAAGCATTACGCTGAGTCCGCGCTTATCTTTTTCTAGCAGGGTAATGAGTTCACCAAAAACCTTGGCAATGTTCGCTCGGTTAATCTCATCGATCAGTACCAAATAGCCCTTTTGTGGATTGGCCTGAGCTTGACGACACACGCGCTTGAACAATCCATCTTCCAGCCGCAGTTGTAAACCGCCGTGCTCTGAACCGCTTGAGCTTGGCTTAAATCCCTCGATGAAATCTTCATAAGTGTAGGAGGGATGGAAGGTTAAGAAGGTCAGTTGACCTATCTCACCCCCATCCTCTCCGAGCTCCAATTGTTCGCTCAATGCTGGATTTTTCTCTTCCAGTCGTGCAAAAAGATGACGTGCTTCCTCTTCCGTTAAAGCAAACAAGGTGCCCTGATTATGGGATCGAATTGGTTCAGAGCTTTTTAGCACAGGATCAGCAAGCAGTTCGTCATACGTCAGTCCTTGGCTGATCTTCGCTACCGGAGCTATCTCAATACAGGGCTGCCCTTGTTCACCTGGCCCAAACTCTCTACTCACCTTTGCCAATGCAACGATGCGCTTATCTGGGTTGGCTTGATATCCGATCACCAGATCGCCACGTTGTACGAGTGGGTAATGCCGTTGAATGCGTCCATAGTTGTACTCTTCGCGTTTGTTGAGAAACAAGGTCTCCCATTTCCATTGGGCCGGATTGGCGACCATCCACCAAACTCGACGGTTCAGATGAACCGTCGTGAGCTTTTTTTCGGCCTGGATAAAAGCTACAGGATCTGCTGGCAGCGCTTCTATGGCTTTTCCACTTTGGTGTTGTAGCCACCACACGGCAAAGCGACGTGCGGTATAGGTTTTGCCTGTCCCAGGAGGCCCGTAGAGAATAACCTGACCTTTCCGCTCCAATGTCTCAGCAATTTCGTAAAAAGATGGTTCTACAGGAGGAGGTGGGAGCGGAGGGACACTGGGAGAAGTAGGTCGTTTAGGCGTGATAATCTTTTGGTATAGCTCTCGTGATACCTTTGCAACGGTGACTGATTCCCACCTTTTTTGTGGTTCAATTTCACCTTCAACTGAGGTATCCCAATCAACTTCCACGGTATGCCAAGCCTCTGCCCTCTCTGGATTCCATTTATAGCCAGGTTCCTTGACTATTCCTACGGCAAGAACATGTGAGATACCTTTATTCGCCACGATGAGATCACCAGCCTCTAATTCTCGTAGCATCCAAAGTTCCTGGGCCTTTTTCATGGCAAGATTGCGATTGGCATAATAAAGATTGAGTTTCACAAAGTCTTCAACAAAACTTTCCTCTGATTCGTAGTCACGAAGGTCACCTACCTCGTCCCAGTTGGCTTCCTGTACACAGATATATCCCCCAGCCAAACATTCATCCCAGTACTTTGCATCCCTACCTGGCGCAATCTTGACAATACGTTTTGCTGTACGGGGATCATAAAACTGGTACAGGAATCTCATTGCCTCCAGATGAGATAAGTCTTTCAACTCTGGTTGCTCATGTACGGCCTCAAGCAAGGCTCGGTTTAGTTTAACTCCCCTCCATTCTGATGATTTGCCTATTAATGGATGTTTCAATACTTGGAGAAAATGGACTGCATGGGCAGCGGAATAAATAGGAAGAAATTGTTCGGGGAAATTCACATACAGAACCTTGATGACGATAGCATAGCCACGCTTGAAAGGTTCCAGTGCATCAATCTCATCAAACTTTCCGAGCTGTGCCAGTTGAAACGCTTTTACAAAAGCTCCACGTATAGCTTCCCATGCTTCCTGTTCATTTTGATAGGTTGAGTCAAAAACCCAACCTTTCTTTTTATGCTTGTATATCAGGTGTTTTTCAGAGGAGCCTCCACTGATACTCCCTAAGTTTTCGGTACCCCATTCCATCCACCATGAAAAGGTATCTTTCACCCCGATGCCAAGTGCATAGCGTTCCAACGGCATCCTAGGCCAGTCTTCAAGAGGAAAGCGTTCAATAACTTGTTTTCGTTCTTCTTCGGCCTTCTGTAAATCTTCTGAAAGGCCAATGCGATCAAATTTTTGGAATGCAGTTGCTATATCTAGCACTTGTTTGTCGCCGCCCGATGCCCCGCTACTCTGGATCACTTTATCGTCTCCTTTGAGAGTCCTTAATAAGCTATATCAATCTGCCCAGCCAACCATCGCTAAAGTAGTCCAAACTGATCTTCTGAAGAAGTGAGGTTTGATGTAAGTCTAGCTTTGAGACGAAAAGAGCATCGTCCAGTAACTCATAATCCGAGTGTTGTACCAGTTAGATAATGTGCATCTGGATGGAGCCTGGGTGCAAGGTATATGGAAGCGATCAACGTAGCTCCAAACCTTATCAACCCGATCATCTTAGGCCTCATCCGCAAATAACTTCCATTGAATGAGGAAATATGATAGAATCGAAGAATGACGACACAGCAACAGTATGAGATTCTGCGGAACGAATTGCATGAACAGCAATGGCGCTTCTATCTGGGGACAGAAGCACTC
>WNGG01005211.1_pt1 | contig 14514 bp, 10 predicted proteins | sample 5400661 | NCBI WGS metagenome assembly WNGG01 (sample SAMN13153372, study PRJNA577476) | soil metagenome | isolation source: 100 cm soil or saprolite under Garry oak tree replicate 1 | place: USA:California | collected 2016-06-15
CCGCCGACATCGAGCGTGTCGCGTAGAGCAGATCGCTCTTGGGATCGAGCGCGAGCAACCCCGGCGTCACCGTTTCGGCTTTCGCGACGACGTGATTGGCGCGATCGAGCTTCACGACCGCGTTATCGCCGACGAGCGAGACGTACCAGTACGATCCGTCCGGCTCGACGACGATGTGGTGCGGCTTGGGATGGGCCGAGAACCCGAGCGCCGTGAAATCGACGATGGCGACGACGGAGTCCGTCGCCGCATCGATCACGGTCACCTTCCCCGATGCCTGGTTGGCAACGTAGACGAAGATCGGGGACAGCAGCGCCAGCAGCAGGTTCATGGCACCGGCGGCGTCGGGTGCTTCTTCAAGATGAACAGCCCCTCACCCATGCTGCTCACCGCCACGATGCCGCTCTTGAAGAACGGGTAGTTGCCCCACGTCCCCTCAAAGCCCGGCTCATCCGGCCCGACGGGATGCGTGTCGAAGAACCCGATCTCCTTGGGATGCAGGCGATCGGTGATGTCCAGGACGCGCAGCCCGCTGACGTAGTTCGATTGGTACATCGCATTCCCGACCAGCCAGAGGTTGTGGTCGGTCGCCTTGTTCTTAGAGATGTACTGCCCCGCGAGCACCGGGTTGTCGAGATCGCTGACGTCCCAGATCAACGTGCGCGTGCCATCCACGAACCCCTGGATCTCGTCCAGCTCGTCGTCCTCGTACGCGTAGCGGTGATCGTCGGTGAGCCACCCCTGGTGCGCATACCCGACGTTCGGATAGGTCGCGCGCGAGATCGCGACCGGATGCGCCTTGTCCGTCACGTCCGCAATCGACAGGTGGGTCTCATTCCATCCGAAGCAGATCTGACGGCCCTGATACTTCGTCGAGGGCCCATGGTACACCACGCATTGGGCGTCGTGGGTGTAGCCGGTGCCCTGCCGGCCGGTCTGCGGATCGGAGAAGCAGCCCGCGAACTTGGGATGCAGCGGATCGTGCACGTCGACCATGTGCAGGCCGCCGCCGCACATCTCACCGCCCGAGTTCGAGCCAGTGAGATACATGAAGCCGCTCACCGTATCGGCGACAATGTCGTGGACGCTGTGCGCCTGGCTGTAATGCGCATCCTCGGTGAATGTCTGCGGCGTTCTCACACCGCGCAGTCGATCGAGGTCGAAGATCTGCATACCGTGATTGCGCGCCCCGTCCGACACGATGAACGCGTAGTGCTTGTACGTCTTGATCTCGCGCCAGAACGAGCCCGGCGAGCTGGCGGTCTTCGGCAGATCGCCGAGGTAGATGGGGTGGCTGGGATCGGTGATATCGACAAACGAGGTGCCGTCCACGCGACCGACGATGGCGATCGCACGCCCGGTCTGCGGATCGTCGTAGCCCCAGATGTCGCTGAGCTGCACGCCGCGCTTGCCGCCGATCGCCGACACCGGCAGGAACGACATCAGATCGACCTGGTTGCAGTCGAAGATCTGGACCTTGCCGTTCGTGCACTCGCGGTTCGCGCCCGTGATTGCGGGCAGCGTTGTGACGTCCCCTACGAGTCGAGCGGCGAGCGTCCAGGCGCCGGTGGGACGGCGCGTGTACAGCGCCACACCGCCTTCGCCGTAGTCCTGGTTGGCGATCGTGATCGCCGCGACGGAACCGGCGACGGCGATCCGCTGGCCGAACTGTGCGCCGTCTTCCACACCGGCGAGGCTCATCTTGGTGGCATTCGCAAAGCCGGTGGAATCGCGCGTCAAGCGATAGACGGCGCCCCGAAACTGATTCGCGCCGCTGCCCGACACCCACAGCTCGTTGCCCACCTCGGCGATCGAGCCGCCGAATCGCATCCCGAACGATCCGTCGAAGGGCAGCGCGCGCGTCACCGGGGTCCAGCGACCCGACACGGAATCGCGGTTGTAGAACCACACCGCGCCCGCGGCGCGGTCCTGCCAGGCGCCAATGATGGCGGTATCACCGCGCAGGATGATCGCGCTGCCGAAGCCGCTGTTCCGTGCCGTGACCGGACCGGGCGGCGAGAGCTTGGTTTCCATCTTCCAGCCGCCGGCCGCATCACGATTGAACACATAAACTGCGCCGTTGCCCGAATCCGCGCGGAAATTGCCGATCATGACGCGCGAGCCCGAGGCGGAGATCGCATTGCCGAACGTCGCTCCGCCCGATGTGTCGCTACTCGCGAGCGTAGTCTCCGCGGTCCATGTGCCCCCTGTGTTGCGGAAGACAAAGACCGAGCCGCTGCGACGCGTGAAGACCATCGAACCGAATCCGCGAATGCCGGTCGCGATGTAGGCGCGCCCACCGCCTATCACGATCGACGAGCCGAACTCGTCGCCTGCATGGCGTTCCGGAGCCGTGAAGCTGCCGCTCTGGCGCCAGCCACCCGTCGCGTCTTTGGTGAAGACATAGACGACGCCGCTCCCCGAGTCCGCCTTGGCGTTACCGATCAGCAGCGTGTTGCCGTCGACGGCGATCGCCGATCCGAAGCCGTCGTCGTTGCTGGCGTCGGCGCGCGTGATTTTCTTCGCCACGCGCCAGGCGCCCTGCGCGTCGGGCCGGAAGACGTAGACCGCGCCGGGGCCATAGGAGTTGTTGGGCTGACCGACGAAGACCTCACGACCGCTGACGGCGAGGGCGGAACCGAACGAGCCCTGCGCGGCGAGTGCGGCGGGCATAGCGGTAAGTGCGACGGCGATCAGAGCGAGCTTGCGATGCAACACGGAACGCGACTCCGAGAGAGTGAGGAGTGGAGATATGGAGCGAAACCATTGCTGCGGCAAGACAACAACGTGTCAGGCGAAGAGCTGCGAGGATTGGGAGCTAGAAGGTGGCGGCGGTCGCATCCCCGCCAGCGCGCGCCCCGCGTCCGTCCACCGCGAGCGCATCCACTCCGTGAGCCACAGCGGCAGCGTCCGCGTCTGCTCCAGCGGTTCTTCCCCGATCGTGGGCTTTGCACCGGTGAGCATTTCTCGCGCCAGCGACTGCACCGCCGCCATGTCATTGCGCGTCGTCGCCGGCTTGCCGAGCGCGCTGGCGATCCCGGTGTCCGCCACGAGCACCCCTTCGTCGGCCAGCAGCACGTTCTCCGCCTTCAGCTCGCCATGAGAAATCTGGGCGGCGTGCGCGTGCGCGAGACCGCTCAGAACGCCACGGAGGATTTCGACGGTCCGGGCGAGCGGGATCGCGCCATTGTTGCCGATCCAGGCGCGCAACGTCGTGCCGGGGACAAAGGGACGCGTATGATAGACGAACGAACCGGCGCGGCCGGCACCGCGAGGCCGCACAAGATTGGGATGCTGCAGCCGTTCGCCGACCAGTAATACGGCGCGTTCGAATTGCAGGTCATCGATGCCAAGCGACAACGCCGCCGGCAAAATCTTGACCAGTAGCTCGGTGCCGTCCTGGGATTGAGTTGCGACAAAAAGCCGGTACTCCCCAACCGGCCGCACTTCACGCTCGATCCGGTACAGCGGGCCGAGGGCGTCCGCCAGGGCGGTGCGCAGTTCGGACATTGTTCGCAAGTTAGCCCGAGGATACCGTATGGGAAGGGACTACTCCCCCGTTTCCCTTCTAATCCCTTGGTATAGGTCCTGAGCGCGCTGCCGTTCGGCCGAAGAGCCGAAAACCTTCTCGCCATCGAAGCGGCCGTTCTCGATGAAAATCTCGGAGATCTTGGTGCCCGCGGTCACACTCCCCGCGACGTGCACGCCCGGGACCGAGGTCTCCAAGGTTTCAGGATTGATCTGGGGCCGTCCCGTTTCGGCATCGAATGCGATGCCGATGCGCTGGAACAGCTCGAGATCGGGATGAAAGCCGATGAGCGGATAGACGCGGGCCGCCGGAATCCGCTCTTCGTTGCCGAGCGCGCCGCGGACGAGGACATCGCGCGGCGTGATTAGGGCGACCTGACTGCCGAGGCGGGCCTGGATCTCGCCGGCCTTGATGCGGTTTTCGAGGTCTGGGCGGAGCCAGTACTTCACGCTCTTGGGCCATGTCGTGCCGCGATGGATGATGGTCGTGCGCGCCCCCGCGCGGAACAGCTGCAGCGCGGCTTCGACCGCTGAGTTCTTGCCGCCGATCACGACGACGTCGAGGCCATAGGAGAGGTGCGCTTCGTCGAAGTAATGGTGGACGTGCGGCAGGCCTTCACCCGGGACGCCGAGCTTGTTGGCGTGATCGAAATAGCCAGTCGCCAACACGAGCTTGTCCCATGAGATCGGCTCACGCCCGAGCCGCGTTTCGACCTCACGGGCGCCGACGAGTTTGGTGTACGTCTGCACGCGGATTCCTTCGACTCGCGCCACCCCGCGATAGTATTTCAGCGCCTCTTCCCTTGTCGCCTTTGCACCCGCGCACACGAGCGGGTGATTGCCAATCTCGAGGCGCTCGGGCGTGGTGAAGAACGTCATGTTGATCGGGTAGCGGACGATCGAGTTCGCGAGCGCGCCGGCGTCGATCACAAGGGGATCGATGCCGCGACGTTTGGCAGAAATGGCGCAGGCCAGGCCGATCGGCCCGGCGCCCGCGATGATGGCGGCTTCGTGCTGCATGAGACCGGAATCTAAGCGACGTTTCAGAGAGGCTGCGCGTCTGGTTTAGCATGACACTCACACTCTACGATGTGATCGTGCTCGCCAATCTCGATCCGCCGGCCGCGGAGCGAGTAGCGCAGCTAATTCGGAAGGCGCTGGCCCCTTAGCTAATGGGGGCCGGGCGAGCCCGGACTCCGTGACGAGCCACGGATGATGTCCACGCGGAGCTCGACCCAGCCGTCCACCTGGCGATATTCGACGCGCAGTTTGTGTTCTCCTGCCGTGATCGGGGCGTAGTCTACCTGTGACTCGTGCGGGGTCCAGGCGTCGATCGCCAACGCTCCGTCGATCCACACGCGCACGGCATCGTCGCTGATGGTTCGGAGTGAGTAGGTGCCCGCAGGGAGCGTCACGGTACCGGTGGCCTCCAGCGACCAGTGATCTCGAGGCAGGTCCTTGTACGCTGCCGGTGCGCGAGACCACATGAAATCCAGGCGCGACAGGGCGCGTGGCGGCGCGGCAGGTGAATCGCTGGAGAATCTGACCGCCCAGTCGATGCGGGGCTCGAACCGACTGTACGAGAATCGCGTCCCGCGGGACTCGAGCGTCACTTCCCAGTCGCCAGTCGAATCGCGCTTGGGCATGACGGCGATGGTATCGCCGATGCGTCCCGCGGCGAGCGAGAGCGTCGCCACCCCACGGAGCGAACGGAGCCTCCACGTACCGGCAGGACCGAGCGTGACCAGGCGCAAGGGGATCGCGCGCGTAGAATCGACGGGCCAGAGCTTGGGAGTCTCCCAATCGTACGGTCCCCATTCGTCGACGATGATCGCGGAGCGGTCCCGCTGCGCGAGCGGCGGGGACGGGCGGCGCAAGTTGCCGACAACCGGCGGCGCCAAGGGGCGGCTGATCGCGGCGAGCGTGTCGACGCCGGCGGTGTTGCGCACGTTCAGAATCGTGCGATTGCCGCTGAAGTCATTGCCGCTGATCCGGTAGTTCCGGCTCCGCGTGTCGTGATGCTTCGGATAGCCCCAGTCGGACGGCTCGATCGAATCGGCCCACAACCGAATCGCCGTGGAGTCGCGATCGAATCGGTTGTTGGCGATGACATTGTCCTGCCCATGCTCGATGGCGACGCCGGTGCGGTTGCCGCGAAAATCGTTCCCCACGATTTCGGTCTGGTAGGAATAGCCGCCCCACACGCCGTACTCGCTGCCCCAGGCTCGGTTCGCGATGATCTCATTGCGGCTGAACGTTGCCTCGACGCCGTTCGCCGTCGCGTAGCTCACGTCGTTGTCATAGAACAGGTTGTCGTTCGCCCCGCCGGTCCCCGAGTCCATCGTCGTCTGCCCGGCCCAGAGAAAGACGCCGTCGCCGCCGTGCGTCAGCGAGTTGAGCGCGACGACGTTGCGTGAGCTCTGCTCGAACAGCAGCAGATCGGCCGAGTCCTGGCCGCGCGTAAAGAAGCGCTGGCTGTAGCCGCGGACGTTGTAGTCGACCTCGTTATGAATGATCGTATCGTCCGAAGAGCGGTACAGGCCGATGCCGAGGCCTGAGTTGAACGAGAAGTTGTTGTCCCGAATCATCACGCCATTGGATCGCACCAGCAGCAGTCCATTCATGCCGCCGATCACGACGTTATTGCGCACCTCGGCGCCCTTGACGTCCTGCAAATAGATCGCGGCTCCAAACCTCAGCCATTCGTCCTTCTCGTTGTGATGGAACGACAACCAGTCGACCAGGCTCTCGTGCTCCACCAGGCTGAAGAGCCGTGGCTTCCAGTTGTCGCTGAGATCGTTGTTCCGGAGCGTCAGTTGCCGAGTGCCGCGCGCGAGGATACCGACCTTGTATCCATGGATGTTGGCCTTGACGATGCGGATGTTGCCGCCGCCGTCGATGACGATGGCGGTGTCGCGGGCTTGATCGGGATCGGCCTGGGGATCCGTGCCCTCAAGCGTAGCGCCACGGAAATCGACGGTGATGTTGTCGCCACGCACAATGATCGGAGCACCCGCAAGGCGATACGCCTTGGGGACGACACGGACAGACTGCGTGATGATCATGCCCGGCTGCAGCTCGATCGGGCCTTGGGGGACTTGCGCAAGCACCACCATTATCAGCAGCATGGGTCCAACTTATGGTCGGCGCTGCGCTCCCGCTCGTCACTGCCCTGCCCTTCGTGGCGCTGCTGCTTGTCATCGCGCTCGCGCCGCTCGCCGCGCCGGGGTGGTGGCATCAGAACCGCAACAAGGCGCTCGTCGTGGTGCTCGTGTCCGCCCCGATCCTCGTGTATCTGGGCATCCACGCCCCCGAGCTGCTGCACGAGAAGTTCCACGAGTACATCGGGTTCATCGTCGTCATCGGCGCGCTGTTCGTCGTCACGGGCGGCATTCACATTCAAGGCTCCCTCGCGGGGACGCCGCTCGTCAACACCGGGATGCTGGGGCTCGGCGCCGTGCTGGCGAACCTGCTCGGCACCACCGGCGCGTCGGTCCTGCTGATCCGGCCGCTCTTGCGCGCCAACAAGCGCCGCAAGCGCGTCGTGCACATCGTCATCTTCTTCATCTTTATTGTCGCCAACTGCGGCGGCCTGCTCACACCCGTCGGCGACCCGCCACTACTCCTCGGCTTCCTGAAGGGTGTGCCATTCGACTGGACGCTCCGCCTCTGGCCCCAGTGGCTCCTGATCAACGGCAGCCTGTTCGTGATCTTCCATCTCTGGGACCGATGGGCGCTCAATAGGGACGAGAACGAGCTGCCCGGTTCGCAGCACCAGGAGGTGCTGATTCACGAGCCGCTGCGCATCACGGGCGGCGTCGAGATGCTGGTCCTGTCGGGTGTGATCGTCACCATCGTGGCGGCGGGACAAGCGGCGGCGGTCGGGCGGCCGTGGGGGCAGAACATCCGCGAGGTGTTGATCGTGCTGCTGGCGTTGTTCGGCTATTTCGCCGGCTCGCAGGACCGCCGTATCAAGAACGTCTTCTCGTTCGGTCCCATCATCGAAGTCGCCGTGCTGTTCGCGGGAATCTTCGCGACCATGGCGCCCGTGCTGGAGATGCTCAACGCGTGGGCGCAACGACCCGACTTTGCAGTGACGAAGCCGGCCCACTTCTTTTGGGCCTCGGGTGCGCTGTCGAGTGTGCTCGACAATGCGCCGACCTATCTCGCGTTCGCGGCGAGTGCCGCGGGACTGCAGGGCATTGCGCCGCACGGCGCGTATGTCGGCACTTTGGCGCTGCATCCCGAAGCAGCGAAGCTTCTGGCGGCGATTTCGACCGGCTCGGTGTTCATGGGCGCCAACACGTATATCGGGAACGCGCCCAACTTCATGGTAAAAGCGATAGCCGAAGAGAACGGTGTGAAGATGCCGTCCTTCTTCGGCTATATGGCTTACAGCGTTGGAATACTGCTGCCGCTGTTTCTGCTGGTGTCGCTCGTGTTCTTCAACTAAGCCTTGATCTTTGCCGCGCGAATCCGCGCCGAGATGTTGTACCCGTCGTCGAAATTGAGCTGCGGGTCACTCAATACCTGGTTCTTCAACGCACGCGCGTCCGTGAGGTTGCCCGCCGCCGCATAGCACTCGGCGGTCACGGTGCGTACCCACGCATCATCGAGCGGTGCCCCCGCAAGCTGGGTCAGGGCCTCTGTCGGCTTGTTCTCCCGCAATGCGATGATCGCGCGCAGGACGCTGGCATGCGTCGCATACTGGTTATCGGGCTGCGCCATTGTGGTCAGCTTCTGGGTCGCCTGGCGTGCGACGCTGATATCACCTCCAACGGCATGCGCTGCCGCCGTCATCTCGATTTGCATCGGATCATCGGCGCGGCCGGCCTCGGCGGCTGCAAGATGCGACGCGATCGCTGTGCCCCGCCCCAACTGCGCGTCAAAGAACGCCATATCGCGATGAATTTGTCCAACGAGGCCTGGGCGGTTCAACGCCTGCGCGTCCCGCAGCGCGTTGGCAAACTGATCCATCCCTTCCTTGACCATTCCATCCATCAAGAAGCTGCGCGCCAGGTCGCGCGTATACGCGATGGTGGTGGCTTTCGACGGCGAATGGGCGATCGCGAGCTGAATCTGACGCCGTGCATCCACTCCGCGTCCCGAGAGTTGCGAGACCTCCGCGAGCCCCATGTATGCTTCGGCGAAGCTCGAATCGAGCTGCACGGCACGAGCGTAATGCGTCTGCGCTTCGCCCAGACGGCCGCTCCACTGTAGCAGCTCGGCATAGGAGTCGTGTGCGTTGGGCTGATCAGGCGCTAGCTCCACATAGCGACGCACGGCCTTGAACCCGCCCTCATGATCGCCCTGTTGCCACAGCTGATACGCGAGGATGTTAAAGGCGGGCGCATCGTCAGGGAACCGCTCCGTGACGGCACGCATCGCCGCGACGGCTCCCGAAGCCGGCGTCGTGAGTGCTGCGTAGAACGCCACGTTGGGATCGCCCGGCACCAACGTCACCGCCGTCTCCCACAGCGCGTGCGCGCGCTCGTTGTTGGGGAGCTCCCGGAGCGCGAGTGCGACGACTCGCTCCGCTGTGGTGGCGGACGTCATCGTTGCGATCGCGCTGTCGATTGCGGCGCTGCGCTCGGCCTGCGTGAGACCGGGCACGACCGCCGCACGGAACGCGCGCGCCAAGCCGAGGTTCCGGTCGCTCTCAACCGCGCGATCGAAGTGCATCGCGGCGCGGCTAAAGAAGATGTTGCGTGCATCAGTGACGCCCGCGAAGAAATGCCGCGAGGCCTCCTCCGACGTCGTCGTGACGCGCAGTCGCTCCGCGGCCGGCGACGCGACATTGACCTGCTGCGCCGCGAGAACCGGCGCCAAGCCCAGCACTGTGACGGCCAGTAGGGCTCTCATGCGTCCTCCCCTCTGAGAGAAGAAAAAGCGAAGCCCCGGCAGGTTACACCGGGGCTGCGCGCGTTACATCGATGTGAGACATGCCCCCGAATGGAGGCCCATCCGCTCAGTATATCCGGGGGGACAGAGCTTGGTAAGAGGAGATTTGTCCGGCAACAGGCTCGCCGCGAAGCACGTTGCGGGTAGCGAAGTTGCGCACCTGCTCGCGAGACCACCAGCACCACGTGTCTCTATCGACCGCCACGACGATAAACGGCGAGTCACTCGTCGCGGCGGTGCGAATGTCCGTTTCGGAGAGCGCGCAGAGCTCGCGCGGTGTCATGTTCGGATCGCCACGCGGTCGCGCGAAACCCGGCGCGTCCGCGCTGTGGGTGCCGCTCCGATTCTCGAGCGGGTGATTGTGCCAGATCGCGACCGTTCCCTCGGGGCACGGGCCGAACGTCGCGTGATCCGACGCCGAGAGCTGCGGATCGGGCATCGTGAAGCCAGTCGCGACGGCCGTATCGCCGTTCGTCGTCCCCGTCAGACAGAGGACGATCTCGCTATGCAGTCCGGCCGCGAGCGTCTGCAGGCGCGCGAGCAGCCCGGGCTCGACGACGAGTCGAACGGGCGGAGCGAGAGCGAGTACGGCTACGAGGGCGATCACGGCATCCAAGCTGAGGCAAACGGCATGCCAGACCGTGACGAACATCACGTTTGACCATAAAATGAGGGGCGGATGAGCTTCGCTCCCCTCCCCCAGCAACGTCGCGCGATCGATGCGCCCCTCGGCCCAGTCCTGGTCGTCGCCGGCCCGGGTGCCGGCAAGACGTACTGTCTCATCGGGAGAATCGAACAGCTCATCGCGAACGGTGTCGATCCGCACCGCATCTGCGCCGTCACGTTCACCAATCGCGCCGCCGAAGAGATCGCGGGCAGGCTCAAGCAGGCGCTGGGGGACAAGGCCGAGGCGGTGACGCGCGGGACGATTCACGCGCTCTGCCTCGCGCTGTTGCGCGAGCACACCGATGTCGCAGGCCTCACACGAGGATTCGGCGTCGCCGATGAGGTCTACCAGAGCGTCGTACTCGGCCGGCTGCGGGTGCCGGCAGAGCGCCGCGGCGGCGTGCTCAACCGCTTCGGCCGCCATCGGCTCAGCGGTTACACGCTGCAACCGGACGAGGCGCGGCTGTTTCGCGAGTACTGCGCCTGGCTCGCGCACCGCAACATGGTCGACTTCGACGAGTTGATCACGAAGGCCGAGCCGCTCGCGGGCTTGATCGCGGATCGCTGGGACTATCTGCTGGTCGACGAATTTCAGGACGTCAACGCCGTGCAGTACGATTTTCTCAAGAAGCTCGCCGAGCCGCATGGAAATTTCTTTGCGGTAGGCGATGACGAGCAATCGATCTTCGCCTGGACCGGCGCGGATCCGTACGTGCTGGTGCGGTTCAAGCGTGATTACGACGTCGAGCCGATCATCCTCGATAAGAACTGTCGCTGCTCCCGCCAGATCTTCGAGACGGCGCGGCGCGTGCTGGCGCAGAATCCGCAGCTCTTCCAAAAACAGCTGACCGCCGACAAGGAGTCGGCGCACGAGGTCGCGGCGTACTCGTTCCACGACGAGGAGGAAGAAGCTTCGTGGCTCCTCGAGGATATCGTGACGGACGGCCAGGGTTGGGGCGATTACGCGATCCTGTATCGCAAGCACAAGCTGGGCGAGTATCTCGAGGGCCGGCTGCTGCGCGCGGGGATTCCCTGCCGGCTCGCCCGCGGCCGCTCGCTCATGGAAGACGCCGTCATCGGCTACGTCATGACGGCGCTACGCGTGGTGCGCAGTCCCCACGATCCCGCGGCGCTGCATGCGTTCGCACAGAGCGTCCTGTCGCAGCACTTCCTGCAGGAGGTGGAGGCCGCCATCGGGTCCGGCGACTTCCTCGTCCAGGTGCGCGCGCTCGCGCAGCGCCGGCCGCGGCACGATCCCGACACCAAGAAGCTGTGGCGGCTGATTTTCCAGATCGAGAACCTGCGCTCGGTGCCTCGCTCGCACCCGACGCTGGCCGCCGTCATCGAGGAGATCTTGTCACAGAGCCTTGGCCCGTTCAAGAACGTGCTCGAGGAACGGCACGACGAGCTGAGCGACCCTGCCGCGTTGCCGGAGGCTCGTCGCGTGGCTGAGGAAATCGAGAGGGCTCAGGACATCTCGTTTGCGCCCAGGGGTGGCGTGGAGATTGCACTGCGCGGGATGGCGGCGGCGGCTGGATACCGGCGACTGCCTATCACCGCAACCGGCACAGTCATCGACGCCGACGCACTCACCGTGTTCAAGGCGCTCCAGCTCCTGAGCGCCAAGGACATCGGCACGCCGCTCGAGCGCTACGTCACGTTCGACTTCGAGACGACGGACGACGACGTCGCCACCTGCGGCGTCGTGGAGATCGGCGCGGCGCGCGTCGTGAGCGGCGAGATCGTCGATCGCTTCCACGCGCGGGTGAACCCGTTCCGCCCCATCTCCGCGAAGGCCACGCAAATTCACGGCTACACGGAGGCAGACGTAAAGGATGCCCCGCCTTTCAACGCCGTCTTGCCGGAGTTTCTTGCGTTTGTTGGTGCGGACGTTCTCATCGCCCACAACGGCCAGCACTTCGACATTCCGGTCTTGAAACGCTTGGCCGCTGGTGACCCTGCCGTCGCAAACCTGGCGTTCTACGACACGCTGCTCCTGGCGCGCTCCTTGTCGCGCGATCGCGCGACGCAGGAGGAGCTGGCGCACCGGTTCGGGATCGACGCCGGTCGAGCCCACCATGCGCTCGACGACGCCGTGACGCTGGCGCAGGTGTATCGTGAGCTCGAGAAGCAGCGAGCGGTGCGCGCGCGGAAGGCCGTGCTCGCGAACGTACTCGACTACCTCGGATTGGCATTGGCGTTGGAAGACGGACCCAAGACTGGAGAGCGGGCCAATCTCTTTAACACCGCGCGTTACCAAACGCTGGGTCGCTACAGCGACGCGCTCGAGTTCTACGGGATGGACCGCGAGCGCCGCGGCGCGACCGCGCCGACCGTGGAAGAAGTCATTCAGCGACTCGGTGGGCGCGCGCTCATGCTGAAGCTGCGTGCGGAGCCGGATCCGGCGCAGCGGTATCCGGCAGCGGTGGCGCGGTTGCGGGCGCTGATGGATGATGGCGGGGCGAACCTCGAAGACGGCATCGACCGTCTGCTCGAGCGCGTTGCGCTGTCAAAGTCTGAAGGCGAAGAGGCCGCGTCCAATCGCGTCAATCTCCTGACGCTGCACGCGACCAAAGGGCTCGAGTTCTCGCGCGTCTACATCGTCGGCGTCGAGGATTACGAGATCCCCGGCTACCAGGCGACGACGAACAACGTCAAAGACGAGATCGAAGAGGCGCGACGCCTGCTCTACGTCGGGATGACGCGCGCGCGCGACCGGCTGGTGCTGACACGCTGCGAGCGGCGGTCGGGCCGGGATGCCGGCGGAACGATGTTTCTGGAGGAGATGGGCCTCACTGCACCATCCCAAAGCGCCTATTCTGCTTCGTCATCTTGAGGAAATAGGCTAGCCGCTGCTTGAAGACCTCGGGCCGGTGTCTTCCGGCAGCGATCCACCCGACGCGAATGCGCTTGTAGGACGCGGGAAAGCTTTGGAAGTTTTTCCAGGTTGTCGGGTCTTTCTTTAGTTTCTTGAGAACATCCGCGGGAAGCGTCGCCGCCCCCTTTCCGGTGTGCTCGATCGCGGCCAAGCCCGCTTTGGTCATCCGGCCGGACCTCATCAGCCGCCGCACGCGCTCGCGATTCATGTCGGATAGCCGGCTGGTCTTCTTTCGGGGCGAGTAGCGCTGCGCGTACTTGTGCTTGTCGATGGGCTTCAGGAGGCTGTCGATCCAGCCGTAGCATAGCGCCTCCTCGACGGCGTCATTGTAGGGGATGCGCGGCTTACCGCTCACCTTCTTATAGTAGATCAGCCAGATTTCGGCGGCCGACTTGTGGTACTTCGCCAGCCAACGGCGCCATTCCCTGCGGTTTTTGACGTAGAGGGTTTTGCCGACCTTCACTGCGTAACCTTGATCTTCATCGGCACCACCACCGTTCCCCACTGCAACCTGAGCACGGCCGAGTCCGCGTCGACGACCGGGAAGTAGTAGGTGAGCGTCTCCATGTGCGGCCCGGTCTCGGCCGTAACACTCAGCCGCAGCGCGTCCTGCGTTTCGCCCGGATAGTTCGTGTGCCAGCCGCCGAGGCCGCGGTTGAAGATCACCGTCCACGGCTTGGGCGGCGCGTCCGGGATGGTCCAGAGCGAGTAGCGCCCGGCGGCGAGCGCATGTCCGTCGATCAGTACATCCTTACTGAACGAGATGGTGGAGACCGAGTCCGCGCCGGGATGCCACATGCGGCCCCAGCGGACGAGCGTGCCGAACAGCTCGCGGCCGCGCGCGACGGGGCGATTGTAGGAGATGGCGATATCCGTCGTGCCGACGCGCTGGGTCACGGAACCGTGCTGGCTGCGCGGGACTTGTAGTAGGATCAGCAGGAACCAGAACATAATCCTCCCGGAGAAAATCTATGTCCCAGACGGTTTTGGTCACGGGCGCATCGTCAGGCATCGGTCAGGCGACCGCGCAGCTGCTCCCCGAGCACGGCTTCAACGTATTCGGCACCGCTCGCAAACCTGAGGCGTCGCGGTCGGGCAACGTCACGATGGTGCCGCTGGACGTGCGCTCGGACGACTCGGTCCGGAGCTGCGTACAACAGGTGCTGTCGCAGGCCGGCCGGATCGATGTGCTGGTCAATAATGCCGGATATTGGCTGATGGGAGCCGCCGAAGAAACGAGTCTCGACGAAGCGAAGGCGCAGCTCGAGACCAACTTCTGGGGCGTGGTGCGGATGGTGAACGCGGTACTGCCCGCCATGCGAAAAGCGGGCGCGGGCAAGATCATCACGATCGGTTCGCTCGCCGGCATCACCGCGATTCCGTTTGGGGCGTTCTATACGGCCAGCAAGTTCGCGCTCGAGGGCTACATGGAGGCGCTGTGGCACGAGCTCCGACCGTTGGGCATTCACGTCACGTTGATCGAGCCGGGCTTCGTGCGCACACCGATCGGTGAAAGAACCCAGGTCGCGGCCGCCCCGCTG
>WNGG01005576.1_pt1 | contig 14512 bp, 12 predicted proteins | sample 5400661 | NCBI WGS metagenome assembly WNGG01 (sample SAMN13153372, study PRJNA577476) | soil metagenome | isolation source: 100 cm soil or saprolite under Garry oak tree replicate 1 | place: USA:California | collected 2016-06-15
ATCTTCCCCGGTACCGCCATCTTCGTTTGCGTGAAGACCGATCCCTGACCCAACGGGGGCGCGTCCGTTCCCCACCGAGCAGTATCCGGCGGCGCGCGGCCGCTGATGCCCTTCCAGCGTCGCCGTGCACTATAAACGTCGTATGGCGACAGACCAGGACCTCGATACGCGGGTGCGCCTGGCCATGTTCGCCCACCTGGACCGCGTCAGCGCGGCGCACCCGGACGGTATCCCGTCGGATGTGGTGAACTCGTTCAGTTTCGATGGCGCACCGATGCGCCTGATTGTCCAGCCAGGCATCCGCAAACCTGCACAGCTGTCCGCCGCCCTCACCATCCGAACCACTTACACACCGCCCGGTGCGGAAGCGCCGTACGAAGATGAGGTCGACCCGGACGGGAGCCTGCGCTACAAGTGGCGGGGCACCGATGCTGCGCACCCGGACAACCGGGCGCTACGGGAGGCCATGGCGCGCGGCGCTCCCCTGGTCTACTTCTACCCCGTGGCCCGAGGCGTCTACCAGGCCATCTACCCCGTCTACCTGGTCGAGGAGGACCGGCAGGCACACGAGTTCGCCGTCGATCTGGGCGAGTACCCGGAGCGGGGCGAGGACGCGCTCGACCGGCGGTACACGCGCCGGCTTACGCTCCAGCGACTGCACCAGGTGATATTCCGGCCCAAGGTGCTCCGCGCCTACGAATCCCGCTGCGCCCTCTGCCGGCTTGGTCACGCACCCCTGCTCGACGCGGCGCACATCTTGCCGGACAACCACCAGCGCGGCGAACCCGTCGTCCCTAACGGGCTCGCCATGTGCAAGATCCACCACGCGGCTTACGACGCCAACATCATCGGTATCCGTCCGGACCGCGTGGTCCAGGTACGGAATGACGTCCTCCGCGAGATCGACGGACCCATGCTGCGACACGGACTCCAGGAGATGCACGGCTCAGGGATCTTCGTGCCCCGTTCCCGCCGCGACCATCCCGATCCAACCAGGCTCGAAGAACGGTACGAACAATTCCGCTCCGCCGCCTAGCAAAGCGCCAGCGCCTGTCGAACTGGACATCAGTCCAGGTGTGGCTCCCGGTCAGACAGCCTCACTCCGTTGTGTAGAGCCGCTGCCCGCGCGGACCGATTGCGATGGGTACGCGGCCGGACTCGACCGTCGGCTTCCCCGGCAGCTCCAGAACCCAGCGGACGTGATAGCGCGCGAGCAACGCGCTTCGCGTCGCCGGGTCGGTGGCCGGGTCCCGCATCGTCACGAGGTCGCGCTCCCGCTGCGCTTCGTCGGGCAGGAACGGATCCGGCCAGGCCGGCGCGACGGTCCGACCGCCGTACGCCGGAACGGTGCGGATCGCGAAGTAGTCGTCCGGGGTCAGCACGACCTCGCCCGGCCGCACGTACCGGCGCAGCCATGAGTAGTCCGGCCAGTTCACATACATGTGCGCCGCGCTGCGGACCCCGGGGGTGAGCATCGACTGCGGTGCGAGGTAGAGCAGGTTCCCGGCCTGGACGGCGAGGCCGGCGAGGCAGGCCAGCGCGGTCGCCGGTACCCAGATCCGAAAAACGCGGCGGGGCAGCGGCCCGGACAGTTCGACGGCGAGAGCGAGCTGGCCGGACAGCAGGACAGCCGGCCACCCGCGGCCCAGCGCGTACCGGCCGGTCAGCCCGCCGATCGCGACCACCACCGCGGCCGCGGCGAACAGCAGGACCAGCGGGTCGAGCCGGTCGCGGCGCCAGCGTAGCCAGAGGGCGGGTAGCGCGACGACGGCGAGCCCGTAGTAGAGCCACGGACGGTCGTAGAGCGCGCGGTGGATCGCGTCCAGCTCTCCGCTGGATCGCAGCAGCGCGAGGAACGACCAGTACGGCCAGAGCAGCACCAGTACGGCCGCCGTCAGCGTCGCGGCGCCGAGCGCCAACCACGCCGCACGGGACAGCCTCCGGGCGCGGGGCGCGACGAGAGCCAACGCGCCCAGCGCGGCGGTGAGCGCGGTGAACGGGTGCACCAGCGCCACCAGCGCCGCGAGCGTACCCAGCCCCAGGTAGCGCGGCCAGCTCACCGGCCGGTCCAGTACCCGGGATAGCCCGGCCCAGAGCAACAGGGTCAGCGCGAGGGCCAGCGTGCTCGGGAACGCCATGACCAGCGGCAGCGACCACAGCGAGACGAAGCCGCTCCACACCCGCGTCGTGACGCCCCAGAGGAGCAGGACGAAAACCAGCGCGAGTACCGGCGCGAGCGGCCGGTCGGTCAGCGTGCACACGAACGCGCGCAGCCCCCACAGGAACAACACAACCACGACCGGGCCGGCGATCCAGAGCGCGGTCACCGCCGACACGCCGGTCAGCCGGGCGAGCAGGGACAGCAGCACGGTGTACGGCGAGTAGTATGGGCTCGGCGTGTCCGCATCCACCAGCGGGTTGCCGGGGTGGGTCAGGCTGGTCCGCAGGCGGTCCACGGTCGCGGCGTGGATACCGAAGTCCCCCGACCATGGCTGGCGCACGGCCAGCCCTACCGCGAGCACCGCCACCAGCCCGGCCAGCCACCGGAAGGGGTCGCGCCGCTCAGTGGTCGGCGGCGTCCCAGTTGCGACCGACGCCAACGGACACCTCCAGCGGCACGTCGAGCGGATACGCCCCACCCATCTGCTCGCGCACCAGGGCCTCCAGCGCCTCCCGCTCCCCCCGCGCGACCTCGAAGACCAGCTCGTCGTGCACCTGGAGCAGCATCCGGGAGCGCAGCCCCGACTCGTGCAGTGCGGCGTCCACCCGCAGCATGGCCACCTTGATGATGTCGGCCGCGGAGCCCTGGATCGGCGCGTTGAGCGCCATCCGCTCGGCCATCTCCCGGCGCTGCCGGTTGTCGCTGGTGAGGTCGGGCAGGTAGCGCCGGCGCCCGAGCACCGTTTGCGTGTAGCCGTCCCGGCGCGCCTGCGCCACCACCTGGTGCAGGTAGTCGCGTACCCCGCCGAAGCGGCTGAAGTACTCCTCCATCAGCACCAGCGCCTCGGCCGGCGTGATGCCGAGCTGCTGGGCCAGGCCGTAGGACGACAGGCCGTAGGCCAGGCCGTAGTTCATCGCCTTGATCCGTCGCCGCTGCTCGTGGCTGATCCCGGTCGGCTCGACGTTGAACACCGAGGACGCGGTGGCGGCGTGGAAGTCGAAGCCGGACCGGAACGCCTCGATCAGCGCCTCGTCCTTGGACAGGTGCGCCATGATGCGCATCTCGATCTGGCTGTAGTCGGCACTGAGCAGCGTCTCGAAGTCGGAACCGACGGTGAACGCGTGCCGGATCTGCCGGCCCTCCTCGGTGCGGATCGGGATGTTCTGCAGGTTGGGGTCGGTGCTCGACAGCCGGCCGGTGGCCGCGACCGTCTGGTTGAACGTGGTGTGGATGCGGCCGTCGTCGCTGACCGACTTTAGCAGACCGTCCACAGTGGACTTTAGCCGGGCCACGTCGCGGTGGCGCAGCAGGTGCTCCAGCAGGGGGTGCTGGGTCTGCGCGAACAGTCCGGCGAGCGCGTCGGCGTCGGTGGTGTATCCGCTCTTGATCCGCCGCGTCTTCGGCAGGGCCAACTCGGTGAACAGGATCTCCTGTAGCTGTTTGGGCGAGCCGAGGTTGAACTCCCGCCCGATCACCGCATAGGCCGACTGGGCAGCCGCCTTCACCTCGCCGGCGAACTTCGCTTCCAGCTCGGACAGGTAGTGAGTATCCGCGGCGATGCCGGCCCGCTCCATGTCGGCCAGCACGTAGACCAGCGGCAGCTCGACCTCGCGCAGCAACCTTCGGGCCTCGTCACCGTCGCGGCTCAGCTCCGCGTTGATCGCGTCGGCCAGGTCGAGTGTGGCCCGGGCACGCAGCATCAGGTTGCGCTCGGCCTCCTCGCTGTCGCCGAGCCCGTCGAGGGCGAGCTGCCCGTCGTCGGGCGCCTCGACCCGGAGCTCGCGCTGCAGGTAGCGCAGGGCGAGGTCGGTCAGGTCGTACGAGCGCTGGTCGGGCCGGGCCAGATATGCGGCCAGCGCAGTATCGGTGGCGACGCCGTGCAGCGACCAGCCGCGCTGGGCGAACGCGAGCAGCGCCGGCTTGGCGTCGTGCAGCACCTTGGGCCGGTCGTGGTCGGCCAGCCAGGCGCCGACCGCGGCATCGTCGGCGTCGTCCAGCGTGGCCGGGTCGAACCAGGCCGCCGCACCGCCACTGGTGGCGACAGCCACGCCGGTCAGGTCGCCGGTGCCCCGGCCGAAGGTGCCGGTGACCGCCACCCCCACCGCGGTACCCGCCGGGGCGTGCTCGGTCAGCCACCCCGCTATCCCGCCGGTGGGCAGCACCGTGCCCGCCAGATCGAACCCGGACTCGGCCTCCGGCTCGACCGCCTCCAGGTACTGGTAGAGCCGGTCGCGCAGGATCCGGAACTCCAGCGTGTCGAAGACCTGGTGCACCGCCTCGCGGTCCCAGCCGTGCCAGAGGGTCTCGTCCACGGCGAGCGTCAGCTCCAGGTCGCTGACCAGGCAGTTGAGCTGGTAGTTGCGCAACACGTCGGCGAGGCCCGCCCGCAGCGCGTCCCCCGCCTTGCCCTTGATTTCGTCGACGTGCTCGACGACCTCCTCCAGCGAGCCGAACTGGGTGATCCACTTCGCCGCGGTCTTCGGTCCGACGCCCGGGATGCCGGGCAGGTTGTCGCTGGACTCGCCGACGAGCGCGGCCAGGTCGCGGTAGTGCTCCGGGCCGATCCCGTAGCGCTGGGTGACGGCCGCCGGGTCCATGCGGGACAGCTCGGAGACGCCGCGGATCGGGTACAGCACGGTGACCCGGTCGCCGACGAGCTGGAACACGTCCCGGTCGCCGCTGCAGATCAGCACCTCGAAGCCGGCGTCGCGGGCCTGGCAGGCGAGCGTGGCGATCACGTCGTCGGCCTCGTAGCCGGGCTTCTCCACCGCCGGGATGCGCAGCGCCGCCAGGACCTCCTTCACCAGGCTGATCTGCCCGGCGAACGGGGCCGGGGTGTCCGACCGGCCGGCCTTGTAGTCGGCGTACTGGTCGGTGCGAAACGAATGCCGGGCCACGTCGAAGGCCACCGCGATATGGGTGGGTTTCTCGTCGCGCAGCACGTTGATCAGCATCGAGGTGAAGCCGTAGACGGCATTGGTGTGCTGGCCCGTGGTGGTCGAGAAGTTCTCCGGCGGCAGGGCGAAGAAGGCACGGTATGCCAGGGAATGACCGTCCAGGAGGAGCAGGCGGGGCGTTGCGGTACTCACGGTTGGCGAGCCTAGTCGCAGGGTCTGACAGTCTGCGCCTCCGCCACGGGTTCAGGGGCTCGGGGAGGGCTCGACGGCCGGGTTCACCGCCGGGTCGCTGATCGCGCCGGTGCTGACGCCCCACTTGTCGAGGATTGAGGCATAGGTACCCTCGGCCATCAGCTGGCGCAGCGCCCGGGCCAGCGCCTGCCCGAAGTCGGCCTGCGCCTTCGGCAGCACGTACCCGTACCGCACGGCCTGGTACAGGCGGCCGACCAGCGTCAGGGTGCCCTTGGCCTGCTTGACGGCGTACCCGGACACCGGCGAGTCGGCCACCATCGCGTCGTCCTTGCCACTGGCCACGGCCGTGGCGACATCGGCCTGCCGCAGGTACTCGTCGATCTGGATCGCCGGCTTGCCGGCGCTGGTGCAGGCCGTGGACCGGGTGCCGAGATCGGTGATCTGGACCGTGGAGGACTGGACGGCGACCTTCTTCCCGCAGGCGCTCTCCGGGTCCACCGGCGCCTCCGGCCGGGCGGCCCACTGGGTACCGGCGGTGAAGTAGGAGACCATCGTCACCTGCTCCTCCCGGTCCTTGCGAACGGTGAAGGAGGAGACGCCGACGTGGTACGTGCCGGCCGCCACGCCGGGGATGATGTCGTCGAAGTCCGCGGTCTTCCACACGGTCTTGATGGCCAGCTTCCCGGCCACCGCGTTGAACAGGTCCACGTCGAAGCCGGCCAGTGCCTTGTCGGTGCCCAGGAACTCGCTCGGCTCGTAGATCGGGTCGGTGGCGACGATGATCATGCGGGCAGACCGGATCGGGGCCGGTACCTGTGCGGCCAGCGTCGAGTCGACCGTGGTCGACGGTGCGGGGGCACTGCGGGTACCACGGTCCTTGGTGCAGCCGGCTGCACCGACGACCAGGACCAGCACGACGACCCACCGCAATGGTCGCATTTCACCCTCCGGACAGCGACCGGGGACGGCGGCCCGCCGCCCCCGGTCGGGTGACTCAGCCGCCGAGGTAGGCCCGGACGATCTCCGGGTCCCGGGCCAGTTCCCGGGCCGATCCCTCCAGGTTGAGCAGCCCGGACTCCAGCACGTAGGCGCGGTCGGCGACGCCCAGGGCGGCGAGCGCGTTCTGCTCGACGAGCAGGACCGTCGTACCGCCCTCCCGGATGGTCCTGATGGTGTCGAAGATCAGATCAACCAGTACCGGCGCCAGCCCCATCGACGGCTCGTCGAGCAGGAGCAGCTTCGGCTTGGCCATCAGTGCCCGGGCGACGGCCAGCATCTGCTGTTCGCCGCCGGACATCGTGCCGGCCTTCTGGGTGATCCGCTCGCGCAGCCGGGGGAACAGTTCCAGTACCCGTTCCCGGTCCGCCGCGATACCCGCCTGGTCCTTGCGCAGGAACGCGCCGAGGTCGAGGTTTTCCGAGACGGTCATCCGGGGGAAGATCCGCCGGCCCTCCGGCGACTGGGCGATACCCCGCCGGACGATCTCGTCCGCCGGCGTCCGGTCGATCCGCTTGCCGTCGAAGCTGACGTGGCCCTGCCGCGGCCGCAGCAGGCCGGAGATCGTCCGGAGGGTGGTCGACTTGCCGGCGCCGTTGGAGCCGATCAGCGTGACGATCTCCCCGGCCATGACCTTCAAGGTCAGGCCCTTCACCGCGGCGATGTTGCCGTAGTAGACGTGCACGTTCTCCAGGGACAGCAGCGGCTGACCGTTACTCGCCGTCATCGGAACCCCCCTCGTGCGACTTGCCGAGGTAGGCCTCGATGACCCGCGGGTTCGCCTTGATGTCGTCGGACGAACCCTCGGCGATCTTGGTGCCCCGGTCGAGTACGGTGATCCGCTCGGAAACCCGCATGACCACGCTCATGTCGTGTTCGATGAGCAGGACCGAGACGAGCTTCTCGTCCCGCACCCGGTGCACGAAGTCGACGAAGGCCGCCGACTCGCGCGGGTTCATCCCTGCCGTGGGCTCGTCGAGCAGGAGTACCCGGGGCTTGAGCGCCAGGGCCCGGGCCACCTCCAGCCGTCGCTGGTCGCCGTAGGACAGGTTGCGGGCGTACTCGCCGGCCGTCTTGCCGATCCCGACGAAGTTCAGCAGCTCCAACGCCTCGTCGTGGGCCGTCTTCTCCTCGTGCCGCTGGCGGGGGGTACGCAGGACGGTGCGGACGATCCCGGAGCGCAGGTGCGAGTGCATCGCGACCTTGACGTTCTCCTCTGCCGTCATCAGGCCGAAGAGCCGGATGTTCTGGAAGGTACGGGCGATGCCCAGTGAAGCGATCTTGCTGGGGGTCAACCCGGTCACGTTGCGGCCGGAGAGCAGAACCCGCCCGCTGGCCACCTTGTAGAGCCCGGTGAGCGCGTTGAAGAACGTGGTCTTGCCGGCCCCGTTCGGTCCGATCAGGCTGACGATGCCCTGTTCGGGGATGGTGAAGCTGACCGTGTCCACGGCCACCAGGCCGCCGAACCGGACGGTGATCTCCTCCGCCTGCAAGGCCAGCGGGGTCCCGGTCTGCGTCAACGTCGTGCTCATGGCCGGACCCCCTCGTCGCCGCTCTTGCCGCCGGCACCCAATGTGTCCAGCTCCGGTGCCTGCTCCTCCAGGTCGCTGCCGAGCGCCTCCACGTCGGTGCGCTCCGGTTCGCGCAGGACCAGCCGGGTGCGGCTCTCCGGCAGGAAGCCCTCCCGGCGGAACAGCATCATGAGTACCAGCGTGCCGCCGAAGATCAGGAAGCTGTACGACGGGAAGTTCAGGTGCGTGCGGAAGGTGCTGTTGAACGTGTCGCCGAGTTGGGGCAGCCCGGTCGAGTTGAACCAGGCGAGCAGCAGGGCACCGAGGATCACACCCCAGACGTTGCCCATGCCACCGAGCACCACCATGGCCAGCAGGGTGATCGAGATGGCGAACTGGAAGCGGTCGGGCAGGACCCCGCTGACGTGCACGGCGAACGCCACGCCCGCCACGCCACCCGCGACCGCGCCCACGCCGTAGGCGGCGAGCTTCGTCCGCATCAGCGGGACCCCCATCGCGCTGGCCGCGAGCTCGTCCTCGCGGATCGCCAGCCAGGCCCGGCCCAGCCGGCCCTCGCGCAGCCGTAGCGACATGAAGAGGATGACTACGGTGAGCAGCACGAAGATGATATAACGGGACAGGTGGTCGAACGGCCCCAATGATTTGAACGTGACGCCCTGCTGGGTGATCGACACGCTCTTGATCGGATCGATCGGCGAGATGCCCTTGGTGCCGTTGGACACGTTGACCCCGCCGACGTTGTCGCCGTTGTGGAAGATCTGCGGGATGATCTCACCGAAGCCGAGCGTGACCAGCGCCAGGTAGTCGCTGCGCAGGCGCAGCGTGGGCGCGCCGATGAGCACGCCGCAGAAGGCGCAGACGGCCGCGCCGGCGATGACGACGAACCAGAAGTTGATGTGGACGCCACCGAGGATGAACGGCGCGGGGTTGCCCAGGACATTGACGTGGGCCTTGTCGAAGAAGCCGGACATCAGCCACCCGGCCACGTATCCGCCGATCGCCCAGAACGCGACGAAGCCGAGGTCGAGCAGTCCGGCGTAGCCGACGACGATGTTCAGCCCGAGCGCCGCCATGACCCAGACCAGCGCCTCGTTGATCGAGACGAGTGGGAACCACTTCTGCGCGAAGTCGCGCACGGACGGGTCCAGGTAGCCCAACGTGAGCAGGTAGTAGAAGATGAACGCCGCGATTGCCAGTACGGCGAAGAAGAGCGGCCAGGTGAACCGGCCCGGTAGGCGCAGCCGCGAGCGGGGCTTGCTCTCCCGCGGGAGAGGTTCGGCGAAGCTCATACCTTCTCCCCTATGTTCTGGCCCAGGAGGCCGGTCGGCTTGAAGACCATCAGCATGATCAGGATGGCGAACACCACCGACTGGGACCACTCCTGGCCGAAAGCGTACGGCAGGCCGTCGTTGAGGCCCTGGATCAGGCCGATCAGCACACCGCCGAGTACCGCGCCGGACAGGTTGCCGATGCCGCCGAGCACCGCCGCGGTGAACGCGATCAGGCCGAGTTGGAAGCCGGCGTCGTACCGGGTGGTGCCAACCGTCTGCTCGTACAGGATGCCGGCCGCTCCGGCCAGCGCGCCGCCCATGGCGAAGGTGAAGGAGATGATCCGGTTGACGTTGATCCCCATCAGCCGGGCGGCGTCCTGGTCCTGCGCCGTGGCCCGCATCGCCTTGCCCGCCCGGGTATGGGTGACGATCCAGGTCATCAGCGTGAGCAGGCCGGCGGTCACCACGATCACGACGAGCATGTTGTAGTCGACGCTGACCCCGCCGATGGTGAGGTGGCCGGGCGGCAGCACGCTGGGCCATTCCCGCGGGGTCGACCCGTTCCACTGCTGCCCGACGAACTGGAGGATGAAGCTCATCCCGACCGCGGTGATCAGCGGCGCCAGCTTGGGTGCCCGGCGCAGGCGGCGGTACGCGAGGAACTCGATCGTGACGTTGATCGTCGCGCAGAAGATCATCGCCAGGACGAGCACGAGCACGAAGCCCAGCCAGCCCTTGCCGTTGGAGACGGACAGGCCCAGGCCGCTCAGCGTGAACGCGCTGAAGACGCTGCCGAGCATGAACAGGTCGCCGTGCGCGAAGTTGATCAGCTCGATGATGCCGTAGACGAGCGTGTACCCCAAGGCGATCAGCGCGTACAGCACGCCGTTGCGCAGGCCGTACACCGCCGACTGGAAGAACTGAGTGGGGGCATGGACGAGGTTGACCGCGAGCCATACCGCTCCGGCGGCCAGGATGAGAGTGGCAGCCGCCCGGCTCGCGACGGCTCTGGTGCGCAGAGCCAGTTGCGGAGCCCGGACCGCCGGTGCGGATGTCGTCAAGGGGCGCTCCTTGCAGATCGCCGGGGCTGCCTCGCGCCCCGGCCGGGGAAACTGCTCCGGTGTGGCGCGCCGTCGACGCGCCACACCGGACCTTATGCCACTGGTTTCAGCTGAGCGGGTACGGCTTGAGGAAGGTCTCCTTCTGGGCCTTCATCTGGAGAATTGAGATGTCGACGTTGTTGACGTCGCCGCTCTTCGGGTCGATCTTGAGATCCTTGCCCAATACCGCGTCGCTCGCCGCGACGGTGATGCCATCGCCCTCGAACACCGCGTCCCGGACGCCCTTGCGGGTGCCGTCGGACTTGGCGATCGCGGCCAGGATCACCTGGAGCGCCTGCACGCCGTAGGTGACGTAGCTCGACGGCGGGTCGGCGTTGTACTTGGCCTTGTAGGCCGACAGCAGCTTGGCGCCCGCGCCACCGGCCTGCGAGATCTGCGACTGGTCCAGGCCGGCGAAGCTGAGGTACATGCCGTCGGCCTGCGGCAGCTTGTCCAGGTCCGGGTACCCGGTGAAGCCGTCCGGGCCGATCAGCTTGACCGCGTTGTTGTCACCCAGGACGGCAACCTTGTCCTTGACCAGCTGGCCGCCGTTGTTGTCGAAGATCCCGCCGATGTAGACGCAGTCGGGGTTCTGGGCCTTGATACCGGTGAACAGCGCCGTGTAGTTCGGCTGCTTCGCGTCCCAGCCGATGTTGCCGAGGATCGTGATGCCCTGCTTGGCCGCCTCGTCCGCGAAGGCCTTGGCCACGCCCTGCCCGTACGTTTCGTTGTCGTTGATCACGGAACACTTCTTCAAGCCGAGGTCCTTGGCCGCGAACCGGGCCGCCGCCGTGCCCTGGAAGTCGTCGGTCGTGATGACCCGGGCGTAGTTGCGCTTGCCGCTCGGGTAGTACTTCTCCGGCTCACCGGCGTCCCACTTCTTGGTCAGGCCGGGGTTGGTGTTCGCGTCCGAGATCATCAACATCGGCCCGTTGGGGTCCTGGTTGAGCTTGGGTACCTCGATCTTCGCGCAGCCCGAGTTGTAGGTGCCCATGACGGCGACCTCGTCGGTGTTGGCCACGTGCGCGTCCGCGTTCTTGTTACAGGTCGCGTCGTCCCACTTGCCGGCCGCTGCGGTGGAGTCGTCGTACTGCTTGAGCTCGACCTTGTAGTTACCCGCCTTGCCGCCGACCGAGTCGAGGTAGATCTTCATCGCGTTGAACGTGGCGTTGGAGGTGTCCGCTGAGGAGCCCTGGAAGGGCAGGTCCACGCCGACGATCAAGGTCTTGTTGGTACTGCTGCTAGTCCCGGCCTTGCTGCACGCTGCCGTACCCGCCAGAACGGTTACGGCGGCGACTGCGAGCGCCGTGATGCGCCTTGTCATGCTGGTCCTCTCAGTGATCGATGGCGCCGTGAACGTGCCGAGGCCTACCGTGCCCCCCGGTTCGTCCGCCGACGCACAGTGTCGGGTCTCGCACCGTCGCCCACCTCTCTGCCAGAGGCCCACCCCGCGGGAGGCGACCAACCGCCCTCGATGGCGAGTGCCTGACATCCACACGGGGTGAGGCGTACCTTACGCCAAGACTCCGTTGCCGCACTGTGAGCGAAAATTATGCGGCGCCCATCCCCGTGTCAAGGGAAACCGCGCTCAGCGGCCGACCCGTCGTGTCATTGTTATTTAGCAGGTGGACCTGCGGAAAACGCGATCGAAACGCCGGCAGCCAGCGACCCGGGAAGAGGAAGTTGTGCCCGCGTTCACAAGCCCGGAGGTTACCCGGTGTAGTGGAGTACTCCGGCCGACCCGGCCGGTCCGCTCAGGCCGGAGCTCCCCCGGCGGCGTCCGTGGCACCCGGGGACTCGGCGAGGATCCGCTCGGCAACCTCCCGCATGGTCATCCGGTGGTCCATCGCGGTGCGCTGGATCCACTTGAACGCTTGCGGCTCGCTCATCCCGTACTGCGTCATCAGGGCACCTTTGGCCCGTTCGACCGCTTTGCGGGTCTCCAACCGCTCGTTGAGCGAAGCGACCTCGGACTCCAGCGCGGACAGCTCGGCGAAGCGGGACAGGGCGATCTCGACCGCCGGTACCAGATCGCTCTTCTGGAAGGGCTTGACCAGGTAGGCCATGGCGCCGGCGGCGCGCGCCCGCTCGACCAGGTCGCGTTGGCTGAAGGCGGTCAGAATGACGACAGGGGCCAGCCGGGCGCCGGCGATCTTCTCGGCCGCGGCGAGCCCGTCCATGATCGGCATCTTGATGTCGAGGATGACCAGGTCGGGCTTCAACTCCTCGGCCAGCCGCACCGCGGTCTCCCCGTCGCCGGCCTCGCCGACCACGTCGTAGCCCTCCTCGACCAACATCTCTGCGAGGTCGAGGCGGATCAGCGCCTCGTCCTCGGCGATGAGGACCCGACGGCGCACGGCGCCGGCCTGCGTCTCGGCCACGTACCCCTACCCCTCACATGTCGCGCGGACACTCCGGCATCGAAGTGTCGCCGCTCTTAGCGTAGTAGGTACGCTAGATCGAGCCCGAGCCCCTGTAGACCAACGGCAGAGTCGATGGACTCAAAATCCATTCAGTGTGGGTTCGAATCCCACCGGGGGCACCACGAACATGGGCACGGTCGTCGAGATCCCGCCAGCTGGTGATCGAGGCGACCGTTTCGCTGTCTGATCGCACTTCCCGGCCTCGCTCGGGTGGTGCGCGATGATCGCCGTGGACCGGGTGATCGTCGGCGCTCACGGCAGGACGGTTTACGGGCAGCGCGGCGAGCAGCGCCCGCAACGCCCGGCCCTGCGCGGCCCCGACAACGCTCCCAGTCGCGCCGGTGACGACCTTTACGGTGGGTGACACGCACGGTGAGCCGTCGGGGCCGGCAAATGGGCATGCGGGTTGCCACAAGCACCAGTGTCGACGGCCTCCCGAGCAGGTGTCACCACCGAAGCCGTCGGTGTCCCTCGACGGTGAGCCACCCGCACACAGTCTCGCGACACAGACCGAATTGGCCAGCTGAGACGATCACGGATGGGACTCGAACGTTGCGTCGCGGTGGCCCGCCGGGACGCCCGCTGACCGACCTGGAGGTCATGTGCGGCTTGCCATCGACGAACCGGACCCGGACCCGTCCTAATTACGCGACGACCGCGGCCGAGATGACGTCTTGGTTGACGTGTGCGGCAACGGTGCGATGTACGTCGGGGTCGGCGATGGCGTCGCCGTCGGAACGGCCGGACGATTCATTGCTGTCGAGGATCGGGCTGAAGGGATCTTGTGAAGGTCGCCTGTCCGGTGCCGGACACGTCTAGCTCTAGCGCAGCGCCCGATCAGCGGCGTTTCAGTGCGCGCGGCCAGGGCGCGCAACGCGGCGGACGAGTATGCCCCCGAGGGGCTGCGCGGTCGTTTCGTGGCTGGTAGCGACGGGCTGCCGGACATGCGTCGGTTCAGTGAGGCCGCGGGTGGATCATCAGACCCAATGTCGGGTAGCGTCGGGCGGCCGGTTAGATGGCCGGGTGGCTGTGCGGCTGGAGAGCGATGCGGTGCGAGACGCCGCAGGTCCCAAGATCTACCAGGCTGCCGAGGACCTGCTGTCCTCGGGGCGCCTCGGCAAGATTATCGAGGTGGGCGGCGGCGCCGCCAGCAGCATCAACAACGGCGACAACTCGACATGCGAGGTATGGGTGGGCGTCGTGTTAGACACCCCAGGAGCTGAGATGTCAAGCTGCGGCGGGTTGTGCCCGGTGTGACCAGGCGGTTGTCTCGCGGTAGTGGCTGTTGGTCTTGAGGCAGCCATGGAGGATCCCGACGAGGCGGTTGCCGACCTGCCGGAGGGCGGCGTTGTGGCTGACCTCGCGGGCGCGGAGTTCGTCGTAGTAGGCACGCACGCTGGGGTCGTGCAGGATCGCGGCGCCGGCCTGCATGTGCAGGGCGTCGACGATGCACGGTCTTGGACTTGCCGGACTGGCGGGTGATCGGTGCGGTGCCGGCGTAGTTCTTGCGAGATTTGGCGTCGGCGTAGCGGCCCGGGGCGTCGCCGAACCCTGCGAGCACCCGGGCGCCGAGGATCACGCCGATGCCGGGCTGGCTGAGATAGATCTCAGCGTCCGGGTGCTGGCCAAAATGCGCCTTGACCTGGCCTTGCATGGTCCGGATCTCGGCGTTGAGGGTCTGCAGGATCGCGACCGTCGCGCGGACGGTGGCCGCGTAGGCGCCGGTGACGACCTCGGCCTGGCCCAGGTGCTCGGCGCGTAGTGCCTGCTGGATCGCGGTGGCCTTATGGGGAATGCCTCGGCGGCGAGCCTTCTTCAAGGCCGCGCTGATCTGGGCAAGGGTGAGCTTGGCCGCTGCGGCCGGGGTCGGCGCCTTCGCCAGCAGCTCCAGGGTGTCGGCACCGGTCAGCGTCAGCGGCTGGTATGCCTGCAGTGCGGCG
>WNGG01008572.1_pt1 | contig 14511 bp, 13 predicted proteins | sample 5400661 | NCBI WGS metagenome assembly WNGG01 (sample SAMN13153372, study PRJNA577476) | soil metagenome | isolation source: 100 cm soil or saprolite under Garry oak tree replicate 1 | place: USA:California | collected 2016-06-15
ATCGTTATCAGGGTTCCAGGAGCCTCCTTGGAGCGGGCGAAGAGGTTGCCCATCATTACGGCCGATGCGCCAAGCGACAACGCGATGGCAGCGTCTCCCGGACCTCTGATTCCTCCGTCTGCAATTATCGGAAGCTTCGAACCGTAGGTTTTCAGCGCATCCGCCACCTGGGCGGTCGCGTATACAGTTGGCGACCCAGCCTTGGTTGCCTCCATCGTTGTGCATATGGAGCCCGATCCGATTCCAACCCTGAAACCTGCCACCCCATCGAGTTTGGTGAGGATATCTTCAGCGGCCTTGTAGGTCCCTATGCTTCCCACGATCACGTCAGTATCGACCTCATCGAGAATCTTCTTCGTCGCACTGAACACGTTCGCGTTGTGGAAGTGAGCCACGTCAATAACAAGAATGTCAGCGAACTCGCTGAGTGTCTTCGCACGCTTGAGATCAAATGGCGAGACCGCTGCGCCGCAGAGGAGTTGTCCTTTCTCATCGCGGGCAGCGTTCGGGAATCTTCCACGCAAGAGGATGTCCTTTATCGTCATGAGGCCCCTGAGTCGGCCTTCCTTGTCTATCAGAGGCAGCTTCTCCACTCGATGCTTGTGAAGGATCTCCTTGGCGCCTTCGATATCAGTGTCCGCGGGAGCAGTAATGACTTTCTTCGTCATTACATCGCTGGTTAGAAGACTGGGATCCGCAAAGCGGACATCTCGCCCGGTCAAGATTCCGACTAGATGCTCGCCTTGAACGACTGGTAAGCCCGATATGTTGTGCTTCTGCATCAGCTCTGTCGCGTACTTGACAGTCTCGCCTGGGCTGATTGTGATTACATCCCGGATTATCAGTGATTCTGCTCGCTTGACTTTCCTCGCCATCTCCGCTTCTTCTTCGAGGGAGCAGTTTCGATGAAGAACGCCGAGTCCTCCGAGACGCGCCAGGGATATGGCCATTTCGCTCTCGGTCACAGTATCCATCGGGCTAGAGATGAACGGAATATTGATCGAATGATTTAGCGAGACCTGAGTGGAGAGCTCGACCTGGCTTGGTTCAACCTCAGTCCATCCGGGGAGAAGAATCAGATCCCGGAACGTGACAGCGACATCCGAGTCCTTGAACTTCGCCCTGAATCCTTTCTCCGACACCTATTCCCAAGTGCTCCCGGTAGGTTTCGCCGTAGCGTGGCCTCTTTCCTTATTATACATGGCGGCAAAATCGCTATCTCCTCTGGGACTGCATCTCAATGATCGTACAGGGACTAACGGATACGTTACATTCCAGGAAAACATCTTTGCGAACAGCCCATTCCAATTGGAATCGCGATCTCCCAGAATACATATAATCGGAATATTGAGACTCTCCTCCAACCTACTCTTGAGCCAAGTAAAGGATCCCACCCTCGGTCCGTCAGGACGTGTCAAGATCGAGTGGGCCCGCGACAACATGCCAGTGCTGGCTAGGATTGCCAAACGGTTCGCTGCCTCCAAAGTTTTCAAGGGTCACAAGGTGGGAATGTGTCTCCACCTTGAGGCCAAGACCGCGGTGTTGGCCGAGGTCTTTTTGAAAGCAGGCGCAGAGGTCGCTATCACTGGAAGCAACCCTCTCTCGACCCAAGACGATGTGGCAGCCGCGCTGTCGGAAACCGGAGTTCACGTGTACGCTTGGCGAGGCGTCTCAGAACAAGAACACGCTTCCAATCTCGACAGGGTTCTGAGCATGAAGCCTGACATCCTGATCGATGATGGTGCCGAACTCTCGATCGCAGCGCACCTGAAGGGTTTCAACCAGATCCAGAGGATCATTGGGGCCTGTGAAGAGACGACCACGGGAGTGTCCCGGTTGAGGGCGATGGAGGGGGAGGGTCGACTCAAGTTTCCGGTAATTGCGGTGAATGATGCCTACACCAAGTTTCTGTTCGACAGCAGATATGGGACGGGACAGTCCGGGCTCGAAGGGATCATGCGCGCGACAAACCTGCTCCTTGCCGGAAGGACTGTCGTAGTGGCCGGGTTCGGCTGGGTTGGCCGAGGCATAGCTCTGAGAGCGAAAGGAATGGGGTCAAGGGTGATTGTCACCAAGGAGATTTGTTTATCACCGCGACCGGAAACACACACATCATCACCTCGTCTCACATGTCTGAGATGAAAGACAAGGCAATTCTGGCGAACGTGGGACACTACGATGTTGAGGTCAGTGTGAAGGATCTCGAAAGAATCGCGGTAAAGAAGCGCAAGGTGAGACCTGAGGTTACTGAATATAAGTTGAAGTCGGGTAGACGCCTCTATCTGCTGTCGGATGGCCGACTAGTCAACCTCGCTGCGGCAGATGGGCATCCGGCCGAGGTCATGGACATGAGTTTTGCCGGCCAGTCCCTGTCAGGAGAATACCTCCTCCAGCACGGTCGTAGTCTCAAGCCCCAAGTCCTTCGCGTTCCAGAGGAGCTGGATCTACAGATTGCTCGCTGGCGGCTTGAGGCGTTTGGGAAGAAAATCGACACTCTGACTAGTCCCCAGCGTCGATACTCCAAATCATGGCGTCTCTGAGCATTCCGCACAGCCTCGTGCACGGCAATGCACAGCCACGTCCCGACCGGAGGAGAGGAGTTTTGAACTCAACCCAGTCAAATACGCCAGACCCCCCGCCCTGATCTTTCCTCGTAACCGGTAACCCCTTCCAGCGGTAACGAAAGATCGAGCCTAGTATCAGCGTAGACTTTTACCCGAATTTCGTCCAAAGCTAATTAGTTCTGACGCCCAACTTGCGACGCCCCGGAGGTTATTGGGGTGCCCTTTCGCCCTTTCGGTCCGAGAGCCTTTCACCGAGTACACGACAAGACCAGGAGAAGATTCCATCCACCCGCTTGGTTGCTCTCATTAATCGCCATCTTTGCATTATGGGAATCGATTTCAGCGTCCAGGCTCGTTTCCAGCACCCAACTTCCCCCCCTTCACGAGGTCCTCCTAACCCTCGTCCAGCTTGCCGGGACACCGTTCTTCATCTCTCATGTCGCCCAGAGCCTAGCAAACGTAACAACAGGCGTCTCATTGGCCCTTGTACTCGTACTACCTCTTGCGCTTTTGGTCGGGATGCGAAGCCAGCTTGACCAGGCGCTCACGCCTATCATTATGCTCGTAGGAGCTCTTCCTGATCTCGCAATTCTAACGCTCCTGGTAACCATAATCGGCAGAGGGAACGTTGCAGCAGTAGCGATCTCTGCCTTCAGCGCCTTCTTCCCCATTTACTTCACAATAAGGCAGGGCGTGAAAGAGATACCGGCCGACTACTTCCACGTCGCCTCAGTGTTCAGAGCAGGGAGGACTCAGACATTCACAAAAATGATCCTACCCTCAATCTTTCCCAACCTGCTGACAGGTCTGCGCCTGTCCTTCGAATTCAGCTGGAACGTGCTACTTGCCGTTGAGATAATCGCCAGCGTCGCAGGGATTGGAACGTTCATCTCCACAAACCTCGGGAGTACCACCCACTCACTAACCTATGGACTGGCCGACTATCGAACGTGACCAAAGTCTACGAGGACCCACCCGAAACAGTAACTGCACTCAAGGACATTTCCTTCCACGTTAACGAAGGAGAGTTTCTATGCATCGTGGGTCCCAGCGGCTGCGGCAAGTCGACTCTTCTGAGAATGATCGCGGGGCTCGACCGGCCATCATCAGGCCAGATCCGCTTTAGAGGAGATCCTCTTACAGCCCCACACTCTAAGATTAGCATGGTGTTCCAGACCTTCGCCCTTCTCCCTTGGAGAACCGTGATTCAAAACGTAGAATTCGGTCTGGAGATTCAGAGAAGGTCGAAGACGGAGCGACGAGAGGTCGCGATGGATCTATTGGATATGGTGGGGCTCCGAGGCTCAGAGAACCTCTATCCCAAGCAGCTCTCAGGGGGTATGAAGCAGAGAGTCGGGATCGCTAGGGCTCTGGCAATAGACCCGGAGGTGGTGTTGATGGATGAGGCGTTCAGTGCGATCGACGAGTTCACCGCAGAGGCTTTGCGGGCCGAGGTCTCGGATATCCACAAGGAGACTCACAAGACCTTCCTCTTGGTCACTCATAACCTTCCGGAAGCCATTGAACTTGCGGACAGAATACTCGTCTTGTCGTCAAGGCCAGCGAGAGTCAAGAGCATAGTTGGAATAGACCTAGAAAGGCCTCGTGCTCCGACTGATTCGGAGTTCATAACCATTCACAAAGACATCTTCTCGCTCCTACAGGCAGAGTTAGAGAACAGTATCATGCGCCACAGACTCAGCGGGCTACAGGAGTTCAAGAAGCTTAGAGACATGGAGGATCGGTAAAGCCGAATGAAATTCACAGTGGTCCTTTTGGGAATCGTGCTTCTCATATGCGGCCTCCTCGCCTATTCCATTATTCCAAACATTCACACAATCCCGGTCCAGTCCAGCCTGGCACTCGCTAGCCCTCTCCCGATAGTCGTCCGTCCAAATTTCCAAGCCGAAACTCAGCAGAACATCACCGTCTTCCCAGGAAGAAATAATGAGATAATCATCAACGTGACAGTCTCATCAGACTCAGAAAGCCCCTCGTCAATAAATTTCAAACTCTATACGGGACCACAGCAGAGTAACTGCACGAACGCCACAAACCCAAGCGGATGCCTGGTCAACAAGAACGTCTCTAACGAGACAATTCGAGTCCCAGTGAACGCCTCGACTACCTACTATTTCGTCTTCGACAACAAGGATTCGACAAGCTCGCGTACAGTATTGTTCTCGGCTTCACTGTTTACTAGTTCGGTGAAGACCATGGTTGCAAGGGACGGGGAACTTAATTTTGCCGCATTATGCTTGGGAGGGATTGGCCTTCTCGTCGTTCTTTATGGAGTTGCCGCGAAGACCGTCATTCCCTGGGAGTAGAGTCGTATTCTGGGCGGCGACGGTTGGACTCTCGGCTCCATGTGATGGGAGCCCCGCTTCTGCTGAAGAATTTCTCTTGTGCCTTGCATGATTGAAGGCTATCCCGACCGCCACCACTCCAAGAATGAGGACGGCCGTTACTGCAGTGGCGAAAGATGGTTCCACCGTTATCCGGTATGTCGCAGTGATGACCGTGTCAGTGACAACGGAAACCCATCGTGGGTTGGCAGTGTTTCCATCGTCCCACGATGCAAACGAGTCCGATAGTCCAATCTGAATAGATGTCGATCCCAGCGAGACGGGCACGTGAGTCTGAACGTAGACTTCATGGGGTCCATAGTGAACAGGTATCCTTAGCTCCTTTGACTGGTCTGAGGACGAGTTCGTGCCGTCCACCGAGACAGTCATGCCTGCTGCTGGAGTATTGACTTGGAGCAATAGGAGCGGCGAGCTTGTTCTATCGACCACAATTGTGTATGCGGTGGAGTTTGTGCTGGTCACTATGATCTTGGCGAAACTGGAATGGTCCCAGAAGGTGTTGTTGCTGACGCAGGGCGAGAAGCAAGGGCCGAATCCTGCGTCATTTAGATCGCCTCCCGGATGAGCGTCGACAAGTCCGAGGTTGCCGTGTCCGCCCGCGATGCTTTCGTTGACCTTATAGATCAAGAGGGTTGCATCTGGATAGTCTGAGGGAAACGGCAGGTATTGGTCGTATGTTCCGAGTTTTCCTCTCATTTCTACCAGGTAGTAGGACAATGATCCATCAGAGTTGACGCTGATAGGGATCTTGACTGCCTGGATTCCCACCGTGGGCAGTTCGAGGTTTTGGAGGGTCACGGTTGTCATGTTGCCCGGATAGACCAGTCGTATGCTCGAATTGGCGATCCAACCCAGGCTGATTTTTGACCATGCTGAGTGTTGAGACGGGTAGGTTCCAGGCGACGGCTGGAGAGGGTTTCCATTGTTCGGGGTCCATTCTCCGAGCGCCATGATCTCCCAGTAGCCTACGAAATTGTTTGTCGGGTCTATTTGTTGGGTGAGGTCGTAGAGGTCCGGGAGACCTAGAAGGTGGCCCGCCTCGTGGCAATATACACCCACAGGGTCATTCTCTGAGACGACGGAGGTTGAGATCTGAAACGAGTTTATCGGCGTTGGGCTGAACACATAGCCTGGAATCGTGAATGAGTGGATGTCTGTGGAGACGTGGGTCACAGCCTCGTCGTTTCCAGAGTGCACAACGATTGCGTACTTGTAATTGTGAAGGTTAACGCCGGCATTATAAGCCGCCGTGAGAGAGTCTTCGACGAGTTGGCTGTCTGCAGAAGCCGTGTTCGAGCTGTAGTAGTTCATGCTCTGTGGTAGGGAGTACCACGGAGTTGTGCTTGGGCTGAGGGTCGTTGCGAATGAAACTAGCCCGTATGAATCTTCTGAATAATAGTTGTTCAATCCTGTCAGCATGCCGGATATCTTGGAGGGAGAGGTAGCGTTGGATTTGTCTGAGAACTGGACGAGGATTGCTAGTGTCGTCTTGCTTCCGGTGACTGGGGCGAGAGATGGCCCCACCTCCCTGTTCGTTGGTGTTGTTTGATTATGGGCTTGCGAGGAGCAATAGCTGAAAGCAGATACTGAGAGGCTCAGAGTTAGAAATGAGAGCAGGATGAGGCGTAACGCAGTCTGCCACCGTTTAGGGCTGTTTGGCCCAAGCGTCGAGGGGACCGCAAAAAGCGACTGTAACCAGCTGAACCTGGACCGAGTTTCATTCGTGGGCTGAGCTGATTTTCTGGCGACTCATCCAGGCTGGACGCCGGGATTAATCAGAGAGATAAGCGATTTCTCCGGAATGGTCCGGGTAGCCTTAAATACGATGCTTAGAAAGACCCGACGGTTCAGAGAGGGTCGTTTCCCGGGATTCTCAAATGAGCCACAGAGGCGTGGGGATTGTTGGGTACGGGGTCTACATCCCATGGGAACGAATTGAGACTGAGAAGATTGTCCGAGAGCGAGAACGAAAGCGCGGGAAAGAGCTCGAAAAGGTCATCGAGAAAGTAAGACACGGTCTTCTTCTCAGAGAGAAAGCCCTAGCAGGTCATACTGAGGATACGATCACAATAGCGACGGAGGCCGCTGAGAATGCAGTCCGGATGGCCGGGATCTCACCGGAGGAGATTGGGAGCGTCACTGCCGGATCTGAGTCGAAGCCTTACGCTGTCGGAACCATAGCCCGGCATGTTGCATCATTCATCGGGATGGGCCAGAACGTATTCATCGCCGACCTTGAGGGAGCCTGCAATTCTGGAATGCAAGGCCTTGGATTTATCGACTCCGAGATTCGTAGCGGCCGAATAAAATACGGCTTGGCAATTGGTGCCGATGTTGCCCAGGCCGAACGCGGCGACCCGCTGGAGTACTCCTGCGGAGCAGGAGCAGGCGCCTTCGTGGTGGGAAGAACAGATGTGATCGCCACGATAGAGGACATCGCCGCATTCTCGAGTCTCTTCATGGACTTTTGGAGAAGAGATCAGGCTCCGGTGCCCAAACATTTTGGCCGCACAACCGTCGAAGCTTACAAGTCTCATGTTATCGGAGCGATAGCCAATCTCTTCCGTCGGAATCCCGACCTTTCCCTCAAAGAATTTGATGCCATTACCCTCCATCAGCCGTCCGGCTATCTCCCAATGAAGACCTGCAGCGCCTTGACCCAGGACGAGATTCCTTACGTCGAAGACAAGTCGATCGCTGAGCGAATGAGGCTGACGGAGCAGGACATCGAGAAGAAGGTAAAGCCGTGGCTGAGAGTAATGGATACCGGGAACACATATGCAGCCTCCACCCTGATATCGCTCGCCTCTGTGTTTGACCACTCGAAACCAGGAGACCAGGTTCTAGCAGTATCGTACGGATCAGGCGCATACGCGAACGCGACCTGGTTTGAGGTCCAAGACGGGATAGAAGCGAAGAGGGGACGAACCCCGACCGTCGAGGATTATGTGAAGAGAAAGACCACTATCAAGATCGAGACGTATCAGGACCTGATCAGGGTCCGGTTGTCGAGGATAAAGCAGAGACTTGAGATCCCTCGAATCGTTGGAGAAGTCGAATCGGCGAATGGGCGAACCTTCACCCTTAGCCTATGCCAGGGATGCGAGAGGATCTACTATCCAGCCCGAGAAAAATGTCTCGATTCCGAGTGCGCAGGTCCCATGGACGTCAAAACATATCCTCTAATCGCTCGGTTGAAGACGGTATCCAAACTGCCTCTCAAGAAGAGGTTCACCTCCAACTTCGAGCTCCTGGGACAGAACAAGGTGCTCTTCGTCGACGCCAAGTTGCAAGATCTAAAGCCCGGTACCAGACTGGAGGGAGTAGTCAGGAGACTCGACTATGAGGGAAAGGACGGGCTCATAATGTACGGGGTAGCATACCGCCCATTGTTCAGGGAAGCAATCACACAAGTCGCGAGACCAAAGGCGATGACTGTAGCACCCCCCCAGTATGCCTAAGCTCAAGACCTGAAAGGCTAGCCTCTCCTCGACCTCAGATCAGCTACTCAGGCAAATGAGGCTCTCTGAGTCGGCATCTGAGAGCAAGTTCAGGGAGAAGGTCCGACAGTTCGCGAGTCGGCACATATCGCCGATCACAGAGAAGATTGAGAAAGGCTACTTTCCGAGAGAGATCCTTCAGCGTCTAGGGGAAGACCATCTTCTGGGAACGGCGTTTCCCAGGTCAGACGGCGGACTCGGACTCGGATGGGTCTTCGAGACTATAGTCGCAGAGGAAATTTCTGCTGTCAGCGCGGCGACAGAGATGACGCGCCTGGCCTCCGGGGCACTCTACGCGGCTCCACTCGCATACTTCGCGACAAGGGCCCAGAAGCAGCAGTATCTCCTTCCTGTGTTAGCGGGCGAGAAGGTTGGTGCCCTAGCTTTAACGGAGCCGAAGGCTGGCTCCGACGCGGCTTCGCTCAAGACATATGCGAGAAGAACCGGCCGCGACTTCGTCCTCAATGGGGAAAAGCGTTTCATTACCAACGGCGGGGTAGCTGACTTTCTCCTTGTCTTTGCAGTGACTGACCGTTCAAGACCGGCAACCACCGGCCTCAGCTGCTTCGTTGTCCCGAGACAGTCGAAGGGTCTGGAGGTCGTCAAGGCCTACAGTCTTCTCGGCATGCACGGCGCCAATGTTGTCCATCTGAGATTCCGAAACTTGAGAGTCTGCCGCGACAACCTGGTCGGCGGAGTTAACCGGGGCTTTCCGATTCTCCTGGACGAGCTGGACAGGGAACGACCCACCGTCGCTGCTGGCATGCTGGGGATTGCACGGTCAGCCTTCGAGGCTGCTGTTAATTATTCCACGCAGCGGGAACAGTTTGGCCGCCCGATAAGAGAGTTCGAGGGAGTGAGTTTCAAGATATCGGACATGGCTGTAAGCCTTGAGGCTTCACGTCTATTAATCCTGAAGGCAGCACGCCTCCTTGACGAGGGGAAGAACGCTCGTCTAGAAGGTGCCATGGCGAAACTGTTCGCGACGGAGGCCGCTTTCGACGTCGCAAATCAGGCTCTCCAGATTCACGGAGGGATTGGATATACTAGAGATCTGCCGATCGAACGATACTTCAGAGACGCCCGGTTCATGATGATCGGCGGAGGAACCAGCGAAATCATGCGATTCTTGATCCAGAGAGAAATCTATCGGAGTAGGATGCGACGGTCGTGTTGACTGTTACCTGGAATTTTCTAGACAAGTTACGCGACCCTTTAGTCAACTCGGGAGAACGAGTCGTGCGGAGAATGGCTCCGTTTTATGTCCACGGTCGAGATCGAAAATTACCGGTGGAAGTGCGAGAACTTCTTGAAGGGCTACTGCCCGGGAAAAGACTGTGATATCTGCGCCAAGTTGACAAACAGACTATTGCTGAAGGGTTTGGCTAAGATCACTCACGCGGACGAGGTTCTTCAGCCCCAGCAGGCAGCTGTGCCCAGCAACCCGCCCTAGTTCTCTTCCAGATTTCTAGCAGCCCACTCGATTTTCATATTGAGATTTTGCCGACATTTTGTCGAGGTAGGTTTATACTTCCTGTCGGCTCATATAGGATATGAGCTTCCACCTCTGTCCACACAGCTCTCCACAGCAGACTCGGACTGGCCCGGGGGACGCTTGACAGATGGTCGACTTTCACTATTTCATCTTCATCATCAATGCTGACTCAGCAGTCTTCGGTGTCGTTGTTTTTCTGATGAGCTATATCGCCTTGAGACTGGTCTATAGGATGTGGAGGCGCAGTCTGCGCTGTCCTCACTGCGGAGAAGCTTACAAGGCTAGGCCGGCGGTTGTACAGGTACAGGAGAGGACTCTCCCGAATACTCTCTGGACCTGAATTGCCAGAGACGCCATCGACAGAGCTAGGGTTTCTTAAGGAAGGATAGGGCAAACTCCTTTGCGTGTCTTTCTGTTCCGCGATGCTTTCCTCCAACATTCCTCAAGTGGTGGTAGAACTCGTGGATGAGCACGTAGGGGTCGTAGAGGTATTCTTGGCTTGAAATATAGATGGTCTTCTCACGATGGACGTAGCACCCCAGAGCCTTCTTTTCGCCTCTAGGGAGTCCAATCTTGAGCCGTGGCCTGTCGACCCTGTAATACTCTGAGAGAAGGTCCAGGGCCTCCTCGGGGCGTCTCCCAGTGGATATTAGCTGGACGATCGTTTCCTGGAAAGAGCTGTCAGTTGATGTAGGTTTCCACTTCGATCTTGGCAGGTTCGTAGTCTACTAGTCTTCCTGCTTGAAAATCTTCGTACGCCTTGAAGTCCAGCAGTCCATGGCCGCAGTTGTTGAAGGCGATGACTTTGCTCTCGTTTGACTCTTTACACTTCAACGCTTCGTCGATCACGAACTTGATACAATGGGCAGTTTCGGGTGCCGGAATCATTCCCTCGGTCTGGGCGAATGTTCTGGCCGCCTGGAAGACCTCGTTCTGATGATAAGCAACCGATTCCATATGGCCCTTGTTGACAAGGTAGCAGAGGGATGGCGCCTTGCCGTGGTATCTCAGTCCTCCCGAGTGGATTGGTGGGGAGGCGTACTTATGACCGATCGTGTACATCTTCAGAAGAGGCGTCATTTCTGCCGTGTCTCCGAAATCGTACGTGTACACTCCTCTAGTTGTTGAAGGCACGGCCTTCGGCTCGCACGCGACGAAGCGCGAATGGGATCTTCCCTTCAGCTTGTCGGACATGAATGGATATGCAAAGCCTGCAAAGTTTGATCCACCTCCGATACATCCGGCGATGATGTCTGGTTCAACGTCGATACTTTCGAACTGTTTCTTCGCTTCTAGACCGATGATGGATTGATGCAGCAGGACGTGGTTTAGTACGGAGCCTAGGCAGTAGCGGCTGTCCTCGTGTGTGACAGTGTCTTCGAGGGCTTCGCTTATCGCTATTCCCAGGGTGCCAGGGTGATCCTTGTCCTGGTCCAACAGTGATCTGCCGAACTTTGTATCGCTGCTGGGTGAGGCTGTGACTTCTGCCCCGTAAGTTTCCATCATTGTTCTTCGGCCGGGTTTCTGGTTGTAACTTACTCGGACCATGTAGACTTTACATTTCAGCTTGAAGATGGCTGAGGCGAGTGCTAGCGCTGAGCCCCACTGGCCAGCGCCCGACTCTGTGACCAGTCTGCCGGTTCCTTGTAGGCTGTTGTAGTAGGCTTGTGCTATGGCAGTGTTCGGTTTGTGGCTTCCTGTAGGACTAAGGTATTCAGCTTTGTAGTATATCTTTGCTGGGGTCTTGAGAAACTTCTCCAGCCTTCTGGCTCGCACGAGCGGTGTAGGTCTTCCGATCTGCAGGTAAGCCTCACTGACCTCATCCGGAATTCTGATGCTCCTTTCCGAGCTCATCTCCTGCCGGATCAACTCTTTCGCGAAGATTCTCTCGAGTGCCTGCGGATTCACGGGTTGTCTGGTGCTCGGGTCCAGTGGTGGAGGGAGCTGTTCGGGGAGGTCTGACTGGATATTGTACCAGTTCGAGGGGAGTTCGTCCTGCGGGAGATTGACTCTGGCGGTCTCCCTCACCAAGAGCGTTTCCATGTCCCGGCAGGTGTAGAGACGTCTACGTAACATTTTAAGCTTGCCAGTACACTTATGTACATGGGGAAATCCTTGTGGAGCAAAGTAGCGTCCATTGTGGCGGGATACCCTGAGAGGCTCAAGGTCGTCAAGACACTCCTCGAAAACGGTCTTGCTGTGAGAGGATCCAGAATCTACCTGAACCATATCGAGCTGCCCGTCATGAAAGTGGCCCGCGCCGCAGGAGTCGATAGAAGAACCGTTGGCGAAACGGTGCGAGTAATAGAAACTAATCCGGAGATCAAGCAAATCTTCGCAAAGCTGGAATCCGCGGGTCTATCTTTGCGAGGAGTTGCCGACGATCTGGGCCTGGGGGCAATCGAGATCGTCGTGGACGACCCCTCCAGAGCAGGCATCCTCGCGGGGGCGTCCCGGCTGTTGTCGGAGGCAGGCATCAGCATAAGGCAAGCTCTGGTTGATGATCCAGAGCTGGCACCAGAGCCAAAACTTGTTCTGATCACGGCTCAGCCTGTGCCCGGCGAACTCATTCCCAGACTCAGAGAGATCCCAGGTGTCGTGAAACTTTCGCTGTACTGATGTTACTCGACGCTCTCCGTTACCTGAAGTAACACTTATATTCCCTAACCGTTACCATAGGTAACGGAAAAGGGTCTGCGGAATGAATCTCGAACTCTTACAACACCAGCCAGCCAAACAAGTGCCAGCACACAGCGTTCTAGACTACAAAGCGTTCAGCGAAGGACTCCATGAAACGAACAATGTGCGAGAACTAAACGCTTTCGAGAAGTTCATCGCAGCTGGTATACTAGTACAGGAAGGATACGACACGTACCTCAATCCAGTCTTCAAGTCTGACGATCAGGGTTCGACGTTCGAAGCAGACGCCTGCGGCATCAAAGGAGGAGAAATCCTGGTCGCGTTCTGCGTAACAGGCTTCCCCGCCGGACAGGTCTGGAAGGCGATCAGACTGGTTGGCAAATCGGAGAACGCGAGGGCGCTAATTGTTTCCCCCCAAGAGATAGACAGAGAGACGATCGAAGAGCAGGCGCCCGGCGCAATCGACAACGGCAAGGTCCGACTGGAGACCCTCGGGTGGTTCGATGACACACTAGAACGGGCCCTCCAAGAGACCCTTCACACCGTCGAGCTGATGGTAAACGAGACTCGGATGAGAATGCTGACTCCGCTCTTGCACAAGTCAGCTCTCAAGAGAGACTTCAGGGCCAGGATCAACCCGAAGCTGGTCTACCACAACCTTGCAACATTATCCGAGGCAGGGCTGGTCGACGAGCCCGCAGAAGGAACCTACGAACTCAGCCAACTTGGCAAGACTATGCTTGCCGACTTCATCGCTTTTCTTGAGAGAGCCCGCAGGACCCTAGGTGATCACAGAAACGAGGAGGTGAAATCGAATGGAAGACGATGAATTCTTCCCAGAATGGTTCAGAAGACGCTTTAGATTCCCCACAAGCAACTGGTTCGACGATTTCGAACGCAGCTTCGAAGAAATGTTCCGCGGAATGCAACTACCCAAGGACCTGATCAGAGAGAGAAAACTTCCCGACGGAGGAACCGTGAAGGAGATGGGACCCTTCGTTTACGGCTACTCGTTCAGCCAAGGCCCCGACGGTAAGCCAGTCATCAGAGAATTCGGTAACGTCAAACCCTCAATCCGCGGAGGCCCCTTCGGCATGTCCAAGCCTAGCCTGGACGTAAAGGAGGAACGGGAACCACTCGTAGACACGATCGTACAGTCGGACCATGTAAAGGTCGTGGCGGAGCTTCCAGGCGTCGAAAAATCGGACATTGCGCTCGAATGTGACGGACGAAACCTCGTGCTGAAGGTAGACACAGACAAGCACCGGTACTACAAGTCGCTTGAGCTGCCGGTCGAGGTCGACCCTGACACTTCGAAGGCTAGCTACAAGAACGGCGTGCTGGAACTGATCCTCAGACGCAAGAGCCCCGGGAGCAAAGCCAAACAGATACAGATCGAATAGTGAGCAGAGAAACGTCTTCTCACCATCTCTCCCCTTTTTTTCTTCGATTTTCATATCATGAATTATTAAGCGGGTCGAAGGCGATGAGATAGCATCCTTGCCATCTGATGAGCTGAGAATAAGCGAAGCGGAACACAAGGCCCGGATAGAAAAGATTCGGGGGCAGATGCGGAGAAGCCGGGTGGGGGCTCTCTATCTGACCAGTCCTACACGGATCATGTACATGACCGGGTTTTCTTACATATCGACCGAACGGCCTTTGGCCCTCATCATCCCCCGCGATGAGCCGCTATTCTTCATGGCTCCCCAGCTCGAATATGACCACATTAGAGGAGAGTGCAAGCTTGCAGAGGAGGTGTACACGTACCCGGACTATCCTGGGAAGACCCATCCTATTCGGATCTTCGCGAGACAGTTGGCTGAGCGAGGACTCGGATCGTCAGTGATTGCCACCGACTCGTTCGAGGGCGCGGCTGGAGGATTCGGTTATCGGGGACCTAGTCTAAGCGACCTGATGTCAAAGGCTAGGTTCGTCGACGGACG
>WNGG01011751.1_pt1 | contig 14507 bp, 9 predicted proteins | sample 5400661 | NCBI WGS metagenome assembly WNGG01 (sample SAMN13153372, study PRJNA577476) | soil metagenome | isolation source: 100 cm soil or saprolite under Garry oak tree replicate 1 | place: USA:California | collected 2016-06-15
TCTCGAAGATGAATTCGTAGTCCCGCTCCAGCGCCCAATGGAAGCCGGCGCAATAAGCGCGGCCCAGGCCGTCTTTTTCGGCGCGGTGCATGACGTGGAGCCGGGGATTTTGCCGGGCGAGTTCGTCCGCCAGCTCGCCAGTGCCGTCGGGCGAGCGATCATCCACCACCAGCATCTCCACGGGGACCGCCAGGCCCATGACCCGCTGCGCCAACGAAGGCAGGTTGTCCTTCTCGTTGTAGGTCGGGACGATGACAACAGTTTTCCGGCTCATGCTCGCAGCGTGGACGCGCAAACCAGTACGCGACGATCACACCCCACTAGGTGCGCGCGTACTTTTCGATCATCTCGATGACCTTTTCCACGCTGGCCGGCTTGGCCAGGCAGGGAAAGTCGCAGATGATGCCTTCGTGCTCCTCGACCTGATGGGGCCGCACGGCCGCGGTCAAAAAGACGATGGGCGTGTCCTTCAACTGCGGGTCTTTCTGGATCTGCGCCGCCACGTTGCCTCCCGGCATGCGCGGCATAATGATGTCCAGGAGCACGAGGTGTGGCTTGAATTCCCGGGCGGCGGCGCAAGCATCCTCGGCCCAGTTCTCCACGCGCACTTCGTAGGCGCCAGTCTCCTCGAGATTCAATTTCAAGAGGTTGGTGAAACTCTTTTCGTCGTCCACGAGCAATATTCGCTTCTTTGCCATGCGATCAATTCCGCTGCGCCTTGAGCATAATGGTGACGCGCACCCCGCCCTCGCGCAGATTTTTAACGTCGAGGGTGCCGCCGTGCAACTCGATAATCTTGCGCGAGACCGGCAGGCCCAGTCCCGTGCCCATGCCGGTCGGCTTGGTGGTGAAAAACGGATCGAAGATCCGGGCCAGGTTTTCTTCCTGGATGCCGGCGCCGGTGTCGTCCACTTCGGCGATCACGACGGTATCCCCCAACCAGAGGTGGTCGGCCTTGCGCGAGCCTTCGAAGTGCGTGGTCTCGGTCAATTGCTTGGAGTAAGTCCGTACCTTGAGCGTTCCGCCCCCCAGCATGGCGTGGACGGCGTTCATGAAAATGTTGACGAACACCTGCTGGATCTGGTTCTTGTCCACGCGGACGGGCGGCAACCCGGCCCCCCATTCCTGCGCCACTTTGATCTGGTGCTGATTGAGTTCGTGGCGGACCAGGCGGAGGGTCTCGGCGACCAGCGCGTTGAAGTCGTGCGACTTGACCGCCAACTGCCGCGTGGCGGAGAAGTCGAGCAAACCGCGGGTGATGGTGTCGGCCCGGTTGATGGCCTCGCGCATTTCTTTGAGCACCATGGCGATGTTTTCGTCTTCGGGGGGGAGCTTTTTGGTCAGGAAATTCACGCCCATGAGCAGGATCGCCAGGGGATTCTTGACTTCATGGGCCACGCCGGCGGCCAGCGTGCCGACCGCCTCCATTTTTTCGGCCTGGATCAGTTGCATCTGCGCGGACTTCAATTCTTCATGGGCCTTGCGCAGACCCGCCTCGCTGCGGGCCAGTTCTTCGTTGGCCTGCTGCAGCCGTTCCTCCCAGCGCTTGCGTTCGGTGATGTCCCAGAAAATGGCCTGAATCCCAATGATCCGGCCGGTGTCGTCATGGATGGGCGTCTTGATGACGTTGACAAAGATCTTCGTGCCGAGCGGAGTCCGATGCTCCTCGACCGTTTCAAAGACCTCGCCGGTTTCGATCACGCGGTGGTCGTCCCCCTGATATTTCCCGGCGAGTTCCTTGGGGAAAAAGTCGAAGTCGGTTTTGCCGACGATTTCGTCCAGGGTTTTCCCCAGCATCTTGCAGAAGCGTTGATTGGCGAAGGTGAAACGCCCCTCGAGGTCTTTGCGCAGGATATTTTGCGGCAAGTGTTCGACCAGGGAATGATAAAAAGCCTGCGAGGTGACCAGTTTGTGCTCGGCGGTTTTCCGTTCGGTGATGTCCGCGATCAGGCCATCGTAGGCGATCAGGCGCCCCTGGCCGTCCCGGCTGGGGACGACGGTGTTGCGCACCCAGCGAACCTCGCCGCTTTTGTGGATCAAGCGGTGCTCCAAGGGCGGCGGGGTTTCTCCCCGCAGCACGCGTTGGGCCTGGGCGATAACCGCCGGCCGATCCTCTTCATGGACCATGCGGTACCAAAGCTCCGGGTCCGCCTCGTACTCGGCCGGCGAATAACCGGTGACCGAAACGCACCCCGGCCCGTGCATGGATTTCTGGGGCCGCCCGTCTTTAAGGGTCACCGTATAGGAATAATCGGTGATCGACTCGAGCAGGTACTTGTAATGTTTCTCGCTTTCCTGCAAGGCGCGCTCGAAACGATGCCGCTCGATCGCGTAGCTGACGGCGCGCGCGAGGATGTGCGCATCGACGCGGCCTTTGACCAGATAATCCTGCGCCCCTTCGCGCACCGCCTGTCCGGCCAGCGTTTCATCATCCACGCCGCTAAGGACCACGATCGGCATTCCCGGGGCGTGGGCGCGCAGTTTCTGGAACGTCTCGAAGCCGTGGCTGTCGGGCAGGGTCAGATCGCACAGCACCACGTCGAAGTGGTTCTGGCTCAAGCGGGCCAGCCCTTGCGCCAGCGATTCAGCCCCCTCGACTTGAAACTGCATCGAAGCGCTGTCCGCCAGAAACAATCGCAGCAAGCGGGCATCGACCGGATTGTCCTCAACCAATAAAACTTTGGTCGGGGTGGCCGCGTCCTGGTGTGTTCTGGCTCTTCGGCTCATGCGGGCGCCATAGCCATAAAATGCCTGATTTGGCCGATGCTTACAAGCGAACTCCGCGGCTGATTTGAGGCCGGTTTTGGGCGACGGCCGGCCCCGCAGTTTTTTGTTTCCAGCGAGGCAGTAATCGGTATATTGGCTGGAAGCTCTCTCAACAGCCGGGGCGCGGCTGTTCGCCAGTGGCTGAGCTTTGAACGAATGAACAACGGAAGCATGCGAGCCGTCGGGGTGGTTCCGGCCAGACGCGAGGTGGCCATGTTTGGCCACGCCAAGCCCTGCCTCACCGCGCCGACGGACGTCAGAATCCGCACCATCGAAGTGGGGATCTGCGGCACGGACCGGGAGATTTGCTCGTTCGCCTACGGGACGCCGCCGGACGGATCGGAGTATTTGGTCCTGGGCCATGAAGCGCTGGGGGAAGTGCTTGAGGTTGGGGCGGGTATCTCGACGCTTAAGCCGGGGGATTTGGTCGTCCCCACCGTGCGCCGGCCCTGTCCGCATCCGCAATGCTTGCCCTGCCGCGATGAGCGTCAGGATTTCTGCTTCACCGGGGACTTCACCGAGCGGGGCATCAAGATGACGCACGGGTTCATGACCGAATTTTTTGTCGAAGAGGAACGGCATCTGAATCTGGTTCCGGACGAGCTGAGCGACATTGCGGTGCTCGTGGAGCCGCTGAGCGTCGCCGAAAAGGCCCTCGCCCAAATCTGGCAGGTCCAGCAACGCCTGCCCTGGGAAGAACCGCTGGCCGCGGACCAGCCGCGCGGGGCGGGTAAAACCGCCGTTGTGCTCGGCGCCGGCCCGGTCGGCATCCTGGGGGCGAAAGTGGGCGGGTTTGACGTGGTGTATGAGGCGGTTGGCTCCGCGCGGATTTCGTTCGATCTATTGAAGGTGCTCGGCATGAACGGCATTTTCGTTTTCACCGGCATCCCCGCCCAACAACCGGCCATCCCGATCGAAGCGGATTCGTTGATGCGCGACATGGTGCTCAAAAACCAGGTCGCCATCGGCACGGTAAATGCCGACCGGCCCGCCTTCCAAGGGGCGATTCGCGATCTGGGAGTATTCAAACGACGCTGGCCCGAAGCGACGCGCGCGCTGATCACCGGGCGCTTTCCGATGGACGCCTACCGCGATCTGCTGCTGGGTAAGAGCACCGGCATCAAGAACGTCATCTCGTTCGGGTAATCCCGCCATCCGTCTGAATCGCGGCGAATTGGCCGGCGGCACTTATTCCAGATTGCTTTCCTTACGCAGGATTTACGAATCTGTGACCGAGCGCGGCTCGCGCTACGTCAAACTCGCTGTATGAAACCGCGCCTACTTTCCATCCTGGCCGTTGCCGCGCAGTTTTCCTTGGCGACATTCGCGGCATCAGCTCATCCTGGCTCCGGCATCGTCGTTGACGAACAGGGCCAAGTATTTTTCCTTTATAAAGGTGTCTGCAAGGTCGATCGGCAAGGCAGGCTCAGTTACATTCACCGGTCGCGCGGCGGGCATTGGATGTGCCTGGACCAGCAAGGGAGTTTTTCACAAACCCAGCCCAAGTATTTCGAGCGAATCACACCGCCTGGCGTGAAACCGGCGATTGTCTTCGCGGACGGCGGCTCTCCCATTGCCGTCCTCCCTGATGGCAACCTTTACTACGTGAGTAATGATGACAATATGACGCCGGGCGGCCTGCACCTCACCCGCAATTCCCCAGATGGAAAGATTTCACTCTTCGCGCCGGGCCTGAATAAAACCACGGAGAAGCTCGGCATCACCGGATTAGCCACCGGTCCCGATGGCGATCTCTACGTGGCTTGTCCGAGCGCCATTTTCCGGGTCAAGGCCGATGGAACTTTTGCCACCGTCGCGAATCCCATCGAGCTGAAGGACTGCGACGTGGACTACCCCGACCATAATCCGAATATGTCGCTACCGTCCCTGAGAGGACTGGCCGTGGACGAGCACGGAACGGTCTTTGCCGCCGGCGTGGGCTGCCATGCAGTGGTGAAGATTTCGCCAGACGGGAAAGTCGAGACAGTTTTGAAAGCAGAGCGGCCTTGGTCTCCGACCGGAGTTGCAGTCCATCGTGGAGAGGTTTTTATCCTGGAATACACGAATGCGAACGGAGGTCCCAAGGAAGGCTGGCGGCCGCGAGTCCGAAAATTGGGACGCAATGGCAAAGTAACGACTTTGGTGACGGTGGCGCCTGAGCCAGGCAAGTCCGAAAAGCAATAGAATCGAGTTGGCCAACGCGAATGCCAACCGAGCTCGGTCGGATGTTGCGGCCACGGATGGAACACGGATGAAACACTGAATGGGCAAGGGGGGCAAAGATGGGACTCAGCGGGAGCTTCGCCCTACCGGTCCTACGGACGGTCGCTATGCGAGCCTCCTGCCGAGCCATGACTCCGTCCGTGTTCAATCCGTGTTTCATCCGTGGCGTAATTTCCAATAGCCTGGCTGAATCGACCCTGAGGGCCGCCCTCACCCCGGCCCTCTCCCACGGGAATAGGGAGAATCGCACGCCGCTCTGTGGCGAATCGAACGCGCCGGGTCGTGCGGGTGCGTCGGCGATCAATCGCCGAGCGCACCGAGTTTTGTTGGAAATTGAGTTGCCCGGAGCGGCCGAGTGTGGTTCTATATTGCTCATGCGTTCCTTTCAGCTTTTCCTAATTGCGCTCGCGCTTGGGGTCGTCGCTTCAGCGGTTTATGCCCAGCAACCGGCGCTGGCAATCGACCGGAAGGCGGGTCCGGCCCGAATCTGGCTGAACGGGGTAATCGGCGGCGATTATTCGCTGCAAGGCGCCACCAACGACATGTCCGCCGGCAGTTGGGACTTCCTGGCGACCCTCACCTTGACCAACACGACCCAAAGCTGGTTCGACTCGGCCTCGGTGTCGCTGCCGCATCGCTTCTATCGCGCGCTCGGCCTGGACCCGACGCCGCCGGTCACCGCGACAGATTTCCGCTTGATCGATCAAATGGGGCGCTCGCGCCAGTTGTTTTATTATGACGGCGACACGAACTTCCTTGCCTTCGTGCTTATTTTCGTCGGGAACGGCTGCGCGACGGTCCCGCAGTTTGTCCCCACGGTCAAGGCGCTGACCACCCAATTCACGCCGCGGGGAATCCAGTTCTGGCTGATCGACTCGAACGGGGCAGACGGGCGCTCGAACATTATCGCCGAGGCCGCGGCGCTGGGTATCAGCAACGGCCCGCCGATTTTCTGCGATGCCGCGCAACTGGTCGCCCGCTCCTACCAGGCCACCACCACGCCGGAAGCCATCGCCATCAGCACGGCGGATTGGAGCATCTTTTATCGCGGCGCGATTGACGACCGTCTCGGCAATAATACGGTCGCGACCACGCAGCATTATCTGGCGGACGCCCTTTCCAATTTCCTCGCCGGCAACACGATCACGCCCAGCCGAACGCGACCGGCGGGCTGCGCCATCACTCTGCGCCCGGCCTACACCAATCTCTCTTACTCGGCCGACATCGCGCCGCTGTTGCAGGCCAAGTGCGTGCGGTGTCACAACCCCGGCAACGTCGCGTCGTGGGCGATGACGAACTATGATATCGTGGCGGCGTTCGCATTGCCCACCCGGTATCAAGTCATGACCGGGCGCATGCCACCCTGGCACGCGGACAACTTCTTCGGCGCCTACGCGAACGATCCCTCCATGACCGCGGACGAAGCCGCCAAACTGATCCAATGGATCGACGAAGGGGCGCCGCGCGGCGGCGGTCCGGACCCATTGGCGATCGAGCCGCCGCCGCCGACCAATTATCCCTATGCCTGGCCGGCAGCGTTGGGAACGCCCACGGCGGTGCTTTCCATACCCGTGCAGAGTATTCCCGCGACGGGGGTTGTGAACTATCGCTACATTGTGGCGTCAAACACCTTGCCCAGCGATGCCTGGTTGCGCGCGGCCGTGGTGCGTCCGGGCAACACTAAGGTTGTCCACCATTGCCTGGTCTATTTTGGAGCCGACAGCACGTTCCTGGGAGCGGAAGGCTTTTTCGCGGGCTATGTTCCGGGCTACGACGCAACGACCTTTCCGACGAATACCGGCAAGTTCCTTCCCAAAGGCCAGGCGCTCACCTTCCAAATCCATTACATCACGATTGGCACGGCAGCGACTGATCAGACGCAAATCGCGCTCTACACGATGCCGGCCCCGCCTGTTTACCCGTTGCAAACCAAATCGGCGCTGAACCTCGGATTTGTGCTCGGCCAGATCTCGATTCCTCCGGGGGCAAGCGACGTTCCAATCTCGGCTCAATACCCGCTTTCCGGCACGCTCGCGACGAATATTTTGCTTTATGAAATGAGTCCGCACATGCATTTGCGCGGCTCGCGCTTCAAGTACGAGGCGATTTACCCGGCCGGACACGTTCCCGCGAGCGAAGTGCTGCTGTCCGTGCCTAAGTATGAGTTCCAATGGCAAAGCCTGTACCGGCTCGCCCAGCCGAAATATCTGCCGAAAGGGACATACATTTACTGTACGGGCGCATGGGACAACTCCGCTCAGAATCGTGATAACCCTGATCCCACTGCGACCGTCAAGTGGGGCGACCAGACCTTCAACGAAATGTTCATCGGCTTCTTAAACTACGCGGAAGTTCCGTAGCGATGCTGCTCTTTGTAGGTGCGGTGGACGTGGGAGCAAACCTAATCCTGGCTGCGGGGAAGTTTGTGGCGAATGGGGTTAGCTGCCTGTTAAGAAAGTAGCAGCCGACGTGAGGAGGCTCTCACATCCATTCTGTTTCCGCGGAAATATGAGCCTCCTCACCTCGGCTGCTACTGGAAGTGGGTTTTTCAACGGGCCGTTAGGCCCGGTCTTTTCCATACCGGTGACAGGAAATCTGGGTTCTCTGGATGCGACTTGCCGCCTCGCTCTGCGTGATTCCAAAGGCCAATACAGCCGTCAGACTCCCAAGAGCCGATCAACAGCCAATCCAATACTTCCGCCACTGAGGCATCTGGCTCGACCCTCTCCTTCGCTTTCACCAATATCACCTGAGCAGCCCACTCCACGCGTCGGCGGTAGAGCCAAGCCTCCAGCGGCGTCATGTCAGACAATTCCTGGCCATTTACGAGCGAGCGAATTTTCGCGGAAAGTGTACCGCGAGTGGCCATCTCAATCTGTGCAGCACGAAACCAGAAATCTGGAGACTCCTCCGACGGTAGCTCAGGTGGGAATACGGCAGGCAGCCGAGAGTCCATAGACTTCAACCAATCAAGAACGACCATCCACATCGATTTCGAGGCGCGCATTAATTGGCCAACGTCCGGGCTGAGCCACGCCGGGCCGATGACGCCGGACAAACCGCGACTTCTCGGCAGACTGAAGGCGCAACCCCGCGTTGGCTCGAGTGATTTTGTGAGATGGCGAAATACTCATTTTCTCAAAGTCGACAACTGTGCTCCTTCGACTGTAACAGTGATCTGTTCATTCTTGCTAATTGTGAAACTGGCCGTTCCTGCTCCAAGATCGATCTGATGCAAATCATAATCCACGGCAGGAGAAAACCAGACCACTTTAGCGCCGGGATGATATGGAAGAATCGTTCGGACTTCAATGAAACCATCGAGGAACGTCGACCCAATAAAGACATACTTCTTTGTGGCAGGCGAATCCAGCGAACTCACCCTAGTATCTTGGCGCGCTGCACCTACGATCACCGTCGGATTCATGGCAACGAGGCACAGATCAAATGGTGACAAGTGCTGCCTCACACCATTGACTGTGCCATTGCTTTCCGGCCACTGCTTTATGAAGGTGCATTTGCCGAAATAACTGTCCAATTCCCGCCAAAACGACACGTTGACTTTCTTGACCCCCGACTTGCTCGCATAGGCTACCTCCTCTTGTGGATTGGGTGCTCCCAGGAAATCCACGGTCCTGTAAAACACTCGCGCTCGTGTATTTGGTGCACACCACGGGCCTTCTTCGCCAGTGTCTTTCCAAGCCGTGCTACTGCAACCAACGAGGAGTCCGAGAAAGATCAATGACGCCAGGGATTTCATATTCGTGGTCTAACTTTTATTATGCGACGGTCGGTTCGGCCATTGAAATCGGTCTTCTGAACGAATCCGAAAGTCGCAAGTTGTGCATACTCAATAAAACTTGCCCTTACTGTACAGCCGCCGGGTCGTGCATTGAAACACAAAATCTGGTCCCTCCGGACCGCGCTTTCGATAGCCGTCTGCTTTTTCCGATCGGCGTTTTTACCGCACTTCCAAACCGGCGCTAACAATTGGGGAGGGTCTTGGGTCATGGGCCTTTTTCCGCTTCACCAAGGGAGTCTTTTTATCCACGGATGGGACAAGGACCGGACAGGAGGCCGAGCGGTCGGCGGGACGCCAGCCGCTGCGGGCGAGACGCCCGCGCTCCCCTTTCTCGAGCGGGCGCGGGCCACGGACGAAACACGGCCCTGAAAATCTCAAATTCGGAATTTCAAATTTGAAATCGGCCGGCCCGTGTTCAATCCGTGGCGGTAAATCCGTGAGCTGCGCGGCTGCCATGCGATGGTGAAAATTGAGGGTTGACAATCGGCGCCAAGTGTCCTATATGCATAGGACCGTAAGCATACGCAGCGTTGCCGCGATGCGCCTTCAACTGAATTTCAAGTCCGGGAAGCCGGTTTACCTGCAGGTGGTGGACCAGATCAAGTCGGCGGCGGCCTCGGGGGCGCTCCGGGCGGGCGAGCCGCTGCCATCCATCCGGCCGCTGGCGGAGCAGTTGCGGATCAATCGCAACACGGTGGCCAAGGCGTACGCCGAATTGGAAAGCCAGGGGATCATCGCCACGCTCGCGGGCAAGGGCTGTTTCGTCACCGAGAACAATTCGCCGTTCAAAAAGTCGGTCCGCCAAAAGATGCTGGCGGACGACATCGACGCGGCCATCGTGCAAGCGCACCATTTGCAGGTGAACGAGAAGGAGTTCCTGGAGCTGCTGAAGGAGCGGCTGGAAATTTTCGGGCAGAAAAACAAAAGCAACGCGGACAAAAGGCAGTAAAGGACGTCGCATGAATGCTCAATCCCCCGTCATCGAAATCGATCATCTGGTGCGCAAATACGGCCGGACCGACGCGGTCAACGATTTGAGCCTGCGCGTGGGCGCGGGGAAATGCTATGGGTTTTTCGGCCGCAACGGCGCGGGCAAGACCACGACGATCAAATGCCTGTTGAACCTGCTCCGGCCCACTTCCGGGAGCGTTCGGGTGTTCGGGATGGAGCCGCGCCGGCAGGAAGTGGAGGTGAAATCGCGGCTGGCTTACGTGCCGGATTCCGTGGCGTTTTATCCCTGGATGACGGTGCGGGCGACGCTCGATTACCTGGCTTCGTTCCGGCAGCGGTGGAATCGCGCGACGGAAAAGGAATTACTGGGCCAATTCCGATTGGATGCGGGCAAGAAAGTGAACGCGCTTTCCAAAGGGCAGAAGACGCAGTTGGCGCTGGTGGGAGCGGTGTGCGCGGAGCCGGACCTGCTCGTGCTCGATGAGCCGACGTCGGGGCTGGACCCGATCGTGCGGCGCGAATTCATCCAGACGGTGATTGGGGCGTACCAGGAGGCCGATCCGGGCCGGCGAACGGTGTTTGTCTCCACGCATCTGATTTCGGAGTTCGAGGGGTTGATCGATGAATTTACAATCATCGACGATGGGAAGGAGACGTTGACGCTGGGGGCGGATGAGGCGCGTTCGCGGTTCCAGAAAATTCGGGCGCGATTCGCGGGCGCGCCGCCGGCGGTGGATTTTGTGGCGGCAAAGAACATCAAACGGGAGGGCAGAGAATTGGAGATCACCGTGAACGGCGAGGTGGAATCGGTGCTGGGGCGGATAAAAGCCCTGGCCCCCGAATCGGTGACGATGGAAGGGCTTACGTTGGAGGAGATCTTTGTGGCCACCTTGCAATGAGGAAGGGAGTCGAGTGAACCCGAGGATAGCCAAAGAGATCAGGGTGCTGCTGCCGGCGTTCGGGCTGACGCTGTCGGCATCGGTGCTGCCGCTTTTATGGCCGAGCGGGCCGGAGCATTGGGCGGCGGTGCTGGCTTGGATGGGGATCCTGTACTCGATCGGCTGCCTCATCATGGGAGCGCTAGTTTTCGGGAATGAGTTCCAGCAAAAGACCATGTCCCTGTTACTGACCCAGCCAATCCCGCGAACATCGATCTGGAAGGAAAAGATGCTGGTCTTGGGAGGAGCGATCGTGATTGGCACAGGAGCTTTATGCGTCGCCCTACTGTTTTTTGCGACACAGCTCCTCGCCCGGGGGGTTGCGGAATGGATAGCTTTCGGCCTTATCCCGCTTGGGGCCTTCTGCACGACACCTTGGTACACGCTCCAAGCTCGCAGTACCTTATTGGGCGCGGTGGGCGCCCTTGGCCCGCCAATAGCGATCCTCTTGCTTAATGGGTTGGTCAACGAACTGATGCACACTCCGCAAGTTGAGCCGTTCTCAGGCACTGCGCTGCTCATTGCCTATTGCGTTGCGGCGTACTGGCTTGGCTACCGACGCTTCAGAACGCTGCAAGACCTGGATCCGTTTTCCCAGGAACTGACCATCCCGGCTCGACTCGAATCCCTGCTCCTGCGGCCATTCAGGAGGCTCTCGGCTGGATTTACCGGGCCGTTTGGCAGCTTGGTCAAAAAAGAACTTCGGCTGCAGCAAATCAGCTTTTTGGGCGCGGGTTTGTTCTGTTTGGTGGCGGTCGCAGGGACGCTGCTGTATCAGCGCCACATTGCTGTGGGCGGCAGCCTCGATTTGGGCGAACTAATGTTGGTGATAGGCTTTGTCACATACATGCCTCTCCTCCCTTTCATGGCTGGAGCGATCAGCGTCGCGGAAGAGAAGGCCTGGGGAGTGACAGATTGGCACATGACGTTGCCTCCTTCGGTGCTAAAGCAGTGGTCAACCAAAATGCTGGTGACGCTTTCGACCAGCCTGATTCTTGGGCTGATGCTTCCGATCGCGTTGCTCCTGGGAGCCAGCATACTTGGGCTTCTCGATCATCCTGAGTCTTTGATTCCAGAAATGCCAATTTTGCTCGTGCCTGTGATCGGCCATTTGCTGCTAACCAGTGTGGCCGTTTATGCAGCTACCCTTTCCAGCAACACCTTACGGGCCATAATGCTGGCGTTTGGCCTTCTTTTCGTCGTCGGCTGTTTAATCAAAATTGCGACCTGGATTGTCTTCAGCCATCCGGATGTTGTCCGCTTTCCGGGTATTACACTCCAAGTCATCAAGGCATTTTGGGGCAATCGCTCACCCAACGGCGACGAGGTAACAGGCCTGGTCTGCGCGGAAATGTTGGTCTTCCTCTGCCTGATCCAGCGATTCGCCTTCACTTGCTATAGGAATCGTGGAATGACGATTTTTCAACGCACGATTCAGGCGCTGGTGCTCGCGTTTGCCGTCTGCTTCCTCACGGTTGCCTTCCTGATCTTGAGCGGAACCTAACGGCAATAGTCATCGGACGCAACGAAGCTCCGGGGGCTTCTCAAGCTGGGTCAAGGGTTCCCGTGGACTTTGAGGCAGATGAGGCTGCTGCGGATGGGGCGTTGCCCACAGCCGCGCTCCGTTTGCTTTCCGATCGGCCGGGCCAGGCCGGCTGCGGTTACCCCCCCTCGCATTCATTTTTTTCCGCCAAATTGCCCACCGTGGGTTAGGCGCTGCGCGCTGCCTATGCTAAGATGGCGGGCGCATGTGGAAGCAATACGAAAGCAGATCGCTGAATGCGGAGTGCGGAACCCTCCAAATGCGGAATGGGGAAACCGCGGATTGCACGGACGGGCAGGGACGGCGGGACAGACAGGCAGAGCGGGACGCGAATCGGGACGGATAATTCAAATTTTGTCACCGGTCGGTTGAAAACCAGCCAGCCGGGGTCGAATCAAAACCGGCCACTCTGAGGTGAGGAGTTCATATCATTTCCGGTTTTCCAATCAAGCGGTTTCGGCTTCGAGATAAAACGAGCCGGGGCCGAGCTGCGACCTCAGCTCGCGGCCCCGGCGGTCGCAGGTTCGTTTGATTTGAGTCTTTTCTTGTTTTCCTGAGTGATGACCGGCGCTTCCTTGACGCGGTAGCTCTTGCCGGTGATGGGGATGACTTGGGCGTGATGCAGGAAGCGGTCCAGGATCGCTCCGGCGGTGGGCACGTCACAGAGGAGTTTGCCCCATTCCTCCAGGGGGCGGTTGCTGGTCATGATGGTGGAGCGGTTTTCGTAACGGCGCATGATGACCTCCAGCAAATACTCGCCGGAGTGTTTGGGCAGTTGTTTGAGGCCCATGTCGTCAATGATGACCAGGTCGGGTTTGAGATACTTGCGCAGGGTTTTGTCCTGCTGATTGAAGGCTTCGTCCTTTAGGAAGTCCCGGACCAGATCGAAGATGGAGCGGTAGAGCACCAGGAAGTTCTGGCGGATGGCCTCGTAACCGATGGCTTGGGCCAGATGCGTTTTGCCGACACCGGGCGGACCCAGGAACAGCACATCCTTGGCTTGGCGGATGAAGTTGCCGGTGGCCAGGTCGTAAATCTCCTTTTTGTGGACGGAGGGGTTGAAGCTCCAATCGAAGTCCTCCAACGGTTTGAGAGTGTGGAAGTCGGCCGCTTGGGTGCGCCGTTCCAGGTGGCGTTGCTGGCGGACGTTGAGTTCATCCTGACAGATGAGTTCCAAAAACTCGGCATGGGAGAGCCGGTTGGCGGCCGCTTCTTGCAAGCGCACGTCCAGGGTTTGGAGCAGGCCGGAGAGGCGGAGTTGTTTGAGTGTGGTTTCAAGCGGGTTCATGGTGAGGGGATAGTTGTGGGTTGAGGGTTGAGGGAGCAAAGCAATCAGGGACGCAGTGCTGGTAGGTGTCGAGGCTGCGGATCAGTGGGTGGGTTTCCAGAAAGTCCAGTTGGGGCTCCGGCCCGGCTTGTTCCAACAAGGTGCGCAGGTCACGCAACCGCCACGCGCCATGATGCAGGGCTTTTTGCGCCGCGCCTTCCAGCGCCTTGACCGGATGTTTTTGGGCCAGCGCCAACAGGCCGTGCAAGACCCGGGTGCCGATGGGGCCGCGCTGTTGGACCATCGCCTCGGCCCAACTACCGGTATGCGCTCCGATCAGCCGGGCGCGATCCAGCAGATAATCCAGACTGTGTTGGATGACGTAGCGCTGCGGGGAACGCAGATGGTTGGCATCGGTGGCGAACTTTCCCGGTTCGGCCAGCGCATGAACGGCGATGACTTCCCGCCGTTGATTGAAGATGCGCACCAGCCGGGACTCCCACCGCGCCCAGACCTGGCGACCGACATACTCCGGCGGCACCGAGTAATACGCCCGCTGCAACTCGATGTAGCCGTCCCGATGCACCCGGCGCGGCGCTTCCTCGAACGCCGGAAACAAACTCGGCGGCAGCGGCAACAGTTTTGGGCGTTCCAGGGCGCTGAAGACCTTGCCGACTTGTTGCCGGGTGGTGCCGTGGATGCGGGTGTCGGCCACGCCGCTTTCCCAATCGGAGAGAAAAAGGTTTTGGGCGGACAGACTCTCGAAGCGGCGGCCCTTGAGCGCGTTGTTCTGGGCAAACTTCACGCCCGCCTCGATCTTGCCCTTGTGGTGCGGCATGGCCGGGCGCGTCGGCAGCATCACCGTGCCATAGTGACGGCAAAACTCCGCCACCTTCGCGTTGAGTTCGGGATCAAACCAATCGGCCCGCGTCACTGCGGCGCGCAGGTTGTCAATCACCAGCGTCTTGGGGACCCCGCCGAAATACCGGAACGCATTTTCCAGACACCGGATGAAAC
>WNGG01005218.1_pt1 | contig 14504 bp, 10 predicted proteins | sample 5400661 | NCBI WGS metagenome assembly WNGG01 (sample SAMN13153372, study PRJNA577476) | soil metagenome | isolation source: 100 cm soil or saprolite under Garry oak tree replicate 1 | place: USA:California | collected 2016-06-15
CCGGTGATCTGGCCGCTGTTGTTGAGGTCCTGGACGCTGGCATCGGCCGGGATGCCGCGGGTGGTCAGGTCGACCATGGTGCCGTCGTGCCACAGGAACGGGTGCAGGCCGCCCTGTGCCGTGTCACCGTCGCCGAGTACCTCGCCGCGGTCGTTGATGGCCTTCGCCTCGCTGAACTGGCCGCCGGCCAGCGTGCCGAGGTCGACCATCGACGTGCGGTACAGGAATGCGTGCATAGAGAACGTGGCAGTGCCCGACATCCCGACGACGTGGCCGCGCGCGTTGATGCCGGCGGCCTGGCTGAATCCGGACCCGAGATCGCCGAGGTTGGTGACGGTACCGTTGCGCCACCGGTACGCCTGGAACCTGGCGCCCTGTGGCGTGCCGCCGACGACCTGGCCGCGGTTGTTGACGTCGGTCGCGTTGTCTAGGCCGAGGTCGGTCATGTGCCCGTTCTGCCAGAGGAACGCGTGCCACTCGCCCGCGGCGGTCTGGCTGCGGCCGACGATCTGGCCGCGGTCGTTGACCGCGTCGGCCGAGCTGAAGGTACCGCCCAGCGTGCCGAGGTCGGTCATGACGCCGTCGCGCCACAGGAACCCGTGGAGCGCGGTACCGGCGGCCACGTCGCTGGACCCGACGATCCAGCCCTGGTTGTTGATGTCGGCGCCGACCGCGTACGGTGCCGACGCGTCGAGCACCCCCAGTTCGGTCAGCTTTCCGTGGTGCCACCGGAACGCGCGCAGCGCGCCGTTGCTGTCCTGACTCTGGCCGGTCACGTCGCCGTACGCGTTGACCGCGAACGCGAAGCTGAACGCGCCGCCCAGGGTACCCAGGTCGACGACCCGGTACCGGTGGGCGGGTGCGGCCGCTGCCGGCTCGGCGAGTACGGCGCCCAGGAGCAGCGTCGCTCCCATGGCGGTGGTGATGGAACGGATCAGGCGCATCGCTCGGCTCTCCTTGCTGGAACGGGAAGGATGCCCGAGTGACGCGCTGTACCGGTACCCGGTTGGCAGCGTGTCGGCTAACGGACCGACGGCTGCACGAAGGGCGGCTTCACGATCCGCATCGGCGAGCGGCGGCCGCGGACGTCCACGGTCACCTCGTCGTCCTCGTGCATGCCGGTGGCGTGGTCGATCAGCGCCAGGGCGATGCCGAGCCGGCGCGTGGGCGAGAAGGTGCCGCTGGTGACCTCACCCACCGGTACGTCCCCGCGCAGAACGACCATGTGCGGCCGGGGGATGCCCCGGTCCAGGGCGACCAGGCCCCACAGCAGCCGGCGCGGACCGGCTTCCCGCTCGGCGAGCAGCGCCGCCCGGCCCCAGAACGCCGGCTTCTTCCAGCCGACGGCCCAGGTCAGCCGCGCCTGCACCGGGGTGATCCGGGGCGAGAGGTCCTGCCCGTGCAGCGGGTACCCCATCTCGGTGCGCAGCGTGTCCCGGGCACCCAGCCCCGCCGGGCGTACCCCGAGCGGCGCGCCCGCGTCGAGGACCGAGTCCCACACCCCGGGCGCGGCGTCCCACGGCACGACCAGCTCGTACCCGTGCTCGCCGGTGTACCCGGTCCGGCACACGGTCAGCGTCCCGCCGCCGAGGCGCGCAGTGGCGAAGCTCATGTACTCGTGCCCGGACGGCAGCTTGAGCGCGTCGAGAAGCTCCGCCGAGCGCGGCCCCTGCACGGCCAGCACGGCGTACTCCTCGTGCCGGTTGGTGACCATGACGCCGGGCGGGGCGGCCGCGGCGAGGCGGCGGCACACCTCGGCGGTGTTGGCCGCGTTGGGGATCAGGAACACCTCGTCCGGGCTGTGCAGGTAGGCGATCAGGTCGTCGATCGCTCCCCCGGTCACGTTCTCCAGGCACAGCGTGTACTGCGCCTTGCCCGGCACGATCCGGCCCAGGTCGTTGCTGAGGCAGGTGTTCAGGAACTTCGCGGCGCCCTGACCGGATACGCTGACCTTGCCCAGGTGGGAGACATCGAACACGCCGACGGCGGTACGCACCGCGGCGTGCTCTTTGAGGACCCCGCCGTCGGCGTACTCCAGCGGCATCTCCCAGCCCCCGAAGGCGGCGAACTTGGCACCGAGGTCCACATGCCGCGCGTGCAGCGGAGAACGACGAAGGTCGGCGGTGGTCATGCGTCGCAACTTATCTCGTTAGCATCGACAGGATCTCCCGACCCCATCAAAGACCGGAGACGAACGCTTGACGACGAACCCGCCCACGCTGACGCTGTCGGACGGCGACCCGGCGGAACAGGCTGTCGACGCCATCGTGGTCGGCGTCTACAGCCAGGATGCCGGTGCTCAGGATGCCGGCGCGCCGGTGCCGCTGCTGCTCGCCGCCGGCGCCGGGACCATCGCGGCCGCCTTCGAGGGCCGGCTGGTCGAGACCCTGGCGCTGCTCGGCGCGACCGGGGCGGCCGGGGAGGTCACCAAGCTGGCCACGCTGGGCACGATCACCGCGCGGCTGGTCGTCGCGGTCGGGCTCGGGCCGGAGCCGGCCGCGGCGCTGCCGCCGGACGAGACGCTGCGGCGCGCCGCGGGGGCGGCCGCGCGGGCACTCGCGGGTACCCGGTCGGCGCTGCTCGCGTTGCCGGTCGCGGACGAGCCGGCGGAGGTCGGCCGGAGCGTGCGCGCGCTGGCCGAGGGCGCGCTGATCGGGGCATACCAGTTCGCCGGGTACAAGACGGCACCCGCCCCGCGGAAGGACCCGCTCGCGGCGGTGACCATGCACGTCCCGGACGCCAAGGACCGGGCCGTCCGGGCCGAGACCCGGCGGGCCCCCGTCGTCGCGCGGGCGGTCACCCGTACCCGGGACTGGGTCAACACACCGCCCAACGACCTGCGCCCGCCGGCGTTCGCCGACGCGGTCGCCAGCGCCGGGGAGACCGCCGGCCTCACCGTCGAGGTGCTCGACGAACGGGCGCTCAAACGCGGGGGGTACGGCGGCATCCTCGCCGTCGGGCAGGGCTCGGCGGCGCCGCCGCGGCTGGTCCGGCTCGGCTACGCCCCGCGCGGCGCGCGGCGCCACGTCGCCCTGGTCGGCAAGGGCGTCACGTTCGACACCGGCGGGTACGCGCTGAAGGCGACCCAGGGCATGTGGGAGATGAAGTCCGACATGGCCGGGGCCGCGGCCGTGGCGGCGACGCTGCTTGCCGTGGCGGCGTTGAAGCCGAAGGTGGCCGTCACCGGGTACCTGCCGATGGCCGAGAACATGATCTCCGGCTCGGCGTACCGGCCGGGCGACGTGGTCACCATGCACAACGGCCTCAAGGTGGAGGTACTCAACCCCGACGCGGAGGGCCGGATGATCCTCGGCGACGCGATCGCCCGCGCCTGCGAGGACGAGCCCGACTACCTGCTGGAGACGTCCACGCTCACCGGCGGCCAGGTGGTCGCGCTCGGCAAGCGGGTCGCCGGGGTGATGGGTACCCCGGAGCTGTGCGAGCGGGTCCGGCAGGCCGGCGAGACGGTCGGCGAACCGGCCTGGCCGATGCCGCTGCCCGACGACGTGCGCAAGGGCATGGACTCCGACGTCGCCGACATCTCCCAGGTCAACGCGTCGATGGACCGGGCCGGGCACATGCTGCAGGGCGGCATCTTCCTGTCCCAGTTCGTCAGCGACGACGTGCCCTGGATCCATCTGGACATCGCCGGCCCCGGGTACCACTCGGGGGAACCGACCGGGTACTGGACCAAGGGCGGCACCGGCGTACCGGTCCGGACCTTCCTGGAGCTGATCGACCGGATCGCGGCCGAATAGGCTCAGCGGCCGTCCGCGTCGGCCCGCCTGCGGCGCTCGTTGTAGTCGCGCATCCGCTGGGGGTACCCGGTGAGCTGGACGTTGTATATCGGAATGCCCAGACGCTGGCCGAGGTCGCGGGCCGACCGGGGATCCGGAATCCGGCGCCGGGTCCACTCGCCGTCGTGCGCGATCAGGATCAAGGTGGTGTCGGTGACCGTGGTGCGTGGCTCCACGTAGCCCTCGACCCCGTACCGCGACTGGGCGAACTGTTCGAGGTGCTCCAGGTCGGCACGGCTCGCGCCGCGGACCGTACCCGCCTTCGACGCCCGGCGGCGAAACAGCCCCACCCCGATCCCTCCTCCTGCCATCGACGGCGAGAACCCGTCTGCTGGGGCAAAGGGTACGCCGAACACCTGTGTCGTCGTGGACCTCGTTACCGGAGCAGCCGCCCGGAGTGACAAGATGGCCAGGGCAACCCGGGAGGCAGGAGGCATAGTGAGCGCACCGAACAGTGGTTACGACGTCGTCATTCTGGGGGGCGGCAGCGGCGGGTACGCGGCGGCGTTCCGGGCCACCGAGCTCGGACTGTCGGTCGCACTGGTCGAGAAGGACAAGGTCGGCGGTACCTGCCTGCACCGCGGCTGCATCCCGACCAAGGCGCTGCTGCACGCGGGCGAACTGGCCGACCAGGCCCGCGAGGGCGAGCAGTTCGGCGTGCAGACGGCGCTCAACGGCATCGACATGAAGGGCGTCAACGCCTACAAGGATGCCGTCGTCAGCCGGCTGTACCGCGGCCTGCAGGGGCTGTTAAAGCAGCACAAGGTGGCCCTGGTCGAGGGCGCGGGCCGGCTGGTCGGCCCGACCACGGTCGAGGTCGACGGACAGCAGGTCACCGGGCGCCACCTGATCCTGGCCACCGGCTCGTACTCGAAGACGCTGCCGGGCCTGGACATCGACGGCGAGCGGATCATCACCTCCGAGCACGCGCTCACCCTCGACCACGTGCCCGCGTCCGCGGTCGTCCTGGGCGGCGGCGTCATCGGCTGCGAGTTCGCCAGCGCCTGGAAGTCCTTCGGCGTGGACGTCACCATCGTCGAGGCGCTGCCCCGCCTGCTGCCGCCGGAGGACGAGCAGAGCTCCAGGGCGCTGGAGCGGGCCTTCCGCAAGCGCGGCATGCCGTTCAAGACCGGCAAGCCGTTCGAGAAGGTCGAGACCACCGACGCCGGGGTCCGGGTCACCATCCAGGGCGGCGAGGTGCTCGAGGCCGAGCTGCTGCTGGTCGCCGTGGGGCGCGGGCCGACCACGGCCAACCTCGGGTACGAGGAGCAGGGGCTGACGATGGACCGCGGCTTCGTACCCACCGACGAGCGGCTGCGCACCAACCTGCGGGGCGTCTACGCCGTCGGCGACATCGTGCCCGGCCTGCAGCTCGCGCACCGCGGGTTCCAGCAGGGCATCTTCGTCGCCGAGGACATCGCCGGGCTGAACCCGGCCGTGATCGACGAGATGGGTATCCCGCGGATCACCTACACCTCCCCCGAGGTCGCCTCCGTCGGGCTGACCGAGGCACAGGCCCGGGAGAAGTACGGCGACCAGGTCAAGACCCTCACCTACGACCTGGCCGGCAACGGCCGCAGCCAGATCCTCAAGACCGCCGGCTTCGTCAAGCTGGTCAGCGTCGCTGACGGACCGGTGGTCGGGGTACACATGGTCGGCGACCGGATCGGCGAGCTGAGCGCCGAGGCGCAGCTCATCTACAACTGGGAGGCGTTCCCGTCCGACGTCGCCCAGCTGATCCACCCGCACCCTACGCAGAGCGAGGCGATCGGCGAGGCCCATCTCGCGTTGGCCGGCAAGCCGCTGCACGTGCACGGATAGGATCCCTGATCGTCCCCGCTTCACATCACGAGGAGTCGTACGAGATGCCGGTATCGGTCACCATGCCCCGGCTCGGCGAAAGCGTTACCGAGGGTACCGTCACCCGCTGGCTCAAGCAGGAGGGCGAGCGGGTCGAGGCGGACGAGCCACTGCTGGAGGTGTCCACCGACAAGGTGGACACCGAGATCCCCGCCCCGGCCGCGGGTGTGCTGAGCCGGATCGTCGTGCACGAGGACGAGACCGCCGAGGTGGGCAGCGAGTTGGCGGTGATCGACGGGGACGGCGCCACCGCCCAGCAATCCGCAGCGGGCCAGCACGCGGCGCCGGAGCCCGAGGAGCGCGCCACGGTCGAGGAGGAGCGCCCGGCACCGTCGGTCGACGAGCCCTCGACGGAGAAGCCGGCCGAGGCCGAGGCCGAAGCACCGGCAGCGGCACCAGGACCACCTTCGGGGGACGGCCGGGGCACCGTCGTGAAGATGCCGGCGCTGGGCGAGTCGGTCACCGAAGGTACCGTCACCCGCTGGCTCAAGCAGGTCGGCGACACCGTCGAGGCGGACGAGCCGCTGCTGGAGGTCTCGACCGACAAGGTGGACACGGAGATTCCGGCGCCGGCCGCCGGTACCCTCGTCGAGATCAAGGTCAACCAGGACGAGACGGTACCCGTCGGCGCGGACCTGGCCGTGATCGGCGGCGCGGGCGGCGCCCCAGCGCCGGCCCCCGCGCAAGAGCAGCGGGCCCCCGCGCAGCAGGAGCCGGCCGCCGCGGAGCCGGCGCCGGAGCCGGCACCGCAGGCGGAGCCGCAGAAGCAGCCGGCCCCGGAGAAGCAGCCGGCGCCCGAGGCCCGGGAAGAGGAGCCGCCGGCCTCGGACGACGGCGGGTACGTCACTCCGCTGGTCCGCAAGCTGGCCACCGAGCACCGGGTGGATCTGTCCAAGCTGCGCGGCAGCGGCGTCGGCGGCCGCATCCGCAAGCAGGACGTGCTGGAGGAAGCCGAGCGCCAGCGGCAGGCCGCCGCCAAGCCCGAGCCGGCCCCCGCAAAGGCGGCACCGGTGGCCAAGCCCGAGCCGAGCCCGCTGCGCGGCCGGACCGAGAAGCTGACCCGGATGCGGGCCACCATCGCCCGCCGGATGGTCGAGTCGCTGCAGACCTCGGCGCAGCTGACCACGGTCGTCGAGGTGGACATCACCCGGATCGCCCGGCTGCGCGACCGGGCCAAGGCCGAGTTCCAGGGGCGCGAGGGCGTGAAGCTGTCCTTCCTGCCGTTCTTCGCGCTGGCCGCGGTCGAGGCACTGCGGGTACACCCGAGCGTGAACGCGTCGATCGACACCGAGGCCGGCACGGTCACGTACCACGACGCCGAGCACCTGGGCATCGCGGTGGACACCGAGCGGGGCCTGCTCGTACCGGTGATCCGCAGCGCCGGCGACCTCAACCTGGCCGGCCTGGCCCGGCGGATCGCCGACCTGGCCGAGCGGACCCGCGATAACATGGTGTCCCCGGACGAGCTGTCCGGCGGCACGTTCACGCTGACCAACACCGGTAGCCGTGGGGCACTGTTCGACACGCCGATCATCAATCAGCCGCAGGTCGGCATCCTCGGTACCGGGGCGGTGGTCAAGCGCGCGGTCGTCCTCGACGACCCGGACCTGGGCGAGGTCATCGTGCCCCGGTCGATGGTGTACCTGGCCCTGACGTACGACCACCGGCTCGTCGACGGAGCCGACGCGGCCCGGTTCCTGGGTACCGTCAAGGAGCGCCTGGAGGCCGGCCAGTTCGAGGCGGAGCTGGGACTCTAGGGCTCATGCGGATCGTGGTCGGCGGGTCGTCGGGCTTCATCGGCACCGCGCTCGTCGACCGGCTGCGCGCGGCCGGGCACCAGGTGGTCCGGCTGGTCCGCCGGGACAGTGCAGAACCGGACGAGGTGACCTGGCGTCCGATGGTCGAGCCGCTGGACCCGGCCGCCGTCGACGGCGCGGACGCGGCCGTCAACCTGGCCGGGGTCGGGGTCGGCGACCACCGGTGGAACGCCGCGTACAAGGCGCTGATCCGGGCCAGCCGGGTGACCTCGACGCACGCGCTGGCAACGGCCGTCGCGGCCGCCCCGGCGCCGCCGCGGGTACTGCTGAACGCCTCGGCCGTCGGGTTCTACGGCGATACCGGCGACCGCGAGGTGGACGAGAGTGCGCCGCCGGGTGAGGGGTACTTCCCGGCCGTGTGCCAGGCATGGGAGGCGGCCACGGAACCGGCCGAGGCGGCCGGGATCCGGGTCGCACACCTGCGCACCGGACTGGTACTCGGCCCGGGCGGCGGGCTGCTCAAACCGGTGGTGCGGCTGTTCCGGCTCGGGCTGGGCGGGCGGCTGGGCAGCGGGCGGCAGTGGATGCCCTGGATCTCGCTGGCCGACGAGGTATCGGCGATCGAGTTCCTGCTGACCGCCGACGACGTCACCGGCGCGGTCAACCTGACCGGGCCGGCTCCGGTCACCAACGCGGAGTTCACCCGTACCCTCGCCGGGGTGCTGCACCGGCCGGCGGTGCTGCCGGTACCGGCGTTCGCGCTGCGACTGGTGCTCGGCGAGTTCGGCGCCGAGGCGGTGCGCGGGCAGCGGGTACTGCCGGCGGTGCTGGCGGCCGCCGGGTACCGCTTCGTACACGCCGACCTGGAGTCCGCGCTGCGCTGGAGCCTGGGTCGATGACGGCGCTGGTGGAGCGGTCCCGGAAGGCGCCGTCGGCGGAGGTGCCTGCGCACCCCGGCCGCAACCGGCGCGCGGACCTCGCGATGCTCGGCGTCTGCGTGGCCGGCGCGCTGTACCTGACATTCGGGATGTGGCTCGACCCCGACCACCGGGTCATCGCGCACAACCAGGGCGACCAGTCGCTGTTCGAGTGGCTGCTGTCGTACGCGGCGTACTCGCCGCTGCACGGCGGCAACCCGTGGTTCACCACGCTGCTCAACTACCCGATGGGGGCCAACCTCGCAGTCAACACCTCGATGGTCGTGGTCGGCGGCGTCCTCGCCCCGGTGACGCTGACCCTCGGCGCGCCGGTCAGCTTCCTCGTGGTGCTGACGCTGAACCTGATCCTCACCCCGTACGCGTGGTACCACGTGCTGTCCCGGCATCTCGTCCGGACCCGGGCGGCGGCGGTGCTCGGCGGGTTGTTCTGCGGGTACGCGCCGGGCATGGTGTCGCACGCCAACGGGCACCTGAACTTCAGCGCGCAGTACCTGGTGCCGTTCGTCGCGCTGTGGACGCTGCGGCTGCGCGAGCCGGGCCGCGCGCTGCGCAACGGCGCGATCCTCGGGGTACTCGTCGCTCTCGCCTACTCGATCGGCGCCGAACTGCTGTTCTTCGTGGCGCTGGCGTGCGCGGCGTTCCTGCTCGCCTGGGCCGCCGTGAACCGGGCGTCCGTGCGCACCGATGCCGGCCCGTTCCTGCGCGGGCTCGCGGTCGCGGGCGCCGTCGCTGGGGTGCTGCTCGCGTATCCGCTCCACATGCAGTTCGCCGGGCCGCAGCGGTACCACGGGATCGGGTTCGACCAGCGGGTGCACAGCGAGGACCTGGCCGCCTTCGCGGCGATCCCGAACCTGTCCCTCGGCCGGCTGCTGGGCCTGTGGGTGAAGCTCGCGCCGAACGTGAGCGAGGAGACCACGTTTTTCGGTCCGCTGCTGCTCGTGCTCGCCGTGGCGTGCATCGTCGTGCTGTGGCGTTCTCGTGGGCCGGCACCTGGGCCGGACCGGCAGGGCGGTGGTTTCCCCCTGGTCCGGGCGCTCGCCGTCACCGCGGCGGTCTTCGTCCTGCTGGCACTGGGGCCGCGGCTGCGGGTGGGCGGCCAGTGGACCGGACTCATGCTGCCGTACGCCGCGGTGGCGCGGCTGCCCGTCTTCGATTCCGCGCTGCCAGCCCGGTTCGCGCTGATGCTGATCCCGATCGTGGGGCTGCTGCTGGCCTTCGCGCTCGACCGGGCCCGGCTGCTCGAACGCCGGCCGCGCCGGCTGTGGTACGCCGCGCTCGCCGCCGCGCTGGTACCGATCGTGCCACTGACCATCCCGGCGGCGCCGCGGGACGCGGTACCACACTTCTTCACGGACGGTACCTGGCGCAAATATGTCCACAGTGGACAGACGCTGGTACCGGTACCGCCCGCCTCGGACCTGTTGCCCGACGGGCAGCGCTGGCAGGTGGCCACGAACTTCGGGTTCGCCATCCCGGCCGGGTTCTTCCTCGGACCAGGGCCGGACGGGCGCAGCCGGATCGGCCCGGTCCACCGCCCCACCTACGAAGTGCTGAACCTGGCCGCGCTCGACGGGTTCGAGCCGCTCATCAACGACTTCGACCGGGACCAGGCCAAGGCTGACCTCGCATACTGGCAGGCGAGCGTCGTCGTGCTCTCCGACGGAGGGCGGGGCAGCCGGTGGACCGACCGCCACGACCTGCTGCTCCGGCTCACCACCGAACTGCTCGGCCCACCGAAGCGGGTTGACGACGTCTGGCTCTGGCAGGTCGGCTGAGCCTGCGCTGGAGGTATGCACCTTCGAGTGCCGCACGTTCCGCGACTTCCACAACATCCAGATCGTCAACAAGTAGCTGTGCTCGCGACCGGGGCCGCTGGACCGGCGGCCCCCGGTCGTGCGCTCAGCGCAGCGCGATCACCACGTCGCCGGAGAGCCGCCCGCGTTCGGGTTCGCGCGTCACCGCGCCACCGGCGAGCAGCGCGGTCAGCACGCGGGCCGTGTCCGAGGCCCGGAAGATGGTCTCGGTCAGCGTGAAGTGGCGCAGGTCGACCACGGTGGCGTGACCGACCGACTCGAGGTGCGCCAGGAGTTCGCGGCGCAGCGGGCCGGGGTGCGGGCTCAGCGAGATGTCCAGCAGATGGCCGTCCGGGTCGGTGGGATCCCGGTACCGGACGCCGGCGTACTCGTCGACCGCCCACAGCGAGTTCTTGAAGGCCTCCAGGCTCTTCGCCGACGGGGTGGCGAACGCGAGCAGCCGGCTGTCTTTCCCCTCAACCAGCTCCACCCCGGACGTCAGCGGGAAGCCGGCTTCCTGCAGCGCCTGCCGGTGCTCCGCCCAGCCGCCGGCCGGCGCGACGAGGATCAGCTCCGCCGGGCGGCCGCCCCGCACAGCCGGGATCGCCGGGACCGCGCCGTCGAGGTACCCCAGCAGCGGCGCGCCGGCCGCCCCGGCCGCCTTGAGCGCGACCGCGACCCGCTCCGCCGGATCACCGGCGACCGCGTGCACGCCCAGCTCCGGCGGGGTACCGAGCTCCGCCTGTACCGCGTCCAGCCGTTCGGTCAGCTCCCCCGTCTGCGGCGCCACCAGGACCACCGCCAGCCGGCGGCCGCGCAACCGGTCGCTGAACTCCGCGAACACCCGAAGCGCCGCCTCGGCCAGCCCGACATCGGCCGGCCCGGCCCAGGCCTGCACGAACGTGGCCCGCCGGGCGCTGTGCAGCGCGCCCGGGGCCCACGTGTCGAGGTACCGGACGAGCAGCTCACGGGTCACGTCGGCGATGGACATGGCTAATGTTGGCATCCGTGACGCCGGTTCTGGAACGTCTTATGGACCCTCACCGGCGGATAGATCAGCGGCATCTGTGGACTGGCCTACCGCCGCCGCCTACGGTTCGCCGCGGGACAGCCGGCTCGGCCACCAGGAGGCCCGGCCGAGGTCCACGGTGAGCGCCGGTACCAGCAGCGTCCGCACAACGAGCGTGTCCAGCAGCACGCCGAATGCGACCGTGAACGCCAGTTCGGCGAGGAACACCAGCGGCAGTACGGACAGCGACGCGAACGTCGACGCGAGCACCAGACCGGCCGAGGTGATGACGCCGCCGGTGACCGCGAGCCCGGCGAGGGTACCGGCCCGGTGCCCGCGTTTGCCGGTCTCCTCCCGTACCCGGGTCATCAGGAAGATGTTGTAGTCCACCCCGAGCGCGACCAGGAACACGAACGCGAACAGCGGGAACGCCGAGTCGGTACCGACGAACCCGAAGATCTCGCGGAACACGAAGCCGGACACCCCCAGCGTGGCGATGAACGACAGCACCACGGTCAGGATCAGCACCAGCGGGGCGAGGATCGCGCGCAGCAGCAGCACCAGGATCACGAAGACCACGACGAGGACCAGCGGGATGATGGTGTTGCGGTCCCGCTTCGCGGTGTCCTGGACGTCGAGGTTGATCGCGCTGAACCCGCCGACCTCGGCGTCGGCGCCCGGTACAGCGTGCAGCTTCACCCGCAGCGCCTTGATGACGTTGTGGCCGGCCGCGGTGTCCGGCGCGACGGTGAGCGTGACGTCGACCCGGGCCAGCCCGTCGACCACCTTCGCCGGGGCCGGCACACCGGGCGGCGCGCCCGTGAACGGCACGATCGGCTTGGCCACGCCGGGTACCTCGCTCGCCGCGACCATCACGTCGCCGAGCTTGTCCGCGTTCGCGATTATGACGGTCGGGGTACCGGTACCCGCGTCGAAGTGCTCGCCGAGCACCCGCTGGCCGGTGACCGAGTCCTGGGTGGTGGTGAACGACTTGTCCAGCGGCACCCCGTTGGGGTTGAGCTTGACCAGGCCGGCGGCCATGGCCAGCAGGATCAGCGTGGTCAGCACCCAGACCCAGCGGTACCGGCGGCCGACCACCCGCGACACCCGGCCCCACAGGCCATGCTCCTCGGCCGGGTGCGAGCCGTACTTCGGCCGGAACGGCCAGAACGCCACCCGGCCGGACAGCGCGAGGATCGCCGGCAACAGGGTCAGCATGCCGAGCAGCGCGGCCGCGATGCCGATCGAGCCGACCGGGCCCAGCCCCTTGTTCGACTTCAGGTCCGACAGCAGCAGGCACATCAGCGCGACGATGACGGTACCGCCGCTGGCCAGGATCGGCGCGAAGGCGGCCCGCCAGGCCGCCCGGATCGCGTCGAAGCGGCTCGGGAACCGGCGCAGCTCCTCCCGGTACCGGGAGACGAGCAGCAGCGCGTAGTCGGTGCCGGCGCCCAGCACGAGGACGTCGAGGATGCCCTGGCTCTGCCCGTTGAGCGTGATGACGTCGTGCTTGGCCAGCAGGTACACCGCGCCGTTGGCGATGGTGAGCGCGAAGACGGCGGTACCGAGGACGACGAAGGGCAGGATCGGGCTGCGGTACACCAGGATCAGGATGACCAGCACGATGATCCCGGTGACCAGGAGCAGCACCCCGTCGATGCCCTTGAACGAGTTGCCGAAGTCGGCGAACAGGCCGGCCGGCCCGGCGACGTGCGACTCCAGCCCGGGACTGGTACCGGCCAGGTCGCGGATCCACTGGACCCCGTCGCCGAGCACCTTCGGATCGGTCCCGGAGAACTGGACGAGGATCTCCGCGGCCTTCCCGTCGGTGCTCCACACCGGACCCAGCGGCGCCCCGACGAGCGCAGCGCCCAGGTGGCTGCCGATCTCCGCCTTATCCTTCTGGATCTTCGTCTTGTCCGCGTCGGTCAGCCCGCCGGCCCGGACGTAGACGACGATGCCGGTACTCGACTGGGTCGAGGTGAACCGCGGGATCAGCTCCTGCACCTTGGTGGACTCGGCGCTCTGCGGCAGGAATGCGCTGTTGTCGTTCGTCTGCACGTCTGAGGTCTTGCCGGACAGCGGCCCGAGCGCGCCGCCGGTCACCAGCCAGGCCACGATCACCAGCGCCGGTACCAGCCAGCGCCACACGCTGCCCCCGCGCGTCCGCGGCTCCTGCCTGGTCGGCTCCTTCTCCTTGACGGTCGTCATCTGGCGCCCCTCCCCCGAAGTGCCACGCTGTCGCCGAGTGTCAGGGTGAGGCTATCGGCGCTTGCTGAGAGAACCGGGCCGCGTCGCTGTGACGCACTCCACCACGGAAGCCGGACTACGCTTGCTCGCATGACCACGGTGCAGGCCCCGTTGACCGTGCTGCGCCCGGGGCTCGTCGACTACCAGGCGGCGTGGGATGAACAGCGCAGGCTGCACGCGGCGGTGGCCGACGGGCTGGCGCCGCCAACCGTCCTGCTGCTCGAGCACCCGGACGTGTACACCGCAGGGAAGCGCACCGAGCCATGGGAGCGGCCGCTGGACGGCACCCCGGTGGTGGACACCGACCGGGGCGGGAAGATCACCTGGCACGGTCCCGGGCAACTGGTCGGATATCCGATCCTGCGTCTCGCCGGCCGGCTCGACGTGGTCGCCTACGTCCGCCGGGTCGAGGCGATGCTCATCGCGGTCTGCGCCGAGTTCGGGGTCACGTCCGCCCAGCGGGTCAAGGGCCGCAGCGGGGTGTGGGTACCGGCGGACGAGCGGGGGCCGGACCGCAAGGTGGCCGCGATCGGCATCCGCGTCGCCCGCAGTACCACCCTGCATGGCTTCGCCCTCAACTGCGCCTGCGACCTGTCGCGCTTCGACCGCATCGTGCCCTGCGGCATCGCCGACGCCGAGGTCACCTCGCTGTCCAGGGAACTCGGCCGCGAGGTGACCGTCGCCGACGCGCTGCCGGTCGTCGAACGGCACCTGCCGCTGCTGCTCTAGCGCTTCGACTTGTGCTGGTACCCGACCAGCATCGCGACGACCGTGTCCTTCGCCTGGTCATAGGTCACGCCAAGGCCGGTCAGCACCTGGGCGGCCGTGCCCTCCGGGACGCGCATCAGACTGAGCAGCAGGTGCTCGGTACCGACGTAGTTGTGGCCGATGTGGCCGAGTTCGAGCGCAATCTCGACCGCCTCGCCCAGGGCCTGCTTCGCGTCCTCGGTCACCGGCAGGTGCCCGCCGGGCGATCTGCCCCCGCCCGGCGTGAGCCGGGCAACCGCCAGCGTGGCGTAAAGCTCGGCGCCGTAGGGCGCAACCTTCTGTGCGTGTTCTTGTAGCTGGGCAATCTGCATGGCCTCAAACGTCGCCCGTTT
>WNGG01008754.1_pt1 | contig 14494 bp, 12 predicted proteins | sample 5400661 | NCBI WGS metagenome assembly WNGG01 (sample SAMN13153372, study PRJNA577476) | soil metagenome | isolation source: 100 cm soil or saprolite under Garry oak tree replicate 1 | place: USA:California | collected 2016-06-15
CCCACGATGTTGAAGGGATGCTCCAGAACATGCGCGGGAAGAAGGGCGTCGAGAAAGGCGTATTTCTGGAGCACCATGAAAGTCGTGAGGAGGGCAACAAGGTACGCCGCGAATACGATCCGGCCCGGCCTGGACCTCAGGAACATCGCGACCGCATACCCCGAAAGAAGAAAACCCGCAAGGAACACCCCGGACGGCAGGTTGGGGATCAGAAGGTAGACGAAGGCTGCGTTGCCTGCCGCAAGAAGAATCTGCCGCATGCGGCCCTTCGGCAGATGGAAGAAGATTGCCGAAACGATGAGCAAGGAAACGAGAAATTCGATGCTCGCAACCGTCATGCAGGCTGGTTCAGTCTCGAGCCGAGCTTGCTGGCCACCAACCCGAGGAAGGTCCCCACGTTCTGGTCCTCCTCTTTAAGACTCGAAATTTCAGCGGTTGCGAATTTGATGCCGAATCGTTTCTCGACAGCTATGATGAGGTTGATGTGCGTGAGGGAGTCCCATCCGGGGATGTCTTCGGCGGTCATGCCATCCTCGAGGTCAAGGTGTTCGTCGTCGAATACATCCCGGAAGACCTCCTGCATGTGCATGCGCAACTGCTCCATGGCAACGTTCTCCATCGTGGGACTCACCTCATCCCATAGATACCGAGGAAGAAGTCAAGGCTCCGTTGCATCGATTTCCGAGATGAAATGTTTGCGCCGCTCCCAGGAGTCGCTGACGGGCAACTCCCACCAGGTATGGCCATCCTCTTGGGTGTTCAGGGGGGTAAAGCCCAGTCTCATGTAATGCTCGCGGGCGAGGTCATTCTTGGGCGTGGCGATGTATTCACCTTGAATGGCGCCAGCCAGGTATCGATTTCCAGAGCGTCTCCGCAAACCTTCGCGAGGACGACGCTGATGAGCCCGTTGTCTCCGAATCGATCGGCCAGGGAGACGGCGAGGGTGATCCAGTCCCGGTCGTGCGTCATGGCGAGGACTTCGGCGGCCGAGTGCCGTCGCGTGGTGAGATTGAACTGGTTGGACCGGGCAATCAATTGACAGCTTCGCTCAAGCGTCGTGGCGTCGATCGACCGGACGCGCGCGGTCATCTGGAGTGATTTCAGAAACTCCTCGATGCTGTCCGCAGAGGACTGCGCCTGTTCGCGGATGGCATTGGTGCGGTAATAATCAGTACGGTGGAGATCCTCGGTTCCAATGGAGATGACCTGGAAATACCGATGGCGCTCCAGGGCGTGGATGTATCCCGCGGGGTCAGGTGGCAATTCCGGCACAGCAACCTCGGGAACGAGCTGGCGCACGAGGGCTCGTTCAGCAGGGTTGTCGTCTACCAGCACGAGCGAGTTCAGACCGATGTTCAGCTGCTGGGCGATGAGGCGCAGATTGCTCGCCTTGTCGCTCCAGTTGGCGACGAAAGAGGATATGTCCTCGAGCCGGAGGACCATCTCGGGGTGCTTTTCGAAGACCTCTCGGGCAATGTGGTCCTCGTTCTTGCTGCACACAGCCAGGATCACGCCTCGGAGGCGGAGGCCCTTGACGTAGCGCTGGAACGCATGGAAAGCCTCGGACTCGGCATCTCCCTGGCCGATGCGAATGCCACCGAGACCGTCGTCGCCGATGACTCCGCCCCACAAGGTGTTGTCCAGGTCCAGGACGAGACACTTCTTCCCCATGCCTGAGTGCGTGGAGACGATAGAGGCCACGCTGTGGGCATAGTCCACCAGACACTCGGGCGCACAAGGCATCTTTGCGTGGTGGTAGAAGCGTTCGTCACTCCAGGTCCATCTCCCGGCCGAAGCGGCGAGATGATCGAGATCATGGATCGTCACGAAGGTCGGAGCGCTCTCCATGAAGGCCAAATTGACACGCGAAATGAACGCGCCGAGGCCGGCCGGGTGGCGCCTCTCATGGTTCGATAGCACACGCCAGGGAGGCTGGTCGAAATTGTTCTGGATAATCTGGCATGCCAGGCGATCGTGGGCGGTGTGCCACATCGTGGAGAAATCTTCCAGCTCCGAGCGGATCAGCTCCTCGACCCGGTTCCGATCGTCGGCCAGGTTGGGGAGATGGGCCAGGTCGCGCCAGTTGGTAGCCAGGAAGATGATCTTGGGTTTGAAGTCATAGAGGCGTGAGGCCGGATTGAGGATCTCCTGTCGGAAGACGCCATACTCCGGCTGGTGGATCTCGGCACCCATGCCCGCGGCGAACAAGAACAACTCGATCAAGGGCGTGAGCTGTTCCATGGTGAAACTGCCCAGGAGAGCCAGCCTCGTCTCTTGCGACGGAGGAGTCAGATGACCATGGAGCCGGCCGTAGACGCGGCACAGTGATTGAGCGGAGGTGAAATCGAGGGACGGCAGGACGGCTCTCCGGAGGGTTGCCGTTGCCTCCTCGAAGTTTCCAGCGTTCACGGCGTCTTTAAGGGAAATCAGCAGGCCCTGGAAGGTCTCCCGCCGCCCATCGTCAGGGCAGTTCAGCCACCTCTCCAAGTCCGTGTTGAGATTCCGCCGCATGGTCGTTTCGGGACGGCCCGGCATCGCATCACCCTGCCTGCAGTTACCTCGCGGTCAAGCTCGAAGGGTTCTTTCGGCTCGGCATGGGTGCCGCCGCCGACTGGCACCGGAGCGGAATTTTAGCCGAAACGACCTTCAGCTGACAATCTTGAACAGGTCGCCGGCCGCGCATTTCCGGGCAACCCTTCGCGAGCACCGGAGAGAGTATCCACTCGCCTGTGACGCGGACCGGGTGACTGGGACACGGGAGCTCGGCGGCCAACACGGTCCTGTTCAACCTCGCCCGGCATGTTACGGGTTCCGCTCCGGCGCATGGCGCCGAACGCCCGCCATAATGACCCTCCTCAGTGACTCAGTGGCCTCTTCCCGGTAGGCGGATTTCAACAGGCGCGGAAGATTAGTCGACCGAGGGGCCGAGGGAGGTGCGTCTGCCGTGATGCGATTGAGAATGATGCCATCGTCACGGCGCAATCGATGTGTGTCGAACATCAGTCCGAGGATTGGGTGGGTCGCCACGAGGTGCCGGAGAAAAGCGCGGTCCACACCGTCCGCGGAGTGCGGGAACGCGAAGGGTACCTGGTCCCGGCCGGTGAGATCCCGGATCGTCCGGCAGGAAACGACGATTTCCTGCTCCACGGCAACTTCGCTGAGCGAGCCGAGCGGGACGTGCCGCCTGGCGTGCGCCCCGATGGTGAACCCCTCGGCAGCGAGACGGCGGATCTTGTCGGCGCTCAGGTACGGTTGCCGCTTCCGGAGATATGCTTGCACGTCAATTTTCAGTCTGAAGCATAACTCGTCGATGCAGGCCTCTGCGTTGGACGCGACGGAAAGAATCCAGCGCCGAAAGGCCTCACGGTTCGCGAGGGGCCGTCCCAGGCGTTGTCCCAAATCGCACAGAACGGTAGAGACCTCTTGATCGGAGAGACCGAGGATCCGTGGTGACGAAGAAGGTGCAGGGAATCCCCCACTTGAGAAGGATGGGCCCGGCCAGCGTGTGACACTCCGCGTACCCGTCGTCGAATGTGACGTGCGCCGCCGGGCGTCCGGAGCGACCCCTGGGCGCGGCGATCTCGTCATACGACACCATTCGGAATCGGCGCGTCAGGTAGCTCAAGTCGGCCTCGAATGCCTCCGCGGACTTGTACGGGTACAGATGCCGTACGTGGGCGATATCCGGTGGGCCGACGACGTGATACAGGAAGATCACAACATCTCTCTTGATGACCATCCGGTAGAACGACAGGGGGATCGCCCTGAGGACGGTGCGCGCCGCGGACCTCAGCGAAAGGGACATCCTGCGCTCACCCATGCCTGGATGCCCGGAAGGCGCTTCGAGGCTATACGAAGGGCGCATCGCCGTCGCAGATCCCGACTCTCAGCTCGCGCGTCGGATCGTTGGATGAGGCGCTCGGGTCCCCGGTGAACAGGAGGCACGTTCTTGTCTCACGCCGGGCGAGCACGCGGTGGAAGAGCGAGGAGCGGAGAAGGAGTTCGAACTCTTCCCCACACTCGATGCGATTCGCCGACCAGCGAAGCGCCTCCCGGAGTGCCAGGTGGAGGACGTGCCCGCGATGCCGTTCTTCGACGAGCACGCAATCGAGGATCCGCAGGACAGTCTCTCCCGCCTCGGTGGAGATGCGAAGCACGACGTACCCCACGTTTCGTCCGCTTGCGGCTTCACGCAGCTCGAACGGGAAGAAGCGGAACAGTTCACGCCGATAGGAGAAGACGTAGTCGAGCTGAACGTTTTGATCCTCGGTGATCCACGGGTTGTGGATCATCCAATTGACGGTAGCTTCGTCGCGCACGAAACGCGAACCGCCCGGGAGCGCTCCGTCATGGCGAAGTCCTTCGGGGGTTCGAGTGTTTTCGACCGCGCAGCAAACGAGTTCTCCCGGCCCTATCCGCAGCGGTCGCACGAGCAGGCGGATCACCAGGGGACGAAGGGCCGCCTCCAGGGTGCGCCGGCTGAGCCTGCGAACCCCGTCGAGCGCTCTTGCGACGAACCCAGGTGCCCGGTTCCCGAGCCGGTGACGCAGCCGGCCAAGTAGAATCGGAAGGACGAGAGCCGCGTCGATGCGCAGGTTCAGGACGACCACGGGGCCGGCGGGCCGGAATCCCAGCCCCTGGCAAACCCGATCCGCCACCTTGCTGAGGCCGACCACGAACAGCGCGTGTCCCAGCGTCAGGGCGCGCAGCAGGAGCAAGGTGCCCGCGCCCGTCCCGCGGTAATCCTCCCCGACAAAGTAGGTCGAGAGGCTAAGGATCTTCCGGCGTCGATGACCTTCCTCCAACCACACCGGCACCAACCCGAGATAGCCGACGCACCGGTCCTCCAGATAGGCCACGATGAGTCCCACATCGTCGGACGAAGCGGCCGGGTTATGTGCCTGCGCCTGGGCCCTCTGTACTGAGATCGGCACAATGCCGTATCGTGCTCGATCCTGGAGCGCGTGACGGGCCAGCTCCGGGAGTTCTCCGACCCGCACCTGCTGGAGGCGCACCACGGACCTGGGCATGCTTAACTCCCGCCTGCCGGGGTCGCCGTTCCGGCACGTTGCCGGAGATCGCGAAGGTGCTGCAGGAGAAGTGGCGCGGGATCGAGGTTGGTCACCGGAAGGAATGTGGCGGTCTGATCGGTCGCCAGCCGTGACAGGCGCGGGAGATGGACGGTCAGGCCCGGTGTTGTTTTTTCCAGAAGACGAGCCACCGTCTCGCCCGCCATCTTCGCCGCCGCGTACTCGGCCATGTTCGGCGGTATTTCATTGAGATAGATGGAGGAGGGATAGAAGACTGCTCTGAGGTCCTGCGTGAGCGATTGAACGATCCGGACCGTGCTGAGAAAGCCGGTGACATAGTAGTCGCAGAACACCCGGAATCGCTCACCAGAAAAGGATCCCGGTCTGCCGGCGGAGATGTGAGGAGTGGCAAAGTAATACAGATGCGTCGGTGAGATCGTCTTCGCTGCATGTTCTCCCAGGTCGTCCGGTGGCTGCAGGACATCGAAGGACATGCACGCGGCCTGCCCGCCCCACCGATCGATCTCTTCGATAATGCGGCGCGCGTCGTCGGCGCCCCGATGATACGTGATGGTGACGGACGCACCTCCCGCCGCCAGAAGCTTCGCTGTAACCTCCCCCAGCCCCCTCGAGCCCCCGATGATCAGCGCCCTCTGGCCTCGAAACTCTCCCATCCGGATCTGTCGGCGCAGCTCCTGGATGCTCGGCTGGGCGCGGGGCGCTGGACGGACGAAAGCCTTGAGTATTCCGGTCATGCCAGGCCCCCGGACTTCGATCGAAACCAGTGAGAGTCCCGGATCGCACGTGGTCACTCGGTATGTCACCTCCCCGGTGTCGACTGTCTCATCCGAGAAGGTGAGGTCGAGACCGGAGAAGACCGAGTGCAGGCCGGGGCACTCCATTCCGACGAGACGCGTCGTGGCGAGGATCTGCGCGATCTGGTTCGGGTCCAGGGACCGCCTGAGGTTGGGGAAAACAACGTCGGCGCCTTCCGGGACGAAACAGAGGGGCAGGGTCCCGGTTGCTGTTGCCAGCTCCTCGAGGGAGCGGGCGCGGCACGCCAGGCGCTCGGGTAACCGGCGCGAGAAGGCCTCGGGGGGCTGGTCTCGCCGCGACGCCCACTGAATCGTCATCCAGAGGACGGGGGCGTCGCCGACCCGCAGCTCGATCTCGACGTGGTTGTCAGGCAGGCGCTCGACAAAACAACCGACTTTTTCCCCGAGCCCGATCGTGCCCTGAAAAGTCGCTCGGAGTGAGCGGAGGGCCAGAACTTCCGCCCGACCGCCGAGCCAGACATCCAGCCCCCAGAGCGCAGCGTGAACGCCGTGCACCACCGCCCGTCCGAACATCGTGCGCCGCGCCGCAAGTGGATCGACGTGCAGGGGGTTGTAGTCGCCCGACAATGCCGCGAAGACCGTTTGATCCTGAAGCGTGAACGAGCGCTCCTGCAACCTGTCACCTTCTCGTCAGCAGGATCGGCGCTCCACCTGGACGCAAGTAGGCGCCGGGTACTCTTCGGCCGTGGACCAGACGAAGGTCTCCGGATCCTCGGTACGGAACCCCGATTTCGTGAAGAACTGCATGCAGGGGCGATTGCGCTCGGTCGGAACGTAGCGGGCGATCACACGAGGCAATCCGAGCCTCCGGGCGTGCTCAACGGCGATCGACAGCATGGTCTCCTCCACCTTCCTGCCCATCACGCGGCAGCTCAGGACGAAGTCCGTGATCTCCACCCGCTCGCCGTCGGCGTCGATCCCGAGGATTCCGGTCAAGCCTGCGTCACCGTACTTGTCGGCGACCCGAAAGGTCCATAGCCTCCGGCTCGCGGCGCCGGTCCACGCGAGAAGCTCGGCCTCGGTCAGGCGGCGCGTGGCCAGGTTCATCTGGTTCGTCTTGTTCAGGAGCTGCACGGTTCGCGCCATGTTACCGGGGCTCAGCGGTTCCACGGTGACCCGGATTCCGAGGGACTGCAGCCACTCCTCGACCGATCCGACAGTCGTCCTGAGCGTCTGGCGCCGTCTTTCGGCAGCGTACAGCTCCGTGCGCGCCAGGTCCTCGCCGCTGAATCCCGGCACGTCGAAGCAGCGGAGAGACAGGAGGGCGGACCTGAAGAGTGCGGGATCCTCCGGCCACTCCGGGACGAGCACCTGGGGCAGGGCGTCGCGGACCCTCGCCCGCTCGGTGGGATGGTCGTCGATGAACACAACGGATTCGAGGCCAAGGTTGAGATCGGCCACAAGATCGGAGATATTCTGCGCCTTGTCCTCCCAGTTGATCTTCCAGGCGACGAAGTCCTCCGCGCGCAACACCATCTCCGGGTGATTGCGAATCGCCTCCAGGGCCGACTGTTCGTCGTTCTTGCTCACGAGGGCGAGCAGGACACCGCGGCGGCGCAGGGCCTTGAGCTCCCTCTGAAAGTCAACGTAGGCCTCTCCGACCGGGTCGTGCCCGCCCAGCCTCAACTGCCCCCAGCCGCCCTCGCCCACGATCCCGCCCCACAGGGTCTCGTCGAGGTCGAGGATGAGGAGCTTTCTCGCCCGACCCGAAAGAGCGCGCAGGCCGGATTTGATGTCCTGGGAGGCCTCCTTGAAGACCTCCGCTCCGAAAGGGATTTTCGCCATGTACCAGAGGGTCGGACTGAAGGCTGATCGTCCCGCCGCGACCAGCCAGCGCTGGGCGTCGAGCAGGTAGATATTGGGTCGCTCCGCGCACCCCCGGGCGAGCCGCAGGTTCATCTGCATGAGAAGATGGGCGAGCCCTGCGCCGGGCCTCAGGTCAAGCATGCCGAGGCCCCGGCGAGGCAGAGACGCAGTCCAGAGCGGGACGAACACCGCCCGAACACGCTTGCCGAGCCGCACCAGGAGCTCTGCATACGCGTCCACCTCACCGAGGACATTTTCCGCGTTTTCCGTCTCATGCCCGATAAAGCGAGAGAACGACTCGATCACGCCTTCGGGTCGTGTCCAGACGACCGTGAAAGACGGATCACCTCCCCAGATTTCGTGGTCGCCATTCATCAGGATCGGGATCGCCTGACCAAAGGGGGCGACCGTCGCCTCGGCGACAGGCTCCTCGGAATCATTGGCGAGGAAACCTGCCAGGTTGGCGACGTTGAAGTCGGAGATCAGGACGCCGCGCAGGACGCCGTCAGGCATGCGTCCTCTTGTCGAGAGCGGTCTCGATGAAATCGATGAATTCTCCCAGCGTCAAGGTCGAGCGCGCGTCGTCGGCGAGGAAGGCGCCATCGGCGAGCGTCAGCCGCGCGCCGAAAGCCTCCTCGATCCTCTGCTGGGCAGCGGCGATCAGGTTGACGAGACCCAGAGAGTCCAGGGTCGCCCCCGCACCCAGGAGCGGTGTCCCGAGGGACTTTGTCAGACGCTGCGATCGCGGAAGTTGCCGGTTCAGGTCGTCCACCGCCTCGAATACGGCGCAGGTAATTTCCTCCCGTCGCGTCATTCCCGTCGGCTGCCCCGCCTCACAACGGCCGGATTATAGTGTGCCATGTGCCGCCAATGCCAGAGACCGCAAGGCTTTTACCCGATCGTCTCTAGGTTTTCCCCCGCCAGGAGAGACCGAGCAGCCTTTGGCGCAGATCCTCGTACCTCCTGACGCCCAGCGTGGACTTTAAACCGTTCCGCACCATCTGCTCCCCGCGCATGCGCGCAACGAGCCACCGGTCGCCATGCACCATACGCCGGAACTCTCTCGGAGCAGTCCGTCGTTTCACGGGAAGGCGCGGAATCAGGAAGCGGTCGCGAGGATCCCTCCAGAGCGCGATCCGTCCTGCGCACAGCGCGCGGTAGCCGAGGGCCTCGACGATTTGCGGCATCACGGGGTTGAAGAAACCGGTAGGGGAGGAGGCGCAAATCACCGGTCGTCCGAGACGGTCTTCGAGCAGCTTCCTGGAGTCGGCCATCTCGGAGTGCAGCTCGTCCCGGGTGAGTGTCGTCGGCGGCCGGTGCGTCATGCTGTGCGACCCGATCTCCATGCCGGCGGCGGCCAGGGCCCGGACCTGGTCCCAGGACATGTAAGGCGCCCGACCGATCCACCCGGCGGTCACGAAGAAGGTCGCCCGGAAGCCCGCCTCGAGAAGCAGGGGGAGCGCCAGGGTGCAATTGCTTTCATGGCCATCGTCAAAGGTGAGAACGCAAGGATGACCCCGGACGGGCCCTGAGCCACCGGGATCGAGGATCTCGTCGAGGCGGGTGCCGGCGAGGCCGGCCTCCGCCAGCACCCGCAATTGCTCGCGGAAGGTCGCCACGGACAGGACGTAGGGCCGGTGCTCGGCAGGCACACGATCGTGTCCGTCCGACAGGTCGTGGTACATGAGAACCGGAAGCGGGAACAGGCGGCTCACGGGGACCCCATGGCGGACGGAAGATGCGACTCGATCATCCCGCCGCCACCCCGCTCTCAAACCAGCGCGCGGGCTGGCCCGGCAGCGCCGTCAGGTCCAGCAACCGGCCGCCCGTCAGTGTTTCGCGCTGCTCGAGCCAATCGCGGGCAGGGCACCAGGAGAACTCGCGCAGGAATCTTCTGAGTTTGCCCTCCACGGTTCGCCTCATCAACCCCTGGGATAGACGCAGGTGCCAGGGGATGGCGTGCGGAGAGCCCGGGATCTCCTCGACGTCCAGCTCGTAAGGGTGGAAATACGACGTCGCCGGGCCGCCTCGGCGGTTCAGTCGCACGATCGCGGCGCGGGAGGCGAAATACGGTGAAAGCCGGAAGTAACCACCGCCCGCCGCCGGCAGGCGGATTCCGAGGCACTCGAACGTGGCCAGCGGGAACTCGATGATCTCGGGACCGCACGCCGGCAGCACGCCAAAGGGCAGCGTGAAGGCGGCGCGGACGCCGTAGCGCGGGCCGGCGATCGGAAACAGGCTCGAGTCGTAGCGCAGCCCCTCCTCGGCAAGAATCTCGAGGGCCCACCAGTCGCCGCTGCGAATGGAGAAGTCCGGGGCGCGATAGCCGAGAACCCGTGCTCCGGCTGCGTCCTCGATGAGCTCGATCGATCGCCGCAGGTCGGCGCGGAACTCTTCCGGCTGCATGCCGTAGACGGGGCGGTGGGAGTGCCCGTGGCTCGCCACCTCGTGGCCGTCGTCCCGGATGCGCCGGACCAGGTCGGGGAAGGCCTGGGCGGCCAGGCCGAGGACGAAAAACGTGGCCCTGGCGCCCGCGCTCGCCAGCAGGTCGAGGATCCTCAAGGTGTTGTCACGGACCCGCCCGGTCACCGGCAAAGAGAGGTCGAGAGTCGACTGTGGCCAATCCTCGACATCGAAGCTGAGGACGTTCTGCATGAGGACACCCGGAATCTACCGGGGGGCCTATGCTTTGTCAAGAAAACAGGACAGTTCGGGCGACATGCTGTGGAAAATTGACACCCCGGGTGCCATTTGCTAACGTGCCGCGGCCATGCCGTCGGATCACAGTCGCACGCGGGCGCCCCGGGCCGTCCTACTCGGCTGCTGCCTGGTATTGTTCGCTTCAGCGGGGGTCGCCCGTGCTGCAGCACCAACGCTCCCCAACCTCGGGCTTGGTCACGAGTACGACCTCGGCGGAGCGCGGGAAGAGTTCCTGCTTCCCGATCCCCTGATCGATCCCTCGATTGCCCCGGATCATCCGCTGTACGTCCGCATCCGCGCTCCCTGGTCGCTGCTCGAGCCGCTGCCTGGGGCCTACGACTGGAGCGAGGTCGACAGGATCGTCGGCCCGTACCGGCAGGCGAACTACGTCGTCGCGCTCTGCCTGTACGGCGAAAACCGTTCCGTGGACCCGGCGGGGGCGCTGCCCTCCGCGGCCAATCCACTGGTCTTGAAGGCGTGGTTGGAATTCCTGCGGGCCACAGCGTTCCATTTCAAGGGACAGGTGCGCTACTACGAGATCTGGGACGCGCCCAACCGGGAGACTCAGTGGCCCGCGGCGAAGGTGAGTGATTTCGCCTACATGCTGAAGAACTCTTCGGTCACGCTTCGGTCCGCCGATCCGGGCGCGCTGATCGCGCAGGGCGCCCTGGCGATCGGGGCCGACACGACCGAATCGGATCTGACATGGCAGAAGGCGCTTTACGCCCAGGACATCGGGACTTACGTGGATGTCCTGCCGGTCCATTTGCTTCCCGGCGCGCCGTTCGGGGCTCTCCTGTCGCGCGCGTACGACCTGCTGCTGCAGAACGACCCGTCGGCCCGGTTGTGGGCCGTGAGCGTGCCGATCGAAGGGCAGACCGACCGCGACCGGGCCGCCGATCTACTGGGGAAATTCATCGCGGGACTGGGGGAGGGCGCGGCCGTCGTGAGCTTCGACCTCGAGGCCGACGTCGAGGGGCGGCCTGAGTTCCCGGGCGTCCTCCTCGACATCCACAAGCTTTTCCTGCCCACTTACTCCCGGGGCTCCGGGGCGGCCGCAAGTTTCGTCTCCGCCGACGACAAGGACAGGCGGCCGCTGGAAGGCGTGACCGCCTACTCCTTTTTCGACGCGGATGCCTTCCAGGGTCTGGTCGGGTTCTACGCTCCAGTGCCGCCGGTGGGCGGGGCCGCACGGGTGATCCTCAGCACCGCGGCGGTGCGCGGGGTGGTCGTGTATGACATCGTGGGTGGGGCCGCCGGGCCGGTGCGCGACATCAAGCCCGACTTCAAGTCGAACACCACGGACGTGCCGGTCGTGATCCTGTCCCGTCCACTGGTGCTGCAGTATGCGCGCGTGCCGATCAAAGGCTTCGAAGCGGAGAAGGAGCAGGTCCAGATCAAGGAGAGCGGCCTGATCACCGCCGAAGAGGTCATCGCCGGCCACCAGGCGTTCATGGCTGACCAGAAGTTCCGCCTCAAGAACTACCGGGCCGATGCCTTGCTGAGCTATCACGCGAAAATCGCCGGCAGCAACACGGTGGACATCAGCTTCGACAACGCCTTCTTCTGGGACCCCGCGACCGGGGCCGAATGGCAGCAGCGGGCGCTTTATTACAACGGCGTGCTGTGGAGAGGGAAAAAACTCCCCGAGCTTCCGATTCCGCAGCCGGAGAAGGTGTTCACTCTTCCGCTCGACATCAACCTGAACAAGGACTACTCCTACGAGTACGCCGGGCGCGACCGGGTCGGAGAGTACGACTGTTATATGCTGGACTTCAAGCCGATCGATCCGTCGAAGACGCTCTATCGAGGGCGCGCCTGGATTGAAACGCGCACCTTCGCGCCCGTCAAGACCTCCACCGTGGAGACCAACCTCTCGCCTCCCGTGATCTCGAGCGAGGAGCAGGATTCCTTCGCGCCCGTGACCGGGCCGGACGGGGCGACCTACTGGGTCCTGGCGCGCGTCTCGGGGCAGCAGATCCTGACCGTCGCAGGGGAGAACCTGGTGCTCCTGCGCGAGGTCGACTTCAAGAACCTCAGGATCAATGACGCCGAGTTCGAGAGCGGGCGGCAGGAGGCCTACCGTTCCGACCGGCAGATGCTGCGGGATACCGACAAGGGGCTGCAGTACCTCGAGCGTACCGAGAGCGGCGAGCGCGTCGTCAAGGCCCAGACCCGGAAATCCGCGCTCCTGGGGCTGGCCGGCCTGTTCCGCCAGCCGGGGCTGAGCTACCCGGTCGTGCCGCTTCTCGGAGCGGGCTACTTCAACTTCAACGTGCATGGGCGCAACTCCCAGATCACCGCGCTCATCGGCGGTGTGGTCAACCTCTTCTCGCTTTCGGAACCCCGGGTATTCGGTCGAAGGCTCGACGCCAGCGCGCAGGTGGTCACGATCGCGGTGAACGTCACCGACAGCCTGTTCGTCGAGGGAAAGAAGCAGCCCGACAGCAACGTCGACGCCCGAATTCAAAATGTCTCGGGCGCCCTGGGGGCGCCACTCGGGAATTTCATGCGGCTGAAGGCAACCTACGGCCTGGACTACGCGAACTACAGCCGGGACCAGGACACGGACACGTTCATCGTCCCCTCGGACACGTTCATCCAGTCGCCGGGGGTCGAGTGGGAATTCAATCGCGCCGCCTGGACGGTCACCGCGTCCGGTCAGAAGAACTTCCGCACCAAGTGGGATCCCTGGGGGGACGAAACGCTGCCCTGTTCTTCTCCGGGATCCTGTCTGGCCGACTTCGATCCGCGCCAGAAGAATTTCGACACATACGAATTCAGCATCGCCAAGCAGGTGTTCCTGAAGACGTTCCAGAAGCTCCGCTTCGAGGCGCTCTGGCAGACGGGGTCCCGCCTCGACCGGTTCAGCGAGTTCCAGTTCTCCTTCTTCGGAAACCGTCTGCGCGGCTTTTCCGGGTCGGGGGTGCGCTACGACCGCGGGGGGATCGCGCGGGCCGAATACGCCTTCAACCTCGCCGACGTCGTGCGCTTCGAGGCGGCGCTCGACCAGGCCTACGTCCAGGACAGTCTCACCTCGAGCGATTTCCACCGCTTCACCGGGTTCGGCATCTCCGGGAACACCGTCGGCCCGTGGGAGACCATCCTTCAGTTCGACATCGGCGTAGCCCTCCAGTCCGAGTTCGAACGGCTGAGAGGCGACACCGAGTTCCAGATCGGCCTCCTGAAATACTTCTGATCGCGTTTTTCTCCAAAGCCCGTATAGAATGAGGCTGTGCCGGGGCCCTGGGGGGCCTCGCGTGCCAGGGGGAAGAAGTCCGTGCGCCCGGGATCGGCCAGGGCAGCCGTCGGAGGCGGCTTCCCCGGGCGAAGCGCTGGACCTCGAAGAAGATCGCGGTCAAGCGACGTGAGAGAACGCCGCACCCTCTGAATCTGAAGAGGAGAGCCTCGACGCGGTCCGGTCTTGGACCGATGCCGCGGCGGGATTCCAACCATGTGCGGGATCGCGGGGATCTATTCGCGGGGCGACGCGCCCGTTCCCCTGAAGCGCCTCCTGGCCATGCGGGACGACCAGGTGCACCGCGGGCCGGAGGCTGTCGGGGAGCGGACCGGACCGCATATCGGTCTGGCCTTCAACCGGCTCGCCATCATCGACCTTTCGCCCCAGGCGAACCAGCCGATGGCGTCGGAAGACGACATGGTCTGGATCGTCTTCAACGGCGAGATCTACAACTTTCGCCAGGTGCGCCAGGACCTGCAGTCTCGAGGCTACCGCTTCCGGACGCAGGGAGACACCGAGGTCATCCTCCAGGGGTACCGGCAGTGGGGCATCGATGTCGCCAGCCGGCTGAACGGCATGTTCGCCTTCGCCCTGTGGGATGCGGCGAAAGAGACCCTGTACCTAGTCCGTGATCGCGTCGGCAAGAAGCCTCTCTTCTACCGGGACGCCGAAGGGGAGGTCGTGTTCGCCTCCGAAGTGCGCGCGCTGATCAAGGGGTTGACGGGCACTCCCCCCATGGACCTGTGCGCGCTCGACGCCTACCTCAGCTATCTGTGCGTACCGGGCGAGATGTCGATCTACGAGGGAGTTCGAAAGGTGCCGCCCGCGAGCTTCGTGAGCTGCACTCGGAGCGGCCTGCGAGTGGACCGCTACTGGCGGCT
>WNGG01005232.1_pt1 | contig 14489 bp, 21 predicted proteins | sample 5400661 | NCBI WGS metagenome assembly WNGG01 (sample SAMN13153372, study PRJNA577476) | soil metagenome | isolation source: 100 cm soil or saprolite under Garry oak tree replicate 1 | place: USA:California | collected 2016-06-15
CCGTGGTCCGCTACATGGTCGAGAACCACGAAATCCCGGTTTACCGGATTTACGTCCTCGGCATGGGAAATGCTCCGATCCAGACGACCGCCGAAGAAGGCGCCAAGCCGAAGCGCATGAGTGGCGGCCGCGTTGAAGTCAGCCTGCTCAAGAACGACCTTGAGCAACTGGCTTCGACCTCCACTGCTCCGGCTACCTCGGCTCCAGCAGCTACCGAGCAGAAATAAATCGTAGGACGACGGGACCGCACGCCCGACGCCCTCCTCTAAAAAGCCTCCCTAGTGGGAGGCTTTTTTGCTGGCCCTTCATTTCTTGAAGGGTGGGATTCCACACTCCAAATTTTGTTAGACTGAACGCCTTCTAGGAGCACTGATGCCCCTCACGTCGGTGAACGGTAAGATTTGCTACATCGAGATGCCCGCGACTGACATTGCGCGCCCAGCCAACTTCTACAAACGTCGTCTTCGGATGGAACATCCGCAAACGTGGTGACGGTAGCACCGCCTTTGACGACACCACCGGTCAAGTGAGCGGCGCCTGGGTTGTCGGGCGTCCGCCCGCCGCGAAGCCAGGCCTTCTTTTTTACATCATGGTTGACAGCGTGGCAGCGAGCGTTGATGTTGTTGTTGCTAACGGTGGCGAGATCGTGCAGCCGATCGGTGGCGACGCGCGCCCGAAATCACTGCGAGGTTCCGCGATCCGGGAGGAAATGTAATCGGCCTCTACCAGGAACCGGGATAAGGTCAGCTAGCACAAAACTTCGATCGTGAACCCTCCCGGCGCCTGGAAGTAAAACGTCCACGAACCGTGTAGGCGCGCTGGCTTGGGAACCTTGAACCCATCCTCTCGCAGACGTTGGTTGATCTCGTCAACCTGCGCTTCACTCTCCTGCACGAAACCGATGTGAAATCCCGGCGGATAACTCACTTTGCCATCCTTGCCTCGGAACAGTGCCAGAACCAAGCCGTTGTCATCGGACATGAACCCCATCGCCTCGTCCGGCTTCCTGGCTCCGTAGTCCTTAAGGCCAAAATGCTTTTCCAGGAAGCGATGCGTTTCCAAGACATCGGAGACAGTCAGGTTCAGGTGGTTAAGCTTCATGTGAGGCCTCCAGGTCGGGCAGTGGTTGCGCTACTTTAAAGGTACGTAGCTTAGATAGGATTCGCGATTGGGGCAGATGGTCGCAGTTGCTTCAACCGCCAAGGGTTGCGTACTCGGCCGCTGGAGCGACACCGATTCCAGCGCGCCTGCAGCATGGTTCTGAATCGGACCGACTTCCAACTGCGGAATAGGCCGATTACCAAAGTCCAATTCCCCCTCTGCTTCTGTTACTTGCCCACTTTTTCTGGATAGCCGAGAATTTCTGTCAGCACCTGGTACGATCCGGGCCTTCGGGATTCGTTCGCATGATGTCGGAGCGAACCCCGGCTTTGTGACACGCAGCTAAAGGACGGAAACGGGTGCGATTTCATTATTAGGGGAGAATGATGCGAAAATTTATCGGCGTTGCCGTTTTGGTTTGCATGGCTTCGATGTTGGCGATGGCTGGGGAAGCACCCAAGCCTGAAGTTTACGGCGGCTACCAGTTCACCAGCACCGACGGCGGCTGGCATGCCAGCGGCTGGAACACAGCTGCGAACATGTATATCTGGAAAGGTGTCGGCGCGACCGCGGACTTCAGCGGCGTGTATGCCTCCGGCCAGAGTCTCTATACCTACACATTTGGGCCGGTGGTTTCCAAACCGAAGGGCAATTTCTCGCCCTATGCGCACGCTTTGTTTGGCGGCGCTCATGTAGCCGCCGGTGGCATCGGCGACAGCGGGATGGCGATGCTGTTCGGTGGCGGTCTGGACTTCGGAAAACGCAAGCTGGTCTTCCGCGCGGTCCAGTTCGATTGGATGGTGCTCCGCTTTAACGGCTTCACCGACAAGAACAACGTGAGAGTGAATACTGGGTTTCTGTACCGGTTCTAGTCGTTCGGAAGACGCAACAAGAGGCGGCTGACAAGGCCGCCTTTTTCATTTCGGGAGTTGGCCCGTCTGTGGCCCGTCTAAGGTCGCGAGCCTTGCATCCCGCCAGACCACCACAGAGTCAGCACACCGGTTCGTGTACACTTGCGTGGCCCAGGATAGCAAGATCAAATCCGGGGCACCTTCGCAAAGGAAAAACACATGAATAAAAGTTGGGGCAAAGTGTTCGCTGGAGTGTGCGCCATCGCCGCCATATGCGCGGCGTCCGCCTTCGCGCAGATGTCAGAAGTCAAAGAAAAACCGCCAATGTACTCGTACGTGGGGAATTGGGCTATTCCCCGCGCGCAATGGGCTGAAATGGAAAAGAACACTGCGGCTGACGAGAAAGTGTTGTCGAAGGCCCTCGCCAGCGGAACGATTGTGGCCTACGGCAACGATGTGAATCTGGTCCACTCAGCGGATGGCGGAACTCACGACGATTGGTGGTCGGCAATGTCCATGGCTGGCGTCATCAACGTGCTGGAGCAGTTCTACCAGTCCGGAAACGCAACTACGCCCGTCTTGGGTAGCGCCACCAAACACTGGGACAACATTTACGTCAGCCGGTATTACAACTGGCACTCCGGATCGTTTAAGAATGGCTATACCTACGTCGCGTCTTACAAGCTGAAGGCGGATGCTCCGGACGACGCGGTGGAGAAACTCAGCAAGAACCTGATTGTGCCGCTGCTGGAGAAAGAGCTGGCCGAAGGCACCATTCACGAGTACGAAATCGATACCGAAGCGATCCACAGCGACGCGCCCGGCACGTTCATAATCGTGTACATTGCGTCGAGCCCGGAAGCCCTGGACAAGGTCAACGAGGCGCGCCGTGATGCTCTCAAGGCGAGTCCGCTGGCCGGTCCGGCATTTGGTTCCATGACGGACTTCAATGCGCACCGCGATTACCTGGCGCGCACCAACGCCACGTATAAATAGTGCGTATTCGTTCGAACCGTAGTCACCCAAGCTTTGGCCGGATGTTTCACTGTCGAGACATCCGGCTTTTGCTTAGGCGGCAAGCCTCATTCCTCGTAGAAAGGCAGGGGTCACCGGCTCAATCGTCAGTTACACGTGGCCGTAAATCCATTTGCCGTGCTTGATCCGTTAGGCAACGTCTTCCCGGTGATCATCCCGCCTGGCGCCATGCCCTGAACAATCGTGTTAAAGGAATTCGGCACTGATATCACCTTGAAGACGCCATTAGCGTAAAGGAATGCAATTGAGGGCTCAGTTGATGTGGAGAATCCTACGATCACGTTAGCGTTGCTGATGCCGGTCACCTGGGTCGTTCCTGGCGCCCCAGGGTAGTCCACCCTTGCCCACGAACCGCCGTGGTAAAGGAAGCCATGTTCTCCGATTGAATCGCTAAAGGAACCTACAATTGCTCCGCTGTCATTAATTCCCGCCGGTTGCGTGAATTGGCCGCCGGGAAAATCCAGGGCTACCAGGCCTCCGTTGCTGAAGCGTTTGAAGCCATGCACATTCTCTGCAGAGTCCGCGTACCAGCCAACTGTGCTGTTGTACTTATTAATTCCCGACAGCGCCGTGCCCCAGACCGCCTTCGGATGCACGAACGAAGTGAACGTGGACCCTTGCAGTATGAACCCTTTTGAGATATTCGAATTCGCGCCTTGCGTGGAGTAGAAGCCGACATTAATTCCGCTGTCGTTGCGAGCCAGGAATGAGGTCGTAGCAGAATTGGGCGCAGCGAAATAAGAGACCCCGCCACCAGAGTACCGAATGAATCCTTTCGATGTACTCGTGAAGACCTGGCCTACCACAGTTTGGTAATCATTGACCCCGTTCGCCTCAAACGGCGTATTCGAAGAATCGAGTTGGAAGAATTTAAATGTGCAAGAAGCCTGAGATTGAGCTTCGACAGTTGACGACGTCACTATCAATATCGATAGCACAGATAAAAGCAGCGCAAACAAAACCGATCGACATGAACCTGACATGGACAGCGCTCCCAGAGAGCAGAATCGAACGAAATATCAGATGTGAACTCCGCATGCCAAGGTTTTCCTGCCGCAGCTCTGAACGCTGAGTCGCGTTGCTCCTAGTGTCAGGAACTTATGTCAAAGACCTTATGTCACGTACGTTTTTCTCTGTAAAGGAAAACCAAGGGAAGAAAAACCCGCCATCGCTGGCGGGTTGAATGTTCGACACCAAACATTAGGCGCGCTTGCGTTCTTTTTCCTGGTCCTCTCTGCTTGTATCTGGACTGCGCCTCTGCTGGGATTGATCTTCTCCTTGTTGTTCGTGGCCGGGACGCTGCTTTTCGTCCTTCTGCCGGTCGAATTTCGGCCGGTCTTGACCCTCTTGGCGTTCACTGCCGTGGCCGCCTGGATTTTTTTCGTCAGCCATTGCATTTCCCTCCTGCAAGAATTTAATGCGTTTGTGAGATGCCAGATTTCGAGAAAACGCTGATCGCAAACGTAAAACTAGCGACTAGGAGTGCCATATTAGTTCGATACCGAACCATGTTGCAGACCGGTCCGGCTGAGTTGCTGAAGAAGGTGAAACATTATGAAAGCTGCCCAGCGGCATTGCGGGAAGCGCGCGGCGGCATCACCAATGAATCAATCGCCGGTGCCGGTCGCCCTAAAAGTTGGCGTTGCGGAGGGCGCCGCCTTACGCATCCTAATCTCTGTGCCATTGCGTTCAAACGAGACTTCGTCCATCAGCTGATTGATGAGGTAAATTCCGCGGCCGTGCTCGGAATGGAGGTTCTCAGTGGCCAGCGGGCTGGGAACAGCGCTCGGGCTGAATCCCTCTCCCGGATCACGCACCACGATCATTACATCTGACGATTCGGTGCAGGCCACGCAGCACTCCACTTTTTTCGTGGGATCATTGTTGCAGCCATGGACGATGGCATTTGCGAGCGCCTCGCGCAGTGCCAGCTCAACCTGATATTCATTTCCTTCCGCGCACTTCATCTCACGGGCAATTTGCATGACTCCGTCCACGACTCCTGAAATTGCGTTCGGGTCGGCTGAAATCGTCACATCCAACTTGCAGGCGGAACACGCGGGTAGCAGTCCGCTCAGCCGGTTCACATGCTCGAGCGCATGCTGGAGGTCCTTTATCGTCTGGTCTCTCTCCGCTTCCGCTCTGTCTCGCTCGTCCAGGGCAGCGCGCAGTTCCAGCAAATTCTTTCTCAGTTCAAACTGGGCTTGCACCTGGCGGCTCAGAGCCATGAGCGCGTTTTGCTGACTGGCAGTCAACTGCCGTGGGACCATGTCCACCACGCACAAGGTTCCTAATGAATAACCGTCCGAACTTTTGAACGGCGCGCCCGCGTAGAACCGAATCTTGGGATCGGACACAACGAAAGGATTCGAACTGAACCTGGGGTCCTTGGTCGCGTCAGGTACGACAAACAGCTCCGACTGCTGGATTGCTTTGGCGCAGAACGCAACTTCGCGCGGGGTCTCGCTCACACTCACGCCAATTCGCGATTTGAACCACTGGCGGTCAGCGTCGATTAATGAGATCAGCGCCACCGGTGTCTCACAGATATGCGACGCCAAAATCGTAAGATCGTCAAAGGCCTTTTCCGGGTCGGTATCGAGAATCCTGTAGCTGCGCAGCGCCTCGACCCGGGCCTTCTCATTGATATTGTTATTGGCATTGGCTTCCATGAAACCTCCATGCTGCCCGTTGCTCTTGACGCCGTAAGTTTAACGCGTTTGAGCCGGGGAATGGGTATCCTCGACGGCGTGTCGTGTCGGCGCCGGTGTCCCATCCTCTCCTTGCGTCCTGTCATCCCGAGCGCAGTGAAATGATCCGCAACGCGGATCACTTCACGGAGTCGAGGGACCTGCTGTTTGCTGGTAGAGTTGACAGAAGTATGAGTAACGCCAGATTTCCCTTGAAGCTTCCCATGTCCATCAAGAAGGCCGCCCAGCGGCTCGCGAAAGAAGACGGCGTGTCGTTGAGCCAATGGATCGCAGTTGCCGTCGCTGGAAAAGTTGGCGTCATAGAAACTGCCTCCGACTTTTTCAAGAAGCGGGCAGGCAAAGCCTCCGGCGAAGGCCTCATGAAGTATCTCCGCACCGCGCCCAGAACCGCGCCCGCGGTTTTCGAAGGGTGGGAGGCAGTGGGCATGTAGAGTGAGAAGACAACAGGTTCCTCCACTCCGGTCGGAATGACAGATTTCTAGTGAGCGATTCGGCATCGCTGAAGTCATGCCGTGATACGAAGTTTCGATTTCGCTCAGGACAGGCTCTTCTCTCGCTTGCCCCTATTGTCACACCGGTAGCTTGTTGCGAGCGTTGAGGCGGACATGGGATACATCCATGCGGCAGGGGAGTGGCTGCGGCTCTCCGAACATTATCGGGGGATGACGGATGGTGAGCTCATCGCGGTTGCGCGTGATCGTTCCAAGCTGACGGAAATTGCGCAGCAGATTCTGGCGCAAGAACTCTCACAACAAAAACTGAAAGTAGAACCGGAAAAGCAGCGAACCGGGCTGGGCACGAATACACAAGACGCGCCGCGAAATCCCCACCCTAACGTCGCAAAGAACGCGACGTTAGAATGGGGCACGCAGCCGGTTGATCGCGACACGGGGGACTCCGCTTACTCCGGCGATCCTTATGCAGAAGACTGCAAACTGGTTGAGATTTGCACGGTGTGGAGCTTGCGGGACGCACTGCAAGTGCAAAGCATACTGGACGGGGCGGGGATACCTTTCTTCATGGGAGAGGAAAAGGCCACGGACGCCGATTCAGTGACGTCAAATTTTTCGCCGGGTGTGAGCGTGAAGATCATGCGCATTGGCTGGCCCTGGGCCCTGCGCGCTTTGCAGCGTTACGAACCGAAGGACGTGCCGGAGTCGGAAAAGCAGGAGTTGGCGAAGGAGGTGGATGTGCGCTGTCCGAGCTGCCGGTCGAAGGACATTGTGTTTGAGGAGTTGGTGGAGACATCGAATGGCGCGTCGCCGAAGTACAGATGGACGTGCAGTGTCTGCGGGAACGAATGGCAGGACGACGGGGTGGCGACGGAAGGATGAGGGACGCGCTGGCTGCCCGATCCTTTGCGATTTTCAAAGTGTAGGAACTCCAACAACGTGTATCGTGTGGAGATCCGCAAGCGAGGAGTCTTCCTAAATGGCCAGCGAATCGCAAACCGCCAAGAACCAGAAGACCTCCATTTCCCCAATGCTCTCGGTCCGCCACGGGGCGAAGGCGGTCGAATTTTACAAGGCGGCGTTTGGAGCTGGGGAATTGTTCCGCACCGAGGCCCCGGATGGAGCGGTGGTCGCCCAGCTGGCGGTGGGGGAATCGGAATTTTGGGTGGCGGACGAGTCTCCGGAACACAAGAATTTCAGCCCTGAGTCGCTGGGCGCTGAGTTTCGCGGAGGCGCCACGGTGCGGATGGTGATGGTCGTGGCCGATCCGGACGCCGTTTTCGCGCGCGCCGTCAAAGCCGGAGCCACCGTGGTTGTGCCCGTCGGGGACAAAGAATATGGCTGGCGCGTCGGACGAATCGCCGATCCGTTTGGACATCATTGGGAAATTGGGAAGCCCTTGGCCGACGGCTGACATGGCGAAGCCATCCCGGCCGAGGGCGTCCGGGGCTACATGAGCACAGGGGGGATCCCCACGAAAGTCAAAATCCCCGCCCAAGCGAAGCTTGAACGGGGCCCCCGTGCGCCAAACTGCTCTTTTCAAGCAAATCAGATGCAATCCTGATACATCCGCTGGCTCACTCGAAGCACCATGACCTGCATTTAAAAATCGCTTCCAGGAGGCAGCCATAACTCGACCACTTCTCTATTTGGCAGTAACGATTTCGTTAATGGCAGGCACGTGCCTAGAGTGGTCCAGCGCTCCCAGTGCAACCACTCCAGCCAAGAATCAGCCCGCGAATTCTGCGGCCACGCCAGACCAGAATTCTAAGGTCGTGCCCGTAACGCCAGAGACCGTAGTGCCCAACGCGCGTAACGGCGCAGACCCATTTGGGCGTCCGGTTGAGCCGGTGGTGCCGGCGGAAACGAAAGCTCCGCCTCCAGTGGCCCCCAATCGGGGACAGGAATTTAAACAGACGGTGAAAGACGTTTATTTCGACTTCGACCGAGCTGAATTGCGGCCCGACGATCAAGCGACACTGCGGCAGGATGCGGATTGGTTGAAGGCGCATCCGGATGTGCTGTTCACCATCGCGGGGCAGGCCGATCCCCGTGGGGACGTCGTCTACAACTTATTCTTATCGGACCGGCGGGCGTTGGCGACGCGTGATGCGCTGGTAAAACTAGGTGTTCCGGAGAACCAGATCCTGTTCGCCGAGGGTTGGGGCAAGTTGTACCCCGTGTGTCAGCAGGATGACGAAACGTGCTGGAGAGAGAGGACCGCCGGGCGCATTTGGAACCATGGTCTCCGGAAGCAGGCCCAGCAAAAGTGGGTGCCGCGAGCGGAGTCGAATAGGAAAAACTTTCGCAACTGAATCGGACGCGGCACAGCGGCGGCAATCCCGCGAAAATCAAGATCCCCGCCCAAGCGAAGCTGGAACGGGGCACCCGGCTACACGAGCACGGCGGCGGCAACCCACGAAAGTCAAAATCCCCGGCCCTCCCCAAAAACCAAAGAACCGGGAAGGACGGGGCACCCAAGCATCCATCAGTGGTTACCTTGCGCGGTTAACTTCCAAAGGTCACTTCAGTAATTGGGCTGGAGCGAAAATCAGTTGATGGCCGCTGCAGACATGATTAATCCTGCTTAATATGACCGACCGCATCGTCCTTAATATCACCCAACGCGTCATTGCAGCTACGCTTCTGCTTGTTTTGTGCTCGTGCCAGCATGCATCCACGCCGACTGCGAGCCCTGTTGCCGCGGCCAGCGCCAAACCGGCGATTCAGACCAAAGCGATCGTTTTCGATCTGGCTGATCCGGATGGAACGACCTCGGTCGGCATCATGGCAGCATTCGACCCGTTGTCGCACTCCTTCTGGTGGCGCCCTGTGCCTATGATTGCGGCGCCGGAAATGCTCGAGAGTTATTCGACCGCTGCAAGTTCGAACGCGACGGCGTCTTTGTGGTGAACTTCTGTGTCCGCGGCAATGAGGTTGTCGTCACAACCACCGCCGATCATGCCGCCAGCCTCGAAAACGGCCTGCAGGATGCGCAGGAAAAACTAAAACGGGAGCCGGGATTGCTGATGGGCTACCAGGGCCCGCACGACATCGGCTTCGACCTGCAGCACAAGGCCGGCGTCGACATGAACACGCCCGAGGGGGTGCCTCCGACGGTCGTGCGCTCCGCCGAAAGCACCGGGTCCGGGTGGAGAGTCGAGGTCACCTGCGGCTGCGGCGATGCCCTCGTCCTCCTCAACCGCTACTACGATTTCATCGGCTTCAAGCGGATCTAGTTAGGCTGCCGGATGCTGCACAGGTCTGGCAGTTGAGTGAGTGTTGACCGACGCTGTTTTCCACGCTCTTGCCTGGGCGATGCAGATCACGTGAAAAATCATGAACAGCGGTACCAGGAACGTCGGAATCAAGCTTAAGGGCAGCATGGTCAATGGAAGCATCGAAGGCCCGCTTGGATCGAGCAAACGGGCGGTAGTACCGAGGCTGACGGCGTTGACCAAGTCCGCAATGCCAAGCGCCTGCCAAAGAATGAAGCTGTTGCGATGGCTGGGAGTGGCAAGCTGCCAGGCAACAAGCGTGGCCGTCGCTCCAATAGCCATGTCGCCATAGCCCGCGGGCAGCGCAAAGATTGCCGGCAGAACATTGCGAGCTTGCAGCAGGACGAAGGTGAATCCGATGATCCTCCAGGACTGCGCAACTGTTAAAATGCGCGGATTCAAAGACAATGCGAAGCGCCGAAAGGTTTCCGAGGTGGCAAACCACAGCGAGAAAATGACAAGCGGGACAAGTGCGGCAATTGCGACTGCAAGCCCGACACGCTGCGAATCATTCCTGAACAGGTGCAGGGCAGAAGCGGACAGAGCAAAGATGAACCAGCCGGCTATGAGCACGGCGGTGAGTTTTCCATAGTTTTTCATAACGAGTCTCCTAGAGTGGTGGCGATGTCGGTTGTTTGATAAGTGAGTTGCAGAAGGTTTGTCCAGGCTTGATCACCGAGTTGGCGGCGCAGCCGCGATTGAACTTTCTCCCAGACGGGCAGAGCCCGGTTGAGTTGCGTCTCTCCGCCTTTGGCCAGACGCAGCCATCGTTCTCGCCGGTCTTCGCCCCGGCGCTCGGTGATCCACCCCTGCCGGGACATGATTTCCAGGGTGCGAGTCAGGGTGGTGCTGTCCATCGCCAGCATTTCGCCCAATTGGCCCTGAGATACCTCTCCGGCGCGAGAAAGCACTTGCAGGACCGTGAACTGAGTGCTCCGCAGCCCAAGCGGGCGGAGAGCCTGCTCATAAAGCTGGGTGAGCGCCCGGGCGGTTCGGCGGAGACTTCCGCACATGCACCCCAGTTCCGGTAACAGTGATTGGCTCATAACAAGATAGATGTATATACATATAATTAGATGCACAATATTTTCGAGAGGGCTTTTCCATCCGGGTCTCCCACGGCGGCGATCCCGTATCCACTTTTTTTATAAAATAAGCGAATTACGGAGGTATCAGTCCGAGCGCAATGCGTAGTCTTTGAATTGCAACAGCTTTGGTGCAATAATGCGTGGTCTTTAAATTGCTACAATTTCTGAGTTAACCCTAACAATCTCTGGACGACATATATGTGGCTTGAAAAACTTTCTGCAGGCGTGCTGCGAGTGATGACTCCACTCGGGCCGCGTTACTTGAAACCCTCTTTCGGTCAACGGCTGTACCTGTTGTGGGTGTTCCGCAATTTCCGGACCCTTCCGGTAAAGGTGTTGAGCTTGCGCCAGCAGCGCTTGCTGCAATCCATGTGCGCCGAAAACCGGTTCGTGTCCTTCGGGATCGGCGTGGATGATGCCCCGCTGCTCGGCACGCTCGAACAGCGACCGCCAGTCTCTTCGAACGAACTGCCGCGACGCCCAAGCAGTTCGGTCACTGATTCGGTCGCGCCATTCGCCGCGGACGTGAGGCGGCGGTAGCGACTTGCCACGAAACACCCGAGCGGCCTCATATTCGCTTTGTAGCGAGTGCCCCAGATCTCGCGGTTTTCGAGACAGCCTGCCCTGAGCGGAGTCTTAAGGGTTGGGTGGTTGCAGGGTGCCCCATTTCTCGCTTCCTTTGCGAGAAGTGGGGGCCCTACCCTCCCGCAATCGCGCCGATAACTATAAACGGCTCCTTGCCGGATGCGACTGCTTCAGGCAGGGGAGCGTCTGGCGGTTCGTGGGATAAATCTTCTTCACACGCGAAAAAGCGCAGGAACGCCCGGCGCTGCAGCGTGACGTGGTCTCGAATAGTTCCGCGCAGCATGGGATAGCGGGCCTCAAGCGCATCAAGGACCGCGCACTGTGTGATCGGGCCTTCGATTTCGAGCGTGACCTCGCTGCCGACGTGCGCCAGGTTGCGGAGATGGGTGGGAAGTATTACGCGGATCATGGCAACTCACATGATACCTGCTCGGACTAAGGACTGGCATTCGTCCAGTGCTCTTTTAGAAACGCGGAATTGCTAGTTATGCGTCGGCAGAATCTGGATGTTTACGTCGAAATCTTGCCCAACAGCATCATCACTACCCCGAAAGCCGCCAGCAGTAAAAAAGCCGCGGAAAAGATGTAGTAGAAAATCCTAGCCTTAGGCCAAAGCCACCCAGGAAGCATGTCCCGAAACTTATCAGTCCAAGTTTCGTTCAGGCGTGGTGGCAGAAAAGCCTCCTCTGACCCAGGCTTCCAGCCGGATGCGATCCATGTAGCTCGCAGGTTCGAAAGTAGTAAGGCCGCGAATAATATGCGAATCACGCCTGGGGAAAGCAGCGTATCCAAAAGATACATCGCGAAGACAACCGCGGCCGCGTAACGGCTACGCTCGCGCCTCCGTGACTCTGTGGTTGAAGGCCGCTGATTCTTCGGAGGACTTCCGATGCGCTCATGGAATCCAGCAGGGAAGGGGAGCTGGAAAGAATGCCAGCCTCAGCAGTTCTCGAGCGACGCGCGCTTCCGGCCAATCTGGATGCTCTCGCCGGATCCCCTCCTTGGCGAGTTCCCGGGCGAACAAGCTCATCTCAAACGCCAGCAGGATGCGCTGCTCTCCCGACATTGCCCGCAAAATTTCGAGCTGCACAGCTTGCGCCGCCGGGCTGGTCTCGGTGTGGGGCATGCAGGGATGTTAGCACGCGGTTCGCGCTAGCCAACCAAATCTAGAGTTGGAAGTCAGCGCCAGCGTTTGGCCTCCTCAGGATCTGCGCACGCCTCAAACTTTAGCTTTGAGAAATCCGCGATCTTTACAGCATGCTCTAAAGGGACTAGCTCCCTCCATCGCACGATACCCGATATATGCACCCGTTCATCGCGAACAACAAATCACCGGACTGATCCCAGTCCGCCCAGTCGCTTCTGCCGATCTTGTCCAATTCGTCTTTTTCTCGTACGATGGAATGCTCGGTCAGATACCAGGGGGCCATCTCTCTCTTTCATCCCGGTGATCGACATTTCAAGTGAATACCGTTTTGGCCATTTCGGATTCGGCTTCCGCCACTTCATTGGAGGTTCGAATTCGATCCCGACTTTTGATCCGAAATCATCCTTAGTTGTTGTAGGGTAACTTACAAGAGACCACCCATCTCTCAGCAACCTTTCCGACCAGATCGGATCGTCTTCTCCCCATCCCGGACGTTTCCCAAATTGTTCCGCTCTCAGCCACTTCGGAATTGAGAATCCCTCAGCGATCGTCATCTCGCCGCCGCGATGGTTGAGTGCAATCCGGTGCTGTGATAAGAAGTGACCGCCACCTCCCCATCCATCGCCCTTCGGCCACAGTGCCAACGCGGTAAGGTATGGAGGTCGGCTGATGGCTGACCAGGAATAGTACGGTTTGCGATAGCTGGCAGCGAAGTAAAGTAGTAAGTTCCCGTCCGGCGAGAGATCACAACGTCGTTCGTAGATTCTACCTCTCGGCCATTGTCCTTGTTGGAACGTATCATTCGAAGTATTCCATCCTATGAGAAGCACACTCTTACTCGGGCCGCGCGAAACACCACCCCAAAGCGTGCCTTTCGAGCGAGTATGGCGTACATGCGAACCTGCGATGAAGACTGACTCATCCCAGCGTCTGCACCTCCACGCTCAGCACCGCCGGCAAATCCCGCACAATCGGATTCCAGCTATCTCCCGCATCAGCCGAGGCGTACACCTGGCCGCCGCTGGTGCCGAAATAGATGCCGCATTTGTCGAGCGAGTCCACGGCCATGGCGTCGCGCAGCACGTTGACGTAGCAGTTCGACTGTGGCAGGCCTTTGGTGAGCGCCTCCCATTCGTTGCCTCCGGTGCGGCTGCGGTAGACGCGCAGTTTGCCCTCATGCACAAAGTGCAGGCCATCGCTGGTGATGGGGACAACATAAATCGTCTCCGGCTCGTGCGCGTGCACGTCAATAGCAAAACCAAAATCTGTCGGCAGATTCCCGCTGACCTCGGTCCAATTGTCCCCGGCATCGTCCGAGCGCATCACGTCCCAGTGCTTCTGCATAAAGAGGACACCCGGTCGCGTCGGATTCATGGCGATGTGGTGAACGCAGTGGCCGACCTCGGCATCCGGGTCAGGGATATATTGCGACTTCAGTCCGCGATTGATCGGCTTCCACGTCTTGCCAGCGTCGATGGTGCGAAACGCGCCCGCTGACGAAATTGCAATCCACATCCGCTGCGGGTTTTTGGGATCAAGAATGATGGTGTGCAGGCACATTCCTCCCGCGCCCGGCTGCCAGTGGGGCCCTGTGCCGTGTCCTCGCAGGCCCGACATCTCCTTCCAGTTCTTCCCGCCATCGGTCGAGCGAAAAATCGCGGCGTCCTCGATTCCGGCGTAAACCGTGTCAGGATCAGTCAGAGACGGCTCCAGATGCCACACTCGCTTGAACTCCCACGGATGCGGCTTGCCGTCGTAAAACTGGTGCGTGGTCATCGGCGCGCCGGTTTCAGCAGAAGTGTCGTAAACGAATTTGTTGCTCTCGCCTTTTGGCATGCCGCCGGGCCCAGTCTCTTCGCCGGGAGGCGTCCCCGGCTGGTGCCAGGTTTTGCCGCCGTCGTCTGAGCGCTGAATGATCTGGCCAAACCATCCGCTGGTCTGCGATGCGTAAATGCGATTTGGATCAGCGGGCGATCCCTTAAGGTGATACATCTCCCACCCCGCAAAATGTGGCCCGCTGACGTCCCACTTCTCGCGCTTGCCGTCCGATGTAAGTATGAATGCGCCCTTGCGTGTGCCTACAAGTACTCGTACCTTGCTCATGTCTGCTCCTTTCCAAAGTCAGTGTAATTGCGTCAATCCTTCCTCCGCGCACTTTCCATGGACGACAGGCTCCGGGGAAGGCCCGCGTTAACGTTTAGCGCTCCGTTGCGTATCGAAGCTTGGTAGAAATGGAACCGG
>WNGG01005233.1_pt1 | contig 14489 bp, 12 predicted proteins | sample 5400661 | NCBI WGS metagenome assembly WNGG01 (sample SAMN13153372, study PRJNA577476) | soil metagenome | isolation source: 100 cm soil or saprolite under Garry oak tree replicate 1 | place: USA:California | collected 2016-06-15
TCGGTGGCGTCGGGCTTGATGATCGAGAAGGTGCGCTCGACCGCCATCGGGTCCGTCCTTGATGGGAAGTTTTCGCGAGGATCGCGGGCGGCTTATAGCGGCCGGCCCGGCGAGCGGCAAGGCGCGCGCCCGGCCTAGGGCTCGAGCGTCCTTGATCGATAGAGCCAGCCCGCCACCGCGCCGGCGATCGGCGGCACGATGATGAACAGCCAGACTTGCGCGAGCGCCTGGCCGCCGACGAACACGGCCGGCCCCAGGCTGCGCGCCGGATTGACCGAGAGCCCGGTGACGTTGATGAACGGGAAGTGCAGCACCACGAGGGTCAGCCCGATCGCGAGCCCGGCGACCGGTGTGGCGCCCTTCTCGCTGGTCGCCCCGAGAATGACGATGATGAACAGCAGGGTGGCGACGAACTCGGTGAGCAGGGCGGCAGCGAGGCCGTAGCCGCCGAGATAGCCCGGCCCCCAGCCGGTCTGCCCGAGCCCCCCGGCGGCAATGTCATAGCCCTGCAGCTTGCCCTTGAGGATGAGCACGAGCACGCCCGCCCCGGCGATCCCGCCGATGAGCTGCGCGATGATGTAGCCGACCGCCTCGGCCGGATTGATCCGCCCCGCCACCCACATGCCGACGGTGACGGCCGGATTGATGTGCGCGCCCGAGACCGGGCCGATGGCGTAGGCCATCGCCGTCACGGTGAGACCGAAGGCAAGCGCAATCGGCAGGATGCCGATCGGAAACGCGGTGCCGAAGCCTCCGATCACGATCGCGCCGCACCCGACCAGGATCAGCGCCAGCGTCCCGATGAACTCCGCGAAATATTTTTTCACCGCCCATGGCCTCCCCATTCCGGCCGCGATTCGCGCGACAGAATTTCGCAACAATAGGATAGCAGAGAATGGCGGCCGGCGGATGACGGCCTCATTGGACCGGCCTCGGTCCGGAACGATTGCAGGCCTAAGATGAGAGGCAGGAGCGTGCCATGAAATCGCGCTACGTCATGTTCGCCGCCTACAATCGCTGGGCCAACGAGCGCCTGTACGACGCCGCCGCGGTCGTTCCCAATGACGACTACCGCGCCGACCGCGGCGCTTTCTTCAAATCCCTGCACGGGACGCTCAACCATCTGCTGGTCGGCGACCGCATCTGGATGCGCCGCTTCACCGGGAGCGGCGAGGCGCCGAGCCGGCTCGACGCCATCCTCCATGACACCTTTGCGGCGCTGCGTGCCGCGCGCCAGGCCGAGGACGAGCGCATCGTCGCCTATATCGACGGCCTAAGCGAGGGCGACCTGGCCGGCCGACTGAGCTACCGCACCATCACCAATCCGCAGACGATCGAGCAGGACCTCGCGCCCGCGCTCGACCATTTCTTCAACCATCAGACGCACCACCGCGGCCAAGCCCATTGCCTGCTCACCGCAATCACCGGCGACGCTCCTTCCCTCGACCTGATCCAGTTCCAGCGTGCGACCGGCATCGGGGCGCTGCGCATCCTGCCGTCGGAATGACCGCCTTGACCGCGCCGTCTTGGCAAGCTTGATGGGCGACCGCCGCCGGCGCACAATCGGCCGATCGGCCAAAAACAGGGGGACGCGCAACGTGACGCGACGCCGACGCGCCGAATCGTGGGGGAGCCGCGGGGCCATCGCGGCGGCCGGCTTGGCGCTCGTGCTCACCGCCTGCTCCGGCGACATCTCGCCGCCGCGGCTCGATCTGCGGCTGACCAATCCGGACCTGAACATGTTCGCGAAGAGCGAGGCCAGGGCGCGCCCGATCGCGGCCGACGATCTGATCGGTCCGGGCGGTCGATGCGCCGGCGAGCCGGAACCGGCGGTGGCGCCCCAGGCCCTGAACTTCACCGCCGGGCCCGAAGCCGGCCGACCGGCGCAAGCAAATCCCGCCCCGCCGGCGCCCGCCGGATCCCCGGCCGCCGCGCCGTTGCGGCGCGGCATCGCGCTCGGGATGACCGAGTGCGACGTGGTCCGGGCGATCGGACACACCGACCGTATCGACATCTCGACCGACGAGCGCGGCCAGCGCACCGTCGTCCTGACCTATCAGGCGGGCGAGCGCCCCGGCGTCTATCGCTTCGTCGGCGGCCAACTGGCATCGATCGAGCGCACGAACGAGCCGGCGCCGGGCCCGGCCGGGAAGCCGAAGAAGGCGAACAAGAAGCAGCCGCTGTCCTGACCGGCCTGCCTGCTACCCGCTCCCGCTCTCATACGCGGCGCTCGCCGCCAGCCACTCCTCCTCGCAGCGCTGGAGCGTCGCCAGCGTGTCGCTGCGCGCCTTGGCGAGCGCGACGGCGCGCGCCGGGTCGCGCGCGTAGAAGTTCGGCGCGGCGAGCGCGCTGTCCATGGACGCGACCTCTTCTCGCAGCCTGGCCATCTGCGCCTCGGCCGCGGCGATGCGCCGGCGCAGCGGCGCAAGCTCGGCGCGCGCCTGCGCCGCCCGGCGCCGCAGGTCGCCGCGCGAGGCGCGGCCGTCGCTGCGCCGACGTCCCGCGTCAGGGCCGCCATCGAGGCGGCCGGCCAGAACCTCGCGGCGGTAGTCGTCGAGATCGCCGTCGAACGGCGTCACCGTGCCGCCCGCCACCAGCCACAGCCGGTCGGCACAGGCGTCGAGCAGGTAGCGGTCGTGCGAGACGAGGATCACCGCGCCCGGATAATCGTTGATCGCCTCGATCAGCGCGGCGCGGCTGTCGATGTCGAGATGGTTCGTCGGCTCGTCGAGGATGACGAGATGCGGACCGGCGAAGGTCGCGAGCCCGAGCAGCAGCCGCGCCTTCTCGCCGCCCGAGAGCTGCGCGACCGGCGTGTCGGCGGCCTCGCCGGAGAAGCCGAGGCTGCCGGCCCGCGCGCGCACTTTCGCCTCGGGCGCGTCCGGCATCAGGCGGCGCACATGCGCGTAGGGACTGTGCGCGGCGTCAAGCTCGTCGAGCTGATGCTGCGCGAAATAGGCGACGGCGAGGCGCTCGGCGCGCACCACCGTGCCGTCCTGTGCCGCGAGGCGGCCCGCCAGCAACCGGGCGAGGGTCGACTTGCCGTTGCCGTTCTGGCCGACGAGCGCGATGCGGTCGTCATCGTCGATGCGCAGCGTCAGGCGGCGCAGCACCGGCTGCCCCGGCGCGTAACCGACGGCGACGCCGTCGAGCGCGACAATCGGCGGCGACAGCAACTTCGCCGGTGCCGGGATGTCGATCGGGCGCACCTCGTCGGCGACCGCCGCGGCGGGCGGCGCGAGCTTGGCCAGCAGCTTGAGCCGCGACTGCGCCTGGCGCGCCTTGGTCGGCTTGGCGCGGAAGCGATCGACGAAAGCCTGGATGCGGCGGCGCTCCGCCTCGCGCTTTTTGGCGAGCTTGAGGTCGAGCGCCTGACGCTCCTCGCGCTGGCGCGCGAAGGCGGAATAATTGCCGCGGTAGAGCGCAAGCCGCCCGCGGTCGAGATGCAGGATGTGGTCGACCGCGCTGTCGAGCAGGTCGCGGTCGTGGCTGATCACCACCACGGTGCGCGGATAGCGCGCCAGGTGCTCCTGGAGCCACAGCGTGCCCTCGAGGTCGAGATAATTGGTCGGCTCGTCGAGCAGCAGCAGGTCGGGCTCGGCGAACAGCACCGCGGCAAGCGCGACGCGCATGCGCCAGCCGCCGGACAGCTGTGCACAGGTTCGCTGCTGCTCGGCGGCGGCAAAGCCGAGGCCGGCGAGGATTTGCGCCGCGCGCGCCGGCGCCGCGTGCGCGCCGATATCGGCAAGCCGCGTCTGCACCTCGGCGATGCGGATCGGATCGCGCGCGGCGTCCGCCTCGGCGAGCAGGCGCGTGCGCTCCTCGTCCGCCGCCAGCACCGTATCGATCAGGCTGTGCGGTCCGTCCGGCGCCTCCTGGGCGAGGCGGCGCACGCGCGCGCGGGGCTCGAGCGTGATGCGGCCGCGCTCGGTCGCGACCTCGCCGGCGATGGCGCGGAACAGGGTCGTCTTGCCGACGCCGTTGCGGCCGATCAACCCGACCCGGGCGCCGGCGGGAATTTGCGCCGACGCGCCGTCGATCAACAGCCGCCCGGCCACGCGCACGCAAAGGTCGTCGATCAGGAGCATCGCGGCCTTTTGGCCGCTACCGCGGCCGCATGCAACGGCTTTGTGCTCGACCGCATTGCGGCAAACTGTTTGATGGCGAGGAACGCGGCTAGAGCATGATCCTGAAAAAGCCTGCCCCGGACTTGATCCGGGGTGGATACCGGTTTTCGGAAAAAATCATGCTCCCGTTCAAGCCTTGCGCTGCCAGCGCCCGTCCGCGTCGGGCTGCCAATAGGTGGCGGCAAAACCCTGCGCCTTGGCGCTCGACCAGCGCTCGCGCGCGGCGGCGAGCGCATCTGGGTCGTCGCCGTCGAACAGGAGCACGATGCGCTCGTAGCTTCCCGCTTCCGCCGGCAGCGGCGCGCCGTCGACGAGAAAGCGCACGTTCGCGCCGTTCGGATTGTCCTCGCGCGTGGTGAGCAGCACCGGCTGCGCCGCCGCCTCGCCTTCGCGGTCGGTGCCGTGCGGCAGGAACGCGTCGTCGCGATAGGTCCACAGATGCGCACCGAGCGCGTCCACCCGCTCGTCGGAGGAGGCCTGCACCACCACGCGCCAGCCGCGCGCGAGCGACTTTTCGATCAGCGCCGGCAGCACCTTCTCGATCGGCTGGCGCTGCAGATGATAGAACAGGATCTCGGTCATGGCGGCGCGCGCAAACCTTCTGAGCGATCCTACGGTTCTTACTTCTCGTAATGGTCCGCCACCAGGCGGTCGAGCAGCCGCACTCCCCAGCCGGAGGCCCAGCTGCGGTTGACGTCGGTCGCCGGCGAGGAAAAGCCGGTGCCGGCGATGTCGAGATGCGCCCACGGCGTCTTGTCGACGAAGCGCTGCAGGAATTGCGCGGCGGTGATCGACCCGCCCCAGCGCCCGCCGGTGTTCTTCATGTCGGCGAATTTCGAATCGATCAGCTTGTCGTATTCGGCGCCGAGCGGCATGCGCCACACGCGCTCGCCGGTCGCTTCGCCCGCCTTGGCCAGCCGCTCGGACAGGCGGTCGTCGTTGGAGAACAGCCCGGCGTGCTCGTGCCCGAGCGAGATGATGATGGCGCCGGTGAGCGTGGCAAGATCGATCATGAATTTCGGCTTGAACCGGCTCTTCACGTACCAGAGCACGTCGGCGAGCACGAGCCGGCCCTCGGCGTCGGTGTTGATGATCTCGATCGTCTGGCCGGACATCGAGGTGACGATGTCGCCCGGGCGCTGGGCGTTGCCGTCCGGCATGTTCTCGACGAGGCCGATCGCGCCCACGGCGTTGACCCCGGCCTTGCGCGCGGCAAGCGCATGCATGAGGCCGACGACGCAGGCCGCGCCGGCCATGTCGCCCTTCATGTCCTCCATGCTGGCGGCCGGCTTGATCGAGATGCCGCCGGTGTCGAAGCACACGCCCTTGCCGACGAAGGCGAGCGGAGACGCGCCGCTCTTGCCCCCGTTCCAGCGCATGACCACGACCCGGCTCTCGCGCCGCGAGCCCTGGCCGACGCCGAGCAGCGCGTTCATGCCGAGCTTCTTCATGGCGCGCGGGTCGAGCGCCTCGACGGCGACGCCGAGCTTTTTCAGCGCCGCCGCGCGCCGCGCGAACTCCTCGGGAAACAGCACGTTGGGCGGCTCGTTGACGAGGTCGCGCGCGAGCAGCGTGCCGGCGGCAACCGCCGTGCGCTCGGCCCAGGCCTTGCGCGCGCCCGCCACGTTGGCGACGCCGAGCGTGAGGCGCGGCTGGGGCGGGCGCTCCTCGCCTTCCTTGCGCTTCGTCTTGTAGCGGTCGAACGCATAGGCGCGCAGCTCGGCGCCGAGCGCCGCGTCGGCGGCCTGTTCGGGCTTCATCGGCCCGGACGGCAGATCCAGCACGATCGTCGCCTCGGCGGCGCCGGCGGGAATCCGGCCCATGGCGGCGCCGCCCAGCTTCACGAAATCCTTGAGGTCGGATGCCTTGCCGAGACCGACCACGACGAGCCGCGACGCCTTGAGGCCGGCGGGGGCCACGATGTCGAGGACCGTGCCGCTCTTGCCCTTGAAGTTGCCGGCTCCGGCCGCCCGGACGACCAGGTTGCCGGTCGGCTTGAGCAGGGCCTGGGTCGCCGCCCCGAGGCGCAGGCCGTCGTCGGCGAACACGATCAGCACGCGCCGGGCCGGCGCGGAAATTGTGGCAAATCCGATGCGCAAGGCACTGGGCATGGCGGCAAAACCCTCGTTCTTGGGCTGCGTCGGGCCGGAAAGCTCCGGACCGGGGCGGGTATCGGGCTCGATCCCGGTATGGTGAATTTGAGGTTTCTACGGTTTTGCAGCGAGACCGAACAGGACCTTCAAATCCAAAACCACACTGGAATCATAGGCATGCTATGATCCCTTTGATTCCGATGCTCGTACGGAGTGGGCCGAGGGGCTTACGGACTTCGGAACCGGGACGCCGGCGGAAACTCCCATACCGCATCGCCCGGCGGGTGGCGAGGTTGCTGCCGAAGTCCTGCCATTGATCGGTGCTAGAAGGCCTATGGGGGCTAGAGCACGGCCTCGCAATGGGGAAGGGGTCCGCCCGGGCACGCCGGGCGGGCGCCGATAAGCCGCGGCATGATCGGATCGATCGATCGCTACATTTTTCGCACCAGTTTCGGCGCGTTCGTGCTGATCGCCGTCAGCCTGACCGCGGTGATCTGGGTCACCCATGCGTTGCGCGACATCGACCTGATGACGAATCAGGGACAAACCGTCCTCGTCTTCGTCGGCATCACCGGCCTCGTCATCCCGCTCCTGCTGCTGGTCATTGCGCCGATCGCGCTGGTGATCGCGGTGGCCTACACGATCAACAAGCTCAATACCGATTCCGAGATCGTGGTGATGAACGCGGCCGGCATGTCGCCCTGGCGCCTGTTCCGTCCCTTCCTGGGAGTGGCGATCGTCGTCTCGCTCATCGTCACCGGCATCAGCGCCTATCTGGCGCCGAAAGGACTGCGCGAGCTGCGCGAGTGGGCCACCAAGGTGCGCACCGACCTGGTCGCCAATATCGTGCAGCCGGGCCGCTTCATCACCATCGAGCCCGGCCTCACCTTTCATCTGCGCGAGCGGCGGGCCAACGGCCAGCTGATCGGCATATTCATGGACGACAAGCGCGACGCGAAGGAGCACGCGACGTTCCTGGCGGAGTACGGCGAGATCGTGGAAAGCGGCCAGAACAGCTTTCTCGTGCTCTATAACGGCAGCCTGCAGCGGCTCGAAGCCGGCAAGCTCGATCCCACCATCATCCTGTACGACCGGCACGCCTTCGACCTGTCGCGCTACGGCGGCGGCGCCCAGCTGCAGCCGGCGATCTACGGCGTGCGCGAGCGCTTCCTGTGGGATCTCGCCAGCCCCGATCCCGACGACCTCTTGTTCCGCCATCAGCCCGCGCAGTTTCGCGCCGAATTCCACGACCGCCTGATGGCGCCGATCTATCCGCTCGCGTTCGTGCTGATCGCCTTCGCCATTCTCGGCGCGCCGCGCACGTCGCGGCAAAGCCGGGCCTTCTCGCTCGGCCTCGCGATCGCGAGCATCACCGGGCTGCGCTTCCTCGGCTTCGCCGGCGCGGTCTTCGCCGTCCAGGCGCCCGCGGCCCTCCTGCTCATCTACCTCTCGCTCATGGCGGCGATCGTGTTCAGTGTCCTGGCCATTTCGCGCGGCGCCACGATCGAGCCGCCCGCGCTGCTGGTGGCGGCGGTCGACGCGCTCACCGAACGCATCGCCCGGCGCCTGGTGCCGACGTGACGGGGCAGCGATGATGCCGCGCACCCTCGCCCGCTATTTCGCCTGGCGCTTCATCGGCGCCACGTTCGCCGTTTTCGGCGGCGTCTTCCTGCTCGTGGTGCTGGTCGACTACGTCGAGCTGACGCGGCGCGCCTCCGACGTTGCCGATGCGTCGGCCTGGACCCTGGCCAAGACCTCGTTGTTCCGCGTCCCCCAGGTGACCGAGCGCATGCTGCCGTTCTCGGTGCTGGTCGGCGCGATGTCCTGCTACCTCAACCTGTCGCGCCGGCACGAACTGGTCGTGGCGCGGGCCGCCGGCGTGTCGGCCTGGCAGTTCGTGGCGCCGGCGGTGATCGTCGCGCTGCTGCTCGGCATCGCGGCGACCGCGATCTACAATCCGGTCTCGGCCGCCTTGCGCGAGCGCTCGAAACGGCTCGAATCGGAACTGTTCGGCGAGCGCCAGTCGGCCCTGCAGCAGACCGGCGGGGGCGGCTTCTGGGTGCGCCAGCGCAACTCCGACGGGGAGCAGGCGATCATCAATGCCAAGTCGAGCCGCGAGCAGGGGGCCCAGCTCGACGGGGTGAGCATTTTCACCTTCGAGTCGGGCGGGCATTTCCGCGAGCGGATCGAGGCGCGCGGCGCGCGGCTCGAGCCCGGCCATTGGCGGCTCGACCAGGCGCGCATCTATTCCTCCGGCGCCCCCCCGCGCGAGCCCGAGTCCTACCTCCTAAGTACAACCCTGACCTCGGAGCAAGTACGCGAAAGCTTTGCGACCCCCGAGACCGTCTCGTTCTGGCAACTTCCCCTGTATATCGACATGGCCGATCAGGCCGGACTCGGGGCCGCCGGCTATCGATTACAATACCAACTCTTGCTGGCGCGGCCGTTTCTACTTGTCGGCATGGTGTTCCTCGCCGCCTCGGTCAGCTTACGTTTCTTTAGATTCGGCGGGGTACCCAAGATGGTTTTGAGTGGCGTTACTGCCGGGTTTCTGCTTTATGTATTGTCGAAAGTAACCGAGGACGTAAGCAAGGCCGAGCTGATGCACCCGGCGGCGGCGGCGTGGGTGCCTGTGCTATTCGGGGCAATCACGGGAATCGTGGTGCTGTTGTATCAGGAGGACGGGTGATGGCCGCATCGACCACCGCTCGCCCCCCCTCATTGCGCCCGCTTTGCCGGATCGGCGCCCTCGCGCCGGTCCTTGCGGCGTTTGTCGTCCTGTGCGCCGGGCCCGCCGCCGCACAACCGCAGAGTAATCCGAACTCCGGCTTCAACCAGGACTGGGTCGGCGTGCCCAAGCAGCCCGCCGGCGCGACCGGCCTCGACATCCGCAAGAAGGACCCCAACGCGCAGATGCTCGTCAAGGCCGACGAACTCAACTACGACTATTCGAACAACCGCGTCATCGCGCTCGGCAGCGTTCAGATCTATTACAGCGGGACGCGGCTCGAGGCCGACAAGGTCGTCTACGACCAGAAGACCAAACGGCTCCGCGCGGAAGGCAATGTCTGGCTGCGCGACGCCGACGGCAAGGTCATCACCGGCGACACCCTCGACCTGACCGACGATTTCCGCGACGGGTTCGTCGATTCGCTGCGCCTCGAGGGGACCGACAAGACGCGGTTCGCGGCGCCGCGCGCGACGCGCTCGCCCGATCAGATCACCGTGTTCGAGAGCGGCGTCTACACCGCCTGCGAGCCGTGCGCCGACGACCCGCGCAAGCCGCCGAAATGGCAGGTCAAGGCCACGCGGATCATCCACGACGAAGTCGAGAAGATGATCTATTTCGAGAACGCGCGGCTCGAGTTCTTCGGCATCCCGATGTTCTGGTGGCCGTACATGTCGGCGCCCGACCCGTCGGTCCAGCGCAAGACCGGATGGCTGCCGCCGACGTTCAGCACCACCGGCAATTACGGCCTCGCCGTCACCACGCCGTACTACTGGGCGCTCGCGCCCAATTACGACCTCACGCTGACCCCGACGGTCACCACCAAGCAGGGACTGCTGATGCAGGCCGAGTGGCGCCAGCGCACGGAGACCGGCTCGTTCAACATCAAGGCCGCGGGCATCTACCAGCTCGACCCGCAGGCCTTTGCCGACCGGAACGGCGCCAACTATCCCGGCGCCATCAAGGCGCGCGGCAGCCTCGAGGGCTCCGGCCGGTTCGCGCTCAATGAACGATGGACCTGGGGCTGGGATGCGCTGCTGGTGTCCGACAAGACCTTCTTCCAGGACTACGGCCTCCAGGGCTACGTCACGCAGAACTACAATTCCTTCCGCAACGCCATCAGCGACACCGGAACGTCGCAGCTCTATCTGACCGGACGCGGCGACCGCAGCTATTTCGACGCGCGCGTGATGTACACCCTCGGCCTCTCGCTGGCCGACAGCCAGAGCCAGCTGCCGGTCATCCATCCGGTGGTCGATTACGTCTACGTGTTCGGTCAGCCGATCATGGGCGGCGAGGTTTCCGTGCGGACCAACCTGACCAGCCTGACCCGCGAGTCGGCCGAATTCGACGCCATCAGCAGGAACGCGATCACCAACAATTTGTGCGCCCCCACGACCGCCGACCCGGCGATGAAGACGCCGGCCAACTGCCTGTTGCGCGGCATTCCCGGAACCTACTCGCGCGTCTCCGCCGAGGCCACGTGGCGGCGCACCATCGTCGATCCCATCGGCCAGGTGTTCACCCCGTTCGTGTCGCTGCGCGCCGACGTCGCCTCCGCCTTGATCCAGGGCGAGCCGGGGGTGTCGAGCTTCGTTCCTCCCGGCGAGAACACCGTCGCGCGCGCCATGCCGACGGTCGGCCTCGAATACCGCTACCCGTTCATCGGCGTGCAGTCGTGGGGCACGCAGACGATCGAGCCGATCGCGCAGCTCATCGCGCGGCCGAGCGAGACCAACATCGGCAAGCTGCCCAACGAGGACGCGCAAAGCCTGATCTTCGACGACAGCAACCTGTTCAAGGTCAACAAGTTCTCCGGCTGGGACCGGGAAGAGGGCGGCACGCGGGTGAATTACGGCGTGCAATACACCGCCCAGTTCAATCAGGGCGGCACAATCAGCGCGCTGGCCGGCCAATCCTATCACCTGTTCGGCACCAACTCGTTCGCCGTCGCCGACACGGCCAATACCGGCCTCGACAGCGGGCTGCAGACCCAGCGGTCCGACTACGTGGCGCGCGTGTCCTACCAGCCGGACAAGACCTACATGTTCACCACGCGGGTCCGGCTCGACCAGGAGACGATGGCGGTGCAGCGGGCCGAGGTCGAGGGCCGCGCCAACTTCGAGCGCTGGTCGCTCTCGCTGCTGTACGGCAATTACGCGGCGCAGCCGGACATCGGCTTCCTGGCCCGGCGCGAGGGCGTGCTCGGCAGCGCGCTGCTCAAGGTCACGCCGAACTGGGCGGTGCTCGGCGCCGCCCGCTACGACGTCACGAATGCCCAGTTCAACCAGTATCGCCTCGGCTTCGGCTATATCGACGATTGCCTGGCCATCTCCATGAGCTACATCACCGATTACGGCTATACCTATTCGCCGGTGACCAACAACTCGATCCAGGCGGGCATCAACCATACGGTGATGTTGCAGATGAGCTTGCGCACGCTCGGCAGCTCGTCGTTCCAGCAGAAGATCAGCTCGGTGACGCCGACCAATTGAGCAGGATTCACGCGAGATGACGCAGCTTCCGACCCCGATCATCGCGCGCCGGCGGGGCGCCGCCGCCGTTGCGCTGGCGATCGGCCTTCTCGCCGCGTTGTGCGCTCCCGTGCGCGCGCAGACGGTGGCGGTGTTCGTCAACGGCGAGCCGATCACCGTGCTCGACATCGAACACCGCATCAAGCTGACCGAGGTATCGACCCACAAGGCGCCGTCGCGGCAGGAAGCGCTCGAGGAGCTGATCAACGAGAAGCTGAAGACGCAGGTCGGCAAGCGCTACGGCGTCGACATTCCGGACAAGGACATCGACGGCACGTTCACCGGCATGGCGCGGCGGGCCGGGCAGACGCCGCAGCAGTTCGCCCAGTCGCTCGGCCAGTCGGGCATCAACGTCGCGGCGCTCAAGCGGCGCATCAAGGCCGACATGACGTGGAGCAGCATCATCCGCGGCAAGTTCCCGTCGATCCTCAACGTGGGCGAAAAGGACGTCATGTCGGCGCTCGAATCGCGCAAGGCGGAGGGAAAGGACGCCGCGTCGTTCCAGTATACCCTGCGGCCGGTCCTGTTCATCGTGCCGCGCGGCTCGCCGCCCGCGTTCGTCGAGGGGCGCAAGCGCGAAGCCGACGGCCTGCGCAACCGCTTCCAGGATTGCGAGCAGGGCATCCGGTTTGCGCGCGCGCTGACCGACGTAGCGGTGCGCGACCCGATCACCCGCGTCTCCACCGACTTCGCGGAGCAGCAGCGCGAGGTGCTGGACGCGACCGCGGTCGGCCGCCTGACGCCGCCCGAGGTGACGATGCAGGGCGTCGAGATGTTCGCGGTGTGCTCCAAGGACCCGGCGCGCGGCGACTCCGTCGGCATGGCCCAGGTGCGCGAGTCCATGGTCACCGAGCGCTACAACGCGCAAGCCAAACGCTACCTCGAGCAGCTGCGGCGCGAAGCCATCATCGAGCAGCCGCGCTGAACCAGGCCATGCCGGCACCACTGGCGCTGACGCTCGGCGAGCCCGCCGGGATCGGGCCCGATGTCACGCTTTCGGCCTGGCAGCGGCGCGCCGAGCTCGAGCTGCCGCCGTTCTATGTGCTTGCCGACCCGGGCTTCCTCGAGCGGCTCGCCCGTCGGCTCGGCCTTGCGGTGCCGGTCGCGACGGTCGAGCCGGGCGCGGCGACGACGACGTTCGCGCGGGCGCTGCCGGTCGTGCCGCTCGCGCTTGCGGTGACGGCGGCACCGGGCCGGCCGGACGAGTCGAGCGCGCCGGCGGCCATCGCCGCGATCACGCGTGCCGTCGCCGACACCGTCGCCGGCCGCGCGGCGGCGATCGTCACCAACCCGGTGGCGAAGTCGGTGCTCTACCGCGACGGCTTCGCCGACCCGGGCCACACGGAATTCCTCGCCCGCCTTGCTCGGGAGGCGACCGGGCGCGCCGCCCGCGCGGTCATGATGCTGTGGTCGCCCGAGCTTGCGGTCGTACCGGTCACCATCCATCTGCCGCTGCGCGAGGTACCGGCCCGGCTCACCGTTGATCTCGTGGTCGAGACCGGACGCATCGCCGCGCGCGACCTGGCCGGCCGGTTCGGCATCGCGGCGCCGCGGCTCGCCGTCGCCGGGCTCAATCCGCACGCGGGCGAGGACGGCGCGCTCGGCGACGAGGATCTGAGCGTCGTTGCGCCCGCGGTCGCGCGGCTGCGCGCTGAAGGCATCGACGCGCGCGGCCCGCTGCCGGCCGACAGCATGTTCCATGCGGCGGCGCGCGCCGGCTACGACGCGGCGCTGTGCATGTATCACGATCAGGCGCTGGTCCCGATCAAGACGCTGGCGTTCGACCATGCGGTCAACGTCACCCTCGGCCTGCCGTTCGTGCGCACTTCGCCCGACCACGGCACCGCGTTCGACATCGCCGGCAGCGGGCGCGCCGACCCGTCGAGCCTCATCGCGGCGCTGCGCCTCGCGGCCCGGCTCGCGGCGGCGTCGCCGCCGGGATGAGCGGCATCGACGACCTGCCGCCGCTGCGCGACGTCATCCGCCGCCATGGCCTCGCCGCGCGAAAATCGCTCGGCCAGAATTTTCTGCTCGACCTCAACCTCACCGCCCGCATTGCGCGCGCGGCCGGCCCGCTTGACGGCGTCACCGTCGTCGAGGTGGGCCCGGGCCCCGGCGGCCTCACCCGCGCGCTGATCGCGCTCGGCGCACGCCGGGTCGTTGCGATCGAACGCGATGCGCGCGCCCTTCCAGCGCTCGAGGAGATCGCCGCGCGCGTTCCCGGCCGGCTCGAGATCATCCACGGCGATGCGATGCTGATCGCCGTGCGGCCCCATCTCGATCCCGGGCCGGCGCGCGTCGTCGCCAACCTGCCTTACAACGTCGCCACCGCGCTGCTCGTCGCCTGGCTCACGCTCGATGCGTGGCCGCCGTGGTACGATTCGCTCATCCTGACGTTCCAGCGCGAGGTGGCGGAACGCATCGTGGCGGCACCCGGCTCGAAATCCTACGGACGCCTGTCGGTGCTCGCCGGCTGGCGCACCCGGGCGCGCATCCTGTTCGACATTGCGCCGAGCGCCTTCGTACCGCCGCCGAAAGTGACCTCCGCGGTCGTGCGGCTCGTGCCGCTGCCGGCTCCCCTGCCCTGCGATCGCCGCCTGATCGAGCGCGTGGCGCAAGCAGCCTTCGGGCAGCGCCGCAAGATGCTGCGGCAGAGCCTCAAGTCGCTCGGGATCGAGCCGCTTGAGCTGCTGGCAGCCGCCGGCCTCGATCAGACCGCGCGCGCCGAGGATATTTCGGTCGAAGGATTTGCCGCCCTGGCGCGGGCGCTGGCGAAGATCGCCCCGGACACGGCATAATGGAGTCGAGGACCAAAACGATGACGCGTCTCGTCCGCCAATCGCTCACCGCCTATGCCACGCCGCTGTGCGAAACCGTGGTCGAGGCGCCGGAGCCGGCCGGCACCGAAGTGCTGGTGCGCGTGCGCCGCTGCGGCGTGTGCCATTCGGACGTGCATCTGCAGGACGGGTATTTCGTGCTCGGCGGCGAGAAGAAGCTCGACGTGACG
>WNGG01005238.1_pt1 | contig 14482 bp, 20 predicted proteins | sample 5400661 | NCBI WGS metagenome assembly WNGG01 (sample SAMN13153372, study PRJNA577476) | soil metagenome | isolation source: 100 cm soil or saprolite under Garry oak tree replicate 1 | place: USA:California | collected 2016-06-15
TGACGCCGCTCTCACCACCGGCGATGATCCAACCGATGCCGTCCAGCGTCAGGTCGGGCAGCGGTCCCAGCAACGGCTCGCATGACAGGAACCGCACCACCGCGGGTACGGCCCGGAGATCGTCGATGCGATCCACCGCGTCACCGTCTTCCACGGATACCCCCACCCACAGGTTCGCCGGCCACGTCAGTGAGGGCGCCAGCCGGCGTAGGCGGCGGGCCCGCTTGGTCAGCACCTGATACGTGTGCTGCGGGGTGGCCGCCATGACGTCGAAGACCTGGCGGACGAACGCGACCGGCACCTGGGCATGGAACAGGTCGCTCATCGAGTTGACGAACACGACCCGGGGACGCTTCCAGGTCAGCGGCAACCCGAGACCATCCGGGTGGACCGTCAACCCAAACCCTGGACCGCTCGTCCGCGGATCTCCATCGCGTTGGTACCGAGGCTGGCCCATCGCCTTGAGCCGCTTGGCCAAGGTCATCGCATAGCAGTTGTCGCACCCTCGACTGACGCGGTCGCAGCCCGTCGTGGGATTCCACGTCGCCTCGGTCCACTCGATGGCACTGCGGTCACCCATAACTGATCCTCATCTTCCGACACTAATCGGTCGAACGAATGTTCTACAGAGTTCAGTACGCGCCGACTCTGCCTGTCTACGGCTCAACGACCAGCGTGGTCCTCACCCGAACCGGACCGGCGGTCCGGGTCGAGCGGTGAGTATTCGGTGAACTGGCAGATGCGTCAGCTCGGGACGGTCACCGGCCGTAGGTAGCTGTACACCGTCTCGCGGCTGATGCCGAACTCCTTGGCCAGCACGGACTTCCGCTCACCAGCGGCGGCGCGCTCGCGCAACTGCTGCGCCTGCGCGACGGTAAGGGCGGGCTTGCGGCCGGTGTAGACGCCGCCGCGCTGCTTGGCCGCGGCGATGCCCTCGCGCTGCCGCTCCAGGATTAGGGCGCGTTCGAACTCGGCGAAGGCGCCCATGACCGACAGCAGCAGGGTCGCCATCGGGGAGTCCTCCCCGGTGAAGGTCAGGTTCTCCTTGACGAACTCGACCCGTACGCCCTTGCCGGTCAGGGTCCGCACGAGCTGGCGTAGGTCGTCGAGGTTGCGGGCAAGGCGGTGCATGGAGTGGACGATGACGGTGTCGCCGTCGCGGACGAACGCGATCAGCTCGTCGAGCTTCGGCCGGGTGGTGTCCTTGCCGGATGCCTTGTCGGTGAAGGTCCGGTCGACGGTGATCGCGTCGAGTTGCCGGACGGTGTTCTGGTCGACGCTGCTGACCCTGACGTACCCGACCCGCATCGCCGCGGCCCCCATTCACCCAAAGTGTCAGGGTGGACTCTATGAGCCGGCCGGACAAGCGTCAAGAAACCACGCAAGCGACCCTATCTTGACGCGGTTGACCGGGATCGCGTGGCGTGGTGTTGGGGTGTGATCAGAACCGACAACTTGGCGTCGAGCGCACTGGCCAGGTCGACCAGGGTCTTGATCCGGGCAGTAGTGCGGGCACCCTGCTCCAGTTTGCGGATTACATCGACAGACACGCCGGACCGTTCGGCGAGCAGTTCCTGCGTCAGGCCGCGCTGCGACCGGAGCCGGCCGAGTTGGTCGCCGATGGAGTGGATGCTGGTCACAGTTGTCCCCCGGTGCGTCAGGTGGCGGTGCCCGCGTGGCCTTGAGTGTAGGGCCAGAAACCGTCGGTACCGAGCCGTTACTACCCTGACGGCAGGGGCAATCGATTGAGGAGAGGCAGCGGCTATGGCGGACGCAAGCCCGGGCGAGATCTTCGGCGTGGATCGCCGGCGTTAAGGCGTATTACCCGGGTGGCCCGAAGGCGTCCTACGTGACCCCGTGGGCAGACATGCCAGAGTGGGAGCGAGCCAGCGCCGCGGCCGTATATATACGAGCAGGTGCGCGCGTTCGTCGAGGCCAGCGACGGCGCGACGGCCAAGCTGACCCGAGAGCAGAAGGGTCGCTTCGTGGCGCTGTGCTGGATCGGGCAGATCTTCAGGCACTTCCCGGACCCGAAGGCCGCCTATGTGGCCGACTGGGAAGACCTGCCGCAGTGGCAGCGGGAGACGGACGCCGACATCTTCGAGCGGATCGAGCATTGCCTCGCCGAGGACAAGTAGCGGCCCGGCGGCCTACCCGCGCCCGCGCCGCCGAGGAGCTGCGGGAGCGGATCGCCGAATACCGGTGAGGTTGTCAGGATCTCCGCGTACCGCGCTGCGTAGTACGCTCGGGTCATGCCGTACGTCTGGCTTCCGATCGCGCTGGCGATGCTGCGCGGCATCGAGCCTTACGAGGTCATGCAGGCGCTGGGGGCCAAGAGGCGGCTACCGGTGCCGGGTATGTCTGGCAACGTGCCGATCATCGCGATCTGTGCCCGCACCAACGCTGGCCGGGCGCTAGCCGTCGCCGTCCGGAAGGTCGGCGGTCTTGATCAGGAGATCGTGGGCGCCCGGGACCTCAACCCGGACGAACTGGCCCAGTTTGAGCAGTGGGAGGCGGGTCAAGATGACTGACGACTACGACACGGCGCAGGAACTTCGCCAGCGGGCCGACTCTGCGGCCGCGGCCGAGGCGTTCGCACGTGGCGACGTGGCGCTTGACTTCGCCGCCGCTGGCACGGTTGAACTGCCGCCGACGCCTGAGGGTGAGGTGATGGTGGTGCGGTCCATCCGGCTGCCCGTCGACCTGGAGGTACGGGCCAAGGGGATCGCGGAGGCGCGCGGACTGCCGTACTCGGTACTGATCCGAGACTGGATCTCGGAGGGATTGGAGCGGGCAGAGGCCGGGGAGCAGCGCGACCCGGTCACGGAGTTGCACCGGATCGCCGATGCCGCCGACCGGGCACTGCGGGCACTCGAAGGACGACGCGACGCAGCCTGAACCCCAGCAACGACGTGAACGGCAACTACGCGAGGTTCGCGCCGAACCGTCCGGGTCAGCCAGTAACGGTGATCGTCCAGGAGCACTCGGAGTTCATGTCGAGGTAGTGCTGCCCCGGGTCGGCGTGCACCGGGACATTGTCGGATCCCTTCTTGGCCAGCTCATTGACCAGAACATCCTGCGGGTTGCCCTGCGCGTCATACTCAGAGACCGCGAAGTTGCCCTGGCTGCCGAACGACGAGCAGTCAAACGTGTAGGCCAGCGACCATTCATCGCTCGTGGTGAAGATCGCCGACTTCTTGATGCCATTGCCCTTGAGGGTGAGCAGCGTCTTCGGGCCGGGCGTCGGCGGAGGAGGCGGTGGCGCGGCCTGAGTGGTCGGTGGTGGCGCGGCTGGGGTCGTCGCTGGGACTGCGGTCGGGGTGGTGGTGGCGACTGCAGTCGGGCTGGGTCCGGCCTTCGGCTTGACCTTCGGGCTGACTGCGGACACAACAACACCGATGCCGCAGCACAGGAGGACTAGCGCGCCGACGACAATGCCGATGATCAGTAGCGGCTTGCGGGATTTCCCGGCCGGCGGCTGCGGCGGTATGCCGAGCGGCTGGGTGGGCTGCTGGCCCGGCGGGCCGTACGGATAGGGGTTCTGGCCGGGGTCGGGTGGCGAAGGTGGGGACTCGGAGGTCATGTCGGTCAGGGTGGCGAAGGCAATACGGGCTGTCACCGCCCGTTCGGGTTAAGCCGAGCACTGGGCACCCGAACAGGTGACCCCCAGCCGGCGCCTGGATCGGCCCTCTCGGGGTGTCGTGCCGAGCGTCCGGGACCGGCCATGGCGGGAGCGGTCGATAGTGATCTTTCAATCGGCTATGTCACGGATACGGACGGGCGTATGCCGGCGGCTGGACGGATGACGATCGGATGCCGGGCATGTCAACGGACATGCCGAAGCGAATGGAGCGTTCGCCGGCTCGACGCCGCGTGGCACGCGCTGGCACACGCTCCAGTCCATTGCGGCTCTCGTTTCGGCGACCGGCGCCACGAGCTCCCGCCGAGGGCGCCTGAACTCGATCACCGCTGGACACACGGTGGACACGCGCGGACGCCGCCCGAGCCGGTACGACCCGATCCGAGCCGACGGAGCGCAGGTATCGCTAGCAGGCGAAACGCCGCGAGCCGAGCCCCGCCGATGTGGGCCGATACGAACGCAGGGGGACTGAAACTGCTAGCAGGGGAAACCCTGCTCGTGGGTTCGAATCCCACGCCCTCCGCTGGCGAGCACAAACAGAGATCGGGTCGAAGTGGCAGTCCGACCCGATCAGCGATACACGTCGCTGCGGTGGCCGACCCGGTACACGGTGACCGTCTCGGCCTTGTCGTCGATTTCGTAGACGATGCGGTAGTCGCCGATGCGGACCCGCCAGTCGTTACCGCCGCCAGCTAGTTTGACTGCTCCGGCTGGGCGAGGCTGGCCGACCAGTCCGATGATCTCCCGTAGCGCTGCCGCGAACACCGACCGGGGCAGCTGCTGCAGCTCCTTGAACACGTCGGGGTGGAAGTCGACCTTCACGCGGCCTGTCCCGCCCGGATGAACTCCTCGATCGACACGTTGAGTTCGTCAAGCATCTGGGCGAGGGTCATTGGCGTGAACGGCGTCGCGCGGGTCTGGCGCAGCCACAGAGCATCGGCGACGTCAGCGTGCTCGTGGAGGCGTTCGTAGTCGGCCATGGAGATGATGACGGCGGTCTCCTTGCCGTTGTCGGTGATGATCGCCTCGCGGCCGGTGTGGGCGACCTCGCGGACAATGTTGCCGAGGTTGCCGCGTAGTTCATGCAGGCTGATCGTACTCATGGTACCAACGGTACACTGGCTCACTGCATCGTAATCCGCGACGGATCCAACAGCTCAACACGCAACCGTCAGCGGCGACGGCGGCGGATGGCGAGGACGATTCCGACGATCACCGCGACCACTACCACACAACCGAAGCCGTACGCGACCACCTGCCACGGATGAATAATCACCATCATTTCGCCGCACCGCCTACTTGTTACACAACGTCCGCAGCGCCGTCGACAGGTCCGCCGTGCTGACCGCACTGCCCTGGCTGCGCATATGCCAGTGTCCACCTTCCCAGACCAGGTCGATGTGGCTGCTACCGGTGGCGCTGCTGGTCTCCACCCGCGCGGTATTACCCGTGACCGTCGCGCTACCCACAACCAGGTGGGTCTTCGCCAAGGTGTCCGACATCTTGATGCAGTTGGCCAGCGTGATGAAGTCGGAGCGGGAAATGCTCGCCCTGCTGGACGAGTCGAGTGCGTCGTAGAACCCGCCGTAGTCGCCGTTCAGCGCCAGGTCGACGAAGTGCTGCGCGGCAGCCTTCGCCCCGGCCGGCGTCTTGTCGCCGCTGGACAGCGCCGGGAGCACGGCGACGGCGCCGATGCCCAGGCAGAGCAGCAGCACGAAGGCGCCGGCCACCAGGCTGATGATCAGGCCCGTGCGGCTCCTGCCCTGCGGCGGCGGCGGGACCGCAGGCCCGCCCGGATACTGGCCATACGAAGCCGGCGGCCCGTACGAAGGCGGCGACCCATACGGCGGCGGGCCGTACGAAGGCTCCGGCCCGTACGAAGGCTCCGGCCCGTACGAAGGCTCCGGCCCGTACGAAGGTGCCGGCCCGTACGAAGGTGCCGGGCCGTACCCGGGAGACGGGCCGTACGAGGGCTGGCCCGGGTACCCGCCGGGCTGCTGGGACGAATCCGAACCATAGGGCGGGTAGGACATGAACTCAGACGGTACCCGGACCCGCGCTCACTCGTGGTCCGGTACCGTGACGGCCGCCGGTACCGGTGCCCCGACAACGGTCGCGACCAGATCGCTGACGGTGTGCGCCCCGGCGTGGATGCCCGCGCTCGTGGCCGGTACCGACGGCGGCAGGTGGTACATCGCCGCCACGATGTAGCGCTCGCCCGGACCGGCGAAGCCGACGGTGTTCGCGACCCAGTGCCGGGTACCGGCGTCCGGCTCGACCGACCAGCCGTCCTTGTTGCCGGGACGCTGGTCGGGTCCGGCACCCCACACGCCCCACCGCTGGACCGGCCCGACCGCCCGCATGGCGTCCACGACGTACGCCCGGTCCTCCGGTAGGAGCTTGTCCAGGATGTACCCCATCAGCGCGGCAAGGTCGTCGGGCGTGCACTTCAGGTGGCCCCACCGGTGGACGAAGCCGGTCACGAACGTCAGCCCGGTCATGCCGTACGACCCCGTGAACCGCGGTACCAGCGACTCGCCGCTGTACCGGTCCCACAGCGCGTCCGCGGCCTTGTCGCTGGACCAGTTGAGCATGTCGGCGATCTGTTGCCGGGCGGTCGCGTCGAGGGTCAGCTGCCCGACCCGGGAGCGCTCCAGGAGCGCGACGGCCAGCGCGAGCTTCGGCGTCGACCCGGCCCACGTGAGGTGGTCGACGGGGCCGGCCCGCCAGACCGCGCCGGTCTTCCGGTCGCGTACCACGATCGCCAGGTATCCGGGCTGCTTGGCCAGATAGGCCGAAGCGGCGGCGAACCGCTGCTGCTGCGCGCACCCCCATGGCCCACAGGACGCGGACGGCGAGGCGGACGAAGGAGCGGCCCAGGAAGAAACAACAGGGGACCGGGTCACGAATCCGGCTACGAGCACAACGATGCCGACCGCGAGCACCCCGGCCGCGGCAGCGAGCAAAGCTAGCCGCGACGCGGCCGGCGCACCCGCTCGCGACCCAGGATCCACAGCGCCTCTACGCCGTCCCGCCAGGTGATCTTCTTGCCCTCCTCGCGGGTACGCGCGCGGTAGCTGATCGGGACCTCGTACGGGCGCACCCCACGGCGCAGCAGCTTGCCGGTGACCTCGGCCTCCATGCCGAACCCCTTGGACCTGACGTCCAGCGACCGGTACAGCTCCAGCGGCATCAGCTTGAAGCAGGTCTCCAGGTCGCCGAGGTAGCAGTTGTACAGCATGTTCGCGGCGGTCGTGACCGCCTTGTTGCCCATCACGTACCAGAACGAGAAGGAACTGTGGCTGCCGAACGTCCGGTTGCCGTAGACCACCTCGGCCCGCCCGTCGAGCACCGGTTCGAGCAGGCGCGGAATGTCCTGCGGGTCGTATTCCAGGTCAGCGTCCAGGATGACCAGGCAGTCGCCGGCCGCGCGATCGACCCCCGACTTGATCGCGGCGCCCTTGCCCTGGTTGCGCGGTTGGGTCACCACGGTCACCCGGGCGTCGTCGACCCGGGAGAGGATCTCCGGCGTGGCGTCCCCGCTGCCGTCGTCGACCACGACCAGCTCGATCTCGCACGGATAGTCCACGCTCAGCGCCTGCTTGAGGGCCTCTGGCAGCCGTGCCTCCTCGTTGTACACGGGCATGAGGATCGATAGCTTCACGGCCGGCTCCGGTTGTTGACGCTGGGACCGCACTAGACTACTTGCTCCCGATGCCGGGGTCACGTTGCCGCTGCGTACCCTGTGCGGATGCTCTTGCCACTGGGGCTGCTGCCGGCGCTGACGTTCGCGCTGGTCGCCTACGCGGTGCGCCCGGTGGCCGGCGACCTCCGGCTGGCCCTGGTGCGGGCCGCGGTCATCCTCGGCGCCGCCGCGGCGGCGCTGGTCGAGGCGCTGTCCGCGGTCCGCGCGCTGACCGCGCCGGCGCTGGTGGTCGCGTGGTCTCTTGCGATGGTACCGGCATCCGCAGCGGCCCTGGCCCGGTACCGGCGGGACGGCGGGCGCCCCCGGCTCGACCTCGCGTGGCGGAAGCTGACCCGCGGCGAGCAGGTCATGGTCGTCACGCTGGCCGGCCTGATCCTTGCCGAGCTGGTCGTCGCGCTGGTGTCCCCGCCCAACAACTACGACTCGATGACCTACCACCTACCCAAGATCGAGCACTGGGTGGCGCAGCGGGACGTCGAGTTCTTCCCGACCCGGATCCACCGTCAGGTGACGATCGCGCCCGGCGCCGAGTACCTGCTGCTGCACCTGCGGCTGCTCACCGGCGGGGACGGGCTCTACAACCTGCTCCAGTGGTGTGCCGGGGTGGGCTGCGTACTGGTCGCCGCGCGGATCGCCGGCCAGCTCGGTGGCGGCCGTCGGGCTCAGTTGATCACCGCGCTCATCACCGGTACCACGCCGATCCTGGCTCTGGAGGCGAGCAGCACGCAGACCGACCTTGTCGTGGCGGGCTGGGTGGCCTGCGTGGCCACGCTCGTGCTCGACGAGCTGCACCGCCGTACCTCCGTCTGGGCCGCGGCCCTGATCGGTGCCGGCGCCGGGCTGACCGCCCTGACCAAGGCGACCGGGCTGCTCGGCGCGGGTCCGCTGCTGCTGATCTGGGCGGCCGCGCAGGTGCGCCGGGCCCCGGTGCGCGCCCTGGCGAGCGGCCTGCTGGCCGCGGGACTGGCCGCCGCGCTCGCCGGCCCCTACCTGTACCGGCTGGACCGCACGTACGGCAACATGCTGGGCCCGGACTACCTGCGCAACTCGATCTCGATGCAGCGGCACGACCCGGCCGCGGTCCTGGTCAACCTGATGCACGTCGGGCAGACCGCGTTGCAGACGCCGATTACACCGCTCAACGACACCGCCGCGCGGGCGATCGACGGGCTTGCCCGCACGCTGCAGGTCGACCCGAACGACCAGCGGATCGTCTTCTGGGGCGCGACCTTCCCGACGCTGGCCTGGCCGCCCGACGAGGATCGCGCGTCGTTTCCGGTGCAGGGCACGCTCGTGCTGATCGGGGCGGCGGTGCTGCTCGTCCGGCGGGGGCGTCCGCGGATGTACGCGGCGGCGTTCTTCGTGGCGGTACTGCTGTATGCCGCCACCGTCAAGTGGCAGCCGTGGGGCAACCGGCTGATCCTGTTCCTGCTGGTACTCGGCGCGCCACTGGCCGGGTTGTGGCTGAGTGGGGTGCCGGTCCGGCCGCGGGCGGTGGCCACCTGGGCGACCGTGGTGACGCTCACCGTAGGCGCGAGCGCGGGCTGGCTGGCGGTCGGGTTCGGCTGGCCGCGCCGGCTGGTCGGGCACGGTTCGATCTTCACCGAGAGCCGGATCGAGCAGCGGTTCAACCGGCGGCCGCAGTGGCTCGGGGACTACGTCTGGGCGGCCGATGCGGTACGGGCCGCCGGGGCCCACCGGGTCGGCCTGGTGCAGGGCGAGGACACCTGGGAGTACCCGTGGTGGGTCCTCCTGCACGGTAACGACATCGAGGCACTTCAATCATTGGTACCCGGCCACCAGCCGGTCGTGGCGCCCGGCGACACCGACGCGATCGTGTGCGTGACCGACGCCCCGACCTGCGACTTCTACGTGCCGGACGGGTGGCAGCTGGAGATGCACGGGACCGTGGGGTACGCGCTGCGACCGCGGTGACCCCGTGCTCAGCCCAGCATGCCGAGGTCGCCGAGCACGGTGTTGTCGACCACCTTGCCGTCCCGGCGCACCTGACGCAGGTACCAGCGCTGCAACGGCGTCCGGCTCTGGTTGAACTGCCAGGCACCACGTGGGCTGTCGAGCTCACCGACGCTGCTCAGCGCCGCGTTGAGGGACTGCGCTGACAGATCGGCACTGGTGAACGTGAGCGCCTTGTCCAGTACGGCGGCCGCGTCGTACGAGCACATGGCGTACGTGCTCGGCATGTTGCCGTAGGTCCGCTGGTACTCCGCCACGAACATCCGGTTGGCCGCGTTGTCCAGGGCCGGCCCGTAGTTCATCGCGGTGTACAGGCCCATCGCCACCTCGCCGAACCGCTGCAGTGCTTCGGCGCTCTCGGTCACGAAGCCGGGCGCGTACACCGGCGGCGTGAGCCCGGCGGACCGGTACGCCCGGAAGAACGCCATGGCCGCCTCGCCGGAGAAGACCGCGAAGACGTTGCGCGCCCCGGAGCTGCGGATCGCGGCGAACGCCTGGGTGAAGCTGCCACCGGTGGCGACCTGCTGGGGGGCCGCGGCCAGGTTGGGATGACCGAGCGTCCCGTTGAACGCGGTGACGAAGCCGCTGACCGGCTCCCGGGCCGCCGCCGACTCGTCGGACAGGACATACACCGGCTCCCCGGTCTTGCTCGCCAGGTACCCGCCGAGGGCAGCGCTCGGGTCGGTGTTAACGTACGAGGTCCGCCAGATGTACTTCACGCTGCCCAGCGTGCTGGGCGAGGCGGCCGAGCCGAGCAGCGGTATCTGCGCCGTCTCGACCTGGTCGCGGATCGCGCTCATGACGACCGAGCTGACGATCCCCGACAGGACGTGTACCGAATCCTTGACCAGCCGGTCCACCGCGGCGCGCCCGGTGTCGGCGGTCTCGCCCTCGTCGAGCGTGGCGACCTGCGCCGGCCGGTTGCCGAGCTGGTTGCCGTGCAGCTTGAGGTAGAGCCGGAAGCCGGCGTTCAGCTCATCGCCGATGGGCTTGTTCGCGCCGGTCTGCGGAAGGATCAGACCGATCCGGACCGGGGTGGCCGGCACCGGCGAGGCCGTGCCCGCCGTCGAACAGGCGGCCAGGGCCGGAGCGGTCGCCCCGGCCGCTCCCACGGCGCCGAAGAGCCGGAGAACCTGCCGTCGGTCAAACTGGGACACGGAGCAGCTTCCTCTCGTTACTTGGATCAGGGCCCCCGTGACACGCCCGCACGCTTCCTACCGCCTCTTCCGGCAGGGCGTCAATGGTCGCGTGACGTACTTCTTGCCGCCGGTCGGAGCATAGGCCCGACTCTGCGGACTAGTCTTTGACGGAGTCAACGGTCTGGTCACCGGGGAGTACCGATGTCATCACTGATCGCCGAGGTTCGCGAGTTCAACCGGTTCTACACCGCCACGATCGGGGTCCTCCAGGACGGGCTGCTGCGGACCCCGTACTCGCTGACCGAGGCCCGGGTCATCTTCGAGCTGGCGCAGAGCGACGAGACCGAGGTCGCCGAACTGCGGCGGCGCCTGGGCCTCGACGCCGGGTACCTGAGCCGGATCCTGGCCCGCTTCGCCGCCGACGGGCTGGTCGTCCGTACCCGGTCGGCCGCTGACGGGCGGCGCCAGGTGACCGGGCTCACGCCGGCCGGCCGCGCCGCGTACCGGGTCCTGGACGAGCGCTCAGCCGCCGAGATCCGCCGGTTGCTGGACCGGCTCGGCAGCACCGACCAGCGCCGCCTCCTGCGGGCGATGGCGACGATCCGCGGCCTGCTCGCGGGCACCGGGCAGCCGGCTGTCGCGCTGCGCGAGCCGCGTCCGGGCGACTTCGGCTGGGTGGTCGGCCGGCACGGCGAGCTGTACTCGACCGAGTACGGCTGGGACGCGAGCTTCGAGGCGCTGGTGGCCGGAATCGTCGCCGACTTCAGCCGCGGGTACGACCAGGCTCGCGAGCCCGCACTTGGGCCGGATCGGCAGGGCGGCGTTTGTCGCGAGCCGGCACTTGGGCCGGATCGGCAAGGCGGCGTTTGTCGCGAGCGCGCCTGGCTGGCCGAGGTCGACGGGGAGCGGGCCGGCTGCGTGTTCTGCGTCCGGGAGGACGGGTCGACCGCGCGGCTGCGGGTACTGCTCGTGGAGCCGGACGCGCGCGGCATGGGCGTGGGCGGCCGGCTGGTGGCCGCATGCGTGGAGTTCGCCCGGTCTGCCGGGTACCGGCGGCTCGTCCTGCTGACCTACGACGTGCTCGCCGACGCCCGGCGGATCTACCAGCGCGCCGGGTTCAGGCTCGTGCACCAGGAGCCGGTCCGGCGCTACGGTCACGATCTGGTCGAGCAGGAATGGGCGTTGGACCTGTAGCCGGGATGCGACCCGCCGACCGGGTAGGGAAGGATGGGAGCATGACGGAGCCTGCGGAGGACAAGCGCACCGTGGTCGTCGTGGGGCCGGACGGGCAGCCGGTAGGCACTATGCAGCTACCGGAGCAGGACAGCGAAGACGGTGAACGCGAGGATCCCGGTTCGCTGGTCCAGCAGCCGGCGAAGGTGATGCGGATCGGCAGCATGATCAAGCAGCTGCTCGAAGAGGTCCGCGCCGCCCCGCTCGACGAGGCAGGCCGGCAGCGCCTCACCGAGATCCACCGCCGCTCGATCGTCGAGCTGGAGGACGGGCTCGCCCCGGAGCTGCGCGATGAGCTGGAGCGGCTCTCGCTGCCGTTCGAGGAGGGCAACACCCCGTCCGAGGCCGAGCTGCGCATCGCGCAGGCCCAGCTGGTCGGCTGGCTGGAAGGGCTGTTCCACGGCATCCAGGCCGCGCTGATGGCCCAGCAGATGGCCGCCCGGCTGCAACTGGAGCAGATCCGGGGAACCCGGCCGGCGCTGCCGCCCGGGTTCGGCGTAACACCCGGTCAGCCGGGTCAACCGGGCCAGCCCGGGGAGGGCGGCCGCACCGGACAGTACCTGTAGCCGGTACCCGGCCTGGACAAAGGTCCTGACCGACCGGGGATCGCTGAATCTGCCTGCCGATCGGCGCCATGCCGCGGGCGCGCGGCTGGCTGTAGGGCCGCTCAGGCAGCCGGTGGGCGGGCCCGGTCGAGCGCGGACCAGGCGACGCGCTTGCGGCAGGCCGCACAGGTCAACACGTCGCCGCACTGCGGGCACCAGTGGTTGATGCGCCGCAGGTACCAGCCCAGCGCCAAGCCGGCCAGCAGGCCCACCAGCCCGACGAGCACGATCAGCGCGAACATGCCGGCATCCTCACCCCGCGTACCCGGTGGCTCGGGTCCGGCCGCCGCGATCGAGTACCGGATCGATCTCCTCGCGCGCGAGCAGGCAATCGGCGGTGAGCGTATCGACGCCGGTACCGCGCGAGGCGCCGGGCCGGTAGGTCACCGTCGCCGCCCGTGCCGAAGCCACCTCGATCACACCGGCCCGCCAGGCGCCGCCCCGGTACACCCAGACGGGATCGGCCGGCTGGTAACTATCCGTAGGCGCGACCTCGCCCGGCTTGCGTTGAGCCGGATGGATGACCGGGGCTGACATGGCCTGTATCCCTTCCATTACGCCGCATGCCATGAATGAACAATCACGCAAGGTTAACAAACCAGTACAGACGCTCTGGCGTTATCATGCGCGTTGTACGTTGCGGACGCAAGAGCGGATGCACGTGCAGATGGAATCGACGGGAGCAACCTCAAAGAGGAGGAAAACGTGGGCGAGGCATACAACGGCATCCCGGCTGGTCGGCTACATGCGACCGGCTGGCGCAAGAGCCAGCGCAGCAGCCCGAGCGGGAACTGCGTGGAGCTGACCACGCTGGCCGACAGCCCGGCGATCGCGGTTCGCAACTCTCGCGACCCGAAGGGCCCGGCGTTGCTGTACACCCGGGCGGAAATCGCCGCATTCGTGCAAGGTGCGAAGGATGGCGACTTCGACGACCTCATCGCCTGAGGTCTTCCGCCGGCCGGTACCCCGTTTCACAAACGAACCGGGGTACCGGTTCCCTATTGTCACCCTCGGGTCATAGCATGCGTACGCACACGACATCGAACGACTGCCGGTGGGCGGGCAGACACACCCGGAGGGATCGACGTGACGACGGCTCAGCCGGAGGGCGGTTCCGCGAGCGGGCCCACCGTGCTGCGCATCCTGCTGGGCACCCAGTTGCGCCGGATGCGGGAGGCCAAGGGCGTCACGCGGGAGGCGGCCGGGTACGAGATCCGAGCCTCCGAGTCCAAGATCAGCCGGATGGAACTCGGCCGGGTCAGCTTCAAGGAACGCGACGTGGCCGACCTGCTCACCCTCTACGGCGTGACCGACGAGCAGGAACGCACCGCGCTGCTGGCCCTGGCGCACCAGGCCAAGACGCCCGGCTGGTGGCACCGGTACAGCGACCTGCTGCCGAACTGGTTCCAGTACTACATGGGTCTGGAAGCGGCGGCGGAGCTCATCCGGACCTACGAGATCCAGTTCGTCCCCGGACTCCTGCAGACCGAGGAGTACAGCCGGGCGGTTGTCCTCCTGTCCTACGAGCGGGCCTCCGTGGAGGAACAGGAGCGGCGGGTCGCCCTGCGCAAAGCCCGCCAGGAGGCGTTCCACCGGCCCGAACCCCTGCAGCAGCTGTGGGCCGTGGTCGACGAGGCGGCGCTGCGCCGCCCGATCGGCGGTCACAAGGTCATGCACGACCAGCTCCAGTACCTCATCGAGGCCACGCAACTGCCTAACGTCCGGCTCCAGGTGATCCCCTTCCACGCCGGCGGGCACGCCGCGGCGGGCGGGGCGTTCACCATCCTGCGCTTCACCGCCCCGGACCTGCCGGACATCGTGTACGTCGAGCAGCTGACCAGCGCGCTCTACCTGGACAAGCGGGAAGACGTGGACCACTACGCCAACGCCATGGAGCTGCTGTGCCTCAAGGCCGAGCCGCCGGGCCGCACCACCGGCATCCTCCACGGGATCCTGGCGGACTTCGACGGATCGGGCCGGTGACTGACCTGCTAAGCGGGCGTCACAACAGCCGCTCCAGGTAGTCCGCCACCCCGTCGTCCACATTGAGCTCGTTTCATCGTCCTGTTCTGCCTGGTCAGGTGGCGATTTGACAGGGATACAACACGAGCTCAGTGCCTGGTCATGGGTGTGATCAGATTCGGTGCGGCAGTGGAGATCATGAACGTCGGTGGAAGGTTGCGGG
>WNGG01021923.1_pt1 | contig 14482 bp, 8 predicted proteins | sample 5400661 | NCBI WGS metagenome assembly WNGG01 (sample SAMN13153372, study PRJNA577476) | soil metagenome | isolation source: 100 cm soil or saprolite under Garry oak tree replicate 1 | place: USA:California | collected 2016-06-15
ATGTGCTTCAGAAAGGTTCTGCGTGACGGATCGTGGTTTCCGTCTTTTGGACCAGGCATCCCCAAGGTATCCGCTAAAGGTGAGCCAGCGTTTCGCAAGCCAGCACTGTCGAGCAGTCTATCAAGCAAGATGCCTTAACGGGGAGCGAGGCCCGATGAATCTCCAACCACTAACTCGGACTTGATCTGATATTCCTTACCTTGTGGGCTGGCGGTGCTGGAGAGTTCGTGTAGAGCATCGGCCGCTAACCGCCCCAACGTCTCGCGGTGAATATCCACCGTGGTGATCGACGGGTTGCTGTAATCCGCGAGACGTGTCTTATCAAATCCTGTAACGGAAATATCCTGGGGGACGCGACAACCCGCATTGAGCAAGCCTTTGATCACGCCGACAGCGGTGAGATCATTTACCGCCATCACCGCGGTGGGACGCGGAATCAGCTTGGCGATGGCCTCACCCGCGGCAAGTCCACCCTCAAAGCGCAGATCGCCAGGCAGTACGGGTCCTGGTTCCAACCCCAAGAGCCGCATGGTCCGTTCGTAGGCCTCCAAGCGGACCAGGTTCGACTTCAGACCTGGTCTTCCCGCGACAAAGGCAATGTGCCGGTGCCCGTTGGCGTAAAGATACTTCACGATTTGCTCAATGCCGGAAAGGTAATCGATTCGCAGATTGCTGGTGTAACCGCGCACGGGGGCGAGGTCGAGGAATGTCACCGCAATCATCCTTCGAGCTAGCTCATGAACCAGACGGAGACTGATCTCCGAGGTCATGATGGCGACGCCGCGAACTTTATGTTCCATCATCCTCTCGGCGGCTTCTCGAGTTCTGCGCGGATCATAGTTCGTGTCGCTGAGGATGACGTCGTAGCCGAGTTGGCGAGCTCGAATCTCAAAACTCTTGATCACCTCCGGGAAAAAAGGATTCTCGATATCCGAGACGATGATGCCAAGCGTGCGGCGATCGTGCGACGCCAGATGGCGCGCATGAACGTCGCGAATGTATCCCAATCGCCGGACTGTGGACAGAACCAGCCGGCGAGTCTCGCGTCCCACTTTGCCGGTGTTGTTCAAAACGTTGGAAACTGTTGCGGTCGAGACCTCTGCTGCCTTCGCGACGTCGCGAATAGTCACACTCATGATCAAACTCCCGGGACACTCGGGCGGGTCGAAGAGGAACGCCGCGACAGCGCGGAGTATAGACGACAAGAAAAATCTTGACAACGGAGAGGACGCCATGATATTTCCCATCAACGCGGAAATAGTACATTCGTGTTAGATGTACTTAGGTTAAGCGGTTAATCCGTCAATGTACTGTTTCAGGCAGCGTCGCTAACTGGGGATCGTTCGACAATTCAACTTCCTAACAAGCGCCTGTTCGCTCGTTAGATTCTGGCCGTTGTAGCAGTCGAATCTTGTACAAGGCTTGCCCTGTTGTAAGCCGAGAAGCTCAAAGGAGAGCTCATGAACCGACCGGCCCATTCCTGGATCCTTCGCAGTTCTTTGGCTTTGGCGTTCTGCGCAGTGCTTGGCGTAGTTTCGCTGCAAGCTCAGGTAGATACAGGCTCCATTACGGGTACAGTCACCGATCCCTCCGGTGCGGTCGTGAGTGGGGCGAAAGTTACGCTCTTGAACGAGGGCACCGGCGCCAGTTTGTCAACGACAACTGGAGCGGATGGCGGGTACACGTTCAGCCCGGTCAGGATCGGAAGCTACACGGTTGACGCCGCCGCGCAGGGATTCAAGACGGTCAGCCAAACTCACATCGCCGTCAACGTAAGCGCGAACGTGCTGGTCAATTTCAAGCTTCAGACAGTGCTGCAGACTCAGGACGCGTCCCTGGGGCAGGTGATGGATACGCGTAACGTCAACAATCTCCCGCTCAATGGGCGGAATTTCACCTTCCTCGCTCAGCTTTCTGCAGGCGTGAATTCGCCGCAAGCGGACACTCGAGGCAACGCTGCTTCGGGAGCATTTGCGGCGAATGGCCTTCGTCCGGCGCAGAACAATTACATGCTGGACGGCATTGACAATAATTCTGATACGGTGGATTTCCTGAACGGCACAAACTTCGTCGTTCTTCCTCCGGTGGATGCCATCCAGGAGTTCAAGGTTCAGACGTCGGACTTCAGTGCTGAGTACGGTCGGTCCGGAGCCGCGGTGCTCAACGCGACGATCAAGTCTGGTACCAACGAGTTTCACGGTGCGGCTTGGGAATTTTTTCGCAACGACAAGCTCGATGCCGCCGATTATTTCGAGCGTGTGGGCGATACAACTCGAAAGGGTGAGCTTCGCCTGGACCAGTTCGGCGTCTCGGGAGGCGGGCCGGTCATTAAGAACAAGGTCTTCTTTTTCGGCGACTACGAGGGACTGCGCCGGCGACAAGGGTCGCCTCACACAGGGACGGTCCCAACCGCCCTGGAGCGAAGCAGCGGGTACACGAATTTTCAGGAGATCATCACCGGGCAAACCGGCACGCAGACGGATCTGCTTGGGCGAACCATGCCAACCGGTACGATTCTGGATCCGGCGACCACACGTGCAGTGGCTGGAGGATTTGTCCGTGATCCTTTTATGGGTCCGGCGAGCACATGTTCGGCAAGTACTACGACCTTTGATCTCACCGCCTGCGATCTAAACATTCTTCCAGCAGGTCGGCTCGATTCGAACGCTATCGCACTCTTAAACTTGTATCCCGCTCCGATCAACGGGGACTTTACCTCAAACTTCCAGGCGTCGCCCGCTCTCAGCGAGAACCGTAACGCGTTTGACACGCGCTTGGATCTGAACCTGAGTGACAAGAATCAATTATTCTACCGATTCAGCTATGTGGACGATCCGCAGTTCATCCCGGGAATTTTCGGAGGCATAGCCGACGGCGGCGGCTTCCAAGAGGGACCTCAGACGGCGTTGGCTCAACAGAGTGCGTTGGCCTGGACCCATGTATTCTCTCCGAGCACGATTAACGTCGCTCGTGCGGGACTGAATTATCTCCACACAACCCGCGTTTCACCAGAGGCCACGAATCTGAAGGGCACGGGCGGAAACGGCATTCCGGCAGATTTTGGCATCGAGGGCATTCCCCAACTGAAGGAAAATGGCGGGCTTCCCGCCTTCGGTATCCAAGGCTTGCAGACCCTAGGCAGCAATGCCTTTCTGCCTTCGGACGAAGTCAGCTCCACCTTCCAGGTAACCGATGACTTCACCAAGATCTACGGCAAACACACTTTCAAGATGGGTTTCGAGTGGCAGCACGTCAAGTTCTCGACGCTGCAACCACCGTGGTCCCGCGGACAATTTAACTTCGACGGTGTCTACACCAACATACCGGGAGCAAGCCCCTCTTCGGAGAACACCGGAATCGCCCAGTTCCTCCTGACTCCAACTGCTTCGACCGTCGGAGGGCCCGATTATGTCGGCGGCCCAGGTCAACAAAATAGTAGTAATAGCGTATTTGTCTCAAACATCTCGTTGACGGACAATGGGAAGAATTACTACGGCAGCTACGTCAATGACGACTGGAAGGTTAGTCCTAAGCTGACCGTGAATCTGGGCCTGCGTTGGGATTTCTTCGGTCTGGTCTATGAACACCATGGAGCGCAGGCGAACTTCGTCCCCGGTGGTGCCCCCACCGGTGGTGCGATGTACTTGCTTCCTCCCGGAGCGAGCACAGCCAACCTTTCCCCGAGTTTCACATCGTTGCTTGCGGCCGACAACATCGCGCTCAAGGTCGGTGGCTACGGGAAGGGACTGGGCAATTCACAAAAGAGCAACTTTGCGCCTCGTGTTGGTTTCGCCTACCAAGTCACTCCCAAGCTGGTGGCCCGCGGCGGGTTCGGCATTTTCTACAATGGCTTTGAAAATCGCGGATTCTCGCCGAACCTGGGTGAGAACTATCCTTTCCAGTTCAATTTCCAGTTCGCTCCCGCAAGCGACAATACTCCAATAACGTATCAAGGATGCACTAGCCCATTTGCCACTCCCATAGGAAGCGCGACCCTGGAGACTGGCTTCACCTGTACTCCGCTGGATCCTACCTTAGTCAACGCGAGCGGTTTGGCCTTGCGTGGAATTCAATTCAACTACAGCACGCCTTACTCCATGGGCGGCAATTTAACCGTCCAGTACCAACTGACGCCGACCTTAAGCGTCCAAGCAGGCTATGTGACGTCACTGGCGCGTCATTTGGAGGTTTTCCCGAACTCCAACAACGTCACTCAAATCGTTGGTACGAGCGAATCGTCGAATGATTTCGTTCCGTTTCCCGATTTTGGGCATGGATCAAGTTATGCCACCACCAACGGCAACAGTCATTACCACGCCCTCCAGACCAAGGTCGAAAAGAAATTTGGATACGGTCTTAATCTCCTCGCCACCTACACGTATTCCAAGGCGCTTACCGATGCGGGCGACTTGCTGAATGGAGGTAGCTTGCAAGGCTTCCGGGCACCGGATGTTCCTGGGGTCGGGATTCACTACGACTATGGTTTGTCTTCATTCGACATTAGAAATGTGTTTCACATCAGTGGCGGCTACGAACTCCCATTCGGCAAGGGCAAACGATACCTGGCAAACAGTAGCGCAGTGGCAAGCAAGGTCTTCGGTGGCTGGAGCATCAACTGGAGCGGTGTGCTCCAGGGTGGCCAACCGATTACGCTTAGTTGCCCTACGAGTACGGCGAATGGCACTGGTTGCTACGACCTAATTGTTCCTGGCCAGAGTCAGAAAAGAGGTCTGCATATCGACTCCAATGGGCGCCTTAGCTTCTTCGGTAACCCTGCGGCGTTCAGCCAGCCGACTCCGTGTGTGGTCTCGCCGTGTCCCCTCTCAACTTTGGGGGGTCCTCCGACGCAGATTATCGGAGTGCCCTTCAAGCGCCTGGACTTCTCGACCTTCAAGGACATGCGACTCACCGAACGTTTCCTGCTGCAGTTCCGCGCTGAGTTCTTCAATATTCTCAACCACCCGAACTTCAATAATCCGGGATTTGGAGGGAACGGCGTTGTCGCAATTTCGGGGGCAACCAATTTCACTAATTCCAATTTTGGAGAAATCGGATCTACGCGCGATGCTCCATACGATCCGCGCCAGATCCAGTTCGCTTTGAAGTTGTATTACTGAACTCAAAATGGCATCCTTGCCCGGGAAGGCGCTTCGCTGAAGCGCCTTCTCTTCTGACCTGGTGCTTATCCAGGCGAGTCCGCTTGCCGCCGGGCGGTGATAGCATACGAACCGTGAATATCGGACGTTGGCCATGGGGGGGTATCTCTTGTATTGTGCTGGCTGGCGCACTGAGAGTGGCGGCAGCTAGCCAGGACACCCAGCGCCTTAATCAGGAATTCCAGTCGGCTGTGGCGCAATATGACGCTGGCCATTTGCCGGAAGCGGCCGCACAGTTGGAAAAACTACTGCACGAGGCTCCGGAAAGCTTTGAAGTGCATGAACTCCTCGGATTGGTATACGCGGGTGAATCGCGCGACGCGTTCGCGAATCAGCATCTTGAAAAAGCGGTTCGCCTGAAGCCGGATTCCGCCGCTGCCAGAACCAATCTGGCCACCAGTCTCCTCCGCTTGGGGAAACTGGAGAGCGCACAAGAGCAGCTGAAGAAATCGATTGCGCTCGAACCGCAAAATTTCGATGCCAACCACAACTTGGGTGAGATATACGTCCGGATGGGTAAACTCCCAGACGCTGTACCGTTTCTCCAGGCGGCGCAGCGCATTAATCCATCTTCCTACGACAATGGTTACGATCTTGCCTTGGCCTATCTCTACACGGGACATCCCGCCCCGTCGCGGCAACTTGTCCGAAGCTTGCTGCAACGAAAGAACACAGCCGAACTGCACAACCTGCTAGGTCAGATCGAGGAAAAAGATGGGAACTTCGTGGCTGCCGTCAGTGAATTCGAAACGGCTGCTCACCAGGATCCGAGCGAGAGCAATCTTTTTGACTGGGCCAGCGAGTTGTTACTTCATCGAACGCTCGATCCAGCGATTGCAGTATTCCGGGAAGCAACGGATCGATATCCCAAATCACCGAGGCTGGCAATTGGTCTGGGGATGGCCTTGTACTCGCTCGGTCGATATGACGAGGCGGTGCAGTCTCTTTTAAAAGCGGCGGATCTGAGCCCATCCGATCCACGCTGCTATCTTTTTCTCTCCAAAGCCTACGACAGTTCGCCTGGTCAGGCCGACGAGGTTATCCAAAGGTTCCGCCGCTTCTCGGAGTTGCAGCCGAACGATGCAAAAGCATTTTATTACTACGCCATGAGCATGTGGAAGGGAAGGCGGGCACAGGATCCCAGCCTCGACCGCCATCAAATCGAAGTACTACTGAAGAGGGCGCTTGCGCTGGATCCTAAATTTGCCGAGGCGCACTTGCAGCTGGGAAATCTTTATTCGGACCAGACCCAATATGGTCAGGCCATTCCCGAGTACTTGAAGGCCTTGGAGAATAATTCTGATATTCCCGACGCTCACTATCGCCTCGGCCAGGCGTATGTTCATACGGGGGAGAAGGACAAGGCGCAGGCGCAGTTCGAGGTTTATCAGCAGTTGCGTGCGCAACATCTCGCTGATCTCGACAAACAAAGAGCAGAGATTCGGCAGTTCGTTTACTCGGAGAAGGATGCGCCGCCTGCCAGACCGTGAGTGAATGGACTCTTGATGACAGGATTTCAGCGGAATCGACGAGCGCCAGGGGGGACCGCATCGAAGCCCCAAGAGGTTTCGCGCATTCTTGCCCGCACGCGACGAGATTTCTTACGGAGCGCTGTGGGAGTGGCGCTGGGCAGCAGCTTGCTGCGACCTTGTTGGGCAGGGGCGGTCACCCCTCGTTCCAAGAAGAAAGTCGTGGTTGTCACCTTCGGCGGCGGGGCGCGCGATCAGGAAACATTTGCGCCTGAAGGACAGGAGAATATTCCTTACCTGATGCGTGAACTCATTCCGCAATCCTGTTTTTTTACGCAGGTTGTCAATCACGGAATTCTAGGTCACTACGTTGCGACCGCAAGCCTGGCAACCGGCGTGTATGAGACCTTCAACAATTTTGCGGCAGTCCCCCCACCTTCTCCAACCGTGTTCGAATACTTTCGTAAAGACCTGAAGCGTCCGGCGTCGGATGCATGGGTGGTCGCTCCCAGCAATGGCTTTAATCGCATCGGGGAAAGCAGCCATCGGTCGTACGGTCCCGGGCTTGGCGCGCGTGTGATTCTTCCCAAGCGTCTGTTGACGGCGGCCAGCTCGGGACGCAGCAACGATTATCGGCATTTGCTGCGCGATAACTACGAAACTCCTTTCTTCGCGCCAGAACTGGCAGGCAGCGAGTTCGAGTTGCAGCAACTCGAAATGATTCTGAAACTTTCTGTCAATGACTTCACGAACCATGCCCAGACGCTTTCAAGTCCCGACGAACTTTCGGTGTACATTGCCCGCCAATTAATGCGGCAGGTCGCGCCCAGCCTGTTGTGGATCACTATGCACGACATTGATATCGCGCATGCCGGAGCGTACTCGCTCTACGTCGAGGGAATTCGCCGCACCGATCGGCTCTGCTCCGATCTATGGAAGACAATCCAGAGCGAGCCGGAATACGCCGGTAACACGACGTTATTCATCTTGCCCGATTTCGGACGTGACGCAGATGAGGATGCCGGGGGCAACGGGTTCCAGCATCATCGCACCGGTGATGCCCTTTCGCGGACGACTTGGATGCTGGTCGCCGGTCCGGGAATTCGCCAAGGCGTGGTCTTCGACCGAGCGGTCGATTCCACCGATCTGGTGCCCACGCTGGGATCGATGCTGGGATTCGTTCCAACGTTTGCTCAAGGCAAACCAATCGCGGAGTTGGTGTAGGAACCGTGCTTCCACGCGACCTCAAAACGGCGCAGTTCGCTGGCTATCCGCCGGAGGCGAGGAAGATCGTCACCAACTATTTGGCGACTCTGATCCGCCGATCAGCTGAGAGAGTGGTTTCAAGGATTCGCACAGATCCGGCTCTCTCCTGAACTCGAAGAATTTGATTGGGCGAAGATGCCGGCACAGTTTGTTGAACGACTCTCTGCCCACCTTTGGAGCACGCACCAGCTCGATGCATTTCGTCAGGCCTCAAGTGAATATGCAGACCGTTTACGGGCTGCACTTCCGCCAGAGGTTCCGGCAGTTCCAAGGCTGGGAATCACCGTCATTGGCCAAGGAGTACCATCCTATGACGAGTCTGTCTTTCGCAAGCTGCGCCCGCATGGCGCTTATTTCAGCCGGATCAAACCCGAGGGTGGACTTCGCCAGTTGTTAGATCGAGTTGCCGCGCGCGCCAACGCGCATCCCGGGCTCTACGAACACTGGTACATCGATGGTGGTGAAGAAGTCGATCATGCTGCAGCGTTAACCTGCGTATCTTACAAGGCCCTCGAACCGGCCCGTGCAGAGTTGCTACGCAAAATGCAAATAGAGATTGATCGACCTGGCATGGGCCCCGAGGCGCTGCGAACGCTCCTCGCGCAGATGCGTCCAGCAGATCTGGGAATGAACAGAAACCGTAGCGACAAAGCGAAAGACGAAGTGCTGGAGCGCTTCGAGATCAGCCTGCTGACCGAAGGTTCGGGAACTCAAATCTTCAGCACAAGTTTTGCCCAGTGGGCTGCGCGTGAAGCTTTGAGGCGGGCTCAGCCTTTAACTTTGCTGGTGCGTTTCGCCCCGCGACAGCGACAGAAGCCGATGAATGAACTGCTCTCCGCAATCGAGGCTCGCCCAGAGCTTGATCTCGTGGGCTCGCTCGTCGATGCCGATATGGGTGCATATTACAACTGGCTCAATCAGCAGCGCCTCCCCGGAGCGGAGCAGTCGTCATTCCTGGTGTGGTATGAAGGACATAATCAGGCTCTCGCAATTGGCCCGTCTATGCCACGCGGAACCGAATCCACGTCAACTGCCGATCTGGAGCAAGTGCTTGGCTGGATAGCTTGATCCGCTCCGCAACTTCATAGTCTCAAGGGTGGCCGCATTTCTGTGTTATTGATGATCGAGGAGAGAAAATGGATCGACGCAGCTTTATAAAACAAACAGGCACCGTCATTGCTGGGGCCGCTCTCGTACCCTTCGCGCTTCCCGAAACAGGTGCGCAAACTGATGTGTCAACGACCACGGGGCGCCATATCTTCTCGATGAATCGAAACTGGCGGTACAGTCGGCATGCTGTCGAAGGCGGCCACGAAAAAGATTTCAACGACTCCGGATTTGACCGGGTCGTCATCCCGCACACGAATATCCCACTTCCGTGGCACGGTTTTGACGAGAAGACTTACGAGTTTGTATCGCTCTATCGTCGGCGTTTCAAGCTTCCGTCGGAAGCACGAGGCAAACATGTGTTTGTCGATTTCGAAGGGGTGATGACCGCCTCTACGGTCTGGCTTAATGGAGTGCGGCTAGGCGAATACAAGGGCGGATACACACCGTTCTCTTTTGAACTGACACCTCATTTGGATTTTGAGGGAGAGAACGTGCTTGCCATCGACGTGGATTCCAGCGAGCGCCCAGACATCCCACCCTTTGGATACGAAATTGACTATCTCACCTTTGGGGGGATCTATCGCGAAGTTTCGATCCGAGTCGTGCCCGCGAGTTTCCTCGAAAACATCTTCGTGCAGCCCAAGAAGGCGCTCTCAGCCAAGCCCACCGTCGACGTCATTTGTTTCGTTCAACACTTGGAAGCGTCGCAGAGTGGATTAACGATCGAGGTTGAATTGCTCGATGGTGACAGCGTTCTCGCGAAAGCTTCGCAGACGTTGCCAGCCTCGGGTCCGGTTAGCGAACCCGTCTCGCACACTGTGCACCTGGAAGGCCTGAGCGGAATCAAATTGTGGGACTTGGAAAGCCGGAGTCTTTACTCAGTTCGTGTGCGCTTGCACCGAGGGGCGCAAGTTGTCGATGAAGACTCGCGTCGTTTCGGTTTCCGCGAAGCCCAATTCACCGATCATGGGTTCGAACTCAACGGGAAGGTCATCAAGTTACGCGGCCTCGACCGTCATCAAACATTTCCCTTTGTTGGGCAGGCCATGCCGGGCCGGGCTCAGCGCCGCGATGCCCATATTTTGCGCAACAAACTCAAATGCAACATTGTGCGCACCTCGCATTATCCGCAGTCGCGTCACTTTCTAGATGCCTGCGACGAAGTTGGCCTTCTCGTTCTGGAAGAGATCCCCGGCTGGCAACACATCGGCGACGAGGCATGGAAGCAGATCTCTGTCGACAACGTACGGCGCATGATTCGTCGCGACTGGAACCATCCTTCCATTATTCTCTGGGGTGTGCGCATCAACGAATCTAAAGATGACCATGACTTCTATAGCCGGACCAATGCGCTGGCTCATCAACTCGATCCGAGTCGCCAGACTGGTGGAATCCGCTACTTCCAGGAATCCGAGTTTATGGAAGACGTCTTTACCATGAACGATTTCGGCTTTCCACTGAAACCGCCGAACCATCCTCGGTATTTGAACACCGAATTCGTTGGGCACACCTATCCCACGAAGACGATCGACCAAGTGGAGCGTCTCACTGAGCACACGTTGCGGCACGCCCGCATCCATGACCAATTGGCCTCCAATCCGCAATATGCTGGCGGGATCGGCTGGTGCGCCTTCGATTACAACACGCACGGCAATTTCGGTTCGGGTGACCGCATTTGTTATCACGGTGTCACCGACATATTCCGAGAGCCAAAGCCGGCCGCGGGATTCTACAAATCGCAGTGTGACCCGGCGGAAGAGATCGTGCTGGAGCCGGCATTTCACTGGGCGCGAGGCGACGCGTCCATTGGATTCTCGAAGGCGGTCGTCTGTTCCAACTGCGACCACCTCAAGTTCTATATTGACGACACGTTGGTGGCCGACGTAGATCCGGACCGCAAGCAATTTGCCCATCTCCGCTATGCACCCTTCGTCCTAGAAATGGGAGAGTTATTCCACAAGTGGGGCGACCTGCGCATCGAAGGCTATATCGGCGGAAAGCTTGTGATCACCAAGCGCCTTTCAGGAACCGGTGTCGATTCGAAATTTATGCTTCTCCCCGACGACAGCGAACTGATCGCTGACGGTGGCGACTCCACTCGAATCGTTTTGCGCGTCACGGACGAGTTCGGAGCGGTTCGTCCATTTGCCAATGACGCGATCAAATTAGAGCTAGAAGGTCCAGCCGAGATTGTGGGCGACAATCCATTCTCCCTGATCGGTGGAACCGGTGCCGTGTGGATTCGCGCCCAGGAGAAACCGGGCAAGGTGCGCCTCAAAGCTGTTCATCCGCGATTGGGCGCGCAGCAGGTCGAGATCGATATAGTCGCGAGCCCTCAGGAAAGAGTTTAGCGACAGTCGAATTGTCGCGAGACATGAGAAGAGATTGGAGTTGAGGATGCTACAATTCCCAAAATTGCCTCAACCTGCGTCCTCGCTGAACGGTAATACATGGAAGTCCCCATTCTTCGAATAGGCAGTGTGAAGGCGGTAACGCGATTTCAGGAGCATCTGAGATCGCTTGGCGTGACAATACCCTGCGATCGTGAGATTGAGCGCGGGACAAATTCACCATTGCGACTCCCGATCCGGAGTGGGGGAATTAAAATCGGCAATCGGATTGCCGTCCAACCGATGGAGGGCTGGGACGGAACCTCCGAGGGCAACCCGAGCGAGAGCACCGTCCGACGCTGGCGACGTTTTGGCGCCAGCGGAGCAAAATTGATCTGGGGTGGCGAGGCAGTCGCGGTCGCTCCGGAAGGACGTGCAAATCCAAATCATCTGCTTATTGCACACCATACCGAGAAGGATTTGGCACAGCTTCGGACGACCTTGGTTGACGAGCATCGACGGGCAACCGGTTCCGACGATGGGCTCCTAATCGGATTGCAGCTAACGCACTCCGGACGCTACTGCCGGCCAAACAAGCATGATAGGGCTGAGCCTCGCATTGCTTTTCATCACCCGATTTTGGATCGAAGGCTTCGACTGCCAGAGGATTTTCCTCTGCTCACCGACGCAGAGATCGAGTCGATTGTTGAACAATTTCATGTGGCTGCGGTCCGAGCCTGGAAATTGGGATTCGATTTTGTGGACATCAAGCATTGTCATGGTTACTTAGCACATGAGTTGGTCGCTGCACATACTCGTGGCGGATCTTACGGCGGAAGCTTTGAAAACCGTACTCGTTTTTTGCGGCAAATCGTTGAAGGCATACGCGCAGGCGCACCTGGCCTTTATATTGGAGTTCGCCTCTCAGCCTTTGATACGGTTCCGTTCCGACATGACCCGGAACGATCGTCCTCGGGCAAACTCGGTCCTGGAATTCCGGAGCACTATGAAAACTTGATTCCATATCGTTATGGTTTCGGAGTCAATCCACTCAATCCGACACAGGCGGACCTTACTGAGACTATCCGTTTCCTTTCGCTTCTGGAAGACTTGGGCATCCGTCTTGTGAATCTGACTGCTGGAAGTCCTTACTACAATCCCCATATTCAGCGGCCCGCACTCTACCCGCCCTCCGACGGCTACCAACCGCCCGAGGATCCGCTGATTGGGGTGGCTCGACAGATGGAGGCGACGCGTTTCCTGAAACAGAAATTCCCCAAGCTGATTATGGTCGGATCGGCTTACAGCTACCTGCAGGAGTTTTTGCCTCACGTAGCGCAAGCGGCACTGCGGCTGGGGTGGGTTGATTCCGTTGGTCTCGGCCGCATGATGCTGACTTATCCTGAGATTCTCTGGGATGCGACAGAGGGGCACGTCATTCAGCGCAAGCGGATCTGCAGAACTTTCAGCGACTGCACGACGGCGCCGCGGAAGGGATTGCCGTCGGGATGCTACCCTCTCGACAGTTATTACAAAGAATCAGAATTGGCGGAGCGACTGACGGAATTGAAAATGCAGTGAAGCGAATTATTAAGGTATAGAAATGTCCTCGGAGCCGATTCCTCAGCGCAGAACGATCGAAGGCCTCAGCAGACAGCAAAAACCATGTCGCAAGGTGCAAGGCATTGCCGCCGCTCTGTTGCCCTATCAGACCAATTTAAGAGTTGATGTGGAGTCATTTCAAAGGCATCTGGTCGTCACGCACCAGGCTCATCTGATCAATGCTGTAAATATGGACACCGGCTACGTGAACTTGCTCACGGAAACGGAAAAGCGCGACGTTCTGTCTTGGACTCGCGACGCCCTGGGAAGGGATGTAATGTTTGTCGCGGGAGCTTATATCGAAAATCTAGAGGGAAATATTGTGACCCTCTACCGCCAACAATTAGATGTCATCGTTGGCTTTGGCGCTCTGCCGATCCTGTTCCAGACTGAGAGGTTGCACGGCAAGTCCGCAAAGGAGAAGGTCGACACATATCAAGCGATTTGCAAGGACTATCCGCACGTCCTTGCATTTGAATTGAGTCCAAGGTTCGCGCCCAGTGGAGAAGTTTTCGACGAGAGCACCGTGCGCGGGCTTATCGACATTCCAGAGCTGAAGGGGATGAAGCATTCTTCTCTCGATCGCCTGCTGGAACTGGACCGGCTTGCCTTGCGAGATGCACATCGACCGGACTTTCGCATCTTTACCGGAAATGACCTGGGGATCAACATGATCGAGTATGGATCGGACTATTTGCTGGGACTCGCTACTTTCGCTCCAGAAAAATTTGCCGAGCGAGATCGATTTTGGGAAGCCGGCGATGCCCGCTACTACGAGCTCTCGGATGCACTACAGCATCTCGGCAACGTCGCTTTTCGCGAACCAATCCCTGCCTACAAACATTCGGCCGCCATCTTTCTGCACCTCGCCGGCAGGATATCGACTGATCTGGCGCATCCGAAAAGTGCAAGACGTCCTCCGTCGGAAAAGGAAATCTTGCAGGATTGCCTTCGAAGGCTGGGGACACTACCGCATCTTTAAAATGAGCCACGCACGGGAATCGTCAGCTTATAATTTCGGGCTTGATTCAGTATGTGCTTCCTGGCGGAGCTTACATTCATTAGGTCCGGCCCTCCTTAATCGCACGCTTTCCGGACAGAGTCATTGTCCTGGCACAACCGGCAGAATGAGTGCTGAGGGATGCTCCGCGTCGTGATAGATGCTATTCGTAGCCGGCACAAGTTTTTGGGAGGACGCAAGATCTTCGCCGGTGTTCGAGTTTCTCTCAAAACGGGGAAAGTTGCTGCTGCTGATCTCGAGTCGCAGCCGGTGCCCTTTCCGAAAAACGTTGCTGGTAGACCACAAGTCAAGAGCGAATTTGTAGGTTTGACCTGGCTTCAGCAACAACGGCTGTTCCTGGGAATCGCGGTAACGCGCCCGGATAATCCCCTCGGTCAGGTTCTGTGCGAATCCGTCGGGCCACACATCCACTAGTTTGGCAGTGAAGTCCGTGTCCACGGCCGAGGAACTGGCGAAAAGTTCGGCGGTGACAGGCCCCGTCACTTCGAGGTCCTGCTCAAGTGTGGGCGTCGAGTAGATAAGAACGTC
>WNGG01005239.1_pt1 | contig 14480 bp, 11 predicted proteins | sample 5400661 | NCBI WGS metagenome assembly WNGG01 (sample SAMN13153372, study PRJNA577476) | soil metagenome | isolation source: 100 cm soil or saprolite under Garry oak tree replicate 1 | place: USA:California | collected 2016-06-15
CGGGTCGCCCCTACTCCTCCCGCTTCAGCTCACTCTCCTGCTGGAGCCAGTCGATGGTGCGGTGTATCTGCTCGCGTTCGCGGTCCAAGAACTTGGCCACCGCTGCGGCCAGGCGGGGGTCGGCTAGGAAGTGCATGCTCGCGGTCGGCTGCGGATCAAAGCCACGCAGCCGCTTGAAATCGCCGCCAGCGCCGGGCTCAAAGCGCATGAGCCCGTGTTTGATACAGTGATCGATGGCCGCATAGTAACAAACGTTAAAGTGTAAATGCCGCAGTTCCTTGAACGCCCCCCAATAGCGGCCGTAGAACACGCCACTCTTTTGCACATTAAACGTGCCAGCGATAAGCTTCCCCTGGTGCCGCGCGACCACGAAGCACAGGTTGCGCTTGAAGCGACGCGCCAGAAGATCGAAGAACCGGGGCTGTAGGTACTGCCGGCCCCAATAGAGCTTGTCGAGGTGGGTTTTATACAGCGCATACATGCGGGGGAAGAGTTCGTCCGGGATCTCCTCGCCGCTCAGGATGTTGATCTCGACCCCTTGCTCGGCCATCTCGCGCATCTCCCGCTTGATCTGGTTGCGCCGCTTGGCGCGAAAGTGCGCGAGATAATCGTCAAACGTGCGATAGTCGTGATTGAGCCACTGGTACTGCAACCCAACCCGCTTGAGATAGCCGATCTCTGCCAGCACCTCGGCTTCATCGGCCAGACAGAAGTTGACGTGTAGGGAGGAGAGGCCATTCTGCTTGCACACTTCCTGTAGGGTTTGCCCCAGGAGACGGATTAATGCCGGACGATCCCCCTCAGGCGCGGTGAGCAACCGCACCCCGGTCGCTGGCGTGAACGGAGGGGCGACGAGGAGCTTGGGATAATACTCAACGCCGACCCGGTGCGCAGCCTCAGCCCAGGAATGATCGAAGACGAACTCGCCCATGCTGTGGCCTTTGAGATACAGTGGGCAGGCAGCAATGAGCCGCCCCCCGTCGTAGACGGTGAGATGCTGAGGCTGCCAGCCGCTCCGAGAAGTGACGCAGCGGGCCTCTTCCAGACAGGCGAGCCAGTCCCACTCGAGAAATGGTGAGCCGTCCCCTACCAGGGCGTCCCACTTGTCCCGGTCCACCTCGGACATGTTCTGGATTACTTTGACTTGCAGCATGGTAGCGGGCATTATTGGCAGGCATTATTGTAGACGCAAGGGTGCAGAGTAACTAGAGCTACGTGAAAAGCCGACGTCCCTATGCACAGTGGAACCATCATTGTCTATCGCGAGCGTGGGCGCCTGGCTCTGGGCGTAGTGCAAAAGATTGCGACAACCCCGAGCAAGACCCCGGTCGAGATCATCGATGAAGACGGCAAGAAGTCAGCGCTCGCGCCGGACCGCGTCCTGTTTGACAGCAAGATAACGCTGCCGGTGACGCTTCCTCCCGCTGACCTCAAGAAGCGTTTGCAGGAGTTACGTGCCCAGGTCAGTGCGCGTGCCCAGACGGTTAACCTCAAGGAGCTGTGGGAACTCCTGCAAGAGGAAGCGGGCGCGGAGTTTTCCTGGGAGGAATTGGCCGGATTCCTGCTCCCCTCCGCAGACGACCGGCTCGCCACCGCCAGTGTCCTCGACGCCCTCTTGAGCCAGAGCCTGTACTTCAAGGAGAAGAAGGCCGGGTTCTTCGCGCCTCGCGATGCCCAGAGCGTCGAGGACAGTCTGCACCAACAACAACTGGAAGGGCAGCGGGTCCGTGCCCAGGGCGAGTTTCTCGCCTGGACCAGAGCACGGTTGGCCGCTCCTGACGCAGCTCTGCCGCCGCCTGCCGGAGGCGAGCGCTATCTTGACCTGCTCAAAGGCCTCGCCCTCTATGGCGAGGTTTATGAGAAAAAATTCCAGGCACTCAAGCTGCTAGAGGAAATCGGCTTCCGTGGTAAAGGTCACCCCTGGGATGTGGCTTTTCGGTTGCTCGTGACACTGAGCGTATGGCAAGAGGATGAAGAGCTGAGCATCCTGCGCCACCAGATTCCCACGCGCTTCTCAGCCGAGGTGTTGCAAGCGGCCGCAGACACTGCGGAGTTCGCTCCCGGGCAGGAGGGCTATCGCGATCTCACCTCCCTGTTCACCTTTACCATCGATGACGCTGACACTACCGAGGTCGACGACGCCCTTAGCCTTAGCGAAGAGGAGGGGACGACACTGGTCGGCATCCACATCGCTGATGCCGGGTTCTTTGTCCCGCCCGGCGGGGTGGTGGACAAAGCCGCGTTCACCCGCAGCACCACGGTGTACTTGCCACGTGGCAAGTTGTCCATGCTACCGGCCGCGCTCAGCGAGGACAAAGCGAGTCTGGTCGTGGGGGCGGTGCGACCGACGTTGAGCTTTTTTGCCAGTGTCGATGCGGCAGGCCACCTACGCGCGGAGCACATCTGCCGCGGGTTCATCCGCGTGGGGCGACGGCTTTCCTACACCGAGGCCGACGCGTTGCTCCACAGCGAAGACAGCGACCCTTGTGCTGTGACACTGAGGCGCCTATCCCAGCTCGCCCAGCTCAGGAAGTCGCTGCGCATCGCGCAAGGGGCAGTGATCATTGAAGGCGAGGAGGTCAAGGTTAAGGTGCACAATGGCGAGGTCGCAGTTGCGGTCCTGACCAATGATTCGCCCTCACGCACTCTGGTCGGCGAATGCATGATTCTGGCCAACGCCATGGCGGCGCGCTACTGCCGTGATCACCACCTGCCTGCGCTGTATATTGCGCAACCCCCACCCGACGAGCCGGTGCCTGCGACCGCCACGTTTCCCACTGAGCGCGTCTACGTGCACGCGGCCAGACGGCTGATGAAACCCTCACAAATCGGCACCACGCCCGCACCGCATACTGCCCTGGGGCTCGAGGTCTACACCCAGGTCACTTCTCCGCTGCGGCGCTACCACGATCTGCAGATGCAGCACCAGATCAAGCACCACCTGCTCCAGGGTGCGCCGCTGTTTGATGAAGAACGGCTGCAGGTCATCGCCGCTGGCGCGCAGGAGTCCAACGTCGAGGCGAAGCGGTGTGAGCGCGAGAGCACGCGCTACTGGTTGCTGCGCTTTCTGGAAACCCGCAAGGGTCAGACCGTGAGCGGTCAAGTCGTGCGCGAGCAAAACAGCCGTTCCTTCGTCGAGCTGGATGAGACGCTCCTCGTGGTCCCGCTCAACGTTTCCCCGCCTCTGCCGCTGGGCACGACCGTGCACGTCGTCATCGGTCACGTGGATGCGCGACGCGATATCCTCACCGTGCGGTTGGCGTGAAAAAGGCGGGTGCAGACGCCTTGTGTCGTGAGTACGTCCCGGAGAACCGCTTCCCTTACCACATCACCACACCACCGTCAAAGTTGAGTGACTGGCCAGTGAGGTACGAGGCGTCGGGGGTACAGAGGTACGCGATAAACTTGCCAACTTCTTCATCGCTGGCGGCGCGCTTGAGGGGAATCATCTGGTCAATGGTCGCGGTCCAGGTTTCGCCGCGGCCGAGGTCGTCCATACGGGCAGTGTCGATCACCCCTGGGCAGACCGCATTCACGCGGATGTTGTAGGGCGCCAGTTCTACAGCCAGCGCCTGGGTGAAGCCCTGGATCCCAGCATTCGAGGTACAGTATGCCGCCGTGTTGACGAAGCCACGCTTGCCGGCAATGGAGGAGACGTTGAGGATGATGCCGCCCTGGCCCTGCTGGATCAGGGTGGGCAGCACAGCCTGGCACATCAGAAAACTACCGGTGAGCTTGATCTCCAGGACCTTGCGCCACAGGTCTTCGGACAGCTCGACGAGCGGCACCCGATCAGGTCCACGCGCAAAGGCAGCGTTGTTGATGAGGATATCGACCCGGCCGAACTCCTGCAGGGTGGTCGACACCGTGCGCTTGACGTCGGCGCTGCTGGCCACGTCAGCGACGACCGGCAGGCAACGCCGCCCCCGCTCGCGCACCTGGGCCGCTGTGCTCTCGATGTCCCGCCAGCCGATCGCTTGCTCATCAGGGGGAAAGCGGGCCGGGTCGCGGCCGGTGCCGGTGACCACAAGATCAGCACCAAGCTCGGCCAAGGCCAGGGCCGTCGCCCGGCCGATGCCGCGTAATCGCCCGGCGCCGGTCACAATGGCGACTTTGCCGTCGAGGATGCCCATGATTACCTCTGCTCTATGGCATATAGCCTACGGCTCGCTCACTGCGTTCGCTCTATGGCGTATGGCTCGCTCACTCTGTTCGCTCTATAGCTTATAGAAAGTGATTCCTGCTATAAGCCATAAGCTATAAGCCATAAGCCAGGCCGGTTTTTTACCGGCCCAACTCCTCGGCAAACAGCTTCTTTACTTTGGCCCACGCGTCTTCGGCCGCAGCCTTGTTGTAGGACGCGCGCTGGTCACAGAAGAAACCGTGCTCAGCGCCGGGGTAGACCACAACCTCATCGCGGATCTTGTGTTTCTGCAGCTCCGCACGGATGGCCTCGACCTCAGACAGCGGGATCGACGCGTCCTTCTCACCAAAGAGGCACAGGATGCGGCCGGTGATTTTGCTGGTGCGGCCGAGTGTGGAGGGAGCGCCCCCGAACCCTTGCGGTTTGGCGATGCCGCCCCCGTAGAAGCTGGCCGCCGCCTTGATCTCGGTCTCACAAGCAGTCAGATAGGTCACATGACCACCGACGCAAAATCCTATGGCGCCGATCTTATCACCCTTGACAAAATTTTGCCGTTTGAGGAATGAGAGCGCCGCGCGGGCATCGGCGATCAGCTCATCGGCCTTGAGTTGCGTGTACAGCTTGATCCCTGCTTCCATGCCTTGCTGATCATAGCCGTACTCCACCTCTGGCCCGGTGCGGTGGAAGAAGTCTGGTGCCAGCGCCACATACCCCTCGCGGGCTACGCGCTCAGTCACGCTGCGGATGTGGGAATTGATGCCGAAGATCTCCATGAACACCAGCACGGCCGGGCGCGCAGTCGCGTCCGCGGGCCGGGCTAGGTAGCCGCCCATGGTCTTGCCATCGACGTTGATGTGGACACGTTCGGTTTTGATTTCCATCGCTAGTCCTCCTTCCTGAATTGCCTGAGGCGCACGGCTAGACACCCCACACGGCTCTGCCAGGTTCCTTTTCTCACACACCCCCTTACGCTCTGTCAAGACAGTGCCGAGTGTGATAGAGGGGGAGCCAGTTGTCTACCCCAATCAGAAGGAGGTTGTTATGCCGTATGTCAAACGTGGGGGAGTGAACATCTACTACGAAACCTATGGCAAGGGGTTTCCGCTCGTTTTTCTCCACCCTTTCTCCACCAATGGCTACATCTGGTACTTCCAGACCTTCCCCTTTGCCCGCACCAATCAGTGCGTGGTAATCGACGAGCGCGGGCACGGCCGCTCGGACAAGCCGCAGCAAGGCTACGCCATTAAAGAGATGGCCGCGGATGTGGTTGGCGTGCTCGACGAGTTAAAGCTCAACAAGGCTATCTTGGTTGGCAATTCGATCGGCGGCATGATTCTCATGCAGCTCAACCTCGACGCTCCTGACCGGGTGGCCGGCAATGTGATCATCAGCAGCGGCACTAACCTCTCGGCGAACATGCCGCCTGAAGCTATGGCCGCTTTTCAGAAGGATCTCGAAGGGACCTTCGGCGGGCTGATCGAAGGCGCGGTTTCGGCCAAGACCAAGCGCGAACGGCCCGAGATCCTCGAGCTGATGAAGGCGCAGTTCACGGTCGCGGAGAATTTTCCCCGCCACGTCTTTTTTGCCGCGAGCTCCGACCCTAACGGTGTGTTCAACTGGAACATCACCGCCAGGCTCAAGGACATCCGCAAGCCGACGCTCGTCTTTGCCGGCGAAGAAGACCAGGCAACTCCGGTCGCAGCCAATAAACTGCTGGCCGACAACATCCCCGGCGCGCAACTGCGCGTGGTCAAAGACGTGGGGCACTTCTATCAGTTAGAGAAGCCGGCGGAGTTTAACCGCGAGCTGCGGCAGTTCGTCAGTCAAGTCGCAGCATAGCACCTAGCCTGCGGGTTGGGTGAGGATTGAAACAATCAGGTGGCCACATAAAGTCCGGAGTCCAGGATCTGGAGTAGTAGGGTGGGCAATGCTCACCCTACCTCCTTTTCCCCGTCTCCCCCTTCTTTTTCGCCGTTTCGCCGTTTCGCCTTTTCCCCCTCCCCCTTCGCCGTTTCGCCTTTTCCCCTTTCCCCTTCGCCGTTTCGCCCTCTCCCCTATTGTTTTAAGATAAGCGGACGGAGATAGGTGCATGGGTGAAACGTCTTTGGCGATGATGGTCTTGGAGCGCGCTGCGCGCTACGGCACCAAGCGGGCGTTGCTGCGCAAACGAGAGGGGCGCTGGGAAGAAACTTCCTGGCAGACGCTGGGCAGCAAGATTACGCGGGCAGCTCAGGGGCTGGCCGCGCTCGGGTTTCGCGCCGGCGACCGCCTGGCGATCCTGGCCGAGAACCGGCCCGAGTGGCCGATTATCGACTTGGCCTGCCTGTTCCTCGGTGGGGTCGATGTGCCCCTCTACCTCACCAGTCCCCCGCAAGACCTGGCCTACATTCTCAAGGACGCCGGCGTCACCTTCATCGCCGTATCCGGCCGTGAGCAACTGGCCAAGATCCTCACGATCGCCGGTGATCTGCCTGCGCTGTCTTATCTGCTGCTTCTTGACAACGGTCCCAAAGACGAAACCCGTCTGGGCCAGCTCCCTGCCCTGGGGTTGGACGGCCTGTGCGCTCGGGGTGAACAACACGGGGGTGCGTCACAGCCGGTGGCCGCGCCGGGCCTCGCCACGATCATCTACACCTCTGGCACCACCGGCCTCCCCAAAGGAGTCATGCTCACCCATGCCAATATACTTGCTAACACTCAGGATGCTGTCTCAATCCTGCCGATCACCGAGGATGACCTCAACCTCTCTTTCTTGCCGCTCTCGCACGGGTTTGAGCGTACGGCCGGCCTCTACACCCTGCTGCGGGCTGGTGCCAGTATCGCCTACGGCGGGGGTACGGTCACCCTCACCAACGACCTGGGAGAGGTCAAGCCTACCTTGCTTTCCTGTGTCCCGCGGGTGCTCGAGCTCGTCTACCGCCGGGTGTGGAGTGAACGGGAGAACGCCCGGTTTCCCAAGCGCCAGATCCTGGATTGGGCGCTGGCAGTGGGCAAGGCGGCGGGCACCTTGCGGGTTTCCCAGCAACCCTTGCCGTTTTTGCTTGGCCTGCAGTACCGCCTGGCTGACCGTGTTCTTTTTCACAAGTTGCGGACGCTGCTTGGCGGTCGGATTCGGTTTCTCGTCAGCGGCGGGGCACCGCTCGACGCCGAGATCGCTCGCTTCTTTCATGGCGCTGGGCTCCCCGTGTATGAGGGGTACGGCCTGACCGAGGCCGGACCGGTGGTCGCATGCAATAGTCCCGGCCGGGCACGTCTCGGCACGGTCGGTCCGGCCCTGCCGCAGGTCAAGGTGCAGATCGCCGCAGACGGCGAGATCTGCGTGCGCGGCCCCAACATCATGCAGGGCTATTATCACCGACCCGAGGAGACCGCTCAGGCGCTCGACGCCGAGGGTTGGCTCCACACCGGTGACGTGGGAGAGATCGACGCCGAGGGGTTTATTGCGATCACCGGCCGCAAAAAAGATCTGATTATTACCTCTGAAGGGGAAAACATCGCCCCCCAGCACATCGAGGGCCTGCTCAAGCATGACCCGCTGATCGAAGAAGCCTGCCTGATTGGGGACAAGCGGCCTTATCTGACCGTGCTGCTCGTCCCCAACCGTCCCCTGCTCGAAGCCCTGGCGCACAAGCATGGAGTGACGGCAGTGTGGCCGCAACTGTTGGAGCGGAGCGAGTTCCGCACGCTGTTCCGCCGCCACATCGATGAAGTGAACCGCACCCTACCGCTCTATGCGCGGGTGCGCAATTTTACGCTGCTCGCCGAGCCGTTCTCACAGGAGAGCGGCGAACTCACTCCTACCCTCAAGGTGAAAAGGCGAGAGGTGGTCGAGACGCGCCGCGCCCAGATCGAGGCGATGTACCGCCCAGGCAGTAACCCTGGTGAGACCGGCGAGCCTGCAGCGGCCAAACGCAGGAGAGAGGTATGACAGCAACACTGCACGCCCCGGAGGAAAATGCCCCTCTGATCAGCCGGGTGGAAACGGTTGACAACCTTGATCTGCTGCTTGAAGTCCTGCCTTTACCGGTTCGCGAGGCCTTGCTGCACGAGCCGGGGCTCCAGGAGTTGCTCGAGGTCGTGCTCGACCTCGGCCGTCCGCCCGAGGCGCGGTACGTCGCCAAGACCGTCCACCTCCTCAACAACCCGGTGAGCCGGGAAGAGATTCGCTTCACCGTGGCGCGCGTCGGTACCTTTACCCATGACAACCGCGCCGGTATTACGCGCACCCTGCACCGCATCTCCGCGATCCGTAACCGCACCGGCGAGGTGATCGGCCTCACCTGCCGGGTCGGGCGGGCGGTGTTCGGCACCGTAGATATCGTCAAAGACAAGATCATTGAGGACCAAAAGAGCATCCTGCTGCTCGGCCCGCCAGGCGTGGGCAAGACAACCTTGCTACGGGAAGTGGCACGGGTGCTGGCCGATGAGAGCGGCAAGCGAGTGATCGTGGTTGATACGTCGAACGAGATCGCCGGCGACGGGGATATCCCGCATCCGGCGATCGGCCGCGCCCGCCGCATGCAGGTGCCGTCGCCGGACTTGCAACACACCGTGATGATCGAAGCGGTGGAGAACCACATGCCCGAGGTCATCGTGGTCGATGAGATCGGCACCGAGGCTGAGGCGTTGGCCGCGCGGACCATCGCCGAGCGCGGCGTGCGCCTGATCGCCACTGCCCACGGCAGCGCGATCGAGAACCTGATCCAGAACCCCACCCTCGCCGACCTGATCGGTGGTATCCAATCAGTCACCCTTGGTGACGAAGAAGCGCGGCGCCGCGGCACGCAGAAGACCGTGCTCGAACGGAAAGCGCCGCCGACGTTCGATGTGCTGATCGAGATTCACGACCGCTACCGTTTCGCTATCCACCCAGACGTAGCCGAGGCGGTAGACGGTCTTCTGCGGGGCCGGGCCCCGCAGGTGGAGCTGCGCGCCCGGCTCGATAATGGCCACGTCGAGATCACGCACCCGACGCCCACGCCCGCCGCGCCCCGCGTCGAGCAATCGCGGCCGGAACGGCACAAGATTCTGCGCATCTACCCCTACGGCATCAACCGCCACCGTTTGGATCAAGCGATCCGCGAACTGCAGGCCCCGGCCCGCCTGGTGAACCAGCCGGCCCAGGCCGACGTGATCCTCACGGTCAGGGGCCAGGTCAAGCGGCAGCCTAAGGAACTACGCCAGCTCATCGAGCAGGGTACTACGCTCTACACCCTGCGCAGCGACACGGTGGTGCAAATGGCCAAGTTCCTACGTGAACAGCTCGCCGACGCGTTCCCCGAGGATCAGGCCGCCCTGGCCGAGGCGGAAGCGGCGATCAGTCAGGTGTTCGACCGTAACCGCCCGGTAGAACTCGCGCCGCAAAAACCACGGCTACGCCGGTTGCAACACGAACTGGTCAAGCGCTACGGCCTGGTCTCAAAAAGCGAAGGGGCAGAACCGCTGCGGCGGTTGGTGGTATATCCCTCTTAACCCCCTGCTCCCTTTGTAGGAAGAAGAGCAGCGCCCCGGAGGGGCGTGCGGCTGATAGCCGGTGGTGTGACCACCGGCAGGCGAGGCGATGCCCCCTCTCCCCTGCGCCCTGGAGGGGCGCGAGAGAAGACGTGGGAAAGAAGACGCTCAGCACTCGGTAGGGCCTGCACCCCTCCGGGGTGCAGAGGAAAGAAAGGTGAGGGGTCGCGCACTCCGACTCCGCCGGGGGTTACACCCCCGGTTAATATCCACTGCCCCTTCGGGGCAATGGCACGAAGGACGGAGGGGTTCCCCGGATTTCATCCGGGCTACGACTTAAACTCCGCATTCTGCTGTCCCTACTCCTCGGCAGCAATCACTGTCAGCGACAGCATAGCCGGAGAGAGGGTGCGCATATATGTTGCCTTGAACTGGTGCGCGGCAAAGAGCTGCGATTCCAGCTGGGGAGTGCTGCCGGGGTCGACGACGGCTCGCTCTAGCACCGCCTCGACCCAGTGGACGACTGGTTCGCTATCACGGGTAAAGAGTTCGACAAAGGCGTTGAGGTAAGGCCGCGCCTTGGCGCCAGCCAACTGGCCTTGGGCATCAACTGGCAGCCATAATACCACCGCCGCCAGGTTCTCTGGCTCCCCACCGGCCTGGATGATGCCAGCGTTCTCCACCAGACGCGCCTCCTGGGTGCCCTGCTGGCTACCCGGACGTGGGGCGAAAATTACTGGACCGGCGACTTTCTCCAGAGTGTTTTGCAGCGTCGCCAGCGAGAGTCCCAGTCGTGGAGAGAGGTAAGGGTCAAAGGCCTGAGCAGCCATGCCGCCCCAGCCGGCAGCGAGAAGTACCAGCAGGGCAAATATACGTAAGGATCGTTCTTCCAGCATGCTGGACTCCCTCTCCCACGAGGGGAGAGGGAACTTGCTACACTCCAATCACCATTGCCACCGTGGTCGTACCCGAGCCGCCGATATTGAGGGTCGCAATCTTTTTCGCACCGTCGATCTGGTAGTCACCGGCTTGACCGGTCACCTGCTTGCACGCGTCCAGGGCTTGGCGGGTGCCGGTTGCCCCGACCGGATGACCACAGCCAATGAGCCCGCCGCTCGCGTTGATTGGCAGCTTGCCGCCGAACTCGATCACCCCCTCCTCGATCGCCCTCCACGACTCGCCAGGCTTGGTCAGGCCGAAGTGGTCGATCGCCATGTACTCCGAGGTGGTGAAACAGTCATGGGTCTCGATACCCTGCACCTTCCAGACGTCGGGTAGCCCGGCCCGCTGGAAGGCATCAAGGATCGCCCGACGGGTGTGCGGCAAGACGTATGGATTCCCCTTGCTCTCGGCGATCTTAGTGTCGAATTTTATTGGCGCGGTACGATGTCCCCAGCCGAGGATGCGCGGTAACTGCTCCAGCTTCAGCCCTCGATCGGTAGCATACCTGCGGGCAAAGGCTTCGGAAGCGAGGAACAAAGAAGTCGCCCCGTCAGTCACCTGTGAGCAATCGCGCACCCTGAGCCGGCCCGCTACCGGGTTGGCGTATTTGCCGGAGGTCAGGTTCTGGGTCTCGTTGGTAAACCAGCTCCGGGTCTGGGCCAGAGGGTTACGCCGGGCATTGGAAAAGTTGATCTCGGCAATACGGGTGAGGTGTTCCTCTTTCAAGCCAAAGCGTTTCTCGTACTCGTCGCCGAGCCGGCCAAACAGCTTGGGGAAGGGGAACTCGATACCTTTAGCTTCTTGCTCATACCAGGCCGCTGTGCCGAGGAAGTCTCCGCCAGTGGCGGGATCCACCGTCTTCATCTGCTCTACGCCAACAACCAAGGCCAGGTTGTAGCGACCAGCCTCGATCTCGGCCGAGGCCATGAGCATGGCCACACTGCCCGAGGCGCAAGCTGCCTCGTGGCGTGCGGTCGGGATGCCGGACAGGACGGGGTTGAGCTCAGGTAGAAACGCGCCCAGGTGCCCTTGCTTGCAGTACAGTTCAGCAGCGAAGTTGCCAACGTGCGCAACCTCGACCACCTTGGGGTCGATGCCAGTGGCCGTAAGCCCTGCGGACACCGCTTCTTGGATCATATCGACGAAGGTCTTGCCTTCTTTCAGCCAGTTACGAGCGAAATCAGTCTGGTATCCACCTAAGATATACACTGGTGCGGTCATCATATTCCTCCCCCCGCGCCGGTCCTGGTGGCTGACGCGCGGGTTCTGATAATTTTCTGCTCCGCGGAATTACTTTTGTCCTATCCCCTCACTGTGGCAAGGTCAATGAAGGCGTAGGAGCAAGGCTTGCTCTACCCAAAGAGGACGCGTGGCCAGTGGAAGAGGGCTAGGCCGAACCGGCGCCTCTATTTCCCCTTGCGTACCATGTTCGCCCGGGTAAAAAAGTCCGGTGGCAGCGGCTTGTTGTAGGTCGCCTCTGTCACCAGCGCAAGGGTTGCATGATCGGCGGTGAAATCAATCCACGAACGACCGATCAGGATCGGTACTCTAATATCTTTGCCGCCCGGGTAAAAGGCCGGGTGGGCGTAGCTAAAGAACTCTGTGCGCCAGTGCTTGCCTTGACGATCGTAGCTCAGCACGTAGAGCGGGGCAAAGGTCTGTTGGTCAAAGAAAAACACCTTCCGTCCGTACGGATGCGCGGCACGCTGCGGTACAGCTTCTACGACGTGTACCGTGCGTAACTCCCAGGGATCAAGTGGATACCCGGCGCGCCGGCCACCGAAGAGGGGCTCAGCCCCCTGTACGAAGCCTGGCACCAACGCCACCCGCGTGTCCACCAGGCGCCAGCGGTACGCGTGGACATAGGTGCCGACAAGGTCCTCATACAGCAGGGGAAACCGCCAGGCAGAAGCCTCAGGATTGTAGACTAATGTCAGGAGGCGGTGGATGGAGAGGTATCCGGTGATGTACCACTGCGCGACCTGGCGTGTGTCCTGATCGTACCAATAACGCAGGTGCACGAGGCCGAGCTGGGGGTGGATCGTAATGGCTGGCACAGGGTGGAGCACTTGCATGAACTCCTTGTACAGGATGCCTTCAGCCTCCCAGTCGGAGATGTCGTGTTCAGGTTTGGTGCGGTGCATACCGTACGCCTGGGCGTAAAAGAAGGAGAAGCCGTATTCATACTGGCCGGCCTCGTTGCGCACCTGGAGCGATTCCCAGCGTTGCACCGAGTCTCCTCGGTCCGCATACCGGGCGTTCCAGGCGGCTTTGAGCCCAGCACGGGGATCTGCCGCATCGAGCAGGGGAAACGGCAGCCCAGCTCGGTACTGCGCCAGGTTGCCCGTTTCGTCTAGGGAGACGTCCTGCGCGTGCTCGAGGGTCGCAGTGATATACTCGGGACTGATTGGCAGGTCACTGGTGTCCTGGACGAGAAGAGTCAGCTCTCCATCCCGCACTGCGTCGAGGATCTCCGGCGGTAACGCTTCCTGGGCAATCTGCCAGTTGCCACGCGAGAGCGCCGCCCCGGGGGTAATGCCAGTGAGGCGGGGAGGTCCCTCCTGATAGGGGAAGAAGCTATGCAACACCTGCTCGGCAAAAGGTGTCCCTTCCTCAGCGGTCTGCTTGGACGCGGCAGCGACGGCGGGCACACTCTCAGTAGACCGCGCTGACGAGGGAAGAGGGGCGGACCGCCCGGCCTCACACGACCAGCAGAGCATCACACTGCCCAGGCAAAACGACGACCAACGCCACAGTACTCGCATATCATCACCTGCTCTCGACGTGGGCAACGAGGTCGTGCCACGGCTTCACTCTCTTGACGTGGAACAGTCTCCGTTCCACTCCTTTTGGCGGCTTGACTACAAAAGCTTTTGAGAGTTTAATGCTCCGATCCTCCAGCAGAAGAGGAGGCCTACCATGAGACGGGACTGGACGGTATGGGCTTCTTCTGCTGCCTGCTTCCTCCTGTTTTTCCCGTGCTTCGTAAGCGGACAGCAGGACACGCAACCGCGCTGGCAAGGAGGAGCGCTCCCTCCCTCTTTTCTGCAATCCCGAGCCAGCCCGGATTCTTCCCAGCAACCGACGGCCTTAAGCGAGCAGCCGCTCGCGCCGGATCACCGCCAGCAGCCCTCAGCTAGCGACGAGCAGGCCGCTCGCCAGCGTGGCCAGCCTCTGCAGCCGGGTGCCCAGGATGCCGAAGGGTCGAGCGCGCAGCCTGAACTTCCGGCGGTGTGGCCACCGACGCAACCTGCGGCCAGTGCGCCCGGATACTTGGGGCTGAGCAGCCGGAGTTTTTATCGTGAACGCTTCTGCCTGCACGCCTTGACCATCCAGGGCGTGGAGGTCGCGGCCGTGGCACCGGATAGCCCGGCCGCGCGTGCAGGGTTGCGCCCGGCGCGAGAGCTCAGCCTGCGCGAGGTCGTAGCAGCCACGGTGGCGGGCCTGCTGGTGCTGTCCCCGGCCGCGCCGCTGGCCGCTTCTTTCCTGCGAGCCTCGGGTGGAGTGGATCACGGGGACATTATTCTCGCAGTCGGGGGCAAACGGGTGAAAACGCGGGACGAGTTTGAGCGTACACTGGCGAGCTTTGGCCCGCACAGCGTCGTCTATCTGACTGTCCTCCGTGAGGAGGCAGTTCTGCAGCTTCCCGTGCGCCTGAGCGCCGTAGACAGTAACTGAAACGATTGAGGAGAGCACCCGACAAAAGATCATTATAACAGGCAAGAGTCCCAGACAGCATTGAAATCGTAGAGAGGAGGTCGTTATGGTGGCTGGTCAGAAGAGACTGTTCATTCTCATGCTATGCACGCTCGTGCCTGCCCTTCCCGTCTTCGCGCAACAGAGCCCGCTCTGGCAGGGCTCGCGCGTCCAACAACCAACTACCCCCGTGCCGTCCGCGCAAGCGTCTCGTCCCGCTGCGGTTCCACAACTGTCCCTTCCGCCC
>WNGG01014478.1_pt1 | contig 14480 bp, 18 predicted proteins | sample 5400661 | NCBI WGS metagenome assembly WNGG01 (sample SAMN13153372, study PRJNA577476) | soil metagenome | isolation source: 100 cm soil or saprolite under Garry oak tree replicate 1 | place: USA:California | collected 2016-06-15
GCTGAGTGTTTGACATAACGTTAGAGTTGTGTTTCCTCATCTGCAGTTCCGCCAAACGTGCAGTGAACCCAGATGTCTCACCGCATTTTGGGGAGAGATACTATCTCTACGCGCTCATCGTTGGCTTCCTGTGGATTTCGCCCTGTACTCAGGTAATCAAGCACAGTTCCTACCGCAAAGAGGATAAGGAAGAAGAAGAAAATCGGTATTGCCATGAGGAGCGCGAGAGCCAATGAATTGAGCAATTGGTTGAAGTTTAGCCCAGGGCTACCCTGGTCACCGGAGTTGTTGAGAACAAAGAAATTGAAATAGACGATAACGGCCAGTCCCACTACGGCAATGATCCACGCTCCGCGCCTGCACCACTTGCCAGCCAAACGCATACGAGAGAGGGAAGTCGAGGGAAGCATGAGACTATTTCTCCTCTTTTCAATAACACTTTTTTCCAGAGTTGCCATCATAGATTATACGCCCTCTTCTTGAAGAGTTGTCAAGATGATGCAGGAAGTACTATGGACTAATGAATAGGAGATTCTCAATAGGTAGAAAATGCTGATCTCCTGGATGACCCCTTCCTGCCTCTCATCCACCCGCAGGTTGAGAACCCCTCCATGCGAATATCAACCCCAAGTCAACCCTGGCGCGGATGGAATCTCGCCCTCTATTCGCTATACTTCTTTCAGAAGATAACGAACCGGTAAGAAACATCCGGGAAGCACAAAAACACATCAGATAGTCAGAAAGCTCACAGAGCACCATAAAAAGGAAGGTCCACCCATGGCTACCCAGACCGCTTCTCTCTCCCAACTGAACGTGAAATCATCTCAGAAAGGTCCAACCATGTTAACCCAAACAACTCCTCTTTCCCAATTGAACGTCCAGTCCTCGTCTGCGAGTGAAAACCACAAAAGTCGGGGCATGATGCTGCGCCAAATGCTCCCCAACCTCGTGATCAATGCCGCTGCACCTTTTGCCATCAATATGCTGGCGCGTCCCTACATGTCCACCATCGATGCCCTGATATGATCGGCATGCTGGTCGTAGCGAGTCTGCTGTTGACCGCCGTCTTTGCCCTGCTGTTCCAAAGCCCGCGCCTGCTGCTGCTGCAAGGCTCTGCGGTCAGTGGCCTGTTCGGGGTTGTGATGCTGGTCTCGCTGCTCTTCCCCCGGCCTGTCTTATTCTATATCATCCGTTCCATCCTGACCCAGAATGACCCCCAACGGATTGCCAGCTTTAACGCCGACTGGGCCTTCCCCCAGTTCCGCTCGTTCTATCGGGTCCTGACCACCGTCTGGGGTGTTGTGACCGTGGCCCAGCTGGTACTCCTCGCCATCCTGGTCTTCACCCTGCCCATCTCGCTCATGCTGGTGCTCAGCCCCATCCTGAATTTCGGAGTCGTGATGCCCGTGGCTCATTGGAGCATGTCCTCCTTCCGCAAAAACAAACCGGTTTTTGACCAGCTTCGCCGTGAGCGTGATGGGGCTAGCCGCTAGTAACATGCTCATTCCTTCACTGGGGTGCAAGAGTAGAGGCGGGGCATACGAAATAGTTCGTGTGCCTCGCCTCTACTCTTGCGTAATATGTCAAGGCCGGAATTTTGCGAAATGTGGTACGTATAATCACTGTAGGACCGTGTTCTATTGAACCATTCATAGCAGAAATTGGGCGTGTGTAATTCATCACAGTCAGTGGTCAGCTTTTCATCACGATTACTGTCACCCTACTCTCTGACAGACAGAAATATTTCCCACTGTTATTTTTCCTACTTAGCTGCTCTTCAACGGACTCTTTTTGAGCATGGGGCATCGTCCAAGTCTACCAGACCAGGCGAGGAAATGGCGTTTTCCCGCTGAAAAATCGGGATGCCCACACTCAGCCCTTCCCAGTTGCCGTGGCGCGGAAAATGCTCATCGAGCAAACAAGCCACTTGCATTCGTTCCAGTTGCCCCAACAACACTGGTAGATTGTCAACGTGTTCGGTTTGGATGGTCAATTCTTCGTTCATGCCCGCAGTCTCGCCTTTTTTTGCCAACCTGTCCACAAGATGCGCGAACCGCAAGTAAAGACACCTTTACTTAAAGGAGAAGGCTTTTAGCATATATCTGTGCAGAAATCGGGGTAGTCCCTTGATAAGTGAGGCAGCCGAACGGGGTAAGGCAAGGTTTCGTTACTAACGTTTAATTTCTAGATACAGGGATTCAATGACTTTATGTACCTACCTGTCCGTAGAAAGCGAGAAGCATGTTACGGATAGCAAGCAATCAGTGCTCGAGTAGCAAGGAGGAAACATGATCAGTTCGTCATCCACGTCCCTCAAACGTAGTGGTTAGCTGGGTCGCAATCCTCATGGTTTTCGTACTTTTCCTTATAGGAATTTTCTGGTACCAGAATGTCGTTCTGCTGAAGAAGATCATAGCGCGTGAGTTAACCTGAAGTGCCAGTTTGGAATACCTAACCTTGCCTCCTTCTATTCGTACTGAAGACAGGAGAAGTCGTAACGTTTAACCTTAGCAAGCATGAAGGAAACAAAATTGATGTCACAACAGATGAGCTTTGATGAGAACCAGCGGGATGAGTCGCCTTCCTCTTCTGCTGGATATGAAGAGGTTCCCTCTTCCCACACGTCTGCAAGCGGAGCATTTTGTCGGGTTTGTGGCTGTGATTATCATACTGAACACGGTGTCTAACCTCAGACGTTCGTTCTGAGTGAGAAATGCTTTCGCAAGAGAGTCCCACTCAAAAACAGGCACATCAGTGAGACTCGGTGAGTTATTGTTGTCTCATAGAGTATGGAGGTGGAGCAGGAATGAACGAAGAGTATATGCACATCAACCAGCAACGGTGGAACGAGATGGTCGGGGTTCACGAAAAGTCAGCATTTTACGATGTGGCCGGCTTTAAAGCTGGTCGTCATACCCTCGCTCCTCTCGAGCGCGAAGAGCTCGGAAATGTGGCTGGAAAATCTCTTCTGCACCTGCAATGTCATTTTGGCATGGATACGCTGTCCTGGGCGCGCCTGGGCGCGAAGGTGACAGGAGTCGATTATTCGGAGAGGGCTATAGAACTTGCGCAATCGTTAGCGAAAGAGCTGGCAATAGATGCCCATTTTGTCAGATCCAATATCTACGAACTGCCAAATGACACCCTCATTCCCGACACGTTTGATCTGGTCTACACCGCACTTGGTGTCCTTGGTTGGCTACCGGACCTGAAACACTGGGGCAAAGTCATTGCACACTACCTCAAACCGGGCGGCACGTTCTATATTCTGGAAGCGCATCCCTTCATGTTGACACTGGATGAGAATTCGTCCGACCTCAAAGTTGTCTATCCTTATTTTTCATCCGAAGCACTGCAATTCGATTCTGAGCACTCATACGCTGACTCGGTGACGGTGCTGACGAACAAGACCGAGTACAACTGGAATCATAGCTTGAGCGACATTTTCAACGCTCTTCTCTCAGAGGGTCTCTCCATTGATTTCTTCCACGAGTTTCCTTTTTGCGGCTGGCCGTATTTTTCAGATATGGAGACAGGAGAAGACGGCTGGAGCAGGTTCAAGGATGAGAGAAAGCGCAAGAGAGTGCCCATGATGTTCTCTCTCAAGGCAACCAAAAAATAGGTGCATTCTTTTGATCCTGACACTATGGCTTTGATTTGCCAACCCGAAGGAAGCGAGGATACCTTTCAAGTGCCCATCCAAGGCATCACGAAAGCAGAGTTAATGGGGGAGATTGCTGCACTGCAAGCCTTGCCAATCTATCAATTAGCCCTCCCATTCTCGTTGGCCGCCTGGCGAGAGCTTGAGTAGGCTCACAACTTGACCGGTACGACTTTGTGAGACTTTGTCGAAAACTGATAGGTATGACTTTATGAGACTCAACACCAGGGTTATATGAAGTCGAGGCTACTGCTTTCGGCTGTCGTTTGTGGCCTCATGAGTTCCTCACGGGTGTTGCGGGGATGTTTTGAGAGGAATCCCGTCTCATATTCTCCCGATCGAGCCAGTGGATTTGAGAGACATAGGCAAGCAGTAACAGAGCTTCCTCAGCCAGGTTATAGAAGAAGTGCAGATCAGCACGAATGATGGGGAGTCCGCCCCAGAGCGCTCCCCCTTGAGCTAAGAGACCGGGTGTACCGCTATGCCCTGTCCTGAGCAAGACAGCCATCACATACACATGTTCAAGCTCATGCCAGCCTGAAACCACAAGCAGCACCCAGAGCCAGGGATTGGTGCGGAAGAAAGAGAGGAGAAGCAGGACGAACAACAGCACCCAGGAATTCCAGATAAAGTGAACCCATTCGAGATTGAGCATCCCAAAGATGCCATTGGCTTGCTGCCCAGAAAGACCCAACACGTGCATCTGGATCATTTGCGTGAGATGTTCCACAAAGTGCCCTCCTTGTGTGATGACCAAAATGAAGAACAATGCCAACCAACGATACTGCCGATAGAGCTGGGCTGTTTTGAGGAAGAACAGTGGCGACCAGACAAGCACGATGAGGAGAGCGATTTGCCAGAGGACGAAGCCGAGCCAAAAGGTCGAAACGATGACGATGGAGATCAAGCCGATCAGCAAGACAGCAGCAAGAGGAATGGAGTGAATAGACATGATTTTTTTGTACAACTGCACGCTCATAGACTCCCTCCCAGTGTCCTGGCTCATGGTTCAGTCGAATCACGATTTGTATGTATGCACAATTTTCTCCACTGCCTGAAAGTATAAGGGAGGATGCTGAAATATTCCTGAAAAGGGGTCGTTGGAGTGCAGTTACCAAACATCTTCAAAACTGTGCTATACTGTGTTATACTGTGCTATATTGTGCTATACTGTGCTGTAACCAGGTGCATGTTCGGTAACCGGGACTCAGAGAGAAGCTGTTTACCAGCAGAAAGGAGGCAGCGATGCTTCCCACTGTTCAGGGTGATATCCTGGTCTATCGTGAGGGCGACCAGGAGGGTGTGCTGACCATAGGCACGGCGGCCTGGTTTGCCTGGTTGGAGACCGCCTCGACTTTCTCGTTTGTTAGCGATGTCGGCAACTTCACGGCCCGCAAAGAGCGGGCCAGTACCCAGCGGGGCGGCTGGTACTGGAAAGCCTATCGCAAACAGCACGGCAAGCTCTCCTCTCGCTACCTGGGCAAGTCGGAGACCGTCACGCTTGCGCGCTTACAGGCCGTGGCTCAGGACCTCGCTGCTGGTCCCGTCAGCGCCTCAACTATCAGTGCTGGAGAGGCTGACCTTCCTCCAGCACCACTGCGGACGCAGCGCGATCCGCTTCCCTCCCTGCTGGCGACCAAACTCCACGTGCCGCGTCTGCGTGCACAGTTCATCCGTCGCTCTCGCCTCGTCGAGCGACTTCAACAGGGGATGGAGCGTGCGCTCACCCTCGTCTCCGCCCCGGCAGGCTTCGGCAAAACCACGCTTGTGGCCCAATGGCTTGCCGAGAGCAGCACCCCCGTTGCCTGGCTGTCGCTGGAGCCCGAGGATAACGACCCGGTGCGTTTCCTCTCCTACCTGATCGCCGCCTTGCAGAGGCTTGATCCACACGTGGGAACCGCCGTGCTCCCCTTGCTGCACGCCCCGCGCCCAGCGCCACCAGAGCGCGTCATGGCCTTGGTGATCAACGAGCTCATCGCCGGTGCTGCGAGAGACTTCGCCCTGGTGCTGGATGACTATCACGTCATCAGTGCCGAGGCCATCCACCGTGCCCTGATCTTCCTACTAGGGCACCTGCCATCCCACATGCATCTCATCATTGCCACGCGTGCCGATCCACCGCTCCTGCTTGCAGGGCTGCGGGCCCGCGGACAGCTCACCGAGGTGCGTGCTGCCGATCTGCGCTTTGCGACCGATGAGGTCAGCGCGTTTCTGCGTGAGGTGATGGAACTCGACCTTCCTTCCGAAACCATTGCTGCCCTCGAGCATCGTACAGAAGGATGGGTGGTCGGCTTGCAACTGGCCGCGCTCTCGCTGCAGGGCGGAGCCGATGTCTCCGGGTTTCTGGCCGCCTTTACCGGCAGTCATCGCTTCGTGCTAGATTACCTCAGCGAGGAGGTGCTCTCGCGGCAGCCCGCAGTCGTGCAGACGTTTCTGCTGCACACCTCGATCCTGGAGCGCCTTAGCGGAACACTCTGTGATGCGGTCGCCGGCCAGCAGGGGGGTCAGGCGATGCTGGAAGCCCTCGACCGTGCGAACCTGTTTGTGGTCGCGCTGGACGAGGAGCGAGGCTGGTACCGCTATCACCACCTGTTTGCCGAGGTTCTCAAGAGCCGCCTACAGCAGGGAGAGGTCTCGTTGGTTCGCGCTACGGGGCGAGGTCCACACGATGCTTGGCTGGCTCAATGCGTTGCCTGATGCGGTGGTACGCAGGCACACACGCCTCTGTCTCTACTCTGCAGTCATGCTGCTGTTCACGAATCAAGTGGAGGCTGCCGAGACCCGGCTGCACGATGTCGAACAGGGTCTCCTGGTCACTGTGCCCAACGACCAGGACCGCGTGATCCGGGGCCAAATCGCCCTCATCCGCGCAAACCTCCTCCGTTCCTGTGGCGATCTGGCACGTGCTCTGGCATTTGCACGCCAAGCGCTGGAGCTGTTGCCTGAGACAGAAGATCGGTTTCGTCTGCCCGCTCTGGTGGGTGTAGCCTCCAGCTACCTGGTGAGCGGGGATGTCACGCTCGCCGCCGAGCAGGTGGCGATGGCCACCGTGGCCTTTGTACGTGCTTCAGACGACCTGTTCGCGCTCCTGCAAAGTATCACCTGCCTGGCCCGGTTGCAAGGGCTCCAAGGACAGCTGCGCCGGGCCGCCAGCACCTATGGAGAAGCGGTGCGGGTGCTACCAGGGCAGGGGGGATTGCAGTCCCTGCTCGGCAGTCCGGCCTACTATTTCGGCCTGGGCGATCTGCTGCGCGAGTGGAACGAACTGGATGCCGCCGAACGCCACCTTGTGGATGGCATGGACCTGGTCAAGGGGACACTGCCGGTCTTCGCCGACGAGGTGACGCTGGGCTACATCGCCCTGGCTCGCCTGCAGCAGGCACGTGGCGAGTACAGCCGAGCGCTCGCAACACTGGACGCTTTCATGGACCTGGCTCGCCAGCGTCACTTCGTCCCACAGCTCCTGGCACGAGGAAGGGCAGTGCGGGCACAAGTAGAGCTGGCGCAAGCCAACCTGGCAGCAGCTATTCGCTGGGCTGATGAGAGCGGCCTGTCCCTCGCCGATGAGGACCTGAGCTATCCCCTTGAGCAGGAGTACCTGGCCCTGGCACGCGTGTGCATTGCCCAGGGACGCGATGACCCGGCTCGTCCTTTCCTCCAAGAGGCCCTTGGCTTGCTGGACCGCCTCTTGCAGGATGCCGAAGCGAAAGCACGCCTGGGGAGTGCGCTCGAAATCCTCGTGCTGCGTGCGTTGGCTCTGCAGGCGCACGGCGACCGCATCGGGGCTCTCACTACCCTGGAACACGCCCTCACGCGTGCCGAGCCAGAGGGGTACATCCGCCTCTTCGTCGATGAGGGGGTGCCGATGCGCACCTTGCTCCGCCAGGCGCATGGCATCGTGCCTGACTATGTCGCTACGCTGCTGGCCGTCTTTGGTGAACAGCACGTCTCTGCTGTCCCTGCTGGCAGTATGCTGGCGGAACCGCTGACCGAGCGGGAGCGTGAGGTGCTAGGCCTGCTGAGTACCGGGGCGTCTAACCGCGAGATCGCCCGCCGCCTGGTGGTGAGTCTGGGCACGGTGAAGAAGCACGTCTCGAACATTTGTGGCAAACTGGGGGTGCAGAGCCGGATGCAAGCGATTGCTCGGGCGAGAGCGCTCCAGTTGGTGTAACGCCTGCACCTGCTCCTTGCGCAAAAAAATCAACCCCTCAGCTACGACTTTGGTGTACTGCATTTCAACCCCTTCTTCAGCTACACTCCGCACAGATACCATGACGTGCCAATGAGGAGTGGCACCTGAAAGGAAAAGCGATGAGCGTGTACGAAATTCGCGTCAAGGGCCACCTCGATTCACACTGGTCAGTCTGGTTTGATGGACTCACCATCACCAATCTCCCGCATGGGGAAGCCCTCCTGTCTGGTGCTCTTACAGATCAGGCCGCACTGCATGGGGTGTTGATGAAGGTGCGCGACCTGGGGTTGCCGCTGCTCTCAGTGAATCAGGCTACCCATGGCGGAGCGCATGAGCAGGGAAGCTGACCCCCATAGGCGTGAACTTCAGCACGGCTGTCATCCTGAGCGCCGCGAAGGATCTCCGGCTGGGCCCTGGGCAGATCCTTCGCGGCGCTCAGGATGACAGATGGCGGGGCGAGCTGCTGGGCGTGGACTTGAGTACTGGAACACAGGTCCTTCTTGGCTTCAGTTCACGCCTATGAGGCTGACGCCTCGTGAGAAAGGAAACACAACATGTCTACCACCACAACGACGTCGCAGGCTGCGACGACTTCCCCGCTCAAGCGTCTCATCATACGCTACCCGTTGCTCGCCTTCTTTGTCATCGCGTTTGCGGGTGCATGGCTTGCCCTGCTTCCATTACTTCTCGACACGCATGGCATTGGCCTTGTTCCAATCACCTTACCAGATGCCGTGTTTTTTATTCTTGCTGGTCTAGCCGGGCCAACACTGGCGTCCTTCGTCATGACGGCTGTCACAAGTGGTAAGGCAGGTGTGCGCCAATTGCTACGTCGGTATGTGCTCTGGCGGGTAGGCATTCAATGGTATCTCCTGGTCCTCTTCGGACCGCCTCTTGTCCTCCTGCTGGGCGAGACTCTCTTTCTGGGAGCTATTCCATTGAACGCTCTCATTGCGAAGTGGCCAGAGATTTTCACCTCGTATCTGCCACTCGTAGGGATCATTGTCGTCTTCGCTCAATTGCTGGAAGAGCCTGGTTGGACGGGATTTGCTGTACCACGTTTGCAACAGAAATATGGGCCATTGCTGGGAGCCTGCATTCTCGGGGTGTTTTGGGCCTTGTGGCATCTGCCCACCTTATTCATTAACAGTGATATCGGTTCTGGGCAAGTACCGCTCCCCGAGGTTCTTCCCTCAATGGGGCGGCTGATTCTCCTTGCTGTAATTAGCAGGATCATCTGGACGTGGGTCTTCAACAACACCAAGGGGAGCATTCTCATTGCGATCCTCCTGCATGCCGCTAGCGATGCGGCCATTTCGCTGGTCTTTCTCCAGATCATCGGGTATCCGATACTCTTCGGAGGAAGGCACCTCAGCGGCTGGTTTGCTGCTTTCTATGGCGTATGGGATGTCCGCATCACCTACGCCGTGTGTGCGCTGCTCGTCCTCGTCCTCACCAGGGCTCGCCTCGGATACCAGCCAGATCGGAACGCGCAACTCGTCGAGGTCCCTCGACCAACAGAGCTGCCTTTGACCAACATCTAAACGTGAAGGCCATTCTGTCTTCACCTCATACTGAGGAGGAAACACCGATGCACGTCCAAGCACTCGTCATTGAAATGGTTGGTTTCAGTCAATCGTTGGGTCAGCCCCGCACTGGCGATACCCTGCACCTGGCCTTCATCAGGGACCCGTCTCTGGGTCTCTTGGGCCCAACGATGCAGCGTACCAGACACTGGTAGAAAGAGATGGTTGAGAAACATGAGTCTCTATCGAACAACTCCACGTTATGTCCTCCTCTGTACGCTTCTGCTCGTCGGAGTCTCGTTGACGGCACTTCCCGTCGCCGCGGCGCCGCATGCGGGCGCTCCTGATCTGGCCAGGATCGATGCGTATATCAGCGCACAGATGCAAACCAATCACATTCCCGGGGTGGCCTTGGGCCTGGTCCACAACGATCAAGTCATGCACGTGCAGGGATTCGGCACGGCCGACTCAACAGGGCGAGCGGTCACCACACACACGCCGTTCATTCTGGCCTCGGTGAGCAAATCCTTCACCGCCCTGGCGGTCATGCAACTGGTCGAGGCGGGCAAGGTGGAACTGGATGCGCCGGTGCAGCGCTACCTGCCCTGGTTCCGCGTCGCCGATCCCGTCGCCTCGGCCCGTATCACCCTGCGCCACCTCCTCTACCATACGAGTGGGATCCCGTCGTCGGGGTATGCCTGCGCGACGAACCAGGTCACGATGACCTTAGAGCAGTATGTGCGCAGTCTCGCCACACTCACTCTCGACCGACCGGTCGGCAGTCGCCCTGACTATTGCAGCACCAATTACGACGTGCTCGGACTCATCGTGCAAACGGTCTCGGGGCAGCCCTACGCCACCTACATGCGGCAGCACATCTTTGCCCCGCTCCAGATGCACGACAGTTTCGCCTCCGAGCCAGAGGCCAAGCGCGACGGGCTGGCCCAGAGCTATCGGTGGTTCTTTGGGGTGCCCACCCCGATTGAGGACTACAATCTGTCTAATGTTCCGGCAGGCTACCTGATCTCCAGCGCCGAGGATATGACCCACTACCTGATCGCCCAGATGAACGGGGGGCGCTTTGGGTCGACTTCCATCCTCTCCTCGGCAGGGATAGCGACCATGCATGCGCCGGCGGTTCTCCGAGAAGGGGGAAGCGGCTCCTATGGCATGGGCTGGGTCAATGGACCCCTGGCTGGGGTGCCTGCCATCTGGCACGATGGGAACAACGTCGTGGCCTCCACACGGCTCCTCATCGAGCCGCAGACCCACTGGGGCGCGATCCTGCTGGTGAACGCCAACAGCTTGATTCCCATAGACGGGGCGAACACGGCCCTCACGTCTCTGGCAGACGGAGTCACCCGCCTGCTGGCAGGGCAGACTCCCCAGGCTTCCACGAGTCTGACCACGTTCTACCTCATCCTCGATGGTATCCTCGCGGTGATCTTGGCCCTGGCCGTCTTCCCGCTCTTGCGCTTGCGAAGCTGGTCCAGAAAGTTTGGGCAACGCCTCCAGCAGCGGCCCCAATTCCTGCGTCTTGGCCTCCGACTCGCCTGGGAAGTTGCCTTGCCAGTGGCCCTCTTGCTGGGCGTCTCACTGCTCGCGAGTGAGTTGGGCGCGACGTCGTGGGATTGGATCTTGCTCGGCTGGCCTGATCTGGGCTCGTGGGTCCTTGCCATCTGTGCCGTCTTGTTGCTCACCGGCGTCATCAGAGCGGTGCTGGCGGTCCGCGTGATACGACGCAAAGCTGCGGAGACATCCTCGGTGACACCGTCCCCAAGCCTCACGTAAAACGTCCCCAGAGCGCTGGCAGGAGTGCGGTGCCGACCGTCCTTCGGCACCTCCTGCTGCTCACACAGTCCCCCAGACTGTGTCCAGGGGAACCAAGAAAGGAAGCTCATCCTATGCAGATTGCAGCACGTCGCGCCTTTCTGACGCAGGACCATCGCCTCGCGTTAGTCTGGCGGCTCCTCAGCTACCTGGTCTTGTTTATTGTGGTCAATTTGGTTGCCAATGTAGCCAGAGTCGTCTTACAGAGTGTGGGTGTCCCGTCTGTAATCTGTCGGCTCGTCTTTACGCTTCTCTACATCAGTGGCATCCTTGGCCTGACCTACATGTACCGTCGCTCCGTCGACCGACGATCCTGGCAGGGCATTGCCCTTCCACCCCTTCACAAGCGTCTGCTTGACGTCATGGTCGGTATGGTATCCGGCATCTTGATTGTCGCGCTGGTGTTTGGGCTCGAGTCTGCCTCTGGCTGGATACATATCGTTGGATTCGAGGGGGGAACAAATGCTTTGACCCTCCTCCTCGATAGCTTGCTCTTGAGCCTGGCTTTTGGGGTGTGCGAAGAAATCTGCTTCCGGGGCTACATCTTCCAGAACCTGGGCGAAGGCAGCCCAATTTGGATGGCAACCCTGGTGACGGGATTGATCTTCTGTGCATTCCATTTGCTGGAAGTCGGATTCGATGCGCGAGGACTCTCGTTCCTCCTCTTTATCATGCTGTTGAATGTCTTCCTGGTACTCACACGTCTTCTGACACGATCCCTCTGGTTAGCTATCGGCTTTCATACGGCCTTTGACTGGGTAGCAATCATAGTTGGCCTCGGCTCGGTCGTCTCGGCTGATCGTCACGTGCTTCATGTCGAACGGACAACCTCATTGATTGCAGAAGACCTGCTGACTGCGTTCGTTGTCGTACTCGGCATTCTGCTGTTGTTGGTTTGGGCCTGGTGGAGCAAGCGTCATCTCAGTTGGCGTGCCACGCTTGCTCAGGATGGTCAGCTACAAGCTACCAAGGCACAACCCGTCCCTGTTGAGCAGGGAGGGTGAGCGGTCAAGGAAGAGGTACAGACAAGCGGGGCTTTCAAATGACTCTCGCTGTGCTCGCCCTGGCCAGCGCCGCGAGGGTCATTGGCAGATAACAACTCCCTGGCCCTCTTCACGACGTACCTGCCAAACATCCTGATCATTGTCGTTGCGGTGCAAATCTGGGAAGAAGGCGGCTGGTCGGGCTTCGCGGTTCCCACCTTGCAACAGCGCTTCGGGGCAAAACGAGGAGAAATCATGTATGCAGTATGAACAGAAAGAAGCCAAGCACATGGAAAACAACCCCTCAACCCATGTTCGTCCACTATCCCTGTTCTGGAGGGTCCTCCAGTTTCCCTTGCCACGAATCATCTTCGCAACGTTGTTCGTGGTTATTGGTGTCGTTGCGGCGCAAGTGCTCATCACGCTGCTCAAGCAGACGTTTGCTCTCAGCAGCCCTCTGCCCATCCCGTTCGTCCTTGTAGAAATCATCCTCGCTCTGCTCGCTACCTACGGTGCCTATTACGCCTATGTGCATTTTGTCGAGCAACGTCCTGTTGCGGAACTGGCAAGACAGGGGGCTGTTCGGGGACTTGGCATTGGGGCACTCCTGGGCATTGGGTTGTTCACACTCGTGATCGGCATCTTGTGGCTACTGGGCACGTACCGTGTGACGGGGACGAATGAGTGGCCAGTGCTCTTCGTAGCGTTGGCTGCTAACCTCCCTTCTGCGTTTGTCCAACAAATTCTCTTGCTCGGCATCCTCTTCAGGATCACGGAGCAGGCAGTAGGGACGTGGTGGGCTTTGCTGATTTCCGTGCTGCTGTTTGGGCTGGTGCATTTCATCAGCATACCTCAAATCACAGTGATGGACATGCTCAGCATTCTGCTTGGGGGTCTGCTCTTCGTCACGACGTATCTGCTAACTCGAACGTTGTGGCTCCCCATCGGCCTGCACGCCGCTTTGGACTTTACAAAAGATGGCATCTTTGGTGCGGGTACTGCTGGAACTTCTGCTGTTGCGCTCAAAGGATTGTTCCAAGCTCATCTCACCGGCCCAGTGCTGTTGACAGGAGGGGATGCTGGAGCGGAGGCGTCTCTCGTGACCATCGTGGTGCTCGTAGCGGTTGGTGTGTACCTGGTCGTGAGAGCGAAACAGCAGGGACAGCTGCTGAAGCCGTTTTGGAGGCGGGAAAGACAGGTTACTGAAACTGCTTAGGGCTATGTCATTCGTAGCCAGAACAGGAGACGCCGCTCACTGACGGCTGAAGATCATAGTTCATATAGTTGCTGCCAGCAGATGGCCGAGAAGGAAAAGTACATGAAAATGAGTCTCTCGCGAACCGTCCTTGGTGGTGTTGTTGCCTGTCTGCTCGCATTTCTGGCACTGCCTTTCACGACACTTTCTGTGGTGGCCGCGCAACAGACTGGCACTCCCGATATCGCGAGCATCGATGCGTATATCAGCGCACAGATGCAAATTCACGATGACCTTAGAGCAGTTTGTGCGTAGCCTGGGGACCGTCGTCCTCGACCGACCGGTTGGTAGTCGGTACAAGTATTGCAATGCGAACTACAATGTGCTTGGACTCATCGTGCAAACCGTCTCGGGGCAGTCCTACGCCACCTACGTGCAGCAGCACATCTTTGCTCCGCTCCAAATGCACCACAGTTTCGCTTCCGAGCCAGAGGCCAGGCGCGATGGGCTGGCACAGGGCTACCGGTGGCTCTTCGGGGTGCCCACCCCATTTGATCACTACGAAGCGGCTGCCGTGCCTGCGGGCTTCCTGGTCTCCAGCGCCGAGGATATGACCCACTACCTCGTCGCGCAAATGAATGGAGGGCGCTTTGGGTCGGCGACCGTCCTCTCGTCTGCCGGGATTGCGACCCTGCATGCGCCTGCGGTTGGATTTCGCTCTGTGCTTAGGTAATCAAGCACAGCTCCCACCGCAAAGAGGATGAGGAAAAAGAAGAAAATCGGTATTGCCATGAGGAGCGCGAGAGCCAATGAATTGAGCAATTGGTTGAAGTTTAGCCCGGAGCTACCCTGGTCGCCAGGGTTGTTGAGAACAAAGAAATTGAAATAGACGATAACGGCCAGTCCCACTACGGCAATGATCCATGCTCCGCGCCTGCACCATTTGCCAGCCAAACGCATACGAGAGAGAGAAGTCGAGGGAAGCATGAGACTATTTCTCCTCTTTTCAATAACACTTTTTTCCAGAGTTGCCATCATAGATTATACGCCCTCTTCTTGAAGAGTTGTCAAGATGATGCAGGAAGTACTATGG
>WNGG01005242.1_pt1 | contig 14477 bp, 13 predicted proteins | sample 5400661 | NCBI WGS metagenome assembly WNGG01 (sample SAMN13153372, study PRJNA577476) | soil metagenome | isolation source: 100 cm soil or saprolite under Garry oak tree replicate 1 | place: USA:California | collected 2016-06-15
CTGTACGACGTGCACTTCCTCCTGACGAGGGGCTTTTCCGCTCCCCGGAAGCTCTTGGACCTCAAGATGTCGTTGTACCGGCGAAGCTTCTCACCGACGGGCCTGGAGCGGGGGATTGTTTCGGCCGGACGTGGATGGGAGCGGGACTTGGAACCCCTCCTCGGGCAGGTCCCGCCCTTCGAAGCTGTAGCGGGCGAGGTGCGCTCACGCTTGCGGAAGGTCCATGCGGGTCGAGACTGAGGGCCCTCAGCGGAGGCTCGGAGCCGGCCCGCGGGCGGAGATCCCCGCGACGGCGCCACCGCCCGGGAGCGAGAGACGGGTTGAAGCAGACCCTCCCTGCCGCTACGCGACGCGCACATACAGGTGGAGCGCCCGGTACGCGTTCGAGAAGTCGCCGTCCTTGAAGAGGAGGAACTGGACCTTCCACAGCCCTGCAGCGCTGATTCGGAAGGTGTAGGGCTGAGTCCAGTTCCGGCCGTCGGCCAGGGTGACATTCGACCAGGAAAATGTGGTGCGGTTGGACTCAACGGTTTCGTTAGCTCCGGTCGTCGCGTTATAGCCAATAATCAATCCAACAAGGTCAATGCGCACCGAATAGTCTACCATTGCTCCTTCATGATTGACAACTCCGAATATTAGGGTGCCCGGTTGACTGACGTTGAGGTCGGACGGATAGCCCGACGCGACGCCAGTGGGACCCAACAAGAAGAATTCTGAGTATTTTTCTCGAAACTGGGAAGACACTTGGACGTAGGCGAGCGCGCCAATGGAGACAGCGATAGCGACAACGAGCACAGCCGTTGTGATCCTTTCGGCAGAGTTGCAACTGTCCCAGCCAGGCCAGCCAAGATTAATCGCCACGCCAGGGCGGTCCTCAATTGGCAGGCTCCTCCTCCGGAAAAGGGCAATTATTCCTGTGGACACCGTGAATGACGCCGTCGAGGCAAACAGCAAACCGGGAGACGCCCCCCGCCGGGCGAGTGACAAGGAAACAGCCAATAGAAAGATGATAGTGAGGCCCAGCGCAAGACTCAGAGCTGTTCTCTCCAGCGGACTTAGGCGTTCACGGCGCGGGAACATCGCTGCTACGGTCATGTAGCCCGGGAGCGCGAGTATCAAGAAAGTCCCGACAACGGTCATGACATTCAGGCTCATCAGGGCAATAGCCACAATCCCGAGATAGGTCAAGGCGAAGTAGATGTCCCAAGGCTGCCGCTTAAGACTAATCCGCACCGCAAGCCTCGCCATGACAGAGAAGGGATCATTTCTTAAAGGGTTTCCCGTCCCGTTGATCTTTGCTCGTAGGCCGCATGGAGCGGCCAATAGGGGAGGCGTTACTGGACGGGTAAAGGCAAGCGCATGTTTTCGGACGGTCACGGTTGGAGCGCGTTTGGGCGTCGAGCGATGCCGTTCATTTGCACGAGTATTTTCGGGCAGACATCTTGACCCTATCTAGAACACCTTTTACCTTTGAATGCTTGTTCGCTCAGGGAGACATCTGGATTGAGGATCTTGTTCGTGGCACCAGCAGTGCAGTATACTGCATCTTTCCCCTTCGAACTCCACGGATCTGAGTCGCAAATCATGGGGATCTCCAAGGAGTTGTCGCGTGCTGGTCATGAGGTTCTCGTCGCAGGCAGGTTCGGAGCGAGTGTAGAGCCGCTCGCAAAGAATACCTCTCGCGTTCGTTTCATCGACGTATCTTCCCGTAAACTGCCGAGCGACGCGTTCGCACAACTTGGATCGACTTTCGCATATTCGCGAGCGGTCTACAGACTCATCGGCGAGACGACTCCAGATATCGTTTCACTCAACGAACGCTTCTCCGCCTATTTCCCTTCAAAGTCAGGCATCCCCAAGGTATTCACAACCCACAATCCGGACGCAATGGGGTTTTTCAGGGCGTTCGCAATTGAAAACAACGGTCTTAACCTTTTCTTCTTCGGTTTGAAGAAGCGGGTCGAGGAGACTGTCATGGCCCGATGTGATGTGGTGGTCGCACTGACCAAGGCTATCGAGGCGTATTTGCACCATCGAGGATTCTGGAAGACCGCCGTCATCCCTAATGCCGTGAATGAGTCAGACTACTACAACCGATCCGACGAAGGATACGTTCTGTACGCTGGGAGACTTGCGAGGATTAAGGGCTTGCCGCTACTAATCGATGCCTTTTCACAGCTTCGCGAGAGTACGGGTTGGCGCCTTATCCTGGTCGGTTCTGGCCCTGAGGAGGCGCGATTGAAGAGTCTGGCGGCGTCAAAGGGGCTTCATGGCAGAGTTGAGTTCGTTCCGCTAGTGCCAAGGAGAGAACTGAGTCACTTTCTAGCGAGATGTTCGGTTTTCGTCCTCCCATCATGGCATGAGGGGATGCCAGTGACACTGCTGGAGGCAATGGCGTCGAGCAAGCCGGTGATCGCAAGTAACATTCCCGGCCCCGCCGACATGATTGATCATGGCGTGAGTGGGCTTCTATTCGAAAGGGGCAACGCGGAAGATCTCGCGAGGTTTCTGGCGATATGCTCTACGGATTCGGATCTGCGTCGGAGACTTGGTGCCGGAGCGAGAAAGGCGGTCGAGACGAACTATACATTTGGAAGGATATCAGGTTCGTACGACACGCTTTTCCGCAGAATTCGAGGTGAGTCCAATGACTAGAGTCCTCCTCGTCTCGTACAGCTTTCCCCCGCTCAAGGGGGCTGAGGTCACGATAACCACTAACTACGTTCAGACGTTGCCAACCCTCGGTTGCTCGCTCATGGTCTTGACTGGCGACCCAGCCTTGAAAGAAACCGACGATGACATGATCCGATCAATCCCTGTTGGTGTACTCGTCGTAAGAGCAACCTCGATCGAGGATCTGGTTCTAAGGTTGCTCGGAAGGCTGGGGCTCGCGGATGTCCGGAGCGTTTCTGAATTGGAAGTCGAAATGGACGACGATTCACATCAGTCGACCGCCTCGGTACTCAGTGCGCTAAGGCACGCGAAGCCGTTACCAAACCACGTCGTTGGATGGGTCCCTTTTGCAACTTGGAAGGGGAAGAAACTGTTGCGCGACGTGGACTGCATCATTTCGAGGTCCAATCCGATCACCAGTCACCTGGTCGCGCTAAAGCTCAAATCGTGGTCTAGACTGCCTTGGATTGCTTGCTTCTCCGACCCTTGGACCCTTGATCCCGACCCGCCCTACTCTGGCCGGTTCTTTTCTCCACGATTCATTTCGACACTGAGCAGGCGACTTGAACGACAAATATTTCGTCGTGCGGACGCCGTCGTGCTTACCACCGAGGAGCAACGTCAAATGTATTCGTACGAATATCCCGAGTTTGACTCAAAGATTGTTGTCATTCCGAACTCCTTTCCTCCCGACATTCAGGCTCAACTCGTCAAGCTTCAAGACCAGATTACGGGACCCAAGTCCGACGAAGAGGCTCCGTACGCCATCCTGCATGCCGGCAATCTCTTCAGGCGAAGGTCCCCTGAACCAGTATTTGTTGCCCTTGTCCTTCTGAAAAATACGCAACCCGACATTTACAAGAACTTGCGCGTCACGTTCCTCGGTGAAATGTCGAGTTTCTCGACTCTCGTCCGCGAGTACGGACTCAACGACATCGTCAATGTCAAACCCCCCGTCCCGCGAATGGAAGCGCTCCGACAGTGCCTTGCAGCAGATTTACTCTTGCTGATTGACGCACCAAGTGCAAGTCGAAGTGTCTTCCTTCCCTCTAAAGTTCTTGACTATATTGTGATCGGAAAACCAATTCTGGCTATTACTCCGGAAGGCGCTTGTGCCGACATAGTTCGGCAAACGCGGACCGGGCTTGTGATTGCTTCCTACACTGCCGGCGACATCGCCGCTGGGATCACCGACTTCTATCTAAAGTCCAGGAAAGGCATCGAACGGCTTGATAGGAATTGGCACGAAATCGAGAAGTACAGTACTGAGACATGCGCAGCACGTTTGGTCCAATTGGTCGAACAGCTTAGGCAAAGCCCCGGTTGCGAGCCGTGATGTTTTCTGTCTCGTGCTTCTACAAGAACTGCGCATCCAGGCGGAGATTTTTCGTCACACTCTTCGCCTTCTACCTAGTCTTGCTGAGCTCGATTGGCCTTGACGAGGTCGGTGTGAACTTCCCTGTCTTACGGTCTGCAGTTTGGTTCTGTTATCTCATCTTTGTTCCCGGATACGTCGTCCTGGGACTTCTCGGGAGAGGAGCGGAGAATCCCCTCGAGAATGTCCTATTCTCGGTGGGGCTCAGCATCGCCTTCGCTATGTTTGTCGGAGCTGCCATTAACGCTCTCTTTCCGTTGGTCGGGTTGGCCGAACCCATTTCGCTCTCACCTCTCGTTGCGACGACCAGTGGAATAGTTCTAACGCTGTCCATCTTCGGTAGCGGAACTGGTCGATTCCAAGCGCCGACGATAGTCCCGTCATGGCGAGATGCGTGCTCCTCACCGGCCCTACTCTTGTATCTCCTTCCGCTGATGAGCGCCTTGGGAACAGAGTTGTTCAATGCAACCCAATCCAACCTGCTTTCAATTCTCGCGCTGCTCTCGATTTCCGGTCTTGGTGTCCTAGTCGGTTTTGATAAGTTCATCTCTCCGAAACTCTACCCGCTCGCGATTTTTTCCATAGCGCTGTCGCTCCTGTACCAGCGGTCACTGGTCACAAACTACCTCTGGGGTTGGGATATCCAATTCGAGTACGCCGCTGCGCGGTCCGTAATGGATAGTTCTGTCTGGAATCCAGTGACCGCCTCAAATATCAATGCGATGCTAAGCATAGTCATACTCGGTCCCACCTTCGCAGATCTCACCGGGGTGGACCTCGTTTTTGTCTTCAAGGTTTTCTATCCGTTTTTGTTCGCATTCGTACCTGTCGTCCTCTACCGGGTATTCCAAAAGGAGACGAGTGACAGAATCGCGTTCTTGTCTGTCTTCTTTTTTGTGTCACTCTTCCTCTTCTACGAAGAGCTGCTGCAATTAGCACGGCAGCAGATAGCTGAGTTATTCTTGGCGTTGCTGCTCCTTTTGATTGTCGATTCAAAAGGTAATCCGTTACGAAGGTCGTCGCTGTTCATTGTTTTCGCGTTCGGGCTAGCTGTCTCTCACTATGGGACGTCTTACCTTTTCATGATCATGGCAGGGTTCGCAGCATTCTTAGAACTCGCTGGTGGCTCCCTCGATCGAGTTAGTTCCCGACCGCGTATTGGCTTGCCGGTTCCCATACTCGTCGTGGTATTCAATGTGGCCTGGTATCTGTACGTAGCCGGCTCTTCGAATATTATCACAGTAATCCACATCGGGAACCAGATTGTAGGCAACATCACCTCAGACTTCCTTAACCCTGCTACGGCTCAGGGGCTGGGCCTCCTCCTTAGGTCGCAGTCAACCCCACTCCACATTGCGAGTAAGTACATTCAACTGCTTACGCAAGTGTTGATCCCCGTAGGGTTTCTCTCGGTTGTCTTGCGACGGTCCCGCATGCGCCTTTCCAAAGGATATCTCGCTTTTTCTGCGGCCAACCTCATATTGTTTCTGGCTGGACTCGTTCTGCCGTTCTTCGCTTCATCCCTGAATGCGTCGAGGCTGTATCAACTTGGGCTGATTTTCCTATCCCCGTTTTTGGTGATCGGCGGAGTGGTGGTCGTCAAGGTGGCCAAGGGACTAGTTGGAAAACCTTGGAGCGCTCGGTCGTCGCGTCACGCCCTGCAAGGGTTCTCCGTCTTCTTGGCGCTGTTCCTTTTGTTCAATTCAGGGCTTGTGTACGAACTCGCGAGGGACAACCCGACGTCGATTTCGCTGAACGGCGCGATTGACTACCCACGCTTCAGTGACCGGGAGGTTGGTGCGGCCTACTGGCTCAAGGCGAGCGTTAACACATTCGTCGCTGCTGACGCGCATCGTTACCAACTGCTAGCCGGAAGCGGAGTCAGTTTCTTGATAGTTCCGAGTAACGCCACCAGTGTCCCAGCGGACGATTACATTTTCCTCGGTCAGTACAACATCGCCCATGAACAGTTCCTTGCTTTCCATGCTCAAGGCGCCTACGGCTACTTGGAGTATGTGGATATTGCCAGCTATACACGCTCTCGGGATCTCATCTACGACAATGGGGGGGCGGAGGTCTTCCATTGAACATAGGGGCAGATCGATCACGCAAGGTCGCGTATGTCTTGCCCCAGATGTCCATCAACCTTTTCGGTGGCGCCGAAGTCCAAGCAATCGCCCTCATGAACGCGGTCAATAACCTCCGTAAAGGGTTCATCGCCAAGGCCTTCAACATGTGGGAGGACAAGCTCGATCAGTTCGACATAGTCCATATTTTCGGTCCGGGCGCATTCCCGTCAGAGAGTTTGGCTATTGCACGATTCGCCCGCGACAACAAAATCGCTGTGGTTGTCTCTCCAATATTTTATCTGAACTCTAAGGAACTTCTCACGGCGCGACGGAATGTATTCGCAAACTTGACGTGGGCATGGTACCTTCGAGTTCGAAATGTTATTTCCAACATCCGGCTCCTTCGAAATTTGGACATTTACCACAATGTCAGTCAGGTCCTTGCCTCTGCGAGCCTTGTGATTCCGAACACGAGAGACGAATTCGAGTTTCTCAGTAGCTTCTTTCACCTAGAAAAGTCAAGATGCAAGGTCATTCCAAACGGTGTGGATGCGAAATTCAGGGCGGGAGATCCAGCTCTTTTCAAGGCGTCATTCGGGGTTGACGACTTCATATTGTTCGTTGGCCGAATCGAGCCGAGGAAGAATGTGCTCAGACTCATTGGCGCGTTTGAACGGTCAGGGCTGAACTCTCACCTTGTCATCCTGGGTCAAGTTGCGGACATTGAGTATTATTCGAAATGCAAAAAAGAGGCAACGAACAAGGTACTGTTCGTTCCTCCAATGGCGCACGACTCAGCATTGCTGGCGTCCGCGTACAAGGCTTCGAAAGTGGTCGCGCTTCCCAGCTATCATGAAACCCCCGGACTGGCGGCTCTGGAGGGCGGGTTAGCGGGAGCCAATGTCGTTATCACAAGTGTCGGAGGAACGCGAGACTATTTCAGAGATTATGCGTGGTACGTAGACCCTACCTCTGAGGACAGCATTTGCCGAGCTCTCATCAGCGCTTTCTCCGCGCCAAAGACTAACCAACTTTCAGACTATCTAGAGCGCAGTTTCGGGTGGAGCGCAATTGCTGAGAATATGGTGGGATGCTACCAATCGGTAGTGTCGGGTGATTGCCGGTCATGAGATGGTTCCGATGAAGTTCTATAATAGGCGCGCATTTGTTCGGCGTTCGATTGTATAACTTGCATATCCCCGGCCCTTGGCATCCTTACCGGCTGACATCCCTTGGTCCTATCCCCGCTCGCGCTTGATGAGGCAGTAGTATGCCTTTGTTACAAGGCCCGGGCACCGAGCGGACGCAAGTTGGTCGAGGTAGTCCAGTTTCCGCTGGAGCGCTACTGGTAAGATCCTGAAACTCGTGATGGGTATCAGGAACCGGCCGACAACCTGATGAATCCGGACGGTTTCGATTCGGGCGAGTTGCTGCTCCAAGTCCGGCAAGCGTACAAGCCCGGTCTTCGAGCCCGGAGCGAACGCCGCCATACTCTTCCGGCTGTAGGCGTCGAAGACTATACGGCCGCCAGGGGCGCACACTCGGATGAGCTCACCGATGGCTCTGACTTGGTCCCTAATATCGCCGAGTTGGTTCAGGACATGAATACATATCACATACGCAATCGAATTCTGCTTCAGGGGGAGGTTGTAGATATCTCCCAGAACAAACCTAGCCCGATTCGTCTCGCTTGCCTTCAGCTTACGCCTTCCGGTCAGCAGCATGGCCAACGAAGCGTCCGACGCCACGACCTTGAAGCCGGAACGGATAAGCCCGATCGCGAATCTTCCTGTACCAGTCCCGATGTCAGCAACTAAGCGCTTTTTTCCGTCCTCCGGAGCGAACGCAGAAACAATCTGGCGCTCCACAAGGTCAAGTAACTTGCCTGCCTGGCTCGAAAACCTGGTCGCATCGTACGACTCTGCTACTTGCCTTCCCGAATAGGAGCGGGACCTGGCGCTAACATAAGTCAATCCGCCTCGTCTCAAGCGTCGCCGATTCGCGCCGATTCGCTTTGAACGATCGCGCTTCACTCCTTGGCCCCAACCCTACGATAGATTCGCTCGATAAGGGCGACAACGCGCGCTACATCGAAGTTCTCGTCAAAGTGTGACTTGGCGTTGAATCCCAACGTGATTGCAAGATTGCTGTCCTCCAGGATCGTGACCATAGAGCGCGCGAGTAAGACCGGACTACGCGGCGGGACAAGAATCCCTGTGCTCATGTGTGAGACGACCTCGGGAATGCTCGCAATGTCAGTAGTTATTATTGCTTTTCCCAGTGCCATGGACTCGAGAACTGTCAAGGGAGGCTGGGCATAACCGAACGAAGCACGGAACGGCAACACGATGCTACGCGCCCGGCTTACGGCATTAAATATGGCCGGATCAAATCCGTAGAGCCTCAGGTTCGAATTCTTGATTGAATCTATCCGTTTTGACAAGAGTCGCTCCTCCAGCCCGTGTCGTCCAGTGAAGTGGAGGCCCAGGCTAGCCTCCGGGTGGGCTCCCTCTACAAGTCGAAAAGAATCGAGTAGGTCGGAAACACCTCGTATGTCTGACCCCCACCCGTAGTAGAGGAAGTCAACAGCCTCGGGGACCTCGTCGGCTGAGGCGATGCCGGTTCGCGGAGGGTTCAACCACGGTGGGACCCTGTATAACAGCTCGGGGGCTATTCCAATTCTCCCAAGAGCTGTTTGAACGAGTTTGCTTGTGCACAGGACTCCATCGAATGAGCTGAACACACGTCTCAGAAGAAAATCAGGAGCAAGCAGAGCAATTTGGAAATCGAGCCTTGCTAGGTTTGTAAGCCCGTGGAGTCCCCCGTCGAACACATCCGAAATGGTCCAACGAAAGTGCTTGTTTGCCGTGTAGACGATCGGCACTTGTCGCGTCAGTACCCGTCGGATAGAGTCCGGAGCCATGTAGTCGAATTCGTGAATGATGTCGATATTTTCGAGGGCCTTTCTGAAGGCGCGCCTCTTGTGACGGTCGGATTCTATTTCCTTTACGTTGTTTTCGAACGGAGTCTCAATTGCCATACGGTCGCCCTTTACCGTCAATCGTGATCGCAACGCATGTCCACTCGCTTCGCTTGACACGACCACCACACGATGCCCGCGCCCGACCAGTGCGTCAGCTAAGTCAAACGCTGGTCTAGAGTGACCGGAGTGTAAGTTCAAATCAGCGCCCAAGATACAAACTCTCATGGGTACCCAGCTCTAAGTATCACGGTCTAAGAGAATCCGAAACTGAATCGCAATGGCTCGAGGTGTGCTGACGTGAGGGTTCGGAAAGGAAGCAGATCACCCTCCGAGAGTTTCGGCGTAGAACCTAGCCATTCTAGCAGCAACTCTGGCGCTCTGAAATTCCTGCTCAGCCAAGGCGAAAGCATGGCGACTCATGATGTTCCTTAGTTCTCGGTTTGTCACAACTTCCAAAATTGCCTGGACGAATGATTTTATATCGAGCGGGACGATTTTTCCTGCGCCTCGTTCCTGAACCTCCGGTAATCCGCAGTTGGGGGAAACCACTAAAGGCGTAGCACAGGCTAGCGCTTCAAGCATGACCATGCTCAGTCCTTCGGAAAAAGAGGGCAGGACGACCAACTCAGCTGACTGAATGAGTCTCAGTTTGGTCGACTCATCTACGACTCCTAGATAATGCACTCGCGTTGAGATTCCTAGTTCACGCGTCATCGCCGAAAGCTTTCCCCACATCCCCTGAGGATCAGGCCCGACTATCAAAAGATCCAAATCTGCGACTTCGTCAGCGAGCTGTGAGAAAACGTTGAGTATGAACCACACGCCTTTCTTCTGGTGTAAGCGACCAACATGTAGGATGAACTTACTCGGAAGTCCACGGTTGTCTCCCCGTACAGTTGTGGAACCGATGAGTGCTTGGACGCGGGCGATATCGATTCCGTTTGGGATTACTCGAACCTTTGCGCCGACTTTCTGCGCCAGTACAGCAGCGCATTCATCTTGCGTCAGGGCGTGAATCGCGCTAGCGCTTCGCAGAACGTGCCTCTCATATCCCAGCCAGGCCAGCTGTTTTAGAAACCTCTTCTGTCTAAGAGACCAGTCGGCAAGCTCGCCGTGCGGCGAGATGACGTATGGAACCTCGTTGATCTCGCAAATAAAACTCCCGAGAGCCTGGGGGACATGCCAAAGCTCGTGAATGTGAACCAGGTCCGCGGACTCAATCTCCGAGCGAAACGGGCCCAAAAAACCGGGCGCGGAACTCATTCCAAAGCTGTCACGGGCAATCCTTCCACACCGTAGAACACGGACACGTCGGTCGAACTCAACCATGTCGAGGCGCACATCGGCAGTGGCAACGACTGCGTTTGTTACTCCCTGGTCCGTTAACGCCGCTGTTAGGTCTCGTACTGCTTGGGGCGGTCCCCCTGCGGCGATATTCAGCGAGGCGAGGACATGGACTAGCTTCACAGCTTCGAGATGGTGAGAGTCAAGGTATGTGATTACACTTTAGGTGATTTCGGTTTTGAGGCCGTCACCAGAAATCTCACAGCGTCATACTCTCTGGAGCCCGTCGCACTTCGTTGAATGTCCGGCCGTCATGGCCCCCGATCCTAACGTGGTTTCACTTGGATTTCCGCTACGCGACGAGGATTGGGATAGGGATTCACGACGCGGTAGGTCGGCCCGATATTCTCGGCACAGCATTTATATCGCCACGGACTCGTTCGACCCATTGAAGCAATCAACCACGCTGAAGTGAGGGATGCAGTCTGGATTCGCAGCGGATTCTGATTACAGGCGGAAATGGTTTCATTGGCACCCAGCTCGCAAGAGAGCTTGCGCGCCGTGGTCATGAAGTTGTCAGCTGCGATCTCGGCAATCTCGACCGAGATGATTATTTCCGGTGCGATGTTCGAGAGTTCCGTCAACTCGATCGGTTGCTCCAATCACGCAAGCTCGAACATGTTTACCACCTTGCCGCGGAGTATGGAAGGTGGAACGGCGAGGAGTACTACGAGAACCTCTGGCAGACGAACGTCATTGGTACGAAAAATGTCATTCGTCTTCAGGAAAGGCACGGCTTCCGACTAGTCTTGTTCAGTAGCGCTGAGGTGTACGGCGACTACGCAGACGTCATGTCTGAAGACGTCATGGACAAGGCCCCCATCAAGCAGCTCAACGACTACGCGATTTCGAAGTGGGCGGGGGAGCTCATGTGTCTGAACTCCGCGCGTCAGTTCGGCACAGAGACCGTGCGCGTCCGCCCCGTGAACTGTTATGGTCCCGGCGAGCACTACACTCCCTACCGTGGTTTCATTCCGAAGTTCATCTACCATGCCCTGCACAACAAGCCCTACGTAGTCTATCGAGGGCACAAGCGCATCATCGACTACGTCGAGGACTCCTGTCGCACCTTTGCAAACATAGTAGACCACTTCGTGCCCGGGGAAGTCTACAACGTCGCCGGTCGTCCAAAGTGGGAGCGGGGCATCAAGGCCTACTCAGACCTCGTCCTAAAGACGGTGGGCCGGGATGACTCCATCGTCACCTACCGGGACGCGGAGCCTTCTACGACGAGGTCCAAGCCCGTCGACAGCTCCAAGGCGATCCGCGATCTGAAGCACAATCCAAAGGTTGCTCCCGAGGAGGGCATTCGACGGACGGTGGACTGGATGCGGACTGTGTACCGGGAGAGGGAGTGAAATGGACGAGGTCTCCGATGCCTTCCGGAAGAAGACCGTTCTAGTGACGGGCGGCGCTGGCGCAATTGGTTCTAACCTCGTACACGCCTTGAGGGCATTAGATGTCAAGCGCATCCTCGTTCTCGACAACTTGTCCTCCTCCTACGAATGGAACATCCCGAAGCACTCGAAGATCCAGTTCCTCAAAAGCGACATCCTGAACGACAAGGATCTCGCTCAGGCCTTCAGTGGTCATCCTCAGATCGTCTACCACCTCGCGGCGCACTTCGCGAATCAAATTTCCGTGGAAGATCCGGAGCTCGATCTCATGGTCAACGGTATGGGCATTCTCAAGGTCCTCTCGCATGCGCAACGCGCCGGGGTGGATCGCTTTATCTACGCCTCCTCAGGTTGCGGCATCTATGGATCAAACACCCCAATGCCTTTCACGGAGGAGTTCGTTTCCATGGACCTGTACACGCCATACCAGGTCACAAAGATGCTCGGGGAGCTCTACACGAACATGTTTCAAAACCTCTATGACCTCCCAATCGTCAACGCGCGGTTCTTTAACAGCTACGGCCCGGGGGAGGTGCCCGGGAAGTATCGGAATGTGATCCCGAATTTCTTCTATTGGGCCATGCAGGAGAGGCCACTTCCCATCACCGGGACCGGCGACGAGACGCGTGACTTTACCTACGTGGGCGACATCGTGAACGGCCTCCTCGCTTGCGCCTCCACCGACCAGGCAGTGGGAGAAGCGATCAACTTGGCAACCGGACGGGAGATTAGGATTCTCGACCTCGCGAACTGGGTGAATGAGCTTACAAAAAACAGAGCGGGCATCGTCTTCAGAGAGCGGCGAAACTGGGACAAGAAGAACCGCCTCGTGGCTTCGATCGAAAAGGCCAGAAGGGTTCTTCACTACGAACCGAAGATGGACTTTAAGGACGGCCTAAAGCAGGTCCACCGCTGGTTCGAGAAGAACTGGGCCAACATCCAGAAATCCGCCGAGTTCTAGAGCCGCTCCTCCCTCGCCTTGAATTCCTGTTCGTGCATAAGGGTCTGGATTCCTTGCGCATCCTCGTCCTCCAGGAATCGGATTGGATCGAAAGAGGGCCCCATCAGTCCCATCATCTTCTCGAACGAATGGCTCAGAGAGGCCACGAGGTCCGTGTCATCGATTTCGAGATTGGTTGGCGGGATCGCAGTACACGAGAGCGGATTGCCCCAAGGCGGGTCGTTGCGGACGTACACAAAGTGTGTGACGACGTTTCCGTCACCGTCGTCCGGCCGGCGTTCATCCGTCTCCGGGTCCTCGACTATGTTTCATCTGCGATTTCACACAGTCTCGAGATTCGGCGGCAAATCCGTGAATTTCGACCCAATGTCGTGGTCGGTCTAGGCATCCTAAATGGCTTTACAGGAATCATGCTAAGTCGGAGGCGCCGCATTCCGTTCGTCTACTACCTCATCGACACCTTGCATCGCCTGGTCCCGGAGCCCGCCTTCCGCGGACTCTCAAAAGTTCTGGAGGAATCGAACCTCCGCCGGTCTGCGCTCGTCCTATCGATCAATCAAAGTCTCCACGATTATGCCCTTGCGATGGGAGCTCGAGAAGGGCGATCGAGGGTGCTGCATGCGGGGGTGGACCTAGCTCGCTACGATTTCACCGATGGTCGGAGGATTAGATCGGAACTAGGCCTTGCCGAGGACGACCTCGTTCTGTTCTTCATGGGTTGGATGTATCGATTCTCGGGCCTTGAGGAGGTGGCCGAGGCGATTCTCAAAGGCGGTCAGTCGACCAAGAATCTGAAGTTGCTCGTCGTTGGGAAAGGGCCTGTTTGGGACGGCTTGCAGACTTTGCGGAAGGACATGGAAAACGGGAATCGAATCGTCACCCGCGGGTGGCTTCCGTACGCGCAAATTCCAGCCTATCTTGCAGCCAGCGACATTTGCCTGCTAGCGGCCCTACGCGACAGGGTTATGCAAGACATCGTCCCGATTAAGATGTATGAGTACATGGCGGCGGCGAAACCGGTTTTGGCCACTCGTCTTCCCGGTCTTGTCCGAGAGTTTGGTGAGGGTCACGGGGTTGTGTATGTGGATGGTCCGGAACAAGTCGTTCCCCGCGCTTTGGAACTCGCGCGCAAAGGACTGTTGGCTGAAGTTGGCGCGCAAGCGCGAGCTTTCGTGTCCGGGAACGATTGGCAGACGATTGCCGATGCGTTCGAGAACTATCTCAAAGGGCTAGTGTACCAGAGCGACGCAGGATCGTAGGTCCGCGTCAGGATAACGGTCTGCTTTCATCTCGCGGACAGCCGCGTCAGGACGTTCAGCGTGACCCCAATGAAAATCGTAATTATGCCGATGATTCCCAGGAACACCACGATGAACATGTATCCAACCGCTAGCTGGTGGGGCGATGTCGAGTAGTAAGTCTGCAGGACGATGACTCCGAGGGCCGATGCAACAAACAGCAACGCCGCGCCCCCCACACCGAAGAATAGCAGGGGTCTCTTCTCTGAGACCAGTGTGATGATCCGCCCAAGGACGCTCGATCCATGGCGGCCTGGAGAGACCGTGGATCCGTCGAGGTCGTATCGGGCGTCGATGTTCACCTCTTGAATCCGAAGGTTGCTATCTTGAGCTTCAACGAGCATCTGGGATTCGATCGACAGCCCGTTATCCGTTGG
>WNGG01007158.1_pt1 | contig 14477 bp, 14 predicted proteins | sample 5400661 | NCBI WGS metagenome assembly WNGG01 (sample SAMN13153372, study PRJNA577476) | soil metagenome | isolation source: 100 cm soil or saprolite under Garry oak tree replicate 1 | place: USA:California | collected 2016-06-15
CGGAATCCCGATCGTCACTTGCGTGATCGGGGAGGGCGGCTCCGGCGGCGCGATCGCGACCGCGCTCGCCGATCGCGTGCTGATGCAGGAGAACGCCATTTACACGGTGATCTCTCCCGAGGGATGCGCGGCCATTCTCTGGCGGGACGCCGGCGAGGCGAAGAAGGCGGCCGCGGCATTCAAGCCGGACGCGGTCCACTGCCTCGAGCTCGGTGTCATCGACGGGATCGTCCCCGAGCCCGAGGGCGGCGCGCACACGAATCACGACGAGGCCGCCCGCCTGTTGGGGGAAAGTCTGCAAGAGGCGCTCGAAGACCTCGAATCTGTCCCCACCGATGACCTCAAGCGCAGGCGTCGAGCCAAATTCCGTTCGCTTGGCGTTTACGCTTGAGTCAACAGATTCGCCCTGTGGAAAGAAGGAAGCTTCGCTAAGGTTCCGGTAGGTTCTAGGCGTATACGGGTGTCGCCTCTCCACAACATCCACAGCCTTTTCCCCCGACCCGAGAACGACTTCGGGCCGGAAAACCGGCCCGAACAGTCGACCCCCCGCTGGGTGGAGAAGCCTTTCGAAGCACAAGAGTACCCCTTTGAAGTGACACCTTGCCGGGACGACCCGGGTTGAAACACCTGCCCGCGCAGAAGCAGCACAAGACCCCTTCGAAGCGCAAAGCTTCGTAGGGCGTGGCCACACAGAAGCTCTCCGAGTACAAGCGCAAGCGGGATCCGAAGGAGACCCCCGAGCCCTTCGGCTCGAAGAAGGGCAAGACGAAGGGCCCGATCTTCGTCGTGCAGCGGCACGACGCGCGGAGCCTCCACTACGACTTCCGACTCGAGAGAGACGGCGCACTACTCAGCTGGGCGGTGCCGAAAGGTGTTCCGCTCGAGCCGGGCGAGCAGCACCTCGCCGTGCACGTGGAGGATCACCCGCTCGACTACGCGACCTTCGAGGGTGAGATCCCGAAGGGTCAGTACGGCGCGGGCACCGTCGAGATCTGGGACAACGGCACCTACGAGCTCCTCGAGGAGAAGAAGAACGGTGGGCTCACCGTCCGGCTGCACGGCAAGAAGCTCGAGGGAACGTGGACGCTCGTGCCGGCCCATCTCGGTGGCAACGAGAAGAACTGGCTGATCCTCCGCAAGCGCGACGACGCCGCGCCCGCTCCGAGGCGCAGCGGCCACACGTACGAGCCCATGCTGGCCACACTGGCCGAAGACGTTCCGCGCGGCGCCGGCTGGACGTTCGAGGTGAAGTGGGACGGCTACCGGGCGATCGCAACGGAGTCGGGTGGCGACACCACGCTCACGAGCCGGAACGGGAACGACCTGACGGCGCGCTTCCAGAACGTTGCGAAGGAGATTCCGAAAGCTGTCAAGACGCCGGACTGCGTGCTCGATGGTGAGGTGTGCGCGCTGGATGAATCCGGTCGCTCGAGCTTTTCCGCGATGCAGCAAGGCAAGGCGGGAACGCCGATCGTCTACTACGTCTTCGACGTGCTCGAGATCGAGGGCGAGCCGGTCATCGATCTACCGCTCGTCGAGCGCCGGAAGCTACTCGAAGGGCTCCTCGATCGCCGGAACAAGACGGTGCGTCTCTCGGAGCAGTTCGATGACGGGCAGGCGCTGTTGGAGGCCGCGAAGCAGCAGCAGCTCGAGGGGATCATGACCAAGCGCCTTGACTCGAGATATCTGCCGGGCAGGCGGACGCGCGACTGGTTGAAGATCAAGACGCACTCCGAGCAAGAGTTCGTCGTTGCCGGCTACACCAAGGGAACGGGACGCCGCGCCTCGAGCTTCGGCGCGCTCGTCCTCGGCTACTACGCCGGCGGCGAGCTCGTGTACGCGGGCAACGTCGGCACCGGCTTCAACAGCAAGGAGATCGACAAGCTGCTCGACAAGCTGCGGCCGCTCCGGCGCGACACGCCGCCGTTCCGTGAGGTCCCGAAGATGCCCAAGGTTCGCAAGAGCGACGTGATCTGGGTGGAGCCGAGGCTCGTCGCCGAGGTCGAGTTCGCGGAGTGGACACACGACGGGCGACTCCGCGCCCCGTCGTACAAGGGCCTGCGCGAGGACAAGTCTGCCGATGAGGTGCGCCGCGAGGAGCCGATCACGGACGTCGTCAAGAAGGGGTCGCGCGAGCTGAAGCTCTCGAATCTCGACAAGATCTTCTTTCCCGTCGAGCGCATCACCAAAGGTGACCTGCTCGAGTACTACCGCGCTGTGGCTCCGGTGCTCTTGCCGCACTTGAAAGAGCGCCCCTTCACGATGGTCCGCTGGCCCGACGGGATCGAAGGCAAGAAGTTCTTCCAGAAGGACGCGCCGTCACACATGCCCGAGTGGACCCCGACCTTCCGCACACAGGTTTCGACCCGGGAATCGCCGAGGACGAAGAGGTGGGTCAACTTCCCGCTCGTAAACGACGAGCTCGCGCTGCTCTGGATGGTGAACATGGGCTGCATCGACATGAACACCTGGTACTCGCGCGTCGACAGGCCGGATCGCCCGGACTGGGTGCTCTTCGATCTCGACCCGTCGCCCGACGTCGGCTTTAAAGAGACCGTCCAGGTCGCGCTCCTCGTCAAGGAGGCGCTCGACGCATTCGGGCTCGTTGGTTTCCCCAAGACGTCGAGTGCGGAAGGGATGCACATCCTCGTGCCGGTCGAGCGGCGCTACACCTACGCCGACACCCGCCAGTTCGCAGAGATCGTGGCCGGTGCGATCGCGCGCACGCATCGTGGTCTCGCGACGACCGAATGGACGAAGTCGAAGCGGCGCGGCGTGCTCATTGACGCCAACCAGAACGGGGAGGGGAAGACGATCGCCTCGGTGTATTCCGTGCGGCCGCGGCCGGGCGCGCCCGTCTCGACGCCTTTACGCTGGTCGGAGGTGAAGGACGATCTCGATCCGCTCTCGTTCACGATGCCCGTGGTCCTCGAGCGCGTGCGCAGGCACGGCGACCTCTACGCCGATGTGCTCACGACGAGGCAACGACTGACGGACGCATTGAAGGCGCTCGGGGGTTAGTCGAGCCGGTCGGGATGGCCGAGCATGCTTAGCTCGGCGATATCCCTTCGGAAGAAGAGCGCCGTCGTCCAGTCGGCGACGACCCGAAGCTTTCGGGTCAGCAGTGGGAGCTGGTACAGGTGGTACGACCGCGTCACGAACCAGCCCGCGAAGCCGCGGAAGCGGAGGTCGACCACGTCGGCGATCCCCTTGTAGCGGCCGAGTGTCGCCACCTGTCCGAGCATCCTGTAGCGATAAGGCTTCGGCTCGCCGGTGAGGTTTTTCGCCAATCGGCGGGCCTGTCGAAGCGCATGCTGGCACGTGGGCGGGTCGAACGAGCCAGGCGTCGCTCCGTTTGGCACACGGGCGCCGTCGCCGAGCGCCCACACGTGGGGCACTCCCTCCACCCGAAGCGTGGCGTCCACCAGCACGCGCCCGCGGTCGTCCAGCGGCAGTCCCAGCCGCTCGTTGACCGGGTTCGCCCGCACGCCGGCCGTCCACACGACGGTGCGCGTCAGGATCCGGCTGCCGTCCGAGAGGACTGCAGCATGTGGCTCGACGGCCTCGAGTGTCGTCCTGACGCGAATGTCGACGCCACGTCGCGCCAACTGGTGCGCTGCATAGTCGCCGAGCCTCGTCGGGATCTCCGGTAGGATCTTCTCGGCTGCATCGACGAGGACCCAGTGCTGCGGCTCGTCGCGCAAGGTCGGGTAGTGGCGCAGCGCATCCCGCACGAGGTCGGTGAGCTCGGCGAGTGCCTCGACGCCTGCATACCCGGCTCCGACGAAGACGAAGGTCAGCTCCCGTCTGCGGTGACCCTCGCTGGCCGCCGCTGTGGCTGCCTCGAGGCGACGGAGGACGTGGTTACGCAAGTAAATCGCGTCCGCGAGCGACTTGAAGCCGAGTGCGTGGTCGGCCAGGCCCGGAATCGGCAACGTCCGGGAGATCGCACCGAGCGCGACGACGAGCTCGTCATAGGCCAGGGTCCTGATCCCGTCCTCGGTCTCCACGGTCACGCGCCGGTGTTCCGTGTCCACCCCGGTCGCGCGGCCGAGCAGCAGCTCGGCGTGCGGGCACATCAGGCGGAGTGGCACGACGACGTGGCGCGGCTCGAGCGTCCCCGACGCCGCTTCCGGCAGCAGCGGCGTGTACAGCATGAAGTTCTCCGGTGAGACGATCGTGGCGCCACGCTTGCCGAGCAACCGCGCGACGTAGCCGCCGGCAAAGCCGCCGCCGAGCACGAGCGTGCCACCGAGCGCGTTGCGATCCGCCATGCGCATACCATCGTAGGGTCGGCGGTTCAGGTCAGGTCAGTCAAGTCCTTGATCAAGTAGAGCAGCGTGTCGTCGACCTCCATGGGTCCACCGCGCACGACGATCGTGCCCTGGACGCGCTTCGGCGGGAGGCCGGCGTCGCGGTAGCCGAGCCGGCGGTACAGACGCAAGGCGCCCTCGTTCGCAATGCTCGCGCTGATGCTGATCTGGCGGTGACCGCGCGTGCGGGCCATACGTTCCGCGGCCTCCGAGAGCTCCGTCCCAATGCCGCGCCCTCGAAGCTCCGCCGGGACGAAGACGTCCCCGATCTCCGGCACGCCGAGCGTCGTCCCCTCCCATGCGACGTGCGCGTGGCCGACGGGATCGCTTCCAGCCCAGGCCACCAGATAGGTCTGAGCCTCTCCGAGCCGGTGCAGAGGGAGCCGGTCGCCGATCCGGGCTACGTCGGCGTCGGTCAGTTCGCGGACGTCGATGCCGCCACCATTCTGCGCAACAGCGTCAGGGCGCCGTCCTTGTCGAGCATCTCGTTCAGATTGCCGCACTTCGGACTTTGCACGCACGAAGGGCAGCCGTCGTTGCACGGGCAGCCCTCGAGCATGCGCGCAGTGTCCAAGACCCAGCCTTCGAAGGCGTTGAAACCTCGCTCCGTGATGCCCACGCCGCCGGCATGACCGTCGTAGATGAAGACAGTGGGCGCGTCGGTCTGGAAGTGGATGTTCGTCGAGAGCCCGCCGATGTCCCAGCGGTCGCACATCGCCCACAGCGGCAGTAGCGCGATCATCGAATGCTCTGCGGCGTGGAGCGCGCCGAGCAGCCTCGGCATTTTGTCCAGCCCGTCGAGCTGCTCCCTTTCGGGCACGTACCAGATCGCTTCCGTGTCGAAATTCGTTTCAGGCAGGTCGAGCTCGACGGTCTCGAGCGTCGACTGGTCGCGAATGGACTTCTTCTGGTACGCAACCACGCGTTCCGTGACTGAAATGCGCCCGAAGTGGAGGTCGAGGCCGCAACGCCGCTCGGTGCGAAGCGTCTCTTCGATCGCCGTGTTGGTGTCCTTCTTCGCTTGTGTGTAGTAGTCGCCCTTGTACGGCGTCACGAGCGCGGTGCGGCTCTGCAGGTCGAGCTCGCGTACGAGGTAGCTCTCGCCGAGGTGGAGGTAGACGGCACCCTGGTGGATGGTCGAGTATGCGCGCTCGCGCTCAACGATCCCGAGGACAGTGCCACTGTGCGCCTCCACGACCGCGAACGTGTCGGGCGTGGTGCTGCGCAGGCCGAACTGCCCTGCGGGATAGTCACGTCCCGCCCAAACGTAACCCGTCTTCGTCAGCTTCAACTCGGGCAGTAGCGCAGCGCGCTCGAGTGCTCCGTCCCCGAGGGTGGCACGGTCGTCGTCGTCCAGGGGCGCCTCGAACGCGGCTGCCCTGACATGCCCGTCGAGCACGCGCGGGTTCGCGTGGTCGAGAATCGCCGCCTCGACGCGCCGTTGCAGCAACGTTTCCGGCTCGCGGACGAAGTACTGGTCGAGCGCGTCCTCGCTCGCGACGAGCACCGCCAGGCCGTGTCCCCGGCGCCCCGCACGTCCCCATTGCTGCCGCAGCGACGCGACGGTTCCCGGAAACCCGACGGAGATCGCGCAGTCGAGCAGACCGATGTCGATGCCCAGCTCGAGGGCGTCCGTCGCGGCGACGCCGAGCAGTTCGCCCTCCACGAGTCGTCGCTCGATGTCGCGACGCTGCGCGGGCGTGTAGCCGGCGCGATAGGGAGCGAGCCGCTTGGCGGCTTCGGTGTCGACTCGCTGCACCGTGAACCGGTGAATCAGCTCCGCCGCCTTCCTACTCTTTGCGAAGCAGATGGTGCGGAGGCCGCGCGAGACCAGGTCCGCCATCAGCTTCGACGCGTCGCCGAGCGCACTCGCGCGCAGGCCGAGCTCGGCGTCCAGGAGCTCAGGGTTCCAGAGGAGAATCGTGCGCTCCGCCCGCGGGGCCGCGTCGTCGTCGATGACGGTCGCGTCGACGCCCGCAAGGTCGCGCGCTAGCTCGCCGGGGTTCGCGATCGTCGCCGACGCCATCAGGAACTGCGGCTCGGCGCCGTACACCTGCGCCAGCCGGCGCAGCCGGCGGAGCACATTGCCGACATGTGAGCCGAACACGCCGCGGTAGACGTGCGCTTCGTCGACGACGATGTAACGCAGGTTGTGCAATACGTCTGCCCAGCGATCGTGGTGTGGCAGCACACCGACGTGGAGCATGTCCGGGTTCGTGAGAATGACGTTCGCCCACTTGCGGATCTGCCAGCGACGCTCACTCGGCGTGTCGCCGTCGTAGATGGCTGCACGAACGTTCGGCGCGTGCAACTCGGCGAGCGCACGGGCCTGATCCTGCGCGAGCGCCTTCGTCGGATAGAGGTACAGCGCACGGCTCTTTGGCTGCCGCGCAATGGTGTCGAGGACGGGGAGGTTGAATCCGAGTGACTTTCCCGACGCGGTTCCGGTTGCAAGAATCAGGTGCTCGCCGCGGGCCGCGGCGTCGTACGCGGCGCGTTGGTGTTCATAGAGCTCGTTGAAAGGGAGCGCTTCCCGCAGAGCGGGGTGCAGGCCGTCGGGCAGCGGAGTGGTGCGAGCCCCCGCAGCAGGGACCACCTGGACGTGTGCGACCTCCTCGCCCTCGAGCAGATCGTCCCAGGTGGCGGCGCCGACAGCCATCCACCCATTGAAGCGCGTTCTGGTTATCCGGGGGTGGCGAAAAGCGTCAGTTGCATTCCCTCGGAGTCGCGCATGCGGACGTTCCGGTCGTTCCACGGCGTGGTCACGGGATCAGCTACCCGATCCGCACCCGCGCGAGCGAGTCGCTCGGCGGTCGCCTCACTGTCCGCCACCTTGAAGGCGATGCGCACCGGGCCGGACACACGCTGTCCGACCTCGATGTGGTCGATCGCGGCCGCCTGTCGCTCGTTCACAAGCTCGAGGGTCGCGCGCCCCGCGTCGAGCAGGACGATCTGCGCGTCGTCGTCACTCCAGTCCTCGAGCTCCACCAGGCCGAGAGCGTCACGGTAGAGCGTCACCGCCGCCTCGAAGTCCGAGACGGTGAGAACGAGCCGAAGCTCCTGGACGTCGCCCATCCTCACGCGCACGTTACCCTTTGCTGACCGGGGTGCCCGTTCGGGCTGAGATCACACCCGTCGAACCTGATCCGGTTAGCACCGGCGAAGGGAGAGCGTTGGTTCCACGTTGTTTGACGATTGCCGGATCGGACTCCGGCGGAGGCGCCGGCGTCCAGGCCGACCTGAAGGCGTTCGCGGCCGCGGGCTGCCACGGCACGAGCGCGATTGTTGCACTGACCGCGCAGAACACGACCGGCGTAACGGCTGTGCACGAGTTACCGGCGGATTTCGTCCGCGCGCAGCTCGACGCCGTCTACGACGACATCGGGGTGGACGCTGCGAAGACCGGGATGCTCTTCTCGCGCGCCGTCGTCGAGACCGTTGCAGATTTCCTCGACGGGCGAGACATCCCGCTCGTCGTCGATCCGGTCATGATTGCGAGCTCCGGAGCAAGGCTGCTGCAGGACGACTCGTTGGAGACACTGGTATCGCGGCTCTTTCCGCTCGCCACCGTGGTGACTCCGAATCTCTACGAAGCCGAGGCGCTCGCAGGCAGCGGCTCGCGCCGCGAGCTGGCCGAGCGCATCCACGAGCTCGGCGCTCCCGCGGTCGTCGTGACGGGCGGGCACGGCGACGAGGCCGTGGACCACCTCTTCGACGGCGAGCGCCACATCGAGATTCCCGTCGAGCGTCACGACACGACGGCCACGCACGGAGCCGGCTGCACCCATTCGGCCACGTTCACGGCGGCGCTGGCCCGGGGACAGTCCCTCGAGCAAGCTGCACGCGAAGCGGCTCGGGTTGCGGCTGATGCGGTCCGGCACGGCCTCGCCGAGATCGGGGCCGGTGACGGGCCGGTCGACGTCCTCCATCTCAAAGGAGTCGCGTGAGCCTGTATCCCGGGGAGCTGCTCGCCTCGCTTCGTGAGCGCAAGCCTCTCGTCCACCAGATCACGAACTACGTCGTCATGAACGAGACGGCCAACGCAACGCTCGCGCTCGGCGCTCTGCCTGTGATGGCGCACGCGCGCGAAGAGGTCGAGGAGATGGTCGCGCTCGCCGGCGCTCTCGTGCTGAACATCGGCACGCTCTCGCCGCACTGGATCGAGGCGATGCTCCTTGCCGGCAAGGCGGCAAACCACCAGGGCATCCCGGTCGTGCTCGATCCTGTGGGAGCAGGAGCGACGCGGTTCCGTACTGAGACCGCGCGCCTCCTCCTCGACGAGGTGAAGGTGGCCGTGCTGCGCGGCAACCAGGGCGAGGTCGCGACGCTGGTCGGCGTCAAGGCGGAGGTACGCGGGGTCGAGTCCATCGGCGCCGGCGCCGATCCCGCCGAGCTCGCGCGCTCGGCCGCGCGCAACCTGGGGGTGGTTGCATCGGTGACCGGGCCTGTCGATCATGTCTCAGACGGAGAGCGCGTCCTCGCGATCGCCAACGGGCACGAGTTTCTGGCTGCGGTGACGGGAACCGGGTGCATGTCTAGCGCGATCACCGGCTGTTTTCTCGCCGTGGCGCGGGACCGGCCGCTCGAAGCGGCAGCGGCGGCTCTGGCGGCCTTCGGCGTTGCGGCCGAGGACGCGGCACGTGACGCGAAAGGCCCCGGCTCCTTCCACGTCGGTCTTTACGACGCGCTTGCCGCGCTCGAGCCCGACACCCTCGACGCGCGCTCGAAGATCTCGTGAAGCTGCACGCCCTCGTGGCCGAGCTGGAGACCGCGCGGCTCGCCGTCGAGGGCGGCGCGACAGTCGTACAGTGGCGTCTGAAGAACGCGCCGCGTGTGGACGTAGTCGAGCGCGGGCGCGCAACGCGAAGCCTCTGTGCACGCCACGGCGTCACGTTCGTCGTGAACGATGACATCGAGGCGGCGCTCATGCTCGGTGCAGACGGGGTGCATCTCGGCCGCACCGACGAGGGGGCGGAGCGCGCGAGGGAGCACGGGCTCCTGCTCGGGCTCTCCGCAACGAGCCTCGAGGAAGCGCGTGCAGCTGACGGCGAAGCCGACTACATCGGGGTCGGTCCGATCTGGGAGACGCCGTCCAAAGCCGACGCCGATCCTGCAATCGGCCTCGACGGGTTGCGGGAGATCTGCGAGGCGACCACGATCCCTGTCGTTGCGATCGGCGGCATCGACGCGACAAACGCCGCGGAGTGCATTCGCGTCGGCGCCGTGGGCGTCGCGGTCGTCCGTGCGGCCCGCGATGCCGCCGCGCTGAGGGCAGCGATCGATGCAGCTCTCTGAGCTCGGCGAGCTGGGCCTGCTCGCCGAGTTGGAACGCCGCGGGCTGGCACTGGGTATCGACCACGACGCGGCTCAACTGGCCGGCGGAGTGATAGCGACGCAGGATGCACTCATCGAGGGAGTGCACTTCCGCCTCGACTGGATCTCCTGGCGCGATCTCGGCTGGCGCGCGGCGGCCGTGAACCTCAGCGACCTTGCCGCTTCGGGTGCCGACCCGGAAGGGCTGCTCGTCACTCTGGGCGCTCCGCCTGAGACGGAGGTTGGGAAGGTCCTCGAGCTCTACGAGGGAATCGCGGAGACGAACGTTGCCGTGCTCGGCGGCGACACGACGGCAGCGGATCGGCTGCTGCTGAGCGTCTCCGCGATCGGCCGCTCATTGCGTGTGCCCGGCAGGGCGGGCGCCCGTCCGGGAGATCAAGTGATCGTGACCGGGCCTCTCGGCGCCGCCGGTGCGGCGTTTCGCCGCGAGTCCTTTGTGCGTCCTCCACTCCGGCTGGCGGACGGGAAGGAGCTCGCCCAGCACGCTCACGCCATGCTGGACATCTCGGATGGTCTTGCAGTCGACGCCGGACACATCGCGAGACGCTCAGGCTGCCGCATTGTCATCGACTTGGAGCGAGTCCCGCTGGCAGACGGCGCGGAGCTAGACGACCTCGGTTTCGGAGAGGACTACGAGCTGCTCGCCGCGGTCGAGGATCCGGGCCGGTTCGCGGTCGTCGGGCGCTGTGAGGAAGGCAATGGTCTGGCGCTCACCTTGAACGGCGAGCCGTACGAGCTAGGCGGCTGGCAGCACTTCGGCCAGCGCGGCCTCGTAGTGTGAGCGAGGGCGGGCGCCGATCAGCGTTGCCTTCGGCTCGCCGCCTTCGAAGAGGATCGCCGTCGGGATCGAGAGCACGTCGTAGCGAGCAGCGGTGAGCGGGTTCTCGTCGATGTTCAGCTTGGCGAACTCGACGCGTCCGCGGGTTTCGGATTCCAGCTGCTCGAGGATCGGCTCGACGGCCCGGCATGGGCCGCACCAGGGTGCCCAGAAGTCGAGCACGACCGGCGTGTCAGACTCCAGGACGTCCTGCTCGAAGGTGGCGTCGGTGACTTCAAACACGGTGTCAGCGTAGCCGCTAAAGGCGACCGAGGAGCGCTGCGAGCCGGAGACCCGGCACTTTCCAGATCGCCTCTGCGACGATTGCCTTCGACATCTTCGACCCTCCGACCTCACGGTCGGCGAAGGTGATCGGCACCTCGACGACCTTGAACCCTGCGCGCAGTGCGCGGTAGGTCGTCTCGATCTGAAACGCGTAGCCCTTCGACTCGACCGCATCGAGGTCGATCCTCTCGAGCACGGCGCGCCGGTAGCACTTGAAGCCACCGGTCAGATCTCGGATTTTGACGCCCAGGAGAACGCGGGCGTAGAGGGAGCCGCCGGCGGAGATGACCCGGCGCAGCAGTCCCCAGTTCCGCACGCCGCCACCCGGAGCGTACCGCGAGCCGAGCACGAGGTCGGCACCGCCCTCAACGGCCGCGAGCAAGCGGGGCACGTCGTTCGGGTCGTGAGAGAAGTCGCAGTCCATCTCGAGCACGAGGTCCGCGCCGTCCTCCAGCGCGCGGCGAAAGCCTGCGAGGTATGCAGGCCCGAGACCCTCCTTGCGCTCGCGGTGAAGAACGTCTACGTAGTCGAGCTCCGTCGCGAGCCGATCGGCCAGCGGCCCGGTTCCGTCCGGCGAGTTGTCGTCGATCACCAGCACGCGCACGCCCTTGTTCCCGAGCGCACGCAGCATCGGCTCGAGGTTCTCGCGCTCGTTGTATGTGGGAAGGCAGATGACGGCCCTGGGCGCCTGCACGGACGTATATTCAACGCGTGGCCGGAGCTCTGCCTCGCAACGTCGATGTGGCCGAGCAACTGGAGCTTCTTGCCGATCTCCTGGAGATCGAAGGAGAAGCCTCGTTCCGGGTGCTTGCCTACCGCCGCGCCGCCGTGCGGATCCGCGAGACCGCGGGCTCCGTGGCCGAGCTCGCGCTGGCCGGCCGCGCCAAGGAACTGCAGGGAATCGGCAAGACGATCGAGGAGAAGATCGTCCAGGTCGTCGAGGACGGTGAGATGCACGCGCTGACGAAGCGCAAGAAGATCATCCCCCCGGAAGTCGTGAGCTTCATGCGTCTGCCCGGGCTCGGGCCGAAGACCGCGGCGCGGATCTGGCAGGAGCTCGGGGTGACCACGATCGAGGAGCTGAAGCGGGCAGCCGAGCAGGAACAGCTGCGCACTCTGGCCGGGCTCGGCGCCAAGACGGAGGAGCGGATCCTGAAGGCGCTCGCCGAGAAGAAGGAGGAGCCCTCGGACCGCCGTTTGCTCGGCGACGGTCTCGGTCCTCTACTCGCCGTGGTCGACGTGCTGCAGGAGCACCCCGCCGCGGTGAAGGTGTCGGAGGCCGGCAGTGCGCGGCGGCGCAAAGAAACGTTCCGAGACCTCGACATCATCGCGACCGCCGATGATCCGGAGGCGCTGATCGACTACTTCACGAAGCTGAGGTGGGTGATCGAAGTGATGGCGAAAGGTCCGACCAAGGCCACGGTGTTGTCGAACGAAGGCCTGCGCTTCGATCTGCGCGTCGTGCCACCGGAGTCGTACGGCAACCTGCTGCAGCACTTCACCGGCTCGAAGGACCACAACGTTGCGCTGCGGGAGCGCGCGGTGAAGGACGGCCTGTCGGTGTCCGAGTACTCGATCACCGTCGTCGAGACGGGCGAAGAGCTGAAGTTCGCCGAGGAGGAGCAGGTGATCTCAAGGGGGACCTGCACTCCCATACGACCTACTCGGACGGCCGTGACTCACTCGAGCAGATGGCCCTGGCGGCGCGGGCCCGCGGGTACAAGTACTACGCCGTCACCGATCATCCCCGGGGGATGCTGGCCGAGCAGGATCTCGAGATCGACACGCTCAACGAACGGCTGAAGCCCTTCAGGATTCTCAAGGGCGTCGAAGTGAACATCCGCATCGACGGCTCCCTGTCGCTGCCGGACGACGTGCTCGCGAAGCGCGACTGGGTAATGGCGTCGCTGCACGCCGCATTCGACCGCAATCCGACGGAACGCGTGCTGACCGCGATGGAGAACCCGCATGTCGACTGCATCGGCCACCTGACCGCGCGCAAAATCAACATCAGGCGTCCCGCGGACATCGACATCGAGCGCGTCGTCGCCAAGGCGCTGGAGACGGGAACGTCTTTCGAGATCAACGCGCAGCCGAACCGCCTCGACCTTCGCGATTCCCACGCGCGGCTAGCCGGCGAGGCCGGCGTGAAGATCGTCGTCAACACCGACGCGCACCAGTTGGGCGCGCTCCAGCACATGGAGATGGGCGTGGCGCAGGCTCGCCGGGCCTGGCTGACGAAGGATCAGGTGCTGAACACACGCACGTGGCCGCAGATCGAGAAGCTGCTGAGGTGACGTTTCGCGAGGACGGAGCCGCGGCACATACCACTTGAAACATGTAGAGTCGACGGCTTACCTCATGGCTGCAACGGCACGGGGAGGTGCCGCACCATGACCAAGGGGTCTTTCCCCCTGGAACTCGCATTACGACCCAATTAGGAGGGGGATGTATGCGTAGACGACTCACGGTCGGGGCTTTGCTCACGTCCGTAATGCTGATCGCCGTGATCTTCGTGTCGGCATCGCAGGCCATGGTCGGCGGTTCCGTACCGAACGCCGCACAGAAGGCTACGGCGACAACGGTGACGCTCACCGGTTGGGCCTCGTCGCCGGCCGAAACCGATGCTCTCAAGGCGACGATCGCCGGATTCGAGCGGACACACCAGTCGATCCAGGTCAACTACGCGCCGATCAACGGCGACTATCCGGCCGCGATGCTCGCAAAGTTCGCCGCACGCAAGCCGCCGGACGTGTTCTACGTTGACTCGAACGTTGCGCCCGACTGGATGTCCCAGGGCGTGCTCGAGCCGCTCGACAGCTACATCAAGAAGACGAAGTTCAGCACCAAGCCGTTCTACGCGAGGTTGCTCGATGCGTTCCGCTACAAGGGGCACATCTACGGCTTCCCGAAGGACTGGTCGCCGCTCGCGATGGAGACGAACAACGCGATGATGGCAAAGGCCGGCGTGAAGCCGCCCACGACGTGGGCGCAGCTGAAGTCGGTCGCGCAGAAGCTGAAGAGTGCAAACGCGGTGCCCGGTGGGGCCCCGCTGTGTCTCGATCCCGACTGGGCGCGCATGCTTGCATTCGTGTACCAGAACAAGGGCAGCTTCCTGAACGCCAAGAAGACCGCACCGACGGTTCAGAGCGCGGCAACGAAGGCGGCTGTCAACTACTACGTCGACTTCAACCGCACCGGTCTCTCGAGCACGCACGACAAGCTCGGGGTTGGTTGGTGTGGTGAAGCGCTCGGCAAGGAGAAGGCCGCCATCATCTTCGAGGGGAACTGGGTCGTGGGCTACATGACGGACACGTTCCCGACCGTCGGCTACAAGATCAGCCCGCTTCCCAAGGGCAAGACCCGCGGGAACTTGGGCTTCACTGTCTCGTACTCGATTGGGAAGAACTCGTCGAACAAGGCGGCCGCCTGGACCCTGCTGACCTATCTGACCGGCAAGCAAGGCATGCATACCTGGACACAGCAGGGAATTGCTCTGCCGTCCCGGCGGGACGTTCCCGTGCCTGCGGGCCGTAGTCCCTTCCTGAAGCAGGCGGGCTACTCGCACGCATGGCAGTTCGCTCCGAGGTTCTCCAAGGTCATCGACACGGCCAACAACGAGCTGACGGCGGTCTTCCTGGGGAAGGAAACCGTCGACGAGATGCTGGCAAAGGTCGCTGACGCCGCGCGGGCCGCGCTCTAGCGCTCACCCCACGGCAGGGGTAGTA
>WNGG01007094.1_pt1 | contig 14475 bp, 14 predicted proteins | sample 5400661 | NCBI WGS metagenome assembly WNGG01 (sample SAMN13153372, study PRJNA577476) | soil metagenome | isolation source: 100 cm soil or saprolite under Garry oak tree replicate 1 | place: USA:California | collected 2016-06-15
ATCAGGCCGGCGCTGGTACGCGGCACGGCCGCGAACTCAGCTGTCCGCGTGGGCCTTTTGGGCTGTGGCGGCCGCGGCACCGAGGATGCGACAAATCTTGTCGATACTGGCGGGGCGCGCGTGGTTGCGCTGGCTGACTTGTTTCAGGACCAGCTCGACGCCGCCCGCGCAACCTTCGACAAGCTGCAGCAGGCGAAGGGCTATTCCGCCATGGATGCATCGCAGCTCTTCGTGGGCCCGAACGCTTGCCACGAAATTGCGGATTCCAAAGAAGTGGATGCCATCGTCATCGCCACGCCTCCTTATTTTCATCCGCAGCACCTCGAAACTGTTGTCGCGGCCGGAAAGCATGTCTATCTTGAGAAGCCGGTGGCCGTGGACGTTCCCGGCGCGAAAAAAGTCATGGAAATCGGCAAGCGCGCCGAAGGCAAGCTGAGTCTGGACGTGGGCTTCCAAATTCGCGATTGTCCGCCGTTCGTTGAGCTGGTACGGCGCATTCACAACGGCGCGCTCGGCAAGATTGTCTGCGCGGAAGCCTACTACTTGACCGGCTACATTGACCGGCCGGCTTGGCCGAACGCGTCGCCCGCAGAGCGCCGCGTCCGCAACTGGTTATACGACCGCACTCTTTCGGGCGATATCATCGTCGAACAGAACATCCACGTCATCGACATCTGCAATTGGGTCCTCCAGGCGCACCCGTTGAAGGTTTCCGCCAACGGCGGCCGCCTGGGCCGCCCCAATGACGGCGACGTCTACGGCAACTACCACGCCGTCTTTCAATATCCCGATGGCGTCGACGTCACCTTCAGTTCCACGCAGTTCGCCAAAGGCTGGTGGGACGTCACCGAACGCTTCTTCGGCACGAAAGGCACTTCGCAGTCTCCTTATCGTGGTCCGCTCGGCATCTGGGGCGATGAGCCGTGGCAGTGGGAAGGATCCGCCGCGAAGGACACCGGCGAAAAGGGCTTCTCCGTCACAGGAAAATTCAGCTCCAATCTGGAGTTGGCCGATCCGGAAAAAAAGAAAGCCTTCGTCGAGAGCATCACCAGCGGCAATTTCCACAATCAAACGGCCAAAGGCGGGGAGTCCGCGCTCTCGTGCATGATGGCGCGCACGGCCGCATATACAGGTCGCGAGGTCACCTGGGACGAGCTGATAGAGTCCACCGAGGTATGGGATCCAAAGATTGATCTGAACAAGTTGCGCTGAGTTTTTTCGAGGTGCGAGCAATGCGCCGCAAATCACGCCGAGAGTTTCTGAAATCTTCTATCACGGCGGCCTGTGCGCTGAGTTTCCGAGGAGGCCCTTCGCGATCAATTGTACTTTTGGCGGCCGGCAAATCCGCAGCAACTTTCTTGTCCCCCACACCGCTCCCCATCAAGAAGGGCGTGCTCCTCGAAATGCTTCCGGACAAACTCAGCTACGCCGACCGCTTCAAGATGGCGCGCGACGTCGGATTTGACGTCGTGCAGGCACCGACGGAACCCGACGAGCATAAGGCCGAAGCGATTAAGGAAGCCGCAGACGCCGCCCGCATGCGCATCGACTCGGTGATGAACATGGATCACTGGAAGTATCCGTTGTCTTCGAGCGACCCTGCGGTCGTGGAAAAAAGCCTGATGGGGATGCGCATATCTCTGCGCAACGCCAAGTTGTGGGGCGCAGACACGGTGCTGCTCGTTCCGGCAGTAGTGAATCCACAAACGTCTTACCACGACGCCTGGACGCGCTCGCAAAAAGAAATTCGCAAGCTGCTTCCTCTCGCTGAAGAACTGAAAATCGTGATTGCCATCGAGGAGGTGTGGAACAAGTTCCTTCTCAGTCCTCTCGAAATGGGTAAGTACATCGACGAGTTCCAGAGCCCGTGGATCAAGGCCTGGTTCGACGTTGGCAATGTGATGTTTTACGGCTATCCGCAAGATTGGATTCGCACGCTCGGCAAAAGAATCGTCAAGGTGCACCTCAAAGACTTCAAGCGCAAGGAAAGTGGATATGCTTGGGTGAACCTCGGTGATGGCGACGTGGATTGGACCGCCGTGCGTCAAGCCTTCGCCGAAATTGGCTACGCCGGCAGCGCCACCGTTGAGCTGGACCCCGGTGGCGAAGCTTATCTTCGCGACGTGAGCAAACCGCAAACGGGATGCAGCCAGAAGGCGCACAATCGTTCGGGCCCATTCGGGACGAATGAGTCCTGTGCTTGCAGACTTTGATGCAGGGGAGAGCTGCTTTAGAGTCCCGCGATGTATCGTTTCGTGCTTGCGTTGGCTTGGTTTGTCGGGACGGTTTACGCCACCATTCCTTTGTTCTGGCTGATGGTGCATCCGTTTGCTGCGCGTTTGCGCGCGCGGCGTTCCCCGCTTCTGATGATTGTCCCCGCATGGTTCGCGATGATGGGCTGTCTACATCGCAACGTGGAGGTGGCGCAAGGCCGTTTTCTACGAAGCGGGAGTGGCTTGGGTGGTGGCGGGCTTGCTCTTTGCTGCCGCCATCTTTATCTACCAGGGCGCGCACCTGAATTTCTCTCACGCTCAGGTCATGGGCCGTAGCGAAATCGAGCCGCGCGGCGAACAGCGGCTGGTAACGACGGGGATTCGCCGGCATATCCGACATCCCATTTACCTCGGCCATCTGTGTGTATTGCTAGGTTTGGCCGTAGGCTCGGGCGAAATCGTCCTCTACGTCCTCACCATTTTTGCGTTCCTAACTGGTTGGCCCATGATTCAACAGGAAGAGGCAGAGTTGGAGCGTCGTTTCGGCGAGGAATACCGGGCCTACCAGCGAGCGGTGCCAGCGAGGCTGCTGCCTCAGATCTTTCGTTGAGCCAGGGGCAGCGGGGAACAAAAAAAGCTGGAGCGCAGCTAGCCGGCTGGACTCGGAGTCTGCTGAACCCTTTCGATCGACGCGCCAGACGCTAGGTCGTTGCCGCAATAAGGGCAGAACTTGTCGGTTTCCGCGATTTCGCGTTTGCACTGCGGGCAGGAGGGTTGCAGGTTGCACTTGCAGTTGGGACAGAAGTTGAAACGCGCGCCGACGCTACTCCCGCACTGGGGGCAGGGATAGGGCATCGGTTCGCGCATGAGGAAATAGATGATGAAGCCGACAAATCCCCACGCCGGCAAAAGAATGATGACCAGGATGGTCCAGAGAGCTGAACTCATGCCGCGGCGGAGAGCATCGCGATTCACGTAAGCAATCAGGAAAATGATGGTGGCCAGGAACAGACTGACGGCGGTCACAATCCCTGCAAGAGCAAAAGAAGCCCACGCGGGATGATCCCGCAGCTCCGGCGGAAACATATCGTTGCCGTAGGGGTTGTAGCGCTGCGCCAAGTTCACGGGAATGGCGATGCCCAGAGCAATCACGTAGAGGATCCCTACAATGACCATGAGCCATCGGGGAATGAGGCAAAACTCGTCCCAGAACCGGAGATTTTCCTTCTTTCGGCGCAGGCGGATGAGCCTCATCCTTTCGTTGAAGGAACTGGTCACTTTTTGTGAGTAGTCCGACATTTTTTCTCTTTCTCCACTGGTCCTAAATCCGGGCGCATCTCTTGAAAATCTGCGGCCAAAAAAGACCGCCCTTCCAAAGCTCTCAACTCCCTCGTTTCATCCAATCGGGTTCCTCGGATTGCTGCGCGTTCTCTAGCAGCAAGACGATCACGGCAAACAGCGCCGGGATGGTCCACCACAAGCCAAATCCCAATTGCAAAACCAGTCTGGGAACCCCGGTGAGCCGGCCAAACCATTCAAACAGCCGCCAGACGTACGGAGCGCTGGCAATGCCAAAGACCCAGGAAAGGCCGCACATCACCCACAGCGCGCGGCGCTGGGGTTCGCGCTCGCGCAATTCCATGGCGCGCAGGCGCACGCGAAATTGCGTGCGGCTGACAAGGCCGGCCGGAAGCTCAATTCCCGCAGCCCGCAATCCACGCAGTACCTGGGCCGTCTTGCGGGCGAATTCCGCGCAGCTCTCGCATTCCTGGAGATGCGCGGCAAGCAGTTCGCGCTCGGCCTGCGAAATGTCTTCCACGCGCTCTTTGGCGATGAGCTGTTCGGCCCGCGCGTGCGAAATTTCTTTCATGCGGCACCTCCCTCAAGCGCTCCGCGCAACGCATCGAGTCCCCGATAAAGGCGCGACTTCACCGTAGAAACCGGAATGCTCAGAACGCCCGCCATTTCCTCGATTTGCAATTCTTCCTGAAATCGCAGAACCAGCACTTCGCGATAAATCGCAGGGATTTTTTCGAGCGATGTGTGAAGGTTCTCTTCTTTTTCGTGGCTCAAGATCTGCTGCAACGGCGAAAGCTCGTTCTCATTCGCCACCTGCAGCGGATGTTCCTGCCCGGGGTCCGTCAGCGTGTCCAGGCTTTGCGCTTTCTTCGACCGCTGCCAGTCAATCACCAGGTGGCGCGCGATGGCGAAAAGCCAAGCCTCGAATTTCGATTTCCCATCGTATTGATGCCCGCGCTCGAGCACGCGGATCCAGGTTTCCTGGAAAAAATCTTCAGCGCGCTGTTTGTCGCCGGTGATGTAGGCGAGATAGCGGAATAGGCGGTATTGATACTGCTCGATCAGCCGGTCGAGCAAGTCCGGGTCACGCCGCTGCAAGCCGCGCGCGATGCTCTTTGCTTCATCGCGCATTAGCGTGGAAAAAAGCAGGGTCGGCCCCGAATGGCTCGGGGTTGCAAACAACGCGGGCCGGTTTGCCGTAAGACATGAGATCGCGGCGCTCATTCTAACTGCTATACGCGCCACCGTGTCGAAAAGACGCATTCGCAGGATTCCCTCTTAACCGCAATCGAACCAATGGCTTACGGTTGGTTCGAATGAAACTAGCCAATAGTGTAGACTCTCTCGCACCGTGTTTTGCCCGCAGTGCCATGCTGAATATCGCCCTGGCTTCACTCATTGCACCGACTGCGACGTGGAGTTAGTGGAAAGCCTTCCCGAAGGGGAAGCAGCCGGGACAAATGACATGCGTGCCGGCACTGTGGTCCCCCTTTGGGAGGGCGAGGATCTCGCGTTGCACACTACGCTGCTCGAAGAACTCGAAGCGGCTCGCATTCGCTATTTTGACCGGCCCATGGGAGTATTTCCCGGCGTGCGGCGTTGGGACGCTTTCCCAATACAGCCGATGACGCGTTTCGGATACCAGGTGGCGGTGCTCTCAGCTGATCTCCCCTCTGCACAAAAAATCTTGGAGAGATTGCTGGTGGAAAAACCGCGAGACATGGATTTGCCAGTGAATGAAGAAAGGCAAGGCGAAACCACAGAACGAGTAGCGGATCCGCGCGAAGAGACGATCTGTGAAATTTGGCGCGGGCTGGACGAGCGCTTGGCAGGGTTTCTTCAAGACGCGTTGCGCGAGAGTGAGATTTCGATGCGGGCCGAAGTCCACGGGACGGAGAACCGAATCTTTGTGCGCCCAAGTGATGAGAAGCGCGCGAGAGAAATTGTGCGGGAGATTGTTGAAGGGGCACCTCCACAGTAAGTGATCCCGCTGATTCCGGCTGTAGTAAACTCCCTGGCGTTATGATTTGTCCTGTCTGCAATACGGAGTTCCCACATGGAACGGTATTCTGCACCCGCTGCCACGTCACACTCATCGGCGATCTTGCCGAAGCGGACGAGGTCGTTGAAAAGGCTTACCCCGGCAGCGCTCTTGTCCATCTGTGGAGAGGCGAGGACGCGGCGCTCCATGCATCCTTGTTGGCGGCTCTTACGGAGGCGGGCATCTCCTTTTACGAGCAGCCCCTCGGCAGCGGCCCGAGTGCGCGCCCTATTGATCAATTACTCGATCATGCGCATCCGCGATTTGGTTTCGAGGTGGCGGTGCTTTCTTCAAACCTTGCGGCGGCAGAAATAATTCTGGAAAAGCTTCTCCACGAAGGGCCAGTGGACATGGCACTCGCAGGAGACCAAACCAGCGAACCGGCAAAGCCTAAGGGCAGAGTGCCAGCTTCGGGCCTGGCCACATGCGAAGTGTGGACTGGTGAAGACGAGCGTCTCGCGGGATTTTTGGAAGCCGCGCTGAAAGAAAACGGAATTCCGGTTCGCGTGGAGCGGCACGGCCAGAAAACGGCTGTATACGCTTCACCCGAAGATGAAGCTCGCGCTCGCGAGATTACTCGCGAAGTTGTCGAAGGCGCCCCGCCGGAGTGATTTTGTGTGCGCCCGGTTCGAGGCACTTCCCTGGCGCGGAGGCTCCGATGAAAAGTGCAGCCGTGGGCTTTCGCGTGCATTCGGGGTGGACCGCGCTTGTGGCGGTAACGTTGGAAAAGGGCGCGCCGGTTGTGCTTGCGCGCCAGCGCGTGCAGCTTGTTGAAACTTTCACGTACGAGTTCCGTCAGCCGTATCATACGGCAGAAAAAATGTTGCTGGGGCAGGCTCGCGAATTCATTGAGCGAGTGCGGGATGAGGCGAGGCGACTGGCTCATCATTCAATTCGCGGTCTGCAAAACGACCTGCAAAAACAGGGCATAGCGCTCAAGGGCTGCGGACTTGTTCTCGCGTCAGGAAGACCGCTGCCTGAGCTGGAGAAAATTCTTGCATCACACGCGCTGATTCACACGGCCGATGGTGAACTTTTCCGCGAAGCGATCCTTCACGGCTGCAATCGCTGCGACCTGAAAACGGAAGGCATCAAAGAGCGGGAACTCCTGGAACGCGCAGGACAAGCATTCCGTGTGAAACCTGCTGAGCTGATGCGCCGGATCACTGAACTTGGACGGCCGCTCGGCTCGCCGTGGTCGCAGGACGAAAAGTTCGCTACGCTGGCCGCTTGGCTTGCTCTGACTTCGAAGTCCTCCTCGGTTCTCAGGGCCAGGTGAGCTCAATTTGTAGTAGTCTCCTGCTCGCGAATGTTCTGTCCATTGTGCAAAGCGGAGTATCGGCAGGGATTTTCTACCTGCAGCGACTGTCGGATTCCCCTTGTCGGAACGGAAGATGAGGCGCGTCGCATCGATATAGATCGGTTATGGAAGGGAGACGAACGTAGCGAATTTGATCGCGTCATTGCGGCGCTGACTAATGCGGGCATCCCCTTCCAACCCAAGGAAACGCTGCGTCCGCGCGTGAGACTCAAGCTTTCCACTATTCCGCTGAGTCTTCGCTCGAGTTTTCAATATGAGATTTGGGTTTTACGAGGCGATCTCGAAAGAGCCAACAAAAGCACGGAGGGTCTGTTTGACGATGTGGACTTAGATTCGGAAGAATGAATCTTTGAGATGCTCGAGAACAAACTGAAGCGGTTTGGTGTGGGAGGACCGATGAGTTTGGATGGAATCAAGACGGTGGCAGTGCTGGGCGCGGGGACGATGGGGAATGGGATCGCACACGTGTTTGCGCGGTCGGGCTACAAAGTAATTTTGCGCGACGTCGAGCACCGATTTCTCGACCGCGCACTGGAAACCATCGGGAAAAATCTGGATCGCGAAATAAAGAAGGGAAAATTGGCGGAAGGGGAGAAGGGCGCCGTTCTTGGACGATTGCAGCCGGTAGCAGAAATGGGCGCGATTGCGGCGGCAGATTTTGTTGTGGAAGCGGTGCCGGAAAAAATGGAGATCAAGCGCGCGGTGCTGACTGAAGCTGACGGGATTTTGCGGCCGGAAGTAATCATCGCGAGCAACACTTCGTCGATTTCGATGACCACGCTGGCGGCGTTGACGAAACGGCCGGACCGTTTCGTGGGAATGCATTTCATGAATCCCGTGCCGGTGATGGTGCTGGTGGAAGTGATTCGCGCGCTGCAGACGAGTGATGCGACGTTCGAAACGACGATGAAGCTGGCGGAAAAGCTGGAGAAAAAGCCGGTGGCGGTGAATGATGCGCCAGGATTCGTTTCGAACCGCGTGCTGATGCCGCTGATCAACGAAGCCGCGTACTGCGTGATGGAAGGTGTGGCCACGGCCGAAGCGGTGGATGCGGTCATGAAGACGGGTATGAATCATCCGATGGGGCCGCTGGAGCTGGCGGATTTCATTGGGCTAGATGTCTGCGTGGACGTGATGCAAGTGCTGCATGAAGGACTGGGCGATCCCAAGTATCGTGCCTGCCCGCTGCTGAAAAAATATGTTGCCGCGGGTTGGCTCGGCCGCAAATCCCGCAAGGGATTTTATTCCTACACGCCTTAGGTCGCCTGGAAGATTGCGTGTCTGACGTGGGGGCCGAGGGAAAAGCGGCAGCTGGGCTGCTGCACTCCAAGGGCGAACATAAGACGAAAAATAATGTTTGCTTTTTGTTCGCCATGATGGTAGTTTGGGCTTCGCCGTTCTCAACAGGTGACCGATGCGCGGTTTGACGAGCAGTGCTCTAAGCTGTCTGGGACGTGAGAAACTCGTAGAGGGATTCTGCGATACCGTGGTCGAGCCGCAAGGCGAGCGGGCACAAAAGGGATAGCGCGAAAGTGCATGGAGTGATAAACTCCACACTTCGTTACATCCCAGGCAGCAGCCTTGCGGCTGCGCTTGACGAAATCGGGTCAGCGCTTTCCGGCGCTGACTCGCAAGATTCGGCCCTGCAGGTTCAGTTTCCTACTTTCCTCCACCGAGGTGTGAAATGGCAGACGAGAAACAGAAAATGCTGGAAGCGGCGATATCGCAGATCGAGAAGAATTACGGAAAAGGCTCCATCATGCGGCTGGGCAGCAGGGATATTCTTGTGCCTGTCAGCGTGATCCCCAGCGGATGCTTGTCGCTGGACGCGGCGCTGGGCGTCGGCGGCTTTCCGCGCGGGCGGGTGATCGAGGTTTACGGCCCGGAGTCCGGCGGCAAAACGACACTGACACTGCACGTGATTGCCGAGGCGCAGAAGCTCGGCGGGCAGGCAGCGTTTATCGACGCAGAGCACGCGCTCGATCCAACCTATGCGCGCAAACTGGGCGTGGACGTGGACAATCTGCTGGTGTCGCAGCCGGATAACGGCGAGCAGGCGCTGGAAATCGCGGAAACGCTGATCCGCTCGGGAGGCGTGGACGTGGTGGTGGTGGATTCGGTGGCGGCGCTAGTGCCGAAGGCCGAACTGGAAGGCGAGATGGGCGAGCCGCAAATGGGTTTGCAGGCGCGCTTGATGTCGCAGGCGCTGCGCAAGCTGACCGCGATTGTTTCGAAGTCGCGCACCTGCCTGATTTTCATCAACCAGATTCGCGAGAAGATTGGCGTGATGTTCGGCAATCCGGAAACGACCACCGGCGGGCGGGCGCTGAAGTTCTACGCCTCGATGCGCGTGGATATTCGCCGGATCCAGTCGATCAAAGAAGGTGACAAAGTAGTGGGCTCGCGCACACGCGCAAAGGTGGTAAAGAACAAGGTGGCGGCACCTTTCCGCGATGCCGAATTTGACATTCTCTATGGCGAAGGAATTTCGCGCGAGGGCGACCTGGTCGATCTTGGCGTGGAGAAGGGCGTGCTCGAAAAGAGCGGCACGTGGATCAGCTTTGGCGGCGAGCGGATGGGCCAGGGACGAGAAAACGCAAGGGTCTTTTTGAAGGAAAATAAGGACATTCGCGACAAGCTGGAAAATGCTCTGCGCAAAAAACTGGAGATCCCGATGCCGGGCAACTCGAATGCGGCTGCCGGGACGAACGGTGCAGCTCACGCGCAATCGGAAAAGCCGCCGATGAAGACTTCCGCAGCGGCTGCGGGCGCGGACGCTGCGAAGGCTCGCCCTGCGCGCTGACGACAAACTAGGAGTTTCAAGATGAGACGGGTAACTGCGTTTTTGCGCCCGGAAGGTGATCCTGGCCGGGCGGAAGTTCAGGTCCCTGCCCTGACGGTCAGCTATTCAAAACAAAGCACATAGGGTCGTACTGGGGCTTTGTGTCTATTGTGCGAACGTCTCTCGGAAGCCTAAAATATGTTTCATCCTGAGAGAAAGTGTTCCTCTCGAGTAAACGGTTAGGAGGACGCCCCGGCCCTAAGTTGCATCGAATCAACGATGCTTCTGATTGGCTGGCGGCTTGCGAAGGATGTCCCCAACGGGAAAAGCTAGGTGTGGTGACCCGTGGCGGCAACGAACAGGTTCTGTGAATGTTTGTTGACCGTGAGAGCAGAGTGCGGTAAAAATTCGGCCCCGGCATGATTCGGCGTGGGGCAATCCAGGGGTTGATCAAGCGATTCGCGGTCGACTTCAGTCAAGAAGGTGGGAACGGTGAAGCAGTTCGGAAAAACTAGCATTTCGATCTTATTGGCGGCGCTATGCGCGCTGCCACTGCCGGCCATGCCCGGCGCCAGAACTCCGGCAACACGCTCCCACAGGTACGTCGCTCGCTATCGCGGCGTGCCTACCTTCGCGGATTCCACGAAAACCGATGACGCCACGTACGATGATCCTGTGGTTCGAGAAGCAGCCGTTTCTGCGCTCGGCCGATATAACGGCGCGGTCGTCGCCGTGGATCCCAACTCCGGGCGCATTCTGACTGTGGTGAATCAGAAAATTGCCTTTGGCGATGGCTACATTCCGTGCTCCACGATCAAACCGACCATCGCGCTCGCGGCTCTGGAAGAAAATGTCATTACGCGCGATACCATGCTCCGGGTCGGCCGCCGCAAGTATATGAACCTGACCGAAGCCATGGCGCACTCGAATAACGAGTTTTTTGAGCAGCTCGGCGCGCGCTTGGGCTTCGAGACGGTGTCCAAGTACAGCCGCTTGCTGGGCCTCGGTGAACTGGCGGGCTACAATCTGCCGGATGAACATCCGGGTTCTTTCCCCACGGCACCTCCCGCCTACGGCGGCGTGGCGCGGATGTCCAGCTTTGGCGAAGGAATTCAGGTGACTCCGCTGCAACTTGCCGCGCTCTCGGCTGCTTTCGCGAATGGCGGAACATTGTACTACCTGCAATATCCGCATAGTCAAGAAGAGGTTCAGAATTTTGCGCCGAAGGTGAAGCGCGAATTGAATATCGCGCCCATTTTGCCGGAAATTCGTGAAGGAATGCTGGCTGCTGTTCTTTATGGCACGGGCAAATCGAGTTTCGACAGAGGCGGTGACGAGACGCCGCTGGGCAAGACGGGAACCTGCGACGATCACACCACACCCTCGAAAATTGGATGGTTTGTCACCTACGCGGATGAGACGCATCCGAAGATCGCGCTGGCCGTTCTCCTGCGCGGGAATACGCGCCGCGTGAAAGGTCCGACTGCCGCCCAAGTGGCCGGGCGCATCTACCGCAGGCTGCGTGAACAGAATTATTTTGCGGCAGCTGGGCAGTCGGCCGTTCTCCACACCGGCAAATAAATAGGATAACTTCGGTTTCGATTCAGATGCAGGGCCTTTTCAGGCTGTGGGAGATCTCCCACGGCGTTTTTCCCATTCTGTGAGAATCAACCTGTTGGAGGATTGAGCGCACCCACCTGCAAGGGCGTTTGACCTGGAGCGCCAGTTAGTACAAAAGAGGAATGTGCGTTACTGTGTCGAATTGACAGCGGGGGGGAGTTCGGGCGAGCGGAGCAAACTTTAGACATCAACCGCGAGCGGCTTGGGGGAATTGTGAATCGACGTTTCATCATCGTGGTTCTGTTCGTGTGTGCTGCGGGGGCTGCCACACTCGGATATGTGTTCCAGAAGCGCCTGGCCACCGCTGCCGAATTCGATCACCAGGTGGAACTGGCAAAGGAAGAAGCGGCGCGCATTCGCGAGCAGGTTATCCTGCCGACGGAGAAACGAGTTGCCGCCGGTCAGAACTTCGCTGCGGCTCTGGAGAAATTTGGGTTAAGCGCGGAAGAAGCCGCCAATGCTTCGGCCGCGGCTCAGCACGCTTTCAATCTTCGCCAGGTGCGCGCCGGGAATACCATCACGGTTGGCCGGTCGGTGGAAGGCAGGCTGCGAGAAATCGACTATAAGATTGATACCGACCGCATGCTGAAGATCGTCCCCGAGGGCGGCTTCACCGCGCAGATCAGCGAAATTCCCTCGAAGACAGAAATCACATCGGTGGCCGGCCGCGTGGACGATTCGCTCTTTAACGCCGTGGAAGACGCGGGAGAATCAGCGGAACTGGCCCTGCGGCTGGCGCAGATCTTCGGCTACGATCTCGATTTCTATACCGACCCGCGCAAGGGCGACACGTTCCGCATCGTCCTGGAAAAGAAGAGATATTCCAATGGCCAGATTGCAGGCTACGGGAAGATTTTTGCCGCAGAGTACGAAAACGCGGGAAAGAAGTATCAAGCGCTTCTGTTTCATGATCCTGCTGGAAGGCCGGGGTACTATTCGGCGGAGGGAAAGTCACTGCAGAAAGCGTTTCTACGCTCGCCGCTGAAATTCGGCGCGCCGGTGACCTCGCATTTCAGCCGGGCGCGGTTCCATCCGATCCTGAAGACGTACAGGCCGCATATGGGAACGGACTATGGGGCTCCGGTAGGCACACCCGTGCAAACCATCGGAAGCGGGCGGGTGGTGTTCGCCGGCCGCAAAGGCGGCGAAGGCAATATGGTTCAGGTCGCGCACTTCAGCGGCTACGAAACGATGTATCTTCACTTATCGCGCATGTTCGTGCGCTCCGGCCAACACGTCGAAATCGGCAAAACCATCGGCCTGGTGGGCAGCACGGGACTTTCCACTGGACCGCATCTCGATTTCCGATTCATTCAGAAGGGGCAGTACAAAAATTTTGAAAAACTTGGCTTGCCGCCTTCCGATCCGGTTTCGAAAAAGATTTGGCCGGAGTTCGCCGCGGTGCGCGAGAAATGGCTGCCGCTCTTGAAAAACCGGGAGCTAGTGCAGGCAGATCTGGGCGCGCCTAGCACGGAGACAACCCACTAATCCCTGCCAGGGCTCAAGCCTGTTTCAAGCTTTGATTTTCAATAGATGACCGGAAGTTTCGAGAAGTCGGAGTGCACCTCGTCCGTAACGCGGAGCACGACCAGGGTGCGATCGTCGTGCGGGGCAACCCCGGCGCCACTGTGACCGTCGGTCTCCGCGAGAACGCGCTCCGCAATTGCGCGAGCCGAATCCTCGAGAGAAATACCAGCAAGGACGGCGGACAGACGCTGCAGACCGAATTCCTCCTGCTCGGCATTTTGCGATTCATGAATGCCATCGGAAGCGAACAGAACCACATCTCCCGGCTCCAGGTCGATGCTGGACTCATCATATTGCGTGTCGGGAAGAATGCCGAGTGGCACGCCTTCCAGACGAATAGAGAGAACGTGGCCATCGCGGACTAGGAGGGGATACGGCCCGCCAGCATTGGAGAGAGTGAGCCGCCGGCTGGCTGCATCGTAAACGGCGAACAGCATGGCAATGAATCGCGAATCGAGGCGGGCAGTATGCAGCCGCTGATTCAAGAGAGCGAGCATGCAGGCCGGATCGCACGCACGATCGACAACGATCTCGCGAATCCTGCCGATCGCCAGGGAACCGTAAAGCGCCGCCGCCGTGCCTTTGCCGGACACATCGCCCAGTGCGAGGCCCAGGCGGCCCTCTCCATACGGCAGAAAATCATAAAAATCCCCACCCAACTCCCGCGCAGGAACATACGCCGCGGCTAGATCGAGGCCCGGCACCTCCCGCGCGCCTGTGGGGAGGAGCTGCCGCTGAATCTCCTTGGCGGTATCGAGATCGGTGCGCATCCGGCGCTCATTCTCCCGCGCTTCCTCGTAAAGCCGCGCATTCTCGAGCGCGACGGCCACGTAAGAGCCTAAAGTGGACAACATGCGCTCGTGCTCCGCGGTGAAAGCATGCGGCTGTGTGCTCTCCAGATCGAGAACCCCAATCAGTCGGTCCTGCATCAAGAGGGGCACAACGAGTTCCGAACGAACTTCCACGCCGGTCTCACAGCGAATGTAACGCGGATCTTCGCTCACGTCATGGACGCGTAAAACGCGGCGCTCGCCTGCGGCGGTCCCGGTAAGGCCTTGATGAAGTGGCAGGCGGAGACGCGCAGGGAGGGAATCTTTGCAGCGCATGGCGAAGACGCTCTCCAGCAGTTGCGTCTGTTCATTCCAAAGCATGACACTGAAGACGTCATAGTCGACGATTTTCTTTACGCGCTCGGCAACCCGCTGGAGGAGCTGCTGCCGGTCAAGAATGGAGGTCAGTTCGCGGCTCACCTCGTACAGAAGCGCCAGGGTCTTCGCTTGTTCCGGATAGGCGACAAACAGACTCTGCGGAACGGGGTCCGCATCACCCAGCATGGCAAACGATCCGAGGTTTGAGAGTTCGTCCACGGCCGAGGCGCCCTTCCACTTAACCTTCATTGGATGCCACAAACCACACGCGGTTTCATCAGCCAGATGCCAAGGAACGGACAATAGCAAACTGTGCGTGGATTGGCCATGGGGTCAGATTCCGGCGGGGGCAGCTACAGACAGGCGCATCGCATAATGTCGGTGGAATCGCAGTCGTGTAGGATTGAAAGAAAAGGGCTTCTAAGACGAAATCCACACCGCACCAGTACCCGGCGCAACGCAGGTGCGCGTTGCGCGCAGTGAGTCCCAAAAGTGAACGAGCGCCACTGCCTCAATGGCCGCAG
>WNGG01006036.1_pt1 | contig 14469 bp, 17 predicted proteins | sample 5400661 | NCBI WGS metagenome assembly WNGG01 (sample SAMN13153372, study PRJNA577476) | soil metagenome | isolation source: 100 cm soil or saprolite under Garry oak tree replicate 1 | place: USA:California | collected 2016-06-15
GGAATTGCTCGATCCAGGCGCCGGACGACATGATGCGATCCTTGCTAATCGACCCGGATGCCCGTCGCCTTGATCACTCCCGACCACGTGGCCAGTTCCTTCTTGATGTAATCCGCAAACTCCGCCGGCGTGCTCCCCACCGCGTGCGCGCCCACGCCGGCAAGGCGTTCGTTGAAATCCGGAGCCTTTACCGACTCGACGATCGCACGGTTGAGCCGGCCGATGACCGGGCCGGGCGTGCCCGCAGGCACGACGATGCCTTGCCATTCGACCGCTTCGTAGCCCGGCACGCCGGCCTCGGCGACGGTGGGTATTCCGGGAAGCGCGGGATCGGGCTTCGAGCTCGTCACGGCGAGGACCACCAGCCTGCCGGACTTTATGTGCTGCACCTGGGAAGGAATGCTGCCGGCATAGATCGGGACTTGCCCGCCGACCACGGCCACGACCGCCGGGCCGCCGCCGCCATAGGGAACGTGCACGATGTCGGTCCCGGTCATGGTTTTGAACAGCTCGGTCGCCATGTGGGTCGCGCTGCCGTTGCCCGAAGAGGCGTAATGCAGGCTGCCGGGCTTGGCTTTCGCGAGCGCGATCAATTCCTTCACCGACCTTGCCGGCACCGACGGGTGCACCGAAATGGCGAGGGGCACGATCGTGACCAGGCTGACCGGCGCGAAGTCGCGCCCGGTATCGTAGGGCAGCTTCGCCATCAGGCTCGGATTGACGGCGAAGGAAAGATTGGCGACGCCGAGCGTATAGCCGTCCGGCGCTGACTTGGCGACGGCGTCCATGCCGATGGTCGAGCCCCCGCCCGCGCGGTTTTCGATGACCGCCTGCTGGCCCAGGCTCTCCGACAATTTCGGAGCGAGCAGGCGAAACACCACGTCGGTCGCGCCTCCGGGCGCGAACGGCACGATCACGCGCACCGGTTTGGCGGGGAAGTTCTGGGCGGCCGCGGACGCGGCGTGAAAGCACGGCACGCACAGCAAGGCCAAAAGAAGGCGGCGCAGCTGAAAACTCACGTTCTTCTCCCGAAGTCGAGCGCGGCTCGTATCCTATCAGGGAACGCACGAGGCTCCACCCATGGCCGCTCGCCGCGAGGCCGATCGAGCCCAAGGGCGCGCCGCCACCGAAAAGGAGCGTTATCATGGAATTCGCAATGACGAGGAAAGCAACCGACTGCCTGCCTTTCGCAAGCGACGCCGAACGCTGGGCGGCAGTCCAGCGCAAAGACCGCGACGCGGACGGCGTGTTCTGCTACTCCGTGCGGACCACCGGCGTCTATTGCCGCCCCTCGTGCGCCGCGCGGCTCGCGCGGCGCGAAAACGTGCGCTTCCACGCGAGCTGCGAGGAGGCCGAAGCGGCCGGATTCCGGCCGTGCAAACGCTGCCGGCCGAACGAGGCCGCCCTCGCGGTGCGCCGCGCCGCGGCCGTGGCGAAGGCCTGCCGCCTGATCGAGACGGCCGAGGAGATGCCGAACCTGGACGCGCTCGCCGGATCCGCCGGAATGAGCCGCTTTCATTTCCACCGCGTGTTCAGGACGATTACCGGGGTCACCCCCAAAGCCTACGCGGCGGCGCACCGCGCCCGGCGCGTGCGCGAGGCCCTGCCGCAGAGCTCCACGGTGACCGAAGCGATCTACGGCGCGGGCTTCAATTCGAGCGGGCGCTTCTACGCCAAGTCCGAGCAGGTCCTGGGAATGACGCCGACCCGCTTCCGCTCCGGAGGCAACGGCGCGGCGATCCGCTTCGCCGTCGGCGAATGCTCGCTCGGCTCGATCCTGGTCGCCGCCACCGACAAAGGCGTGTGCGCCATTCTGCTGGGCGACAAACCCGAGGCGCTGGTGCGCGAGCTCGAGGATCGCTTTCCCAGGGCGACCTTGATCGGCGGCGACGAGGACTTCGAGCAATGGGTCGCCAAGGTGGTCGGCTTCGTCGAAGCGCCGGCGCTCGGGCTCGACCTGCCGCTCGATGTGCGCGGCACCGCCTTTCAGCAGCGCGTCTGGCAGGCGCTGCGCAAGATCCCGGCCGGCGCCACGGTGACGTACTCGGAGGTCGCGCAGCGCATCGGCGCGCCGAAAGCCGTGCGCGCCGTCGGGCAGGCTTGCGCGTCGAACGCGATCGCGGTCGCCATTCCCTGCCACCGGGTCGTGCGCAACGACGGCTCGCTCTCGGGCTACCGCTGGGGCGTCGAGCGCAAGCGCGCCCTCCTCGACCGTGAAGCGCGATCCTGAAGGCGCGCTGCGCGGCCGCAGCCTCGGATGAGGACGACCCGCGCAGCGGTGACGCGCGACCTGCTGAGCGGGCTGCCCGAATCGGGCGCGAGCGTGAAAACGCTCGCCGCAGGCGCAGTGCTACTGAAGGGGTTTGCCGCGACCGAGGCGCCGGCTTTGCTGAAAGCGCTCGAGCGGGTCCTCGCCGAGGCGCCGTTTCGCCACATGGTCACGCCGAGCGGCCATACGATGTCGGCGGCCATGACCAATTGCGGCGAAGCGGGCTGGATCACCGATCTCGGCGGCTACCGCTACGGTCCGCTCGATCCGGTGACGCAGCGTCCCTGGCCGCCGATGCCCGGAGCATTCTCCGGTCTCGCCGCGCGCGCGGCCGAGGCGTGCGGATTCTCAGGATTCGAACCCGACGCCTGCCTGGTGAACCGCTACGAACCGGGGGCGCGGCTCACGCTCCACCAGGACAGAAACGAGCGCGACTTCAGCGCCCCGATCGTGTCCGTGTCGCTGGGGCTGCCTGCGATGTTCCTGTTCGGCGGCTCGCGCCGCAGCGATCGGCTGCGCCGCGTGCGCCTGGACGGCGGCGACGTCGCGGTGTGGGGCGGCCCCGCGCGGCTCGCCTATCACGGCGTCGCGCCGCTTGCCGATGGAGACGACCCGCTCACCGGCCGCTGCCGCATCAACCTGACTTTGCGCAAGGCGCTCTGATCGGTAATCCGAGCAATCTGAGGCGCCCGCCGCGCTACATCGGCGGCACCTGGCCTTTCAGGCCGACGTTGACGCGCGCGGCGGTGAGGCTGCCGTCGGGCTGGCGCTGCGAATTCACGAAGACCTGGACTCCGGGTTTGAGCTCGCTGCGATCGGTGGGCGTGAAGGACACGATCACCGCCTTTTCGGGAACCAGCACCTTCTTCTCGCCGCCCTTGTACTGCACCGTGAGGACGCGGTCCTTGCCCATGCTCGTGACATTGGCCACGTTCGCATTGGTCATCTTGCTGGTGGGCCTCAAGTCCCAGTCGTAGTGCCCTTCGCCGGTCCCGCGCATGTTCTCCGGGAAGATGTGCACCTCGATCGCGACCAGCGCGCCGTCGCGCTCGCCGACCGTCGTGGTGCCGATGAATTTTCCGCTGGCGACATCGGCGAGGCTCGCCTTCGCGATCCCGACGACCACGTAATTGTCCGCGAGCTTGACGTTCATGCTCTGGCCGGTGTTGGTTTTGACGATCAGGTGCGTGCGGTCGATCTTCTCCACCGTACCCCGGAGCCTCACCGGCGGATTGGCGGGGGCCTGGGCGATGGCAACTGCGGACGTGGCGGCAATCAAGAATGCGGCAAGGGTGCGAATCATGGGGTCTCCTTCGGGGTGAACGACAAGGCGCAAACGCGAGAAGCGCGAAACTTATTCCACCTATACCTTACGGAAGTTCCGGAATGATACCCGCCTCCCTCCTTTTCCGGGAACGCGATCACGTTATGCCTCGCCGGGGAGGGAGTCAATTCATGCTGCGCTCGCCTTGCCCATCGCCTCTTGAATCTCCGCCGGGCTCAAATCGCGCGTGTGCGTCCCGATGGACCAGCGGTGCCCGAACGGATCTTCCAGCTGCGCATACCGGTCCCCCCAGAACATGTCCTGCAGCGGCAGGGTGATCCTTGCGCCTGCGGCGACGGCCTGCTCCACCGCCGCGTCGGCGTTCTCCACGTACAGGTGGACCGTGACGGGGGAACCTTTCAGCGATTTCGGCCCGAACCCGCCCCATTCGGGAAATTCGTCAGTCAGCATCAGCGCTGAGTTGCCGATCCGAAGCATCGCGTGCATCAGCTTGCCCTTCGGCCCGGGCAGGCGCGACACTTCGACGGCATTGAACGCCTTGGTATAGAACTTGATGGCGTCGGCTGCGCCGGCGCAGGTCAGAAGCGGGGTGAGAGAGTGCATCCCGTCGGGGATGGGCTTGACGGCTGGTTGGGTCATGGTCTTGGCTCCTTGGTTGAAAAGTTGGTGAGTACCGGGACTGCGCTGAAATCGCGCTTGTGCGTCGCCACGGACCAGCGGTGCCCGAACGGATCTTCCAGCCGGGCATAGCGGTCGCCCCAGAACCTGTCCGCCAGGGGCACGGTGATCTTCGCGCCTGCAGCGACGGCCTGCTCCACCGCCGCGTCGGCGTTCTCCACGTACAGGTGAACCGTCACGGGCGAACCTTCGAGCGATTTCGGCCCGAACCCGCCCCATTCGGGAAACTCGTCGGTCAGCGCGAGCGCCGAGTTGCCGATCCAAAGCATTGCGAGCATCAGTTTGCCCCCCGGACCGGGCACGCGCGACAGCTCGACGGCATTGAACGCCCTGGTATAGAACTCGATGGCGTCGGCTGCACCCGCGCAGATCAAAAACGGAGTGCGGGAATGTGTTCCGTCCGGGAAGGGTTTGACGGCCGGCTGGGTCATGATGGTGACACCTTGTATGAACGGTTGGGTGAGCCTAAGGAGCGCGATGAGCCCGCTGCAGTGCTGCAATGTCGATCTTGGTCATCTGCATCATCGCCTGCATGACGCGTTGTGATTTCACGGGATCCTTGTCCTGCAGCAGTTCGATCAGGACGCGCGGAACGATCTGCCAGGACAGACCGAACTTGTCCTTGAGCCAGCCGCACTGCCCCGGCGCGCCGCCCTCGGAGAGCTTCGTCCACAGATCGTCCACTTCTTTCTGCGAATCGCAGTTCACCACCAAGGAGATGGCCTCGGTGAATTTGTACTGCGGACCGCCGTTGAGCGCGGTGAACTCCTGGCCTTCGATCTGGAAGCTGCCGACCAAGACCGTTCCGGCGGGGCCGGGCCCCGCCTTGCCGTTTCGCATCACGCTCAGGATCTTCGAGTTCTTGAAGATCGAAACGTAGTGCTTCATCGCCTCTTCGGCGTTGTTGTCGAACCAGAGGAAAGTCGTGATTTTCTGCTTGCTGGCCATGGCTCGTGCTCCTTCGTTGGGGTGAATTGGGTTTCGATGTAGCGCCGCAGGTGCTGCAGGCATTCGGCGGCGACCCGCGGCCCTTGCCTGGCCTTGGCCAGGATGAAGGCGCCCTGGAGCACCGCCTGGATATGGAGCGCGAGGCTCTCCGCGCTCCACGGCGCATCCGGCGCGTAGCGACGCTTGGCTTCGGCGATGACCTTGGCCACCTGCGCCGCGTGCGCGCTGATGTGCGTGTCGCACGCGGCGCGAATGTCGGGGTGCGTGTCGTAGGCCTCCTGGACCATCGTGCCGAGCAGGCAGGTGAAGTCCGGCAGCGGGCCTTGCAGGATCGCGATGCGGAAATCCACGTAGCCCAGCAGCCGCTCGAGCGGGTCGGCGATTTTTTGGTAGGGCGCCGTTGCAAACAGACCGTCGGCCATCGCCGCGAAATGGGCCGCTGCGGCAAGCGCAAGGTCTTCCTTGGTCGCGAAATGATGGAAGAAGCTGCCCTTGGTGAGACCGGCGGCCTCGCAGATGTCCTCGATGCGAGTCGCCGAATATCCCTTGGTGCGGATCACCTGCAAGGCGGCGTCGAGGAACCGGACCTTGGATTCGTGCTGTGCTTCCGTGGCGTTCATTGCGTGCCCAGGAGTAAGTGGTATCACCATACCAACTAGTTGGTATGGTGTCAAGTCGAGATTAGAGCGCCTTCATCCGCCCTCCTCCGAGGACCACAATTGCTTCGTAGCCAGCTGCGCCCCTTCCCGCATCGCCTGGAATTTCGCCCACACCACGGTCGGGTGCACCTCGGTATGGTAGGTCGCCTGCGAGGAGAATCCGCAGTCGGCGCCCGCGACGACGTTTTCCCTGCCGACGAGCTTCGCGAACCGCACCAGGCGCTCGGCGATCAGGACCGGATGCTCGACGATGTTGCTCGCGTGGGTGATCACCCCCGGAATGAGCACCTTGCCTTTGGGGAGCCTGACCGATTCCCACAGGTGATATTCGTGCTCGTGGCGCGGGTTGGCGGCCTCGAAGCTGTACGCGCCGGCCTTCACCTTCAGCATGTACCCGACGACGTCCGCGAGCGCCGCTTCGTGGATGCGCGGCCCCTCGTTGATTCCGTAGCAGGTGTGATAGCGCACCTTCGCCGGCGGAATGCCGCGCAGGCTTTCGTTGACGGCCTCGACGTACATCTCGGCGCGCGCCCGCTGCCGGGCGGCCCCGAGCGCGGAATCACCGAAGATGTCGCAGAGAAACGGGTCGTCCACCTGCAAGAGTAAGCCCGCGTCGACGATCATCTTGTATTCCGTGCGGAGCGCCCTGCCGACCGTGTGGAAGAATTCCTCCTCGGTCCGGTAGTACTCGTTCGTTCCGACGCCGCTCGGCGCCACCGCGGGCACGAAGACGCCGTGAGCGTGCGCCTCGGCCGCCGCAGCCTTGAGATTCGCTATGTCACGCTCGAGCGCTACCTCGCCGCAATAATTGACCGGCCCGATGCAAACGAGGGGCACGATCGGAGCGATCGCGCCGCCCGTCATGGCTTCCCTGAAATACTTCTCGTAGTACTCCGGGAAGGCCGCCACCTCGTCGGGGAACATGCGCCTCTTCTGCTGCGGCCGCTCCTCGAAGCCTTCGAGCCGCTCGCGCACGTAAGTGAAGAAGCCCGGCTTGGACTGCTCGCCGTCGCTGACGATATCGATGCCGGACTCCACCTGCTTGCGTACGCACTCGGCGACAGCGCTTTTCACGCGGGCGTCGTACGCGGCCTTGTCGTAGGCGAGGCCCGACAGCTTCGCCTTCATCAGGTCGAGCAGGTCCTTCGGGCGCGGCAGGCTGCCGACGTGGGTGGTGAGGATGCGATCGAGGCTTTGCTGCACGGTTTGCCCGAACCCGACTCCGGTGGGGCCGCCGCCCGATGTCAACGGCCTCGCTTCGGAACGAGTCTGTACACCATCATCGCGTGGGTGACGATCAGCGCTGGCACGTAGAAATTCACGATATACCAGTTGAAGCCGATCGGGACCTGGTACATCTTGGCGTTGATCGCAGCGCCGGTCGAAACCAGCAAATCGGCGATTCCTATGAGGTTGAAGGCCCAGGCGACGGCGAGCGCACCCTGCCATCTAAACTTCAGGAAAATAATTGCGACCAAGGCGGCGATCGCGGAGACGAGATCGCCGTAGGCGATGGTGGCCGCCACGCCGGCCGGAAGTTTCAGAGAAACCTGGCCGGGGACGAGCAGCGTGAGCGGCGCGTACCGGAACACGTGCACCCAGATGAGCGGCACGAGGTAGTCCTCGAGCGAGGCCCTGGAAAGCCGCGGCGCGACGTACCAGCGGGCGATCAGCGCGAACGCCACCAGGGAAAACGTCGACTGCAGGGCAAGAATGGCGAATGGCGTCATCGTTCCCTCCTTTGGCCGGCGCGGCTACGCTCCGGAGACTTCCAGCTCGACCGGGACGTTGTTGCGCGTCGCGTGCGAGTACGGGCAGATCTGCTCGTGCGCCTCGCGCGCGAGCGCGGCGAGCTCGGCCTGCGGCAGGCTCTTGTCCTGCACGCTGAGCTTCACCGCGAGGCCGAAGCCGCCGCCGTCGCGCGGGCCGATCGTGACTGCGCAGGTGATGCGCGCCTTCGAGGCGTCTTTCTTTTGCCGCTTGCCGACGAAGTCGAGCGCGCCGCCGAAGCAGGCGGCGTAGCCGGATGCGAACAGGTGCTCGGGCGTCGCAGTGCCCGGCTTGCCCGGGCCGCCCATCTCCTTCGGAACCGAGAGATTGGCCTTCACCACGCCGTCGCTCGACTCGGTGTAGCCGTTGCGCCCGCCGGTGGCGGTCGCCGTTGCGGTGAAGAGGGGCTTGATCGTGTCCATGTGGGTCTCCGGGCGGTCGGTGTTTCTCCATTATATGGACCCTGCGGCCAGGGAGTGCCCTTTCCGTCCGCCCGCGGCGAACGGGATGGCGAAAGCCCCCGATTTGATTTAGCGTAGGGCCATCGCTGCGGGGAGCGCTTCGCGGCTCGTGAAACGGGAGGAATCATGGTGAATCTTCGCTCCGTATCCCGCAGGGAGTCGCTTCTCGTCGCCCTCACCCTTGTCAACCTCGCGCTTGTGATCATCACGCTCGCCGAGCTGCGTCCGGCCCTCGCCCAAGGCGCCGCGCCGGTGCTGCGGGGCCGCGCGCTCGAAATCGTCGACGAGCAGGGCCGGATCCGGGCGAGCATCAGCGTGTATCCCGCCAGCGCGCAGAAAAACGGCGAGATCTCCGCCGAGAGCGTGCTCCTGCGGCTGATCACCGAGCGCGGGCGCCCGTCGGTGAAGATCAGCGCGTCGGAGCGAAGCGCGGGATTGGCGCTCGTCGGCCCCACGGGCACGAAGGACACCTACGTGCAGCTAGGGGCGTGGGGCACGGCCAGCTCGTTGCGATTGAAGAACGAGGACGGCGGCGAGCGAGTCGTCAAGCCCTAGGGAGCGCCCGGCCGCGTCGTCCGGCCGGCCGCGCGCGTTTCCCGGTGAACGAAGCTCACGCCGGGTCGCGGAATTCCACGTCCCAGTGCGAGCCGTCGCAGAAGGGCTTGTTCTTCGACGCGCCGCAGCGGCACAGCGTGTAGTGCTCGGTCGAGGCGCCCTGCCCGAATTTCACGCCCATGAGCTCGATGCCCCCGGCGACCGCGTACGGCCCGTTGTCGGTCACGGTGACGCTCGGCGGGCGCTGCCGAGGCTCGGCTTCGACGCCGTCGATCGCGTAGCTGAGCGCCCCGGACGGGCACTTCCTGATCGTCGCGACGATCTCCTCCACCTCGCCGCTCTCCGGAGCTATCCACGGCTCGTGATGCATGCGGAACACCGACTTCAACTCGTCGGTGCAGAACCCCGCGTGCGAGCAGATCGAGCGGTTGTCGAGAATCGTGATGCGCTTGCCGGCGTAGCTCTCGCGCCGGTCCTTGCTCGGATCCGCGGTCTTCGCGTCCTTGAAGCCGATCACGCTGTGCGTCCCGTCGCAGAAGGGCTTGTTCTTCGAGCTGCCGCAGCGGCACAGCGCCACCGCGCGCATCGTCGCGCAGGCTTCGCCGGACGCGCGCCGCAGGTTCGGCACCGGCCTCACTTCCATGTCGTTCAACAGATAGTAGGGGCCGTTCGGGGAGCAGCCGATCTTCGGTTTGGAGTCCATGGCGGCCATGTTACGCCGGCTTCGTTAACCGCTCTTGCCGAAATCCGGGCGCGGCGAGGCGGCTCGCACCGGTGTCGCCCGGGTGGCGACGACCACGCCGGCGAGTATGGTGGCGATCCCCGCCGCATGAAAGAGCTGGAAGGATTCGCCGAGGAACAGCATGGCGAGCAGCGTGCCGAAAGCGGGCAGGAGGTGGAGGGTGAAGCCCGCCGCATTGGCGCCGACGATCGCCACGCCGCGGTTCCAGCAGATGAAGGCGGCCACCGAGGCCGCCAGGCCCACGTAGAGCGCTGCCGCGACGCCCGCGGCGCCGGGCCAGCGCGGCGGCGTATGGTAGGCCTCCAGCGCAAAGGCCGGCAGAAGCAGCACCACGCCGATCAGCGAGATCACGAACAGGAACGCGACCCCGTCCAGCTCGGGCGGGCGGCGCTTGAGCAGCACCGAATACACGCCCCACACCGGCATGGCGAGGAGGATCAGCGCGTCCCCCGAGTGGAACGAAAGGCGTGCGAGGCTCGCGGGTTCGCCGCGCGCCATGATGATCAGGATGCCCGCGAGCGAGATCAGCATCCCGACCACCTGCCGGCGCGTGCCGCGCTCGCGCTCGATCGCCCAGGAGCACAACAGCATGAAGGCCGGGAACGAGGAATTGAGCAGGACCGCGTTCACCGCAGTGGTGGTCTTCAGTCCTTCATAAATCATCCACTGGAACAGCGCCACCCCGAGAAACGAGAGCGCGAGCAGCAGGCCGGCGCTGCGCCGGATCACGGCGAAGTTCGCGCGCAGGCCGCGCAGCGCGAAAGGCGCGAGGGCGATCGAGGCAATCAGCCACCGCCAGAAATTCAGCGCGGCCGGCTCGAAGACATCGCGCAGCGCGCGCCCGAGGACCCAATTGCCGGCCCATAACAGCGTAGCGAGCGCGAGGAGCAGGAACGCGGTGCCGCGCGAACCGGTTGCAGCGGGATTCACGGCCTCCCTGCTTTCCGCGGGAAGAACGCGGCGGCGATATAAGGAAAGTCCTTCATGTCGGTTCTCCTGGATTCTGGCATATCATTCCGGCTCGCAGCGAAGCGCCTTGAAAAGGAGCCGGTATGTTCGTCTTGTCGGTCGATCTCCGCATCAAGCCCGAGAACGTCGAGAGCTTCCTCGCCAGGGCGGTCGAGAACGCGGCCGCCTCGCGCAAGGAGCCGGGCTGCCGGCAGTTCGACGTGCTCGTCGACCCGCAGGACCGGACGCAGGCGATGCTCTACGAGGTGTACGTGGACGAGAAGGCGTTCGACGCCCACCAGCAGACTGCGCACTTCAAGAAATACATCGCCGAGGCGGTGCCCCTGCTCGCTTCGCGCCGGCGCCAGGTGTGGAAGCGCGCCGCGCCCTGAACGGGGATCGGTCTTCGCGTGAAAGACACCGCGATCTATCGCAAGACGGACAAGGGCAAACGGGAAGTTGCCGACCCAAGCACTGACGGAGTCCCGCCGCGCTACGGTCGATTCATTTGGGGACTCGGCTGTCCCCGCCCGAGATGACCCTGAGCCGACCCGACGCTTCGCCCCGCCGGCTCTCCTCGAGCGCCGCTCCCTGCTCCTCCAGGTAGGCCACCAGCTCTTCCGCCGGTAGCGGCTTGCTGAAGTAGTAGCCTTGCATTTCGTCGCAACCTCTGCGCTCGAGGAATTGCACCTGGTCGCGGGTTTCGACACCCTCGGCGACGACTTTGAGTCCCAGGCTGCGCGCCATGGCGAGGATCGTCTCGGTGATCGCGACGTCGCTCGCGTCCACGGGAATGCCGCGGATGAACGACGCGTCGATCTTCACGCAGTCGATCGGCAGGCGTTTCAGGTAGGCGAGCGAGGAGTAGCCGGTTCCGAAGTCGTCGATCGTGAGCCGCACGCCCATCGCCTTGAGATTGCGCAGCAGCTTCACCGCCTGCTGCGGATCCGGCAGCATCACGCTCTCGGTCACCTCGAACTCGATCCAGCGCGGATCCATCCCCGTTTCCCTGATCGTGCCCGCGACGTCCTCCAGCAAGGTGGCGCTCATGAATTGCCGTGCCGACAGGTTCACCGCCATCCGGAACATCGGCAACCCCTGCCCCACCCACTTTTGCGCCTGCAGGCAAGCGGCGCGCAGCGCCCATTGTCCGATCGGGACGATCAGGCCGGTCTCCTCCGCGAGCGGGACGAGCTGATCGGGCAGGACGAGACCGACGTTCGGGTGCTGCCAGCGCAACAGACACTCGATTCCCGTCACGCGCCCGAACCGCGCTTCGACCTTGGGCTGGTAGTACAGGCTCAGCTCGTTGCGTTCCAGCGCGTGGCGCAGCGCGGCTTCGAGCTCGAGCCGCTCGACGGAACCGGGATTCATCCCGCTGGCATAGTGCCGGGCGGTGTTCTTGCCCTGCTGCTTCGCGCGGTACATCGCGATATCCGCGTTCTTCAGCAGGGCCCGCAGATCCTTGCCATCGACCGGAGAGACGCTGATGCCGATGCTCGCCGTGATCTGGAATTCCTTGCCGTACACCGTCATCGGCTTCGCCACCTCGACGAGGATCTTTTCCGCCACCTGGGCGAGGTCGCCCCGGTCCCGGAACGCCTCGATCAGGACCACGAATTCGTCGCCTCCCTGCCGCGCGATCGTGTCCGACCTGCGCACGCAACGCGCCAGCCTGCCCGCCACGTTCTGCAGGAGCCGGTCGCCCGCCTCGTGGCCCAGGGCGTCGTTGATGTTCTTGAAGCGGTCGAGATCGATGAACAGCAGGCCAACGGGGCGTCCCCCCCTCTTCGCCGAGGTGAGAGCGCGATTGGCCCGTTCGGCGAGCAGCAGCCGGTTGGGCAGGCCCGTCAGAGGGTCGTGCGTCGCCGCGAACCTGACCACCTCTTCCGCCTGCCGCCTCTCCTTGATTTCCCGCCGCGCGAGCAGGATCAGAAGGCCGAGCAGGCCGAGGTTGAACAGCGTCGCGACGGCGGCGGTGAAGACGCTGAGATCCGAGCTGCGCCTGGATTGCTCGGTGCGGCGCGCGAGCCGCCCATCCGCCGCGCCCAGGAGATCGGCGGTGAGAAGCTGGACGCGGTGAATCGTCGCCGGGCCTGCCGTCGCGCGGATGTTCCGGATGGTCGCTGCGACGCCTTTGCGGCGGTGGATTTCGATCAGGGTGTCGAACCGTGCGCGCTCCTCGCCGATCTGCGCGCCGAGCGACTCGATCTGCTGCGTCTGATCCGGAATCGCTCCCGACAAGGCCCGCAGCGTTTGGACCGGCTCCGCGGCGCGCTCCAGAAACGTACGGGCCCGTTCGAGACGCTCCCGCTCGCCGCTGATGATGTAGCCGCGTAGCTCGATCTGCGAATCGGCGACGTCGTTCTGAACATCCTTGAGGGCTTCGACGACCTTGAGCGTGTTTTCGGCGATCCGCGAGGCCTCGATCAGATTGGCGATCGTTCGATACGTCACGAAGGCGTTCGCGGCGAGGATGCCGAACGCGAGGAGCGAGCCGACGACGAACCGTCGCGAGAGAAAAGGCGGGCTCTCCCGCGTTTCCGTGTCGCCGCGCTCGAGCTCGGGTCCCCTGCGGCTCTCCTCGGGAATCCCGCCGGTGCGGGAAAGGGATTTCGGCTCGAAAGGCATGGAACCGTCGAGTATACTCAAGGCACTCCGATCGCAGGGCACTGTACGTCCCTTTCGCATAGGATTCTCCGCGAGCCGATGGGGAAAAAGTCATGAACCGCCGCGCATTTCGCGAGCCGCTTGCGCTCGCCCTGTTGCTTGCGCTCGCCGCCCCCGCCCTCGCCCAGTCCGGGGGCCCGCGCACCCTGCCCGAGCTCAAGGCCGACGTCCAGGAGCGCGCCGACCGCCGCGCGTACCCGGTGTCGGGGCTCGAGCCTTCGGAAGTGAAGGAGGCGCTCCATAACCTTAAGACGCTGGAACGCGACAAATGGGCTGAAGTCTGGAGCGCGATCGGCGACCGGCACATGACCCTGGCGGGGAAGGCCGGGGCCTCCGACCCCGCCGAGGCCTCCAAGCACTACAAATACGCCTTCGAGTACTACCTCTTTGCCCGCTTTCCGCTGGAAAACTCCCCCGGCAAGGTCAAAGCCTACGACAAGGCGCTGGAAGCCTTTGCCGCCTACGCGAAGCTCCCCTACCCTCCCATCGAGATCGTCCGCATCCCCTTCGAGGGGAAGGAGATCGTCGGCTACCTGCGCCTGCCCATCAACGTCCGCCCCGCCCCGCTCGTGGCCCTATCGTAGACGTGATCAGCGACCTTCGCCTTCATCAGGTCGAGCAGATCGCGAGGCCGCAGCAGGCTGCCGATGGGTGGTGAGGATGCGTTCGGAGCTTCGCTTCACGATTTGTTCGAAATGTGGGCGCTATTGCTTTTGCCTGACGTACGATCCGACTTCCACGGGTTTTGATCCATCTGCAGTCTGAGCGGTTGTAGGACGAATGCCAAGCTTTGAAAGAAGCTCGCTTCTGTCCGGTGCGTAAACCCGTGTCATTTTAGGATCATTGTTGCGCACCCCATCGGGGGCGTATGCGGTCACCACCGGGATTGCCGGGGCTACACCAATCACCTTTTGTTCGTAGTAACCGACCGCCAGCACTGCGTCCAACCTCACCCCCTTCTGAACTCGAAATCGCCATTCAATCGGCTCGTAGCCAACGACGATAATCACCATGGGTCGGGAAATCTCTTTTGCGACCACATCGATGTGGCCGACCGGATGAGGATCAATTTCTGATTCCTTCTGATCCCTGGATCCACTGTGGGCATTTATGACATGGACGTCGTGATCCAAAATCGATGTACGCCGGATGCCGCGTTCCGTCGTGTGGCGCCAGTTCGGCGAAATGCCCACGGAAGACAGAGTGGCGAGCGCGGGCACAGGACGTCGATCCTCAACGTAGGCCGCCGACCATCCGTACGGCATCTTCAGGATCGTGCCTTCAAAAGGCTGACCGTCCCGAAGAACTGCGACCAGATCCGGCAAGAGTCTCTGTTCCTTCACCCGCCTGATCCACGGTACCGGTTTTTGGACAAGATAGCGGGCCTTGAAGCGTCGGCGCTCGCCCGGCACGGTGTCCGGCAATAGCCCCACCAACTCGGTTCGGACCTCGCCAAGTGGCAGACAGCCTCCATGACGAACCAA
>WNGG01019858.1_pt1 | contig 14469 bp, 13 predicted proteins | sample 5400661 | NCBI WGS metagenome assembly WNGG01 (sample SAMN13153372, study PRJNA577476) | soil metagenome | isolation source: 100 cm soil or saprolite under Garry oak tree replicate 1 | place: USA:California | collected 2016-06-15
CGCAGAAGCGCTCGCCAAAAGAAGCGAGACGGTCGAAGAACTCGGGGCCAGCAACCACGCGGCCCTGAGCCGGAAGTTCGTGAAGAAGGTCGCGCTCCAGGAGTTGTAATTCGCGGCGCACGCGAAGGTCATTATCCTCGTCGAGATGCAGATCGTGAAGAACATCGAGGTGGAGAGCCAGGACGAGTTCGGCCTCGCGGCGCGCGCGGGCCAGTTTGCCATCGGCAAGAGCGCAAGCGGTGGCGAGAAGATGATCGGTGACGCCCTTCATCGCGGAGACGACCAGAGTGACGTCGGATGCCCGCGTGGCGTCACGAACGAGACCGGCGGCATGAAGCATGCGCTCCGCACCGAGAAGAGAGCTGCCGCCGAACTTGAAGGCGACGACGTTTCTGCGCTGATGGCATGCCTCGCCGGAGCCAATGCGTAATGCAGCGGGGCTTGGTTCGCCTGCTGACTCTTCCTGCACGTTTTCGGGACTCATGACCTGCGCTCCTGGTTTTCAGTTCCAAGTGCAACTCGGCTTTCCGGGTTGACCGCTGGAGCGTCTCTGGCGGGGGCTTAAAAGAAGAAACCCACCGCCAGGTTCGCTTCAGGCGGTGGGTTGGAAACTTTTTCTAGCTTGCTAGCTGTTTCTCCACGCGCCCGAAGCGGAAATAGTCTTCTTCGTCGTAGTCGAAATAATCGACATGGACGACTTGGACGTAATTCGCTTGGCGGTGGTAGACAACATTACGAAAGAAAGCATAGCACGCGCGGGCATGGAAGTGAAGGAAAAGTTTGGAAAAGGGTGGCGAAAGTGTCTAAAACGGGATACCCAACCTGTCTACAGCTCTTTTCCCTGGTACGTCCTTTGGTTTTCGTTAAGAACCCGCTGAAATTGGAGCTTCGAAAAGAAGGCTGGAGCAGGTTAAGCCGGATTCGGCCTTCTGAAGTTCGGAAATGTCCAGGGAGGTGACGGAGAAGCCATGGGCTTCGATGCGGGCGCGTGTGCGTGGGAACGAAGCTGGAAAAACAATGGTGCCGGCGAGAGCCAGGGCATTGGCAGCGTGCGGCTCGGCGGGATCAACGTCGATCCAATCATGGCCGGCGAGCGGTGCAGCGTCAAACCATGCGCGGTTTGCAAGGAGCGTATTACGGCCGAGATGCGTAACCGCGGATTTCAGATGCAGGCAGCCGGTGACGGGAACGGCGATGACTTGATAGTTGTGCGGGGCGCAAATGGCGGCGAGCTGGCGGATGCCTGCGGCGTTGCTGCGCTGGGTGAGGCCGACAAAAAGCTTGCGGCCGATACGAAGGACATCGCCACCTTCGAGAGTGCCGGGAAGAGAAACGTATTCGAGCTTTCGAAACTTGGAGAGCGCCTCGGCGAGCGAAGGGGCCTCGCGGCGGCGGGTCTCCGTTCCGAGCGGTAGCATCACTGCCAATTCATCGAGAACGATAGCGGGATCTTCGACGAACATGGAATCGGGAAGGCCGGGCTCAGCAGGAAGCGAAATGAGGCGTGCGCCGAGTTTTTGCAGAAGCGTTTCGTAGGCGCGGTGCTGTTCCTGAGCGGTGGCGAGATCGATGGATTTGCGGTCAATGAAGGAAAGTTCGCAATGAACGATGGCGGGGCTGACGGCGCGCGTCATGGCGATAAGCATGATGATCGTGAAAGTTTACATGAGAAAGCTACCACGACAGGAAACGTTGAAGGAAACCAGAAGGCAGAATAGACTTTAGGCCACACGAGGATGTGGGGAAGGGGTGGCCATGAATGATTCGATAAGGCGGGTGGCGGCGATTCTGCTGGTAATCCTGGGCGCCGGAGCACTGTGGTGGACGGGTAGGGCAGCGCCAGCTACCGCATCGGTGAATGATGCCATGGTAGCGACGATCGCCGCGGCGCGAGAGCGCGCAGCGGCAAACGATCCGCAGTTGAAAGGAGCGCTTTCGGAAAGCCGCGCACGAAATGCTGTGGCCGAAGATCGATGCCGAGTATCAGCAGGAGCTGCAAGGCATCGTGGAGGGACTGCGCGCGCACAGCGGTTCAAAGCTGGATGTGGATGACATCGTGGCGTTCAATGCCTTCGAAGAGCTGCCGGATTATTACGTGCCGTGGTTGAACAGGAAGGAGAAAGCGGCGAATGCGCCGAATCTGAAGAGCCCGGGAAATTGCAGCGCGTTCGTGGCCACCGGAAGCTGGACGAAAGACGGAAAAATCGTAATGGCGCACAATAATTGGACGAGCTACCGCAACGGGGAACGCTGGCGGATCATGTTCGATATTGCACCGAAGAATGGCTACCGAATCCTGATGGATGGTTTCCCCGGAGTGATCGCGAGCGACGACGATTTCGGGATTAACAGTGACGGGCTAATGGTGACGGAGACGACCATTACGCAGTTTGAAGGCTGGGATCCGAATGGCAAAGCGGAATTCGTGCGCGCGCGGAAAGCGCTGCAGTATGCGGGCTCAATCGACGAGTACACGAAAATCATGCTCGACGGAAACAACGGGGGATACGCCAATGACTGGCTGCTCGGCGACCGCAAGACCGGCGAAATCGCGCAACTCGAACTGGGTTTGAAAGCACATAAGCTGTGGCGGACCAAGGATGGCGTTCTTTCGGGATCAAACTGGGCGCGCGACCCGAAAGTGCTCAAAGAGGATACGCCAGAGTTTGACCCAAATAATAAGGAGAGTTCGCCGAACGCGCGCCGGGCTCGTTGGGACGAGCTGCTGCAGGAAAACAAAGGCAAGATTGACGTTGCGCTGGCGGAAAAGATGCTAGGGGACCATGCAGACTCTTCTGAGAAGAAGGAAGATGCCAACGAGCGCACGCTCTGCGGTCACGTGGATGGCTCGCCGCGGGGCGTGAAAGAGTGGGAGTGGCAGCCTTACTATCCCGGCGGAGCGGTACAAGGAAAAGCGACGGATGCAACGATGGCAAAAGACATGCGCATGATGGCGCGCATGGGTCATCCGTGCGGCGGGGATTTCCTGGTCAAGCCGTTTCTCACGGCTCATCCGGAGTATGCCTGGCAAGAGCCCTTTTTGCGGGATATGAAGGCCGGTCCATGGACGGAGTTCCGTGCGGGCCAAACCCCGAAGGAATAGGAAAATCTAAAAAAATGAGGACAATGACGGGGGGGAGAAGACGCCGCCCAAGGGGTAAGAGGAGACGGTCGCCGCGTGAGAAATCCAGAGGCGGGTAATCCCCGCTCCGAGCAGCATCCCGGCAAGAATCAGACCGATCACGCCGAGGACAACCCAAACGTCTGATTTGGAAAACCCGAGGCCGCCCGAAGGTGGAGAAGATTCCTGCGCCGAGACCGCTGAGGGTTCGGTCTGGCTGAAGTGGGCAGTGCCGGGCTTGTCGGATACTTCGGGCTGCACCAGCAGGCAGTAGCCTTTGCGAGGAATGGTTTCGATATAGAGCGGCTTATCGGACGAATCCCCGAGGGCCTGGCGCAGTTTGTTGACGGTGGTATTTACGTTGGCGTCGTAGTTGACGTGGGTATCGGCGGGCCATAGCCGCAAACGCAACTCTTCGCGGGTGACAACCTCGCCCGGCTTTTCGAGAAGCGTTAGGAGAACCTGATAGACCTTGCCCTGGAGCTTGAGCCGGGCCCCGCCGCGCATAACCTCCTGCCTCTGTTGATCGATGCGAAAAGGTCCGAAATAAATGTAGCGCCCTGAAGATAGCACTACCCGCTCCGAAGTCGTCGGTTCATCCGGTTCTCGCATTGAGATCACTTCCGGTGACATGGACATCCACCCTTATGGTGTTTAGACGCAATAGCCAGTCGAGCGTTTTCTATTCCTACGAAAAAATTAATCGCTAAGTTCCAAAGAAACTATTGAGTCCGAGCGCCGCTAGACCGGAGAATCCAAGAATCGGGATACACGGGTTGAGAACGTCTAAATTTAGACGTTGTTTATATGGATTCGTGGAGTTTATAGCGCCACCGAGCCGCTTTGGCGCACTGGGAGCGTCTAAGACAGCAACCCGATTGCGTGCCGTCAGGGATTCCTGTCTCGCTTTGCTGGCTGCAAACGAGCGAATCTGCTAAACTATAGGCTGCTGCACCGCACCTAAGGATGTGTGACCGCCAGGCGGTCAACCTACAGTAGGGTACATTCGTCAAGGCTGCTGGTTGTTTCAGCAGCTATTTTTGTCTTTAGAGGACTTGAACCCCGGCCGCCCCGGGATCACGATAAGCAGGAATTATGGGTCAAAATATTCGCAATATCGCCATCATCGCGCACGTGGACCATGGGAAGACCACGCTGGTTGACGCCATGCTGAGGCAAAGCGGGATTTTTCGCGCCAATGAAGCCCTCGTGGAGCGCGTAATGGACTCCAATGACCTGGAACGCGAACGCGGCATTACCATTCTCGCGAAAAACACCGCGCTTTTTTTCCACGACACGAAGATCAACATCGTCGATACGCCAGGGCACAGCGATTTTGGAGGCGAGGTGGAGCGCGCGCTGCGCATGGTGGACGGCGTGGTAGTCCTTGTGGACGCCAGCGAAGGTCCGCTGCCGCAGACGCGTTACGTTCTGCAGAAGGCGCTCGCTGCGAAGCTGCCTCCGGTGATCGTGTTGAACAAGATCGACCGGGCCGACGCGCGCGCAAAGGAAGTCCTCGACGAAATCTACGATCTCTTCATCGACCTCGACGCCACCGAAGACCAACTGGATTTTCCGGTGATTTATACAAATGCGCGCGACGGCGTGGCGCATCGAACGCCGGGTGACGGCTCAAAGGATTTGCTCCCGCTGTTCGAGGCTATCGTAAAACACATCCCGGCCCCTCCAGGCGATCCTGAAGGTGTTCTGCAAATTCAGGTGATGAACCTGGATTACAGCGAGTTTCTGGGACGCATTGCGATCGGCCGCGTATTCAACGGCACGCTGAAGCGCGGCGCGGAGGTGGGCATCAGCAAGCTCGACGGCAGGCTGACCTCGACGCGCATCACGAAGCTGTATACCTTCCGGGGTCTGGAACGGGATGAAGCGCAAGCTGTCCCGGCAGGCGATCTGGTGGCGATTGCGGGCGTTGAAGGCATCAACATCGGAGAGAGCATCACGGATTTAGCCAACCCCATGCCGCTGGAGCCTCTGCTGATTGACGAGCCAACGCTGGCGATGATTTTTACCGTCAACAGCGGCCCGCTATCCGGCAAAGAGGGAACGTTTCTCACTTCGCGCGATCTCCGCGACCGTCTACAAAAAGAACTTCTCACCAACGTGTCCATCCGCGTGGAAGACACGGACACCCCGGAATCGTTTCGCGTACTGGGGCGCGGCGAATTGCAGCTGGCGATTTTGATCGAAACGATGCGGCGCGAAGGCTTTGAGCTGATGGTGGGCAAGCCCGAAATTGTCGTCCGCACGGAGAAAGGCAAGAAACTCGAGCCGCTGGAGCGCCTGGTGATCGACGTGCCTGAGAATTTCATCGGCATCATCATGGAAACGATCGGCAGCCGGCGCGGCGAAATGATCAAGATGAGCAATCACGGCTCGGGCCGCGTGCGGATGGACTTCAAGATTCCTTCACGAGGGTTGATCGGACTGCGCAGCCAGTTGCTTACGGACACGCGCGGCACGGCGCTGATTCATTCGATTTTCGAAGGCTGGATGGAATACGGCGGAGAGATGGCGCTGCGTCCGACCGGCGCACTGGTGGCGGATCGCGGGGGACCATCCACGGCGTTTGCGTTGTGGAATATCCAGGAACGCGGCGAACTCTTCATTGGGCCGGCCATCGAAGTCTACGAAGGCATGATCGTGGGCGAGAATTCACGCGAACAGGATATGGACGTAAACGTCACGAAAGAAAAAAAGCAGACCAACATGCGTTCCTCCAGCGCGGACGAAGCCATCCGCCTGATTCCGCATCGGGAATTGAGTCTCGAGCAAGCCATCGAATTTATTGCCGACGACGAGTTCGTGGAAATCACTCCGAAGTCGATTCGCCTGCGCAAGAAAGTTTTGCAAGCCAACAAGCGCCCCCGCCGCTGGCAGGAAATCCGCGCCAGCCAGGCTACCACCACTTAAGAGTACAGCCGCTTTGCATAGCAGCGGACGGGAATAGAATAAATTCAAAGACGAGCCGGTCTTTCCATAGCCGTGGTCGGAAACAACGGATATGCAGGCGCGACCGGGTGCGAAGCGCTTAGCGACTTCGCGCGAACTTCCGATCACGGTTTTCTAGAACTCTGTTACTACCCATCCCTCGTATTGAAACTAGTTCACTCCTGGCCAAGAATTGATGTAGAGTCATTGGTCCGAACGCAACCTGGTCAGAAAACACTGTATCCAAACGGCTTACGTGGCGGGAATCCGCTAGCGTCGGCCTTGTGCCCAAGGAGACTGATGGAATCCGTCGTCAATCGACCCATAGAAGCAGCTGCTTCGCATCCCACGATCGCCGCCACGGCCACGGCGCTCCCGCCCTATACCATCACACGCGAGGACGTGAAGGTCTACATGGGCCGCGTCTTTGACATCCCGGAGCGCCGCCTCGAAGCGATGATGAGCATCGTTGATAACGCGCAGGTTCACAACCGGCACGCTATCTTCCCGCTCGACTACACCATCGAACCGCGCCCGCTTTCGCAAACGAATAACGAATATATCGAGCATGCGGTGAAGCTGGGCCGGGAAGCGGCGGAAAAGTGCCTGGAACGCGCCGGATTAAAGCCCGATGACATCGATATGATCATCACGGTGTCCTGCACGGGCTTCATGATTCCGTCGCTGGACGCCCACCTCATCAATCTGATGGGATTCCGTTCGAACGTCCGGCGTATGCCTTTTACGGAACTGGGCTGCGCGGCAGGGGCTATGGCACTGAGCCGCGCCGCCGATTTCCTGAAGGCTGAGCCTGGCGGAAACGTCCTGATCATCGCGGTCGAACTGCCTTCGCTCACGTTTCAGCGCAAGGACATTTCGCAAGCCAACCTGATATCTTCCATCCTCTTTGGCGATGGTGCCGCAGCCGTGGTGGTCACCGGAAGGCCAATGCCGGGGCCGAAGATTCTCGTCACGGAAACCTACACGTTTCCCGATTCGCTGGGGGCCATGGGATTCGACCTGCGCGATTCCGGGTTCCACATCCTGCTGGCCAAGGATGTTCCGGAAATGATCGGTGGAAAGATCGGCGGGCTGGTGCAAGGCTTCCTCGATCGCAACGGCCGGAAGCGCGAGGAGATCAAGGGCTGGATTCTGCATCCCGGCGGCGCGCGCTTGCTCGGAAACATCGAAACGGAGCTCGGCCTGTGCAAGTGCGACACGCAGCCTTCCTGGGACATTCTTGCAAACGTAGGAAATCTATCGAGCGCGACAATTCTGTTTATTCTGCAAGAATGGCTAGACAAGAGGCCGCTCCAGACCGGCGAATACGCGCTGGCTGCGGCCTTTGGCCCGGGCTTTAGCGCGGAGTTTCTGCTCCTGCAATGGACCTGAGCATCAATTTGCTGCGCGACCGTATGACGGTCGACGCTTTTCTCGGTCTGCTTCTGGCCGTCACGCTGCTGCGGCTGGTGGAACTGCGCATCTCCAAACGGCACCAGCGGGAAATGGCCGCGCGCGGCGCGGCAAAAGTCGATGAGCCGAAATTCCGCTGGATGGTGCTTCTGCACACCGCGGTATTGCTGGGCGCTGCGCTGGAAGTTGTCTTCCTGCGCCGGCCCTTCCTCCCCTGGCTCGCTGTACCGATGTTTGCCGTGTTCCTGGCGGCGAATGCCGTGCGCTGGTGGGTCATACGTTCGCTCGGGGAGCATTGGAACGTTCAGGTGGTGGATTCCACGCGCCTGGGCGTGGTAACGTCCGGGCCTTTTCGATACGTCCGGCATCCCAACTATGCGGCTGTGTTCGCGGAGATGCTGGCCCTTCCGTTGATTCACACGGCTTGGATCACCGCGGTGGCGGGCGCCATCGTCCACATCGGAGTCCTCGCGCAGCGGCTTTCCACGGAAGAGCGCGTGCTCTTCGCCAATCCAGACTATCGCGCGGCAATGACCGGCAAGCCGCGCTTTTTGCCAGGGCTTTTCTGAAGAGCTGCCCTCGAATGCATTGGCGAATCTACAGCACGGCGTCTCTCCTCCTGCTCATCGCAGCCGCCTGCCCGTCCCGGGCTGACGAGATAGCCAAGACCCCGGCATTTACAACTGTGGCGGAACTTGCCTCCGGATTTCATTCCCTTTACGCTCAGAACTTTTCGGAAGCGCGCGAGAAATTTGGCAGTTGGGAAACTCAGCATCCCGAAGAGCCCTTTGGCGAGGTCGCCATCGCCGCCAGTTATCTGTTCGAGGAGCTTTACCGGCAGGGCGTGCTCTCCAGCGATTTTTTCTTGAATGAGAAGAGATTTCTCCACGGCATCGAAGGCAAGCCCGATCCCGAGCGGATGAAAAGCTTTCAGGGGGCGCTGGATTTGGCGCGAAAACTGGCCAAAGCGCGCCTGGCAAAAAACGCCAGAGATCCGGAAGCTTTTTTTGCCCTGACTTTGGCGGCGGGAATGGAATCGAACGCCGACATGATGCTGAAGAAGCAGCACATCGAGAGTTTGAAGCGCCTGAAGGAAGCAAACGAACACGCCAAGCAATTGCTGGCCGAGCAGCCGGACGCGAACGACGCGTATGTCGCGCTGGGTACCGCCAATTACGTTATCGGAAGCCTTTCGGGCGGCGCGCGCTTTTTGCTCATGTTCGGAGGAGTTCACGGCGACAAAAAGCTTGGCATGCAGCAACTCGTGAAGACTATTGATGGGGGAAGGTATTTGCAGCCGTTTGCGAAGATTCTGCTGGCGCTGGCCTCGCGCAGGGAAAAACAAAATCCCGCCTCGCGCAGGGAAAAACAAAATCCCGTGGCACAGAAACTGCTCCTGGAACTGAGCGAGGAATTCCCGGAAAGCCCGCTCTACGCCGCCGAGTATGCCAAAGCGATGGGCCGACCGATCCCGGCGGAGATGCATCCTTAACATCGCTCGTATGCCTTCCGACCCGCTGCCTGGGACTCTTCGAAAAATACATGCTCAGTCTCTCGAATAGACTAGAATCGCGTGTCGCACTTTGTCATCTGCCTGAGGCGGTGAATCGTGTTCCAGCAGGACTTATTGAAGGGCCGGGCGGTCTTTCTTACCGGCGGAGGGACGGGGCTCGGCCGTTCGATGGCGCTGCGCTTCGCGGAGTTGGGCGCGCGGATATTTCTTGTTGGCCGCCGGGAAGAGCCGCTGCGCGAAACTTGTGACGAGATCCACCGCGTAGGCGGTGCGGCTGCCTACTGCACTTGCGACGTTCGGGATTACGCGGCCGTCGAAGCCGCGGCAGCGAAAGCCGAGGAACAATTCGGTGAGATCAGCACGCTTGTCAACAACGCCGCCGGAAACTTCATGGCCCGCACCGAAAAATTAACCCCCAACGCGTTCAACGCTGTCGTCGGCATCGTCTTGAACGGGACATTTCACTGTACGCAGGTCTTCGGGAAGCGCTGGATCTCCCAAAAGCTGGGCGGAAATGTATTGAATATCGTGACCACGTACGCGGCGGCCAATTGCGGCTCTGGCTTTGTAGTGCCTTCGGCTTGCGCGAAAGCAGGCGTTTTGGCGATGACCACGTCGCTGGCCGTGGAGTGGGCGAAGCACCACATCCGGCTGAACGCTATCGCGCCGGGGCCTTTTCCGACGGAAGGTGCATGGTCGCGGCTAATGCCTTCGAAGCCATTCGAAGAGCACGCCAAGGACAAGCATCCCATGAAGCGTTTTGGCAAGCACGAGGAGCTCGCCAATCTCGCCGCGTTTCTTATCAGCGATATGGCGGAGTATATCAACGGCGAATGTGTGGTCATTGATGGCGCGCAATGGCTGCGTGGCGCCGGCGAGTTCAACGATCTTTTGTTATTGCCGGAAGCAGCCTGGGAAGGCATGGAAGCCGCGCGGCAGAAAAAATCTTAGTGGGGCTTACTGCGGCAGCGCCCTTTTTCGAAGTTCCACGCGAAGTTTGATCTCGCCAATAGACTGCCCATTCGATTCCGCATGAACGCTGATTTCCTGCAGCTCCGGCTTCTTCGTTTCGGTTTCGGGAAACGCGGGCAACATAATTTCGATTCGCGCGGCCTCCACCTGTTTCGCCGACACGGTGAATTTTCCCGTACCGCCTTGCAACGTCCATCCGGCCGGCAGCGTGGCGGCCAGAGAAATCTCCTGCGTCTTCCCCGTCCGATTCCGCACCCACAATGGAATCACCATCGCGGTGTGCCCTTGCAAGGCGATCTCTGGGGGCTCGGGATGTGGAAGATTGGTTAGCCCATGAGCGCGCCGAAACTCAGCGTAGAAACTCCATGGGCCGCCGAGTTCCACCGACAATTCCGGCCGGGGCGGTTCTGGAGGAACGTCGGGCCGCACGAAAGGAATCGCGCCGGCTACAACGTTCTCGAAAACATCCCCGGTCGTGCTGCCGCCAACCAGCGATTTGCCGAGCACGAAATGCAATGCCTCCGTCCAGAAGTTATCCGAGGTGGCCATCTTTTCGATTTGCGCTTCGTCCATCTGCGCCAGCTTATCGAGAAAGGACTTGGCTTGCGTCTGATGAGCACGGAACGAGTCGAGCGCCATTCGCCAGTAGGCCTGCTTACTCGACTTGGAGATTTCCTTCACGGAGTAGTCCGGGCCTTTTCCGCGAAAAATATCTTCGCGGTCGGCGTCGGGGAAGTAATAAATCTTTTTGGGCTGCCAGGGCCGCAAGTTTTCGAGAAAGGGTTCGAGGCGTTTGGTCGGGCCGGCAACTTGCTCGGGGAAAGTGCTAGGGTCGCCCGCGAGATCAAACGCTTCGGAGGCCAGCACGCCGGAAGCCTGATGGTCCCCGTGGTCTTCGCCTATAAATGTGCCCGGCAGAAAGGTCAGCATGACTTCCGGGCGCGTCAGCCGGACAAGACGGACTAGCTGCTCAAGGGCAGCGCCGTGATCCCAATTCGCCAGCGACTGCAATACATTTTGCGAGGCCGTATCCGTGCCGCTCAGAAACCACACGTTGGTAATGCCAAGCCTCCCTAAGGCATTCCGCGCTTCGATCTCTCGGATGGCGCCGAGCGCCGCCGCTTGCTCCGCTCCGGCTTCATTCGCACCGCTGCTGCCACGCGTGCCAAACACGACCGCTACGCGCTTGTGATCGTCAAGCGCCCGTGCAAGATAAGGCGTGGCCGCCCCTTCGTCATCCGGGTGCGCCACAACCAACAGAATGTCTGCTTTGTAGCGTTCGTCCGGCATCGCAAGCGCCTTCGGCTCCTGCGCTGCGGCCATCAATGCCAACAAAAGGAGTCCACATCCCAAACTGATTGTCCTACCCAACTTTTTCATTCCATTTTCCCCGGAGCGCTCTAACACATTTTGCAGAAATAAGAGAGTCTACCTTGTACCGTCCGCGCTGACAAAACTCTCTTTACTACAAATTGCCCGCGCCAGCCGCGGGCTCTCCCAAGTCTCGGTTGGCGCGTCTATAGTAGAAGCGTGCGCAAACTGCTCCTCTTTTTCGCCATTGCTTTCGTTCTTGCGGCGCCCCTCTCCGGGCAGCAGTCTTCCGCAACAGGTGAATTCCCACAGGACTTCCCGCCGGGGACGCTTATTCCGAAAGTGGTGACCGTTGCAAATCCCGAGCAGAGTTACGCGCTCTATATTCCCAAGTCTTATTCGGCCTCCAGGCTCTCGCCCATAATTTACGCCTTCGATCCCGGCGCAAATGGCAGCGGTCCTGTCGAGTTGATGAAAGACAGCGCCGAACGCTACGGCTACATCGTGGCGGGTTCTAACAATTCCCGTAACGGCTCCTGGAAAATCGAAGCTGAAGCGGCACAAGCCATGCTTAAAGATACGGAGAAGCGTTTGTCGATTGATGGCCGGCGCGTTTATTTCGCGGGATTTTCCGGAGGCGCGCGTGTAGCCGCGCGACTCGCGCAACTTTGCAAGTGTACTGCCGGCGTAATCCTTAATGGCGCCGGCTTCCAGCCCGAGACTTCCGCGCCCCCGGATACGAGGTTCGCGGTCTTCGCGGCCGTGGGCATATACGACTTCAATTACGGAGAGATGGTCCAGCTCGACGATCAATTGGAGCGGCTCGGATATGCACACCTTCTGAGGCGGTTTGATGGACCGCATCAGTGGGCCCCGGAGAATGCCATGGAGGAAGCGCTCGCTTGGTTGCGGTTGCAGGCCATGAAGACGGGGCGGGAAGCACGCGATGATTCGTTTGTCAGCAGACAGGTCGTTATGGAAACGGAGCGCGCGCGTCAATTGGAGCAATCTGGCGATCTCTATGCCGCCTGGAAAGAATATCGTCAAGCCGCAGAATCGATCGAAGGCTTGGGCGAAGGCGCCGCACTGCGCGCGCGAGCCGTGGAGCTCGAAAAAAACAAAGCCATCCGGGAAGGGGCCAAACGCGAAAAGCGTGATTTCGACGAGCAGGAGCAACTGTCCCGGGACATTTACTCTGGGCTCGGCGCGTTGCAGGATTATCAGGACAATCGCCAGGAAGTTCGCCGCATCGTTTCGGAGAAGATCACCGACTTGCGCAACCACACCCAGAACGAAAAGCGCGAAGAAAGATCTAGCTCACGCCCTCGATTACTTCGAACTGGCCTGCGACGCCGATCCGGATTCCGTCTGGGCGCTGTTCAATGTGGCGGTAGTTAAAGCGATGAACGGCGACCGAAAGGGTACGCTCGAAGCCTTGCGCCATGCGCGTGCCAGTACGAAAAATCCGGAGCGCTTTGCCGTGTGGTTGAAAGATGAGCCTGCCTTTGCGAAATTCCACGGCACCCCTGAATTCGATGCTCTCCTCCAAGCGTCTTCTCAGCACTAACCCACAGTGACGTACAGACACCTAACTAACTATATTTGAGGGGTTTACATTATCGATTGACCTATCGACATATGCATTTACTATCGATAGTAATCGTGACATACTACATTTTTATCGATACAATCTCTACTTGAAACGGTGATCGGAGATGGACAAAGTCAGGGTTTCCCCCAAATTTCAAGTTGTCATTCCTAAGAAGGTTCGCGAAGAGCTCCAGCTCCTGCCTGGTCAGGAACTGATTGTTTACGTGTTGGACGGAAGCATCCACCTCAGTAGGGGGCGATCCATCAAAGACCTTCGTGGGATTGCCAGGGGCATGAAATGGAAGGATGACTACAGGGATCGCAATGACCGCTTCTGAGCTGGTGCTTGTGGATTCCTCAGGCTGGTTGGAATACATCACGGGCGACGAGAAGGCCGATGCGTTCGGAGCGGTCTTGCAAAGTGACGTTCAGGTGCTGGTGCCCACAATCGTTCTTTACGAGGTTTTGAAGATTCTGCTTCTTAGAGCCGGCAAGTCCGATGCGGATGTATTCCTCTCGGAGGCACTGAGGCGGAAAGTGGTAGACCTCACGGATACAATTGCTCTGGCTGCTGCCACGCTGAGCATTTACCACAAACTGCCGATGGCCGACGCAATCATTTACGCGAGCGCGCGAAGCCACCGAGCGCAACTGATCACTTCGGACGCGCATTTCACGGGTTTGCCTGGCGTGACGATTCTCTAGCTCGCAGACTGGTCTCTGTTGTTTTATTCCTCAATCTTGCGCGCCACATTGACGTTCGAGTCGCTGCGTCGTAACATCCGCTTCAATCTTCAGCCAAAGCTAAAGAGGCGTTATGACCAACGAAACGACTCGCCGCGAATTCCTCGGCACGCTTGCTGCTTTCTCGCTTTTCCCTCTCGAACAGGAAAAACCGGACCTGATCCTTCACAACGGCCACATCGTGACCATGAATCCCACTGAACCGGTTGCGGAAGCAGTGGCCATTGCCCGCGGCCGATTCTTTGCCGTGGGAAAAAACGCAGAGGTCATGAACCTCGCGGCGCCCGGCGTTCGAAAGATGGATCTCGGCGGAAAGACCGTGCTCCCGGGCTTCATCGACGCTCACTCGCATCCCGCCCAAGCCGGACTGTCGCACCTCCGCATGGTGGATTGCGACCTGCGCTCCATCTCGGCCATTCAGACGGCGCTTCGCGAGCGCGCCACGAAAACTCCTCCCGGCGAATGGGTCCTCGGTTTCAAATACGACGACACGAAGACCGAAGATGGCCGCCCTCTCAGCATCGCCGATCTGGACGCAGCCGTTCCTGATCATCCGGCGCATATCCAACACCGTGGAGGCCACACATCCTATTCGAATTCCCTGGCGTTTCGAAAAGCTGGAATTGACGAAAAAACGCCTGACCCGCCCGGCGGGAAAATCGATCGCGACCCGACAACCGGAAAACTGAGTGGCCGCGTCGCCGAGAGCGCCAATGCGTATTTCGAGAGGGCCATTCCACACAATTTCACCCGAGACGATCACCGCGAAGGCGTGAAACTCATCTCCAAAATGCTCGCCAAGACGGGCATCACGTCCGCCCATGAGGCGCAGGGCACCCCCGATGATCTTCGTGCT
>WNGG01009612.1_pt1 | contig 14465 bp, 10 predicted proteins | sample 5400661 | NCBI WGS metagenome assembly WNGG01 (sample SAMN13153372, study PRJNA577476) | soil metagenome | isolation source: 100 cm soil or saprolite under Garry oak tree replicate 1 | place: USA:California | collected 2016-06-15
CAGGGCCCTCCCGGTGACGAGGCCGTTCGCGTCCACCGTCGCGATCGCGGCGTTGCTCGTCTGCCAGATGACGACGCGACCGCCGAGCGGATTGCCGTTCGCGTCCTTCGGCGTGGCCGTGAGCTGCGTGCTGGCGCCGACCTGCACGCTTGCCGTCGGGGGGGCGACGTCGACCATCGCGACGGGGGCCGTGGCCGACACCGTGACGGCCGCGGTGCCGCTCTTGCCCTCGCTCGTCGCCGTGATGGTGACGGGCCCACCGACCGTCTTCCCGGTGACCATCCCGCTCGCGTTCACGTCCGCGACGGCGGCATCACCGGTTTGCCACGTCACGGTGCGGCCGGTGAGCGGCTTGCCGTTCGCATCCTTCAGTGTCGCCGCCAGCTGGACGGTGCCGTTCACCAGGATGGTCGCGGTCGCCGGGGTCACGACGACCGACGCGACCGGAGCGAGTGTAACCGTGACCGCCGCGGTGCCGCTCTTACCTTCAACCGTCGCCGTGATGGTGATTGGGCCCCCCGTTGCCTTCCCGGTGACGACCCCGGTGCCGTCCACGCTCGCGATGGTGGCATCACCGCTCAGCCACGTGAAGGTGCGGCCGGTGAGCGCGTTGCCACCGGCGTCCCTCGGAGTCGCCGTGAGCTGGACGGTCGCACCGACGACGATGCTCGGCGTCTGCGGTGTGACGTCGACCGTCGCTACGGGGATCGCCGTGACGGTGACGGTGGACGTCCCGCTCTTGCCTTCACTCGTGGCCGTGATGGTCACCGGCCCGCCTGCGGCCTTCCCGGTGACGAGGCCGCTCGCGTCCACCGTGGCGATCGTGGCGTCGCTCGTCTGCCACGTGACGGCGCGACCCGTGAGCGGATTACCGGCAGCATCCTTTGGCGTGCCCGCGAGCTGGACGGTGGCGCCCACCACAACGGTTGGTGCGGGGGGAGTGACTTCCACCGAGGCGACCGCGATCCGTGTGTGGCAAGCGGTGGTACCGGCGTCGCTGAAGGTCTGTCCGGCGATGGGGACGAACTCCCACGAGTAGGTATCCGTGTCCAGCGTGAGCTTCAGGACGCCATAGGTGGTGCCGTTCCGCACTTCGCTGTTGGGTTTTGCTCCACCGGGGTTCTGGAGGCTCAGGCCACCGGTGCCGACGATGAACTCGCGCGTTCCGTTCACGGGGTCCGCCACGCCATCCGGCGTCTGCGGTGCGAAGCGCTCATAGACGGTGTAGTGCGCATTCACCACCACGTCCGCGCTGTAGGCGTACAGCGCGTCCCACAGCGGCTTCACGGAGGCGAGTTTGTTGGTTCCGGTGGAGCTGAACCGCGGGTGATGCCAGTAGGCGAGCGTGCACTGCCGCGTGTTCGCCGCCAGCTCGGCGCGCAGCCACTGCTCCTGGGGAGACCCGGCGGCCATCGAGATGTTGTCGTTCAACACCATGATATGCCACGCACCCAGGTCGTAACTGTAGTAGTACTTGCCGGAATCGCCCGCCGCGGCGCCGAAGTAACTGAAGTATCCCGCCGCACCCGACGTCTTGTACTCCTTCTCCCCCGCCGCCGGCCGGGTCCGCGCTTTGTGCCGGCCCCACGACGGCCCGTAGCAGGTGGTGAAGTTGGTCAGCGACCCATTGCCGTTCATGTTGTCGCCGGCCGCGAACACCGTGGCGTCGGGATACGCGTCGAGCAGGAGCGCCGTGGCCTCGTCGTTGGTGCGATCGCAGCGCGCGATGTTGCCGGCGCCGATGAGCTGCACCGCCTGCGCGGAGGCGGCAATGGCTGCCGAAACAGGGGGTGGTGCAACCGGTGCGGTCTGCGGGGGGGGTGGTACAGTGGGGATGTGGTCGGAGGTACAGGTCGCGAGGACCAGCAGGGCAACGCCCTGGGCGGCGGCCCCGCCCAGCCTGCTAAGACGCGAGCTCATTGCGTACCATCCGACGTGGTGGGCCTAGGGATTCCCGCGGGACGCTGCAGCGTGAGAGCTCGGTGCGGGCCCGTCCCCGCCGCCACGCCCTCTCTGCAAGGCAAATGCCGCGGACGTTCCACACCGAACCGCGTTGCGGCGTGGGCACTTGCGGTCCGGCGGGCGTCCGGCGCCCTCCCCAACATGTGTCTTCCGGCAGGCAAGCCTGCACCCGATGAGCCACAAACGGAACTCGTCTAGCCCACCGTGGATGGCCGCGTGACATTGAGACCCGTGGCCGCAGGCTCGCTCCTCGGGTTCGACGGTCCGCGCTGGACCGCCGGCAGGCTGGCTCTGGCGGCGGGCGTGTGCGTCGTCGCCGTGGTAGTCGCCTTCGAGCGCGGCAGCCGGGAAGGAGTGGGCGGCGACTTCGCGGCGATGGTCTTCCAGGTTCTCGCCGTTTTCCCGCTGCGGCTCGCCGCGGAGATCTTCTCCGTCATCAATTTGGTGTTGCTTGGGGTCGCCACCTACCTGACGAAGAGGATCGTCGCGCGGACTTACCCCCATCAAGCTGTGGCGGCGCTGCCGCTCGTCCTCGCCGTGGTGCTGTCCTTGGTGTTCCACCTCGAGAATCTCAACCACGTGCAGGTCAACGAGGTGATCTTCGTGCTGATCCTGCTGGGCATCGACGCGCATCTGCGCGCGCTGGACGTGCGCGCGGCCGGCTACTTCGTGGCCGCGACCGCCCTCAAGATCACCCCCGTGTTCTTCGTGATCTGGCTGATGCTGCGGGCGCGGCGTCGCGCCGTGTTGGCGGTGCCACCCCTGGCGATCGCCTGCGTCGTGGGGCCGCTCCTCATGCGCGGGCCCGCCACCGGCGCCGCTGAGCTGGCCGAGTACTACCACTCGTTCCTGGAAGGATTCCAGCACGGGCAGGTGTTGACGGATCAGAGAGTCCAGAATCTGGGCGCACTGGTCTACCGGATGATGCGACCGGCAGAGACTCCCGAGCACTTGCAATACGACTACGTTCCCGCATCCGAGGGTGCCGCCGCTCTGACCTATAAGGCCGGCGCCGCGTTCCTGCTGCTCCTCTTCCTCGGCAACCTCGGTCTCCTGCGAGCCCGTGGCGTCGCCTCGTCGCCGCTCGAGTTCAGCACGGTGTTCCTGACCAGCCACCTGCTGTCGCCCATCACCTGGAAGGCCCACCTCGTGACCCTGCTGTTCGTGTTTTACACGTTCCTGCTGCTCCGGCCGGTGGTTCTGCCCGCGCCGCTGCGGGTCACCTTGATCGGCCTGTGGGGCTTGATCGGGGTCAGCGGCCTGAGTGGCAGAGACCTCATCGGCAGGAACGCGTACTACTACCTCGGGGGGTACAGCGTCGTGGTATGGACGATGTTGCTCCTGTTCGTCGCCGGCGTCGTGCTGATGCAGCGCGAAGCGGCCGCGCGCCGACCGGTCTAACGGGCCGGATCTTGCTGCAGCAGCTCGCGCACCAGCGCGAGCAGCTCGGTCATTTCAAACGGCTTCCACAGCGTGCGCGCAGCGCCGAACACCGCGGCGTCTTTCAGCAAGTCGATCTTGCCGCTGCGGCCGCCGCCCGACATGGCGATGATCTTCGCCTGCGGCGAGGTGGCTCGCAAATCCCGGATCAGCTCGAGTCCGTCCCGCTCGGGCATGAAGATGTCCACGATCACGACGTCGGCGCCTTGCTCCTGGTGCAGCCGCAAGCCGGCATCACCGTCGCCCGCCTCCAGGACGTCGTACCCGGCGCGCTCCAGGATTCGCCGCACGGCGCTCCGGAGCGTCGCGTCATCGTCGATCACCAGGATGCGGGCATCGCTAGGCATCAGCCCGCGCTGGCTCAGATCTCGCCGCGCCGCGCGGACTGGGCGATGTGCTCGCCGGCGCGGTAGGCCAGGGCCTGAATCGTCGCGGTGGGCTGGCCCCGGCCGCCCGTGACGAGGCTCGAGCCGTCGCAGATGAAGAGGTTCCGCACGTCGTGCGCGCGGTGGTAGCGGTCGACGACCGAGGCCCGCGGGTCGTCGCCCATGCGGCACGTGCCCAGGAGGTGGGCCGCGAGCGTCGTCTCCTGCACCGGCTGCCGCCAGGTCCGCCGGGCGCCCGCGGCCTCGAGAATCTCGATCGCCCGGTCCTGCAGGAAGCGCATCATCGCCAGGTCGTCAGGGTGGTCCCGGTACGTGACCCGCATGGCAGGCAGCCCCCACGGGTCCTTCATCTCGGGGTCGAGCGAGATGCTGTTGGTCTCGAGCGGCAGCGACGTGGAGTGACCGTCCACGTTCATGGTGCGCGTGTAATAGTCCCGCAGGATGCGCTTGTATCCCGCGCCCCACGAGGGCGCGTCGTGCGGCAGACCCCCCAAGGCGAAGATCGTCGGGTAGGCGAAGGAGCGCGCGTCGGGCGCGCCGCCGCCGTAGAAGCCCCGCTTGGGGTCGCTCTCATAGAAATCGTACAGCACCCGCGTCGCCGTCACGCTCTTGAACTCGTTCAGCGGGCGCTCGAACACGCCGCTCGCGCTCGAGTAGCCGTTGAACATCAGGTACTTGCCCACGACGCCGCTCGAGTTCGCCAGGCCGCGCGGGAAGCGGCTCGACGCCGACAAGAGGAGCAGCCGCGGCGTCTCCGAGCCGTTGCAGCACAGCACGACGGCCCGGGCGCGCTGGAACTGCTCCTTCTTGTTCTCGTCGAAGTACGTCGCGCCGGTCACCCGGCCCCGCTTGTCGACCTCGATCCTCCGTACGTAGCTGTTGGGCCGCACCTCGCACCGCCCGGTCGCTTCGGCCATCGGGATGACGGTGTACAGTGTGGACGACTTGGCGCGGAACTCGCAGCCGAAGCCGAGACAGTAGCCGCAGTGCTGGCACGCCGGCCGGCCGTGAAACGGCTGGGAGAGAATGGCGAGGGGCGCGGGCTGCGGGTGCAGGCCCAGGGCGCGCGCGCCGCGTTCGAACAGCACGCCCGACGACTTCACGGGGAGGGGCGGCAGGGGATAGGGGCGCGTGCGCGGCGGGTCGAACGGCCCGGGCTCGCCGGAGATGCCCAGCTCCCACTCGGCCTTGGTGTAGTAGGGCTCGAGGTCGCGGTAGGTGATCGGCCAGTCTTCGAGGCCCGTGCCGGAGATCGCGCCGAGGCGGCTTTTCTCGATGAAGTCGATCTCGCGGAAGCGCCAGTAGTTGGCGGTGAACATGACGCTCCCGCCGCCTACGAGGCGGTGGTAGAGAAGCTGTATCTGCCCCGGCTTCGCCGCCTCGGACTCGCTCCTGCGGAACGTGAACCCGGTCGGGTTGATTTGGAGGGCGCCCTGAAACAGCGTCTTGATCTCATCGTGCTCGAACTGTGGCGGCTCGACGCGGGGCCCCTGTTCGAGCACGACCACCGTGAGGCCGGCGGTCGCGAGCTCCTTGGCGATGATCCCGCCCGCCGCGCCGGAGCCAACCACCACGAAGTCCACCGTGCGGCTGGGGTGGAAGCGGACCGCCGGGCGTGCGGGTCGCATCGCTACCGGCCGCCGCGCGCCGCCTCGGCGTCGTAGTCGCCGAACGGCGGTTGCCACGCGTATCGGTCCTCGAAACCGATCACCCGCCAGCCCGCCTTGTCGGCGTTGCCGCCGTACGAGGGCAGCGAGAACATCCCCACGAGCGTGGCGAAGCGCATCTGCTGGAAGAAGGGGGTCTGCTCCTGGGAGCCGAGCAGTTCGAGCTGATGCTCCGGCGCGAGGTTGGCGAATCGCTTGGTGCCCGGCCAGCGTCGCTCCACCTCGCCGTTCAGCTCGTCCAGCCCGTGGATGAGCGGCTCGCGCTGCTGCGCGGCCCAGGTGGCGAGCGAGCGGTCCATGAAGTTGACGACGCGGGCCTCACGTGCGCCCGGCGTGTCGTCCGTGGGAAAGATCTGCGCGGCGATGGCGTCGAGGTCCGCGGCCTGCTCCGGCGTGAGCACGTCCCACGGGAGCGGGTTGGTTGACCGGGTGGCGCGGGCGGCATGCTCGAGCGCGGCGCGGATTTCGGCCGGGTCGGCGGCGAGCCACGCAGCGGCGAACGCCGTGGTCGAGGCGGCGAGGAAGGCGCGGCGACTGACGGGATCGGCGAGCATCGGGCAAGTATGCAGCCCGGCGCGCGGGCGCGCTACCCGCGCGACGCGCGAGTGGCGTCTGCTGCGGCGCTCAGCCCGCCAGCGCCTGCAACGCGCTCCGCAGTCGCTTCGCGTCCTCCGCGCCGAGCGTGCTCAAGATCGCGCGCTGCTCCTGCGCGAGCGCGCGCATTGCTTTGGCGTAGGCCTGCCGGCCGGCCGGGGTGAGCACGGCCCGCACGCTGCGGTGGTCGGTCGCGTCGCCGCGCCGGCGCACCAGCCCCTCCTTCTCGAGCCGGTCGACCAGTTGGGTGATGTTGGATCGCACGCAGCCCTCGTGCTCCGCCAGCTCGTGCAGCGGGAGCGGCTGCTGTGCCTCGGCCAGTAACCTGAGCACGCCCGCCTTGGCGAGCGACAGCCCGAGCGGCCGCACGGCGGCATCGAGCCTTGCGGCGACTGCGCCGGCGGTGCCCAGGAGGGAGAACACCAGAGGCTCGGCGGCCGCTGGGCGGCGCGCTCGTCTGCGCGCGGGCTTGCTCACAGCTGCATCCCTCGTCCCAGGCGACGGCAACGATCTAGTCCCCGACCGGCGTCGCACGAGCCTGCCGCGAGTCGAGGCTCAGCGGCCCCGCGCCGAAGTACGCAATGAGGAGCGCGGCGCCCAGCAGCCCCACGTTCTTCATGAAATGGGCCTGCTGCATCTGCGCCATCATCGGGTCCTTCACCGCCCAGAAGTTGTGCATCGCCAGCGTGACGGGGATGAGAAACACCACCAGCAGCCACGCGCCGATCTTGGCGCGGTACCCGAGCAACACGCTCAGCGCCCCCGCCAGTGCGATCACGCCGGCGAGAGGGACGAGCGCGCTCGCCGCGGGCACGCCCGCCTGCGCCGCATAGCCGGCGTACTGCGCGGTGAAGTGGCCAGGGCCGCTGAGCAGGAAGATGGCCGAGTACAGGAGCCGGCCGACGACGGCGACGTAGCGCATGGTATCACCTTTCGCTCTGGGGTTGCATCAGCCCGCGTGCTCTCACGTTGACCTGGGCCAGCCGGCGCCCACCGCCTTGTACAGCTGCACGGCGGCGACGAGCCGGTCCCGCTCCGCCTGGGTGAGCGACAGCTCCGCGCTGAAGAGGCCGCGTTGCGCGTCGAGCACTTCGAGGTAGCTCGACACGCCGTTCTGGTAGCGCATGTTCGCCAGCTCCAGCGCCCGCCGCAAGGCGACCACCTGGCCCTGCTGGGCGGCGGCCCGGTCCTGGGCCGTGCGCAGCCCGACGAGCGCATCCTCTACCTCGCGCACCGCCACCAGCACGGTCTGCTCGTATTGCGAGCGCGCCTGCTCGGCGCGTGCCCGCGCGACGTTGACCTGCTCGCCCCCCGGCCGCCCCTCCGTGAAGAGCGGGATCGAGACGCCCACGAACGTCTGCCAGATGTTCGTTCCCGACGCGAACCACTTCGACAAGTCGGCGCTCTGGGTGCCGTACTGGCCCGTGATCATGAAGGTCGGGAGCCGCGCCGCCTCCGCTACGCCGATCCGCGCGGTGGCGGCACGCAGGCTCGCCTCGGCACTCCGCACGTCCGGCCGGGCCGCGAGCAAGGCGGAGGGCACGCCGGCGGGGATCGGGATCAGCGCCGCCATGTCGGTCAGCGAGCGGCCCCTCGCGATGCGCCCCGGGGTATGGCCGATGAGCACGCTCAGCGCGTTCTCCTGTTGGGCGACCTCGCGCTGGAAGTCGGCGACGCTCGCCGCCGGGCTCGCGACCTCCGCCTCGAACTGCCGCACGTCGAGCTCTGAGATCAATCCCTGCTCGAGGCGCTGGCGCGCCAGTCGCAGCGTTTCCTGGCGCGAGTCGAGGGTGCGGCGCGCGATCGCGAGGTTGAGGTCGGACGCGCGCAGGTCGAAGTACGCCGTCGCCACCTCGCCGATGAGCGACAATTCGAGCGCGCGCCGGTCCTCCTCCCGAACGGTGAGGTCGGCGCGGGCGGCCTGCGTGCCGCGGCGGATCCGGCCCAACAGATCGAGCTCCCAGCTCAAGTCGGCGGTCGCCCGGTAGACGTCGAACGTCTGCGCCCCGAAGGCGCCGAACACGAGGCGATTCCGCCCCGCCTCACCGGTGGCGGTGAGCTCGGGCAGGAGTCCACCCCGCGCGGCGCGGTATTGCGCACGGAACTCGTCGCTGGCGGCCAGCGCGGTGCGGACGTCGCGGTTCTCCCGCAGGCCGGTGTCGACCAGCTGCCGCAGCACGGAGTCCTGGACCAGATCGAGCCACTGGAGCGCGGCGCTGGTGTCGGCGCCGGGTGGCCGCAGCGCATCGCGGCTCGTGCGCAGCGAATCGAAGAACGGTCGCAGCGAGTCCGCGGACGCACCGGCGGGTCGCCAGCCGTCCGGCAGCGCCAGGGCGGGCCGGCGATACCCCGGGCCCACGGCACAGGCCGCGCTCAGCGCGACGAGGGCGAGCGGTATCATGCGTCGCATGTCAGTCGCCCTCCACGGCGACGGGAGTCGCCTGCCGGACGCCCGCAGTCGCGCGGCCGCGCACCAGGCCGCGCTCGCTCACGCTCCGGATCGACGCGAAGAACATGGGAATGAAGAACACCCCGATCGTCGTGGCCACGAGCATCCCGAAAAAGACCCCGGTGCCGATCGAGTGGCGGCTCGCGGCGCCGGCGCCGCTCGACGTGAGCAGCGGGAGGACGCCCAGAATGAATGCGAACGAGGTCATCAGGATCGGCCGCAGCCGCTCCCGGCCGGCCTCGAGGGCCGCATCGCGGATGGACCGCCCTTGGGCGCGCAGCTCGTTGGCGAACTCGACGATCAGAATCGCGTTCTTCGCCGCGAGGCCGACGACCACGATGAGGCCGATCTGCACGTACACGTCGTTCGGCATCCCGCGCAGCCACACGCCCAGCAGCGCGCCGAGCGTGCCGAACGGCACCCCGAGCAGCACGGCGAAGGGAATCGACCAGCTCTCGTATTGCGCGGCGAGCACCAGGAATACCATCACCAGGCCGAGGCCGAACACCAGGCCGCCCTGACCGCCGGACACGCGCTCCTGGTAGGACTGCCCGCTGAAGGCGTAGCCCACGCCCTGCGCGGCGTACTTGTCCTGGGCGAGCCGCTCCACCGCGGCGAGCATCTGCCCGGAGCTCCGACCGGGCGCCGGGCTCCCCACGACCAGCGCCGACGTGAACCCGTTGAACCGGGTGATGACGCTCGGCCCGGCGCGGAACTCCGTGCGCGTGAGCGCCGAGACAGGTACCATCTGCTGGTTCGGGCCGCGCACGTACAGACGCCCGACGTCCTCGGGGGTCTGGCGGAACTGCGGCTGCGCCTCCGCCTGCACCCGATACGTCTTCCCGTAGCGGTTGAAGTCGTTGATATACAGCGTCGACAGGGACGCCTGCAGCGTCTGGAACAGGTCCGTGAGGGAAAGCCCCAGCGCCTTCACCTTCTCGCGGTCCACCTGGACGAAGAGCTGTGGCGTGTTGACCCGGATCGTCGGGTACACGCCCCGCACGTCCGGCAACGCGTTGGCGTCTCCCGCGAACGCACCGGTCAGTCCCGCGAACCGCGTCACGTCGTTCACGCCCCGATCCTGGAGGTTCATCTCGAGGCCGGCGGTCGTCCCCAGCCCGATGATCTCCGGGAGGTTGAACGCGAAGCCGCGCGTCTCCTTGAGCTGGAAGAGGTGGCCGTTGACGGCGCCCAGCACCGCGGGCAGCTGGTCCTTTTGGGCGCTCCGCTCCTCCCACGGCTTGAGCATGACGAACATGATCGCCGCGTTCGTCTGATTCGCGCTCTGGATGAAGTTCAGCCCCACGAGCGAGACGACGTGATTGATGGCCGGCTGCTGCTTCAAGAAGCCCTCGACCTGGCGCACCACCGCCTCCGTGCGCTGGCGCGAGGCGTTGTCGGGCAGCTCGATCAGCATGCCGAAGTAGCCCTTGTCCTCGGTGGGAAGGAACCCGGTCGGCACCGACCGCACGAGGACGACCAGCAAGGCGACGACCACCCCGAACGCGGCGAAGAAGGTGCGGGGGCGATCGATCACCCGGCCGGCGGCGCCGAGGTAGCGCTCGGTGACCGCCCGGAACCAGCGATTGAAGCGGGAGAAGAACCCGCTGAAGAGGCGGCCGACGACGCCCCCTTGCGTCGCGCCCGGCTCTCCCTCCGGCACGGGCCGCAGCAGCACGGCGCACAGCGCCGGCGTCAGCGTCAGCGCGACGATCCCCGACAGCACCACCGAGACCGCGATGGTGATCGCGAACTGTTTGTACATGAGGCCGGTGATGCCCCCCAAGAATGCGACCGGCACGAACACGGAGCACAGCACGAGCACGATGGCGATCAGCGCCCGGCTCACCTGGCGCATGGCGCGGTCCGCGGCCACCGCCGGTGGCACCCGCTCCTGGGCCATGATCCGCTCGACGTTCTCGATCACGACGATCGCGTCGTCCACTACGATGCCGATTGCGAGCACCAGCCCGAATAGCGTGAGCAGATTGACCGAGAAGCCGAGCACCTGCATCCCGAAGAAGGCGCCGATGACCGACACGGGCACGGCCAGCACGGGGATCAGCGTCGCCCGCCAGCTCTGCAGGAACACGAACACGACGAGGGTCACGAGCAGCAGCGCTTCAAACAGGGTCTTCACGACTTCGTGGATCGAGGCGGTGACGTAGGGCGTGGTATCGAACGCGATCGACCAGCGCACCCCTGCGGGGAAGCTCTTGGCGAGCTCGCCCATACGGGCTACGACCGCCTGCTTGACTTGCAGGGCGTTCGCGCCGGGCCGCAGGAACACGGGGGTCAACGCCGTGGGCGTGCCGTCGAACCGCCCGGCGAGGTCGTAGTTGCGGGCCCCGAGCCGCGCCTCCCCGATGTCCGAGATCCGGACGAGCGACCCGTCGGGCCGGCCGCGCACGATGATGCGCTCGAAGTCGGCCGCGTCCTGCAGCCGGCCGGTCGTGATCACGGGAATCGTGAGCTGCGTTCCCGGCGGCGCGGGCTCGCGCCCGATGCGCCCGGCCGGGTTGGTGGTGTTCTGCTCTCGCACGGCGTCGGCGACGTCCGACACCGTCAAGCCGAGCTGCGCCATCCGGTCGGGGTCGAGGCTCAGCAGCATCGAGAACTCGAGCTGACCGAACGTGCTCGCGTCCCCGACGCCGGGCAGGCGCTTGAGCTCGTCGTCGATGTAGATCTTCGCGTAGTTGCTGAGGTACTCGGCGTCGTAGCGCGGGTCGTCGGAGGTGAGCGCGAGCACGACGAGGAACGCGGTCTGGCGCTTGCGCACGGTGATCCCGTTGCGTACCACCTCCTGCGGCAGCTGCGGCTCCGCCAGCGCGATCTGGTTCTGCACGTCCACCGCCGCGAGGTCCGGATTGCGCGACACGTCGAAGTAGGCCGACAGGTTCATCACGCCGTCGCTCGAGTTCGACGACTTGAAGTAGAGCAGTCCTTCGAGCCCCGAGAGCTGCTGCTCGATCGGCGCGGCGACGGCGGCGGCGACGTCCTGTGCCGTCGCGCCCGGGTACACCGCCTGCACCTGAATCTCCGGCGGCGTGAGGGACGGGTAGCTCTCCACCGGAAGCCTGGTGAGCGAGAACAGCCCGAGCAGCACGATCACGATCGAGATCACACCCGAGAAGATCGGGCGTCGGATGAAGACGTTGCGGATCTGCGGAGCGTCGCTCACGGGCGGCTCCGCGTCTTGAGCGGTGCGGCCGGCGGGGCGATCTGCGTGCTCTCGCGCGGCGCCGCTCCGGTCGTGTCCACCGCCGCCCGGTAGGCCACGGCCTTCACCGGCTGCCCGGGGGCCGCCTTCTGGACGCCGTCCACGATGACCCGCTCGCCCCGCCGCAACCCTTCATCGATCAGCCACGATCCACCGTCCCACGCCGCCGCCGTCACGTTGCGGGCGACCACCGTGCTGCTGTCGTTCACCACGTACACGAACGCGCCGCCCAGGCCCTGCTGCACGGCACGCTGCGGCACGAGGATCGCGTCCGGGCGCTTCAGGCCCAGCAGCCGCACCCGGACGAACTGCCCGGGGAGCAGGACATGCTGCGGATTCCGCAGCTGCGCGCGGAGCTGTTGCGTGCCCGTCATCGGTTGCAGGGCGAGGTCGGCGAAGTTGAGCTCGCCGCTCCCGGGAAAGACGCTGCCGTCGGCCAGCGTGACCTGGACGGTGAGCGCGCCCCGCGGCATGAGGAGCCGACCGGCCGCGATGTCCCGGCGCCACTGCAGGAGATCCTGATCGGACGGGCTGAAGTTCACGTAGACGGGGTCGACCTGCTCCACCGTCGTGAGGAGATCGCCGGGGCCGGTCACTCGCGCCCCCAGCTCGAGCAGGGCCCGCCCGGCACGCCCCGAGATCTGGGCGCGGACGAACGTATCGTCGTAGTCCTTCTTGGTTTGATCCACTGCCGCCTGCGCCTGATCCAACGCCTGCTGGGCGTCGTCGACGTCCTTCTGCGCGACCGCACGCGCGGCGAGGAGCGGCTTCAGGCGGGAGAGGTTGCGCTCTGCGTTCGCGAGCCGGGCGTCGGCGCTGCGATAGGCGGCCTGGTACGTCGTCGGGTCGATCTGGAACAGCAGCGTACCTGCCGCGACGTCCGTGCCTTCGACGTACGGCCGGGCCACGATGACCCCGGTGACCTGCGAGCCGGCAAGGAGCAGGGTAACGACGCCCGCCGTGGCCCATGTCGCGGGTTTGATCCAGCGCTTCATACGAACGACCTCCTGGCAGATGCTGGTGAGCTCCGAACTAGATAGTGCAGTAATGAACTGTGGCGTCTCAAGGTTCCCGGATCACCCCTTGACGGCGCACCCCCCGTCGAACCTTTTCCGGGCCTCCACGGTTACGTGGTCTATGAGCGAAGACACCAACGAGGTCCGGCGGATCTCGGTCTCCGAGGCACATGCGCTGCTGGACGCGGGGCGCGGCGTGCTTGTAGACGTGCGGGATCGCCGCCTGTATGACAACACCCACGCCGCGGGAGCCGTCTCGCTGCCGCTCGCGGTTATCCAGGCGACTCAGGGCCAGGTGCCGGCGGACGCCGTACCACCCGATCGAGTCCTCATCTTGTACTGTGCGTGACAGGATGAGGGCTCAAGCGCCCGGGCGGCGCGAACGCTGATTGCAGGAGGCTACGACGAGGGCCTGGTAACCGTGCTGCTCGGCGGCATCCGCGCCTGGCACGAGGCAGGCTACCCACTCGAGAAGTGGAATGACCGGCCGTGATGATTGATGTCTTGGCGGCCCTGCGCGAAGGCTTGGCTCCCCACTACACGGTGGAGCGCGAGATCGGGGCGGGGGGGATGGCCCGCGTGTATCTGGCTCACGAACGCCACCCCCCCCGCGCGGTGGCGGTCAAGGTGATGGCCCCCGAGCTGAGCAACCCCACCTTCCGCGAGCGCTTCATCCGCGAAGTGGAGCTTACCTCGAAGCTCAGCCACCCGCATATCGTGCCGATTCTCGCGGCAGACGAATGCCTCTTTGTGCCGGACGGACCGGACGGGCTCTGCTATTACATCATGCCTTACATCGCGGGCGAGTCGCTGCGCGTCCGCCTCGCGCGGGAACAGACGCTGCCGCTGGAAGACGCGTTGCACATCACCTTCCAGGTGGCCGATGCACTGGGTTACGCGCACAGCCACGGCGTGGTCCACCGCGACGTCAAGCCGGAGAACATCCTCCTGTCCGGGGACCAGGCCTTCGTCGCGGATTTCGGGATCGCGCGGGCGATCAGCGCGGCCGGCGCAGCCGCCGGGCAGACGCTGACCGCCGCGGGTCAGCCGGTCGGGTCGCTCGCATACATGAGTCCCGAGCAACTGATGGGCAGCCGCGCGATCGACGCCCGCACCGACCTGTACAGCTTGGCGTGCGTGCTGTACGAGATGCTGGTGGGCCAGCCGCCACTCCTGGACCTCGCCGGGCAGTCCGCGCCCGCGCCGGCCACGATCGAGTCCGTCCTGCGTCGCCGGGGCGTGAGCACTCGCACGGCGCGACGCATGAGGGACGTGATGTCACGGGCGCTCGCCTCGTCGGCCGCCGAGCGCTTCGCCAGCGCCGAGGACCTGATCACCGCTCTGCGGGACCTGGGGGGCGGCCGGTCGACGCGGGGACTGCGGTTGCCGCGGATCAGCCGGACGGCGGCGCTCGTCGGAGGCGGGGCGGTCATCGTGCTCGGCGCGCTGGGCGTGATACCGCTGGCGCGGCGCCGGCTGGCGCTCGATCCGAGGCGCGTGGTCGTCGCCGGGTTCGAGGACCTCTCCGGCGATCCCCGGCTCGCGCCGCTCGGGCACGTCGCCGCCGACTGGATCACGCAGGCGCTGGCGCGGAGCGCGGCAGTGGAAGTCGTGCCGTCCGCCGCCACGGGTCATCTCGACGCCGCGGACGTGCGAGCGCTGGCCGCCCAGACGGGCGCCGGCACAGTGGTGTGGGGGACCTATTACCGGGAGGGGGACTCGGTGCGGTTC
>WNGG01011948.1_pt1 | contig 14464 bp, 20 predicted proteins | sample 5400661 | NCBI WGS metagenome assembly WNGG01 (sample SAMN13153372, study PRJNA577476) | soil metagenome | isolation source: 100 cm soil or saprolite under Garry oak tree replicate 1 | place: USA:California | collected 2016-06-15
CTGAGATATGAGAAGCGGCACTATGAGGAGAGAGCCGCCTCTGCCCAAGGAATTGTGGGACCAGATTCCGCCCCCGGTCCAAGCCGCGATGTGGGCAGTGGTGGAAGGATACGAGCGCCGCATAGCGGCCTTGGCGGCGGAGGTCGCAGAGCTGAGAGAACAGCTCAACCGGAATGCGTCCAACTCCTCGCAGCCCCCCTCGGCGGACAGGCCGGCCGTGAAACGGCAGCCCCCGCGGGCGCCGTCGGGCCGCCCCCGCGGGGCGCAACCCGGGCATCCGCTCTATCAACGGCCGTTGGTGCCGGTAGAGCAGGTGAAGGCAGTGATTGCCTGCCGGCCCAGTCACTGTCGGCGCTGTGGCAGGGCGTTGCCAGGCAGAGATCCCCAGCCTTGGCGCCACCAAGTGCTCGAGGTGCCACCCGCCACGCCTGAGGTGACCGAATACCAACTGCATCGCGTGCGCTGTGCGGCGTGTGGGATCACCACCTGTGGGACGCTGCCCCCAGGCGTGCCGATGAGCGGCTATGGCCCGCGCTTGGCGAGCCTGGTGGCCCTGTGCAGCGGCGCCTATCGCCTCAGTAAGCGCAGGGTGGCTAGCTTCTGTACCGAGGTCCTGGGGGTGCCCATCGCTCTGGGGGAGGTCTGCGAGGTGGAGCAGACGGTGGCGCGGGCCTTGGACCCGTCCGTGCAGGAGGCGCGGGCCTACGTGCGGACGCCGGATGCCAACGTCGATGAGACCACCTGGTGGGAGCAGGGGCGGCGGGGCTGGCTGTGGGTGGCGGTCACCCAATGGGTCAGTGTCTTCTGCATTCGGGCCTCGCGGGGAGCCAAGGTGCTGCGGGAGGTAGTGGGCAAGGCCTCTAGAGCTATCCTGACCAGTGACCGGGCCAAAGCCTATAATGGCCACCCCCTGCGGCAGCGGTAGGTCTGTTGGGTGCACCTGCGCCGCGATTTCCAAGCCATGATTGATCGGGGCGGGGCGGGGGCCGGAGTGGGGGAACGACTGCTGGAATATGCGGCCGTCCTCTTTGGGTGGTGGCATTGGGTGCGAGACGGCACCTGGGCGCAGTCCACCTTTCAGCGCCATGCGAACTGGCTGCGGAGCGTGGTGCGGGAGGAGTTGGCAGCGGGGACGCGCTGTAGCTGTCCCAAAACTGCCGCCACCTGCCGGGCACTGCTCAGCGTCGAGCCGGCGTTGTGGACGTTCGTGCGTAGGGAGGGGATTGAGCCCACCAACAATGCGGCGGAACGCGCGCTGCGGCGTGCCGTGCAGTGGCGCAAGACCAGTTATGGCACAGACAGTCCTAGGGGGAGTCATTTTGTCGAGAACATCCTGACGGTGGTAGCGCCTTGTCGTCAACAAGACCGCAATGTCCTGGAGTATCTCACCCAGTGCTGCCAAGCGCTGTATACGGGCACTCCCTCTCCTTCACTGCTGCCACAAATACTTGGTTAACTCACAATGCTACTATTGTTCACCTTATGAACGGATACTATTCTTAGTGATAAAGAAAACCCGATGAGGAAGGCTATCTTGAAGGCTTTTCACGCTCATCTACCTGGTCAAGTATACATAGAGGAGCTGCACCCTGGCGTAGAACCAGAGACGATTGACCCCAATTGGCTGACTAGCTTAATCGAAGAGACTCGTCATGTGCAGAATCAAGCTATCGGAGCCAGTAATGTTTTGATCCGGAACAATTTGAGATTCCGCTCGCGCAGCGAGGTTCAAATCGCAACAGCGCTTGATCGTGCCGGTGTTCTCTTCCTGCCAAACTGTATAGCTCGTCTCGGTACCTTAGACAATCGACAGAATCGAGAGGCAGACTTCTTAGTCTGTTACAATGGGAAATGGGGCATCCTTGAGGTAGATGGAGAGCCCTTTCATCCCCCCTCACGCACCGCCCAGGACCATGAGCGAGATCGTCTCTTTCGTGCCCATGGAATAATGGTTGTCGAGCACTTTGACGCCACCGAGTGCTTTGAAAATCCCTATGGCGTAGTACGGCGGTTCTTGGAAATTTTGAAGCAAGCGTAATGTATCACTGTTTAACGGAAAGGTGTTAAATCGTCACTCGCGGCGTCTCCTCCTGGGGAGGGTACCGATGGAGGAGGAGAGGATGTTCACCGCCGCGGCGGTGAACAGGAGAATGGGTAGGGGAGTGTCGAACCTGTCCTTTCTTGCCGAGCAAAAAAAGCAGGGGTTACTTGATGAGGTCGGTTAAATCGTAGTAGCGGAGGTACTCCTCCTCGGTCTCAAACCCGAAGGCCTTCCAGAATTCGGGGTCACGGCGTTTCATCTCTGCATAGATGCGGTTCGCATCAGCCTCGGCTCTGCGCCGGCTGCGCCGCGCGCGCTCCATGATTTTGCCGAGGCGGTGGAGCTCCTCTCCATGGGGGTGCTCTTTGGGGGGTGTGGGCCGACGAGCCACAGAGTGTCCTTGTCGTATGAGTATGAGGATGGCGACAGGGTGTCGCAAGGGGATAAGTCAGGGAGTTGAAAGGGCAAGGAAAATCAGGCCGGGGCTGGAGAGTGTCGCGCTTATGGAGAGAAGGCGACAGGTAGTAGGGTATTGGTGTTTTTTGTGCATGAACTCAAAACCCCTCCTGTAGGAGCAAAAGAAAACCTTCTGCTGGAGTATTGTCTATTCGTCTTCGTTCTAATAGGGAAAGACGGGCACCCGCTCTGGCGTCAGCATAAACGCAGCACCCTTAGATGGGCAGGGTGCAGGCAAACCCTAGAAAGGAGGTATGAGTATGAGATTTTCAAAGCTTCTCATGGTAGGAACCGTGAGTCTCTTCACGTTGCCCTGGCTGATTGGGCTGAGTACTGGCACAGCCCAGGCCGGAAAGGTGAAATGGGAGCGGATCGTAGGGATCGTCCAGACAGGGGACCTTGTAGGCGTAGGCCCAGTGCAACCCGGCTCAGGCCCAGGTTCAGCCTTAGGTGCGGCCCCGTGGGTTACGACAGAGGGTGAAGCCCGGGTCAAGCTGGAGGCCGGCAAGGTCAAGTTTGAAGTCGAAGGATTGGTGCTTGCAGTCGGTACTTCGGGAGCATTCAAGGGACTACCCATCGGGACACCAGGACCAGTCACCCAAGTCGAGGGAACCCTGGTCTGTGACCTTGATGGCAGTGCTGGTGGTGGTAACTCCACCCTCGTTGACACGCCTGCGGTTGACCTTAGTGCTCGGGGAGATGCTGAGTTTAATGGCAACGTCGGCCCCCTCCCTGCTGCGTGCCTTAATGAGCCTGATATTGCCTTCCTTATTCGTATAGTGGAACCATCTGCCTTCCTTGGCCGCTGGATCGCGTTCGGGGCCGTGCGTATTCCCTAAGGACTGGCGATTCATGAGGGATGCCGTTGGCTTCTGAGAAACTAGAGGTGAACCGCTAGCTAGCGGAGCTCTCTGGTGAGCTGCAGGATCGGGGAAGCTTCCACGCTTGCGGGGGAAGCGTCAAGGAAGAGGGGTTGCCACTTTTCGTTTTTAGGGACGGAAGGCGACAGGGACAGTGTTCCCTACCTGGTAGGGAGGGCACGACGGTAGCGCCTGACCTCCTCCCGTCGCTCCCCGCACGCCCCACAGAGATGCCCGACAAGGTTGACACGCGGGGGCCGGCCGCGGAACACCATCGCGCCCTCGAAGTCCTCGATCTCGGCCTTGCAGTCCATGCAGCGCCGGTCTTCCATTCGTAAAGTGAATTCTTTGCTCAGCGACGCGATTCCAGCAGTGAGACGAGTCGCTTCGTTCGACCGAACAACTCGTCATATGTGACTACCTCAACGCCGGAAATCTGCCGCCTGAAGAGCTCAAACGACTTTCTCTTATCAGGTGAATTGAGCTCGCACCGGGCATTACCTATGACGACAAGGCAGGGCGGGTCGCACGAGTCAATGACCGACTGTGATTCTGTGACCAAGCTGTCGAGCTTCTGTGTGAATACCTTGCGGTAGTTGAGAACCTGCATCACCGAGCCCGTAAGCTCAGTTGAGAGGTTGTACACGCCGTCGCGATATTTGCTGCCCAACAGGGGCGTACACGGCGTCTTAATCTCTACGAGAGCTGCATTGTGTGTGAGCTCATTCTTCATAAGGTAATCAACGACACTACCCCCGGAGTTATCGAAAGCCTTACCACCAATGTATGCTTTGCCCTGGATGATGACGATAGGAAAGGCGAACAGTTGCTCAAGAACGATCGAATGCTCGACCAGCGTCTTTTGCCAGAACTCTTCGCTCGCGCTGCTAGAATTAGCTCTCCAGACTGCTACTGCCGCGCGTAAGGCCTTGACGCCGACAACAGAGGAAAGGCTCTTCACTGCTTCGACATCAGCCCCTTCGAGCTCGTCGAGCATGTCGGGCAAGTCTCGTTGGTTGATGGCCCACCGCACAAGCCTGGAGAGCGCAGCGACGGTGGCCCTTCCAAGGTTAGCCAGCTCGTCGTCCCTGAGACCAAGCACGTGCTGTAGGGTCAGACGAGGGTTAACAAAAACCTGATCGCCGTAAGGAACCCCATAGGTGCGATGAATACCGTACAAGGCACTCACCCCTTGATACAGCGCGAGCACTTCTCCGGAATGGAGTTCCAGCTCGATGCCTTCCGCCTTCTTAAGCTCAGCAAGGTTAGTCTCCTTCACATCCTCCCAGGTGTCTTTAATGCCTTTCTTCTGGAAGATGAACGAACCACGGACGCAGGCCTGCGTGTCATGCAGATTGTCCACGATCGCCGGGCGGAAAATGAGCCTAGTCGTCGCAGTCGTACGGAGGATTATCGGGCTACAGGCTGCGGATGAAGCGGATGTCGAGGACGTGTGAATGCGTTTCATGCTTACTTTGGACCCTAACACCTTCACAGACCAAACTTCAAGTAGAAAGGAAAAGGAGAGGTCTGCGCCAGAGGAAAATTGTTCGCTCACTCGAGCATCCGCCACTACCTCGAACGCCTGCCCACAGTGTCATTTTCTGCCACTCAGTGTGGTATGATAAAGGAGATCTTTTTGCAGAAAGGAAAGTATGATGGCGAAGAAATCGGTTTATCGGAGTGCGATCACAGGGAAGTTTGTCAAAGAGTCAACTGGTAAGAGTCATTCGAAAGCTACGGTCAAAGAGACAATAAAAACGGGAAAGAAATAAGGTCGGTGATAAGGTAGACATCCGTCAACTTCTCCCACGTACGCCACCAGGAAGTTGCCATCAGTACATAAATATATACTCAATATATACTTCTTGCCTTAGTCCAACTCATCGATCGCCTCGGCCAAACTCTGCTGGCTCGGTTTGACGTACCGCCAGCGGAGCCGTGAGCGTCAAGCGTGCAAATCACCCCTATACCGAAAATCGGCATAGGGGTTGGTCAAAAGGGTAGGGGGGGCGCGTAGGGTTATTTCAGGATGCCGAGGCGCTTCAGGTCGTCCTCGGTCCAGCCAGCCTGGTCCTCGATCATGCGCTTGAGGGTTTTGGGAGGGAAGGTATCCCCAGAGCGGTGAAAAGAAACCGTCACGCGCCGGCGATCGGTGTGACGGTAGTAGTGTTGGTGGGAGCCGGCTTGGCGATCGAAGACAAAGCCGTCTCGGATGAGCGCAGAGAGGAGGTCTCGGGCAGTCAGGCTCCGGAGCTGTCCATAGTTGATCGCCATGGATTAGATGGTGACGGCAACCTGCGGCTCTGTGGATACCTGCACTTGGTCTGGAGGGCCTTCAGGGATAGGTTCCTGGTGCTCCAGCAAGCTTTCCACTACCATCTTCACCACCTCTTCAAGGTTATGTAACGCCTCTTCCTGAGTCTTGCCCCAGGTCGCAGCTCCCTGCTGTAAGAGAGCCGGACAATAGGCGGACCAAGCATCGTCGTCTGGTTCAACCACAGCTTTGAAAATATAGGTTTTCATGTCTCCCTCTTTGGTGGGGACGTAACGGATAGTTTCCATGTTGAGTAGTGTAGGACGCCGGCATCCTAGGCGTCAAGGAAGAGGAGAGAGAAGAGACCACCACATTGGTGTCATAGACCACCCGGAGGGTCATGCGCTCTTCCGCGCTTTAGCCCTGCGTGTGCGCGCTATGACCGCCTCAATCTTCTTGGGCGTGAGCGTATCGAGGCCCCGTTTTTTTGCCTCGCTCTGCAGAGCCAGCAGGGACGGCGTCTTGATCGTCTTGTCCACGACCGCCTTCGGGCGCAGTATGACCACGCCTTTCGTGGCGGTTGCTTCGACCAGGTCGCCGACCTCCAGGCCGACCGCCTCACGGGTCTCCTTGGGAATCGTCACTTGATATTTTGGTCCAACTTTGGTGAGCGCCATAGGATTTTAGAAAGTGATTTTCTCATAGTTGGGGTTTAAAGCTCTCCATACCGAGAAATCAGGCGCACCTTTTGCGAGATCCCCAGGTATTGGGATAACTGTACCGTTGCTAGTCCAGGTATAGATGCTCCCACTCCCACCAGTAGAAACCGTCATACCTGCAGTCCCTGGCTGGGAAGCCTGTGCCCGAAACATGACAGGGCGATTGTCCGGCCGCTCATTATGTGGTTGGTCGAAAGGCGTGTCTGACAGCTCTTCTAAGAGAGGAGCTACAACGAAAGCACCTACAAGGTACACGGTAAGTCCCCAACATCCGACACCCCTCATTTGTTCCTCCCATCATCCGTCTAAATTTCTTACTTCCTTAGTGTAAGACACGGTACCTGGGGCCGTCAAGCTTTACTCCAGCTCGTCGATTGCCGCGGCCAAGCTCTGCTGGCTTGGCTTCACACCGAGATCCGCTCTACGATGTCATGAGCCCTGACAGTTAGTCAAAAGGGTAGAGGGTGCGTTATCGGAGGCGTGAACACTCCATGCTCCTTATACAGTGACTGAGACCAGGGGTTCCTGGGATACTTGCACGTCTTCTGGGATAGGCTCGCCCTCCTCAATTAATTCGGCAACGATCATATGGACCACCTCGTCGATGTGCTTCAGCGCCTCTTCCCGCGTGTAGCCCCAGGTTGCCGCACCCAGGTGCTCAAGCGCGGGACAGTGCGCTGACCAGCGGTCTTCGTTTGGTTCAACCACAACTCTGAAGATGTAGGTTTTCATGTTCTCCTTGTGGAGGGGAATGTAACAGATGCTTTCCATGTTGAGTAGTGTAGGACGCCGGCGTCCTGGGGGTCAAGGAAAAGGGGAGGGGAGCGTTGACCGTTCAGGCTGGCCTATACCTCCAGCTCGTCGATCGCCGCGGCCAGGCTCTGCTGGCTCGGCTTGACGTAGCGCCAGAGTTCTTACGGTTGGGGAGAGGTGCTCATGGAGAAATTTCAGCTCACCACTTCTCTGATGGCACGCCGACGGCCACGGCCGTAAATCTCAAGACGGTTGCTCGTGTTGGAGCGGAGCGAAAGCAGGAGCCGCCTTCTTGCTCGCTCTCAGCGAAGCGGTGAGCGTCCTGACGGGGGAGAGACGGGGAGCCCCGCGCTTGCAAGGGAACAGCTACCGTGGCGTGTGGCAGGGGTTTGCTCGTCTTGTAGCATTCGATATGCTGCCCAAGCGGCACGGTTTGCCAGAATGAGGAAGGCAACCAGGATGATGTAGCGGGCCGTGCCGCCCTTCAGGGTTAGCGGCGGTTGCGGTAGGTGGTCGTGGTGCGTCGTTCGACAGCGACGACTACCACAAGGCGGTTTTCAGGGTACGCGTCAAAAAAAATCCGCCAGTCACCGACTCTGCGGCGAAAGGCGGAGCGTTCGTTGCGTAGAGACGCAACGTCTCCCACAAATGGGTTGGTAGACATGGCGGCAAGGGCGGCAAGAATACGCTCACGGTCTCGTGTAGGGACACGCTTAATTTGTTTTCTTGCGTGGTCGGTGAGGTGAATAGTCCAGTTCATGAAAAAGCTGGTCAAGGGTAACGTACTTACCTTTTGCGTATTCAGCCCGGCCTTTTTGAATAGAGCGGAGCTCGCGGGCGGTTGGTGTGTAGGTGCGGAGAGATTTCACACGGCGGAGGGTGATTTGTACTTCTTCGCCGATTTTCAAGCCCAAAGTTTCCCGTGCTTCTTTGGGGATGGTAACTTTGTAGTTCGGTTCAATTTTTACGGTTGGCATAGTGGCTCCTTGGTATATTACTTCTTCCTACTGAATCATACGACGGAGGGGGAGGGATATGTCAAGGAAATGGGCGGGAGCTACACCATGCGGTGAGGGTCAAGCTTTACTCCAGCTCATCGATCGCCGCGGCCAAGCTCTGCTGGCTCGGTTTGACGTAGCGCCAGATGTAGCGGTCGCTCTTGTGGCCGGAGGCCTCCTTGGCGTATTGCACGCCTTTCTCTTCCGCGAGTTTCCGCAGAAACGTATGTCGCAAGATGTGCGGCGAGACCGTGATCCGCTCGCCCGCAGGGAGGTGGGCGTTGGCCTGTGCGGCCACGCGCTGCAGGATCAAAAACATCTGCGTGCGGCCGAGGCGCTTGCCGGAGCGGGGAGGGAAGAGGGGACCTCGCCGTTCGCCACTGACCGCCAACCATTCGGCTAGCACCTCCCGGGCCTGGGCTTGAACGGGGACAAAGTCGCGGATCCGCTCACCCTTGGTGAGCACGTTCTTAAAGCCGCGGCCGGTATACTGCTCGCAGTTGAGACTCAACACCTCGGACACTCTCAGGCCTGAACCCAGGAGCAGGGCGATCGCCGCATGGTCCCGGATCCCCTGGTTGGTGCCCCGTCGTAACCGTTCAGTTGGTATCCAGTAAAATTGTCAACGGCCGTCTTTGGTGATAGGGAGCATCTCAGAGTGAGATTTTGCTGATGCCGCCCCACGAGATCCCACCTGCAGGAATTAGTACCGAGGACTGGGCTGCCACCCCACAGGCAGTGCGAGAGTGGGCTCGCGCGCTGGAGCAGCGGATTGCTCGTTTGGAAGAGCGGCTCAACCAGACGTCGCGGAACTCCTCCAAGCCGCCATCGTCCGATCCACCCAGTGCAGGGCCGCGTCCGGGCCGTCCGTCCTCGGGCCGCAAAGCGGGCGGGCAGCCGGGCCACTCCGGCCACAGTCGCACCCTTAAGCCCGTGGAGGAAGTCGATCGGCTGGTCGAGGCCAAGCCCCCTACTTGTGAGCAGTGTGGGAGCTTGCTGCTGGGCGACGACCCGCAGCCGGAGCGGCATCAGGTGACGGAGTTGCCCCGTATGACCCCCCTCGTGATCGAATACCGTCGTCACACACTGCGCTGTGTGGCGTGTGGCGCGCAGACGCAGGCCCCCTGGCCGGCCGACATGCCGAGGGGCAGTTTTGGGCCCCGCTTGCAAGCGACGACGGGCTTTTTGAGTGGGCGCAGCGGGGCCAGCCACCGCGAGGTGCAAGAAGTGCTGGCCGCGCTCTTTCACGCCGACGTGAGTCTGGGAAGTATTCCTGCCCTGGAACCGTGCGGAATGCCGATGAGACCGGCTGGCGCGAGAAGACCAAGCGGCTGTGGTTGTGGGTCAGTGCGACCCCTTTGGTCACCGTCTTTCGGGTGCTCGCCGCGCGGGGCGCGGCCGGGGCAAAAGAACTGCTGGGCGATGATGGTCTGGGCGTAGTGGGGACGGATCGTTGGGCGGCCTACAATTGGCTGGACCCGCGACGACGGCAACTGTGTTGGGCCCATCTCAAGCGCGATTTTGTGGCGTTCCTCGCCCGGGGCGGGGAGTCGGCCCGGATCGGCCAAGCCTTGTTGGCGGACGAGCGCCAGCTCTTTGCGCTGTGGTATCGGGTGCGGGATGGCACGCTGGCGTGGGCCGACTTCCAAGTGGCCATGCTGCCGGTGATGGAGCGTGTCGGGAGCCTGTTGCACGAAGGTGCAGAGGGAGCTGAGAAGCGGACTGGCCGCACGTGCCGCAACCTGCTGAAACTGGAGGCGGCCCTGTGGACCTTTGTCTGGGAAGCGGACGTGGAACCCACGAACAATAGCGCAGAGCGGCCCTTGCGGCGGGCGGTGTTGTGGCGGCGGCGCAGTTTTGGGACGCAGAGTGCGGCAGGGAGTCACTTCGTGGAGCGCATCTTGACCGCTGTGACAACGCTGCGGCAACAGCAGCGGGACGTCCTGGACTATCTGACCGCCGCCTGCGCTGCAGTGCTCTGTGGGGATAAGCCGCCTTCGCTCCTGCCTTCTGTCCGACCACTTCGTTGTGCTTCGTAGATTCATAGACCAACTGAACGGTTACGATTGCGGGAGGAAAGCATTGGCATGGGCCACCCCCTGTGTTACTCTTCTGCGTCGGTGCAGATCGTGCCCATCGCTACGTATTCTCCGTCGCGAGCACCAGAGGAGTGGAACGCGTTCCTGGGTGCGCATCTGAGGCGTGCGTGACTTGACTCATGACTTCTACTATGACTTCTGCTCTCTCTGAGAGAGGTGCACCGAGGCCTGGCTCGGGGAACGACTCCTTGTTGGCACGAGTTGTGGCATCACCATGAAACAGTTCACTATTCTGGTGCTCTTCCTAGTGCTTATCGCGGTGGTCGTTGCGTTCACCGCTTTGAGTGGCTTTCTGGTTGATTGGCTGTGGTTCGATGCCCTCGGGTTCGGCACGGTCTTTATCACCGTCTGGAAAGCGAAGGCGGCCGCTTTCGGGATCGCGGCTGGCGTCTCCTGGGTCGTGCTGGCAGGCAACGGACTACTCGCCGCACGCATTCCTACCCTGCGAGTACGGCAATTTCGCTTGGTCCTCAACCCTCGTGACCGCGAAGGGCTGCCTGAAGTTATCGAGTTCTCCCCAGAGACTCTTCCTTGGCGGACGATAGTGTTGGTGTTTGCCACCGTGCTCAGCCTTGTGCTTGGCCTGGTGCAGGCCAGTCACTGGGAGGTGTTTCTCAAATGGCGCCACGCCGTGCCGTTTGAGCGTGTTGCTCCCGTGTTGGGGCAGGATCTAGGGTTCTATATCTTTGCACTCCCCGTGTACGGCGTGGTGCGGGATTGGGCCCTGCTGATCATCATTCTTGCTGCCCTGAGTGCCACCGGTGTGTACTGGGGTCGCGGCGCCATCGATCTCAAGCCTGGGTTTCCGCAGCTCGGGGCTCCCGTCATTCGCCATCTTTCTGCCCTAGTCTCTCTGTTTTTTCTCGTCAAAGCGGGTGACTACTTGCTGCAACGGTACGCGCTCCTCTTGAGTAACAACGAGATAGTCTTCGGCGCTGCTTATACCGACGTGCAGGTGCGCTTACCGCTCCTCCTGGGTCTCGCAGGGCTCTCTTTGATCGCCACGGCGCTGTGCGCCGCCAACCTCGTATTCCTGAGTATCCGTTTGCCGGTAGTGGCGGCGGTCGTGGTGTTTGGGGTGTCGGGGGGAGGCGGGATCGTCCCGAGCCTCTTTCAAGGCTACCGCGTCAAGCCTGACGAGTTGCGGCTTGAGTCGCCGTATATCGCCCACACCATTGCTGCCACGCGGTATGGGTTTGGGCTCGAGCAGATCAGTCGCCTCCCATTTCCGGCCGCCGGCGCGTTGACACCGGAAGTCGTGGCAGCCAACAGCGCCACGATTCAGAACATCCGCTGGTGGGATCCGCGTCCCCTGCTCGAGACGTACCGGCAATTACAAGAGATCCGCTTGTACTACGACTTCCATGATGTGGATGTCGATCGCTACACGCTCAACGGCACCTACCAGCAGGTGCTGTTATCGGGCCGCGAGCTTAATCAGTCCCGGCTCTCCCCGGAAGCCCAAACGTGGATCAATCAGCATTTCAAGTTTACCCACGGCTATGGCTTGGCCATGAGTCCGGTGAATCGGTTCGATGAAGAAGGGTTACCACTCTTTTACATCAAAGATATTCCGCCACTGTCGCCGATGGAGCTGCGCATCGACCGTCCCGAACTGTACTTCGGTGAGCAGGCTGACACGTATGTGGTGGTGGAGGGCGGCACCACGGAGTTCGATTATCCCAAGGGCCAGGAGAACATGTACACTACCTACCACGGCCGGGATGGGGTGTCCTTGGGCAATATTTGGCGGCGGGCATTGTTTGCTTGGTACTTCGGCGACTTGAAGTTATTGATTAGTGGGAACGTCACGGCTTCGAGCCGGATGCTGTTTCGTCGCCTCATCCAGGACCGCATCAGGCGCATCGCCCCGTTCCTTCAGCTCGATCGTGATCCGTATCTGACCATTAGTGACGGACGACTGATCTGGGTACAAGATGCGTATACGGTGAGTGATATGCTGCCGTACTCGCAAAGGAACCAGCCGGGCGGCATCAACTATATCCGCAACGCGGTGAAGGTGGTAGTCGATGCCTACGACGGCACTCCGGTCTTCTATATTGCCGATCCGCAAGATCCGCTCGTGCGCACTTATCAACGTATCTTCCCCTCCCTGTTTCAGCCGCTCGAGCAGATGCCGGCGTCGTTGCGCGCGCATATCCGGTACCCGGAGGATCTCTTTTCCTTGCAGGCGAGCATGTACAGCACCTACCACATGACCGACCCGGAAGTCTTCTACAACAAAGAAGATCTGTGGAGCTTCCCGCAGGAGACCTACAACGGCAAGCCAGTGTTCATGCAGCCGTACTACACCATCATGCGCCTGCCGGGCGAAGCGCGCGAAGAGTTTATCTTGATGCTCCCTATGGTGCCCCGCAACCGTGACAATATGATCGCCTGGTTGGCCGCCCGCTGTGATGGCACCTCCTACGGAGAGATCTTAGAGTTTGCCTTCTCAAAAGAGAAGCTCGTATACGGGCCGGCCCAGATCGAAGCGCGGATTGATCAAGATACGACGATCTCCCAGCAGCTCTCGCTGTGGAATCAAACGGGGTCCCGCGTGATTCGTGGGAACCTGCTGGTGATTCCGATCGAGGATGCGGTGTTGTACGTGGAACCGCTCTACCTCAGCGCCGAAAGTCGTGAATTACCAGAATTGAAACGGCTGATCGCTTCATCTGGTGATCGGGTGGTGATGAGTCAAAACGTCGATTCTTTGCTGGCCGCGCTCCTCACGAAGGAACCGGGGCAGTCGCCCGTTGTGATGACGCCGAGGCCACCTGGCACTCCACCACCTGCGGCCGCGCTACCGTCCAGCGGAACTACAGTAGCGCTCCAACACTATCGTCAAGCGCTTGACGCGCTGCGTAAGGGGGACTGGCAGACCTTCGGCGTTGAGATGGATGCCCTGCAGAAAGCCTTGGAAGGGGCGACGGCAGCACCACCATCATGATCTGTGGTGCGGGTTGAGGGGCGTCTCCAGATTGAGAAACTGTTGGCTTACACCTCGACTGGCGTCGAGCAGGCCATGGATTTCCTAACCAGAGTCCATCTCTCTGTAATCCTCCTCCTCAATCGCACCACACAACATTGGCGCACTCGGCGTAGCGTGCGCTGCGCACACGTCTGTCCTGCATGCCGCTCTGTTTCGTACGCATGGCGCACGCTAGGGCTGCTTGCCGTTGACGACTCCGCTCTTCAGTGGTCGCCAAGTTGACAGTCTTACATGCGTGGACCTGCCTGTACGCCATAGCGCCTCTGCAACGCCAGATTGACCTCCAGCACGTTGATCAGCTTGACGCCCACTACCCCCCCGAAGGGCGCCGTGGCCTGTTGTTGCAGCAAGGCTTCGATCTCTTGATGAATCGCGGCCGGCTCCCGGTTCGTCTCCTTGGCCCACTGTGCCGCCACCCGGTCCAGTTGGAAGAGCGCGTTCTCCAGCGTGATGTGCGGGTCCAAGCCGGAGCCCGAGGTCATCACCAGATCGCCAGGCATGTCTTCGAGATCGGCGTCGGCATGCTCTTGCCGCCACATATCGAAGAAGGTTGACTGGATGTCCGTCCCTTCCTTCACGGGCTCAAGCGCGGTCTCTGTCTTGCCCTCGGTCTCGTGCGGCACGGCGGAGGGGAACTGCCCCGGATGCTCCTGCGAAAAGCTGTCGAAAAAGATCACGGCGAGATCGGTCGCAGCCGGCTGGGGCGTGTCGGGGGTGAACGGTTGCGCCCCGTCCGGGCCTGACGCGCAAGGTTTGGGCGGCGTTCAAGAGCCGCAACTTATCCGCGCGGGAGAACCCCTCGCTTCGTCAGCTTCAAAAATGACACCTGACACCATGCGTGAGGTGCAGCGGGTTCGATCAAGCAGGCAAAGCGTTTGAGCAGGCCACGCCCCTGAAAGAACCAGCGAGCCATAACGTCCGCTGAGAGCTCTGGAGTCCTGTTTTCAACCAGAAAAGTGCGCAGTAAGTCCGGCCTGCGCAGTTTTGATTTCCTTAACGGAGGTTTTCCAACGAACGTGGCTAATACCCCTTGAAGCACGAAGAGAACCAGGCGGCGTAGCAGGGGGAGTTGTTCAAGCCGCCCGCTCAGTCGTCACCCGCGTTTCCTGCCCGCCGTGATGAAGCACGCGGGCAGTAACCCCTTTCGCTCTCTCCCCCGCTTGCAACTGCTCATGCAGTGCCAGCACCCGCCGACGCAGCCAGTCCGGATGCAGCCCCAGAGCTCCGCAGACGTTCTCAAACGAGAAGGGCCAGAGGGTATCGTCGGATTCCACCCAGGCCCGAGC